>Ga0335076_10001621_pt1 | contig 21882 bp, 13 predicted proteins | sample Lox_Sample_25_FD_206717 | JGI IMG/M metagenome (GOLD analysis project Ga0335076, IMG submission 206717) | Soil microbial communities from Loxahatchee National Wildlife Refuge, Florida, United States - Lox_Sample_2.5 | ecosystem: Environmental > Terrestrial > Soil > Wetlands | place: USA... | reverse complement strand
CAGTCCGTTCCTGCCTAAACAGCACCGGTCCGTCGGAATCCAACTTGATCAGTGCCGCCAACACCCCAAATAACGGCGCTCCGGCAAGCATAAGAATCAGCGACCCCAGTAAATCCTCAGTCCTCTTGAGTGCCTCATAACCGACTTTCGCTGCGGGCTTGCCGAACGATGCCAGGAGGACTCCATCAACATCCTGGTAGTCCACGAGGGGATCGGAGGGCAGAAAATGGCTGGGCACAAAGGAAACCTTCGCGCCGGCGCCATGGGCCGCCTCGACGATTTGCAGAAAGCTCTCGCGCCCTATCGAGGGAATGGCTACGACTACTCGATCGACGCCGAAGCGAGCGATCAGTTCCCTGCTCACCGGTCCCTCGACAACCGTGGCAGAGCGCCGGCGCTCGTACCCCATTTCAAAGATCACGTTGCCAGCTTTGACCGGATCGTCATCAACAAAAGCGACTGGCTCCAGGCCAAGCTTGGGTGAACGCGTCAGGGCTGAGAATACGCGCCGGCCGGTGCACCCCGAGCCGTATACCAGCACTTTTTCGGTTCCGCGGCCGCGAAAGTGAAAATTGCGGATCAACAAATGGATCAAAGCTTTTTCCACCACCAGCGCGAGAGGCACCAACAAGAGGCACAAGACCAAAAGCCACCGGGAGAACAAAACGCTCGTGAAAAAAGACACCACAAGAGACAACAAAAATGCCAGAGCTGATACCCGTAATAGTTGTTCTGTCTCCCGCACTCGCAGCAGGCTGTTGCCACGGCGATAGGCTCCCGTTCTATCCAGCATCAGGACAATGACCACGGCCAAGCTGAAAGCCAGACCGAAGACCGAGCCCGCGCGGTACTGGAGGTGTTTCCCCAGTGCAAGATGGCGGTAGATTCCATAGCCCAGCGCCACCGCCCAAGTGATGGTCGCCAAATCGGCTATCACTTCCGCGGCCACGACCATGGCTCCGAAATTGGACGCGGCAGCCCGGGGCCGGCCTGTTTTAATCAGTTGAAGATCAAGCGCCAGGGCTTTGCCGGTTGGCCCTTGCGGAGGGCTGCTCAAGCCGACTGAAGAATGCATCTTGCGTTCCTGATGTTTTTGCCGTCGCGCGGGAAGACGCTAGCCAGGGAAACCTGAGTCAACCTTCTAAGTGTGGAATGCACCACAGAACTCCGGTCACTTGTCACTCCGTAAGCGGGGATAAATAGTGAACTGGATCGAAGCGGTCACGTTTGATTGGCGGCTCGGAGAGAGGGTTGGAAACCGCCATTGTTCATATTGCACCAAACCGGAAACGCCAGCATTCGGGGTCAGCATCATCTCGCTCTGGGCGGAATAGTCAGCCAGGCGCCCACCTCCAATGAAGTCTTTTGATACTTCCTGCAGCCGGTATTCGAACTGGAGCTTGGAGCGTGGCGAGAATGAATAGGTAAGCCAGCCCTGGCCGCCACGGCCAGCCCGGCCAATCCAGTTCCCCAGCAGGTCTCCATTGTTCGTGTATCCGGAACGGTAGCGGCGCTGGCCGTAATAAACGAACCCGGGAGCGAACTCGCTGGTCAATGGCTCTTTCAGTCCCTCCGCTCGCATTTCAAGCTTCGGCAGTTTTGGAACCTGCGGCATATAGATTCCCGGGTTTATGGTTGGCCGGCTTGAGCCAATGGGCGAGATCTCATCCACCACCAGGGAGTCGTTATAAACTGTCAGCCAGTTTCGCAGACCGGGCACGCGATAGCTGAAATCGAAGGCGGAAAGGCGCTTCCCTGGGTTGTTATTGTTCGATGTCGGGCCGGTTTGAGAATGAACATAAAAAGTGCGCACGAAATTACTCCACGTAAACGGGAGACCGGGGCCCACGAATTGCGCCGTCACACCCATACCAAACTCCAAGTTGGGAGTGGGTTTGAAACTGGTCTTGTAGCCGTCGAGGAAAGGTTGCGGACTGATGTTCCCTGGGCCGAGCAGATTGGGAGAATTGAACTCAAACTGTTGACCCGAAAGCTGTCCGATGAAGTATTCGCTTTGAACCGGGCCCAGCAGGCGTGAAAGCAGCGGAATTCGATAAGGCGAAACTGTCTCAATTTTCAGCATGACGATTGATTCGGCATTATTACTGAATAATAACGGGCCCGCTTGGCCGGGCCCCAGCCAAAGGCTTTGCTTGCCAAAGGAGATCTGCGTGTTATGCAGATTGAGTGACACTGAACCTTCTACCAATTGAAAGCGGTTCACTCCGGGCGCCGCATTCGATACCGGAAGCGTGAGGTCGGCGTTGGCGATCGCCTGCAGTACAGAAGGTGGATCGGACGAAGATGCAGGCGAATGTTGATATTCGCCTCGGGCGTAAAAGGCAAACGGGCCGGCAGTCGCGTGGGCCGTGGCGCCGCTTATATCGTTGAAGCCTTGTCCGTAAGGCCGTCCGTAGTCGTTGACCAGCGTCTGTCCGAAGTGATATCCGTCGCGCAGTGGCGGCCCGGAGATTTGCGTAACTCGGCTGTAGATCGAGTCAAGACTCGCGCCTACGTTCGCAGCTCCGTTGCGGCGCGCGGTCTCACCCGCAAACTCTTCTTCCAAGGCCTCATAGATTTTTCGCGCCTCGCCACTGGCGCCCTCAACCTCCAATTGTTCGCCGGCCTCTTCAAGAAAGCGGGCGCACTCCATGCGTGTCCACGGCCGCATGCCCAGGTAAGCGGTTTGTAGATAGCCGAGCGCAGCCAGCCGGTCGAACAAAGGATAGACCCAGCTATCCAGCGGGACCGGAGGCGATCCCATGTTGGCGGGATTACGAAGGCCTTTCTCCTTCTCTTCTTTACTCTCAATCAGGTCGGACCATGGGTCAGACCACGGCGCACCGCCAATCTCCGGGTCATGGTGCGCACGATAAACACGACGCCCGAAATACCATCCCAAGGCGGTTCCCACGAAGGCGTCAGACGCGAAATGTTGTTTACTGGTCACACGCGTAAGCGTGACGGCAGATGCCAAGCTATAAGCCATGATCTTGGTGACTGGACCGGGATACTCGTGAGCTACGACGCTCGCCACCGACCAGGCCACTGCCGAGTGTTCTGAGGGGAACGAGGTGCCGCCCTGGAAGAAACTACCGTTCCCGTTGCCTTGGTAAGGCCGCGGACGCTGCGTCATTTCTCTGAAAGCATAAGCGGCCAAGGTGCTATTGAGGGCCGCTTCGCCGGCAAGGAAGCCGGTTTCAATAAGGTGGTCGTTATGGGTGAGGTGTCCCCAGACATAGGCCCCACCGGCTGCCCCAAGGAGCGAATAAACTCCATAATCTGAAATTGTCTTGCTGCGGTTCAACTGATCTGGTTTGTCCGGCACTTGCTTTGCGATCCAGCTGTCGCTGGCAATCAGTAGTCCGGTAAAACCTGCAAAGGGGACGAACGCTTTAAACACATCGGGTTTCTTGAGCTCCAGCGGACGCGTCCAGAACCACCTCTGATCGTTCGCCAAATGCTTCATTAGTGGAAAAATCGGGCGGTCGTCGGGATCCTCGCCCAGGGGAAGGTCGAAGGCCGCATCTGATTTTGGTTCGCCGGATCGAGCGCCATTCGCATGGGTCCCAATCCCCTCGCCAGCCCCACTCTCAACCTGCCGAGCTTGCACATTCTGCGCTGCAAACGCGATCAGAAGGAACGACAAGACTGGCCCGGCAACACTCCACCTCATGCGCGCCCAATCCGCTCAGAAACCTCTGGCCACCTGAACCGCGATGCCGACCGCGGACACCAATTGGGCGACCTGTAGTGTATTTCGCCAGGAAATGCCGCCGCCAAAGGCTTTGTCCGGAACCACGACCATGTCCCCGGGTTGGATTGCTGCTTCTGTGGCACCGCCGACAAACATGCCGCCTTTGCCTCCGACTACAGTTCCATCCGCCCGGACGACGAAGATCGCCTTCTTATTGGCCATGATTGTCGGCCCGCCCGATTGCTTCAAATACCACTCGGCGCTCTTGTTCGGCTTGAACGTAACCGCGGTTGGGTTGTAAACCGCTCCATCAACCATCACGAAATTCGGCCGCTTGGGGATATAGAGCACATCGCCCGCCCGCACTTGAATGTCGTTGGGTGTGTTGGCCCATTTGTCCACATTGCGGGAGATGTGGATCACCACGCGCCCCTGGGGCGGGGTATTTTGCAGTTTCTCCAGGGTATTCTTCCACTGCAATACGGCTGATTCCTTTGAAAGCGGGTCGTCAACTGTTTTCAGTCCCGCGCCTTCGTCCTGCACCTGGCGAATCAACTGAGAGCGGTTCTTTTCTTCCAAGTCGCGCACCTGGACCCGCTCGAAGATCGCCCCATATGCGTAGGCATCTGAGCGCAGGCCCCCGGCGCGCTCGATGATTGAACTCAGCCTTTCGCCCTCGTTGATTCCGTATGTGCCGGGATACAGCACTTCTCCTTTTACCGTGATGGTCGCACCCACGTCGTTCCAACCCGTCAATTGTCGAATGCTCAACACATCGCCATCGCGGAGGCGAACGTCGGTATCGGGCTCACCGGCTAGCGCGGCAGCAATCGCAACAGTCTGATGGTCTCCGACTACCTTCTCACCGCGCTCCACCGTATAGTTTGTCAAGTCGGCTTCTTCGGTATATGCGCTACGCTTTAGACCACCGGCCAGCCGCACCAGATCAGCCGCGCTCATGCCTTCCCCTAAGGGATATTTGCCCGGGTGCGCGACCTCGCCTTCAATCGCAACGTTCGGAGGATCGGTCCGTGCCAGGTTCTTGTGAACAAATACGCGGTCCTTAAGCTGCAACAGTATGTTGGCGCTCGAATCGCCGGCCAGTGCTTTGCTCAGGTTCACGCTGAGAACTTTCAATTTGCCGCCGTCGGTTTTACGGAAGACCTGGACATCGTCAAGCTCCGCGTCGGGTGTTGTATTTCCTGCGAGGAAAATGGCGTCGCACAGGCGGGTAGCTCCGTTGGTGACATGGTCGCCTGGGTCCCTGACTGAACCTGTCACTGTAATTACCGGCGGATCTTCGAAATCATAGCGCCCGAAAATCCGCACCGTATCAAAGGGCCTCAGAGGTAAATCCTGTTCCTTCCCGGCCAAGGCATCATCGAGATTGAAGGCAAGCACTTCTGGAATGTAAGTGGGCGGCTGCAAACGAATGATTTCGGCGTGGGGCTTGTAAGGTTCGGGCAGCACGTCCTGATATGACTTGATCAGGTCCGTAATTTTCATTCCGTCGCGGAAGGCGTACTTGCCGGGACGAAAAACATGCCCATCCACGTAAACGGTTTTGTCGGCAAATGCCACGATGGGCGAAATTTTGACTTTATCGCCGTCGCGTATGGCAAAGTTCTCAAGCGCATTTCGAACCCCATCCTGACCGTTGTTTTCCGGTATATCGAGTGCCAACATGGTCCGGGTCTCATGAGCTTCGACGCGTTCGACATCAACATGGCGCAGCGTTCCGGAAGGCAACACTCCCCCCGCCAATTCCAGAACCTGTGCAAGGTTCGTTTCTCCGTTTAATTCGTAAACCGCAGGCCGACGAACCATGCCCTCGACTGTCACTTCCGCGCCTAAAGGCGGTACCAGGACCGTATCTCCAGCTTCCAGGCGCAGAGAACTGCCGCGAATCCCGTGTAAGAGCAGATCGTAAACATCAGCCTGCTCGACAAGTTGTTTGCCGCGAAAATGCTTCAGAATTCTCAACGAACCGGCAGAAGTGGGTCCTCCTGCCACGTACAACGCGTTTAGCGGTGTCGAAAGAGAACTGACGTCATAAGCGCCAGGGGACCGCACATCCCCAACTACATAGACTCGAACCGTCCGCAAGCGCGCCAGGGAGACATCAGCTTCAACGTTGCGGAACTGGCTGCGTAGAGCGGTTTGCACCAGGTGTTGCACATCGCCCAGGCTGCGGCCGGCTACTTCAATGCTTCCGACTTCAGGGAGGGGCAGTCTGCCCTCCCGATCCACCATGCGGCGCAAGCGCTGTGAGACCCCTCCCCAGAGGTCGATACTGAGGCCGTCCCCCGGCCCCAAGACATAGTCAGGGCCTGCCGGCACATCCATCGGTAACTGGTCAAAATTGCCAGTACCATTTTGAAATACGTCCATGCCGAAGCGTTCCAGCATCCTTGTGCCGCCGGAATACTGGGAGTAAAGATCATAGAGCGAGGGAACGTCCGCGTAGGGATTGGGGCGGTGCTTCAGGACTGGGCGTTGTGGAATCGACGGAAGAGACGTGCGCCGAGGGGTAACCAGACTGGCCTGCTGTGCTTGCTGCGCTTGGGTCGACTGCGGGAATTCGCCGGGCGCGACTCCGCCAAATGGTGTGAGCGGCGCTCCGCCCGTCAGACCGGCTACCGCACCGGGAGCAGATGCACTCGCCAACTCCAACTGCGAGGCTGTGCCCAGAGGCAGGCCGCTCGATGACTGGCTCAAAAGAGCAGACAACTGATCGGGATTAATCCGCTGCATCCCGAATACATCCATCGGCAATCCGGTTGCGTAGTCACCTTCGTAAGTTTGCGCCTGTGCGAGCTCAATCGCACGCCGCTGGTCGGTCGAAGGATTTAGCGGCCCTTGAGGCGGGGCTGGTGGAGCGGTCGGTTGCGCCGAACTTCCGCCGGGGGGGGCCGCATCAAGCATTTCTTTGTCGCGCTGCGACCAATACGCCTCTTCCTGGCTCTTGCCGGCTTTGACCGCCGCTTCTTCCTGTGCCGTTTCACCAGCAGTTTGCGCCGTCCTCAACTGCTCCTCCCGCCTTAACTCCTCTCTGCTTGGTTTCACCCGCACATACTGGCGGTCCTCAATTTCCCTCGTTACAATCACGCGGATATTTTCATCTCTCCCGATTAGGCGGTACAAGGCTTCGTCGGTCAGGTCCTGGGGGTCAAGCAATCGGCCTTGCTCAAACGCTTTTCGGACCAGCAGTTTCTTGACCTGCAACAGAAGACCAGGTTCCTCCTGAAGAAGCGCAATAATTTTGTCAGCAGAAAGCGAGACTAACCGTTCCGCTTCCAACTCCGCTCGTGAGTCAGACTCGTCAACGGAATGGGTGCGGCGGTCGTGGGAGTCAAATTGATCTTGTGCCGGCGAAGTCATGCAAAGCACCGTCTGTATCAGGCACACCGACAACATTTTCTTGCCCAGGTCCATATAACTTCTCGTGTTGTTCATAAGACCTCTACGCTGTTTACAAGTCACACGATGGGAGGCAGGGGCGCAGCGGAATAAGGCTTGCGCGACAGCATTAATTGTCAAAAGGTGGGTTCGATGTCGGATTCATCAACTTCGACCGCCATGGAACGCATGATGAGATCCATGCATAACACTATTCGGAAGCGTTCCTTTTTTCGCCTCAGAATCCCTTCCATCCCGGCAAACGCGCCGCTGCGAACCCGGACTCGCCTTCCCACCTTGAGATAGGGATGAGGCTCTACCACAAGGTTTCCGGCCAAGCCGCTGCGCAGGGCGGCAATCTCTGATTCGGGAAGCTGGGCAGGTCTGCCGTTGAAGCTGACAAATTGCACAACACTTGGCAGGGTCAAAACACGCAGGCGATCCTTCAACGCGATACGGATGAAAACATAACTGGGAAACAAGGGAAGTTCCACTTGCCTGCGCCGGTCTTTCCAGCGTCGCACGGATTTATAAAGTGGCAGAAAGTAATCCAGACAGCGTTCCTCCAGCTGCCGGGCCACTTGCTTTTCATGGCGCGACAGGGTGTACGCCGCATACCAGTGAGACTCCGAGTCTTGCGGCTGTCGGTTTGCGTGAACGGCACGTTGGCTCGTCCTCTCGTCCCACGGCTGGCCTGCTAACATACTCGACTCCTTAGGGCTTCGCCCCCTCACTTACCAGGTATTGAGTGAGCTAACCCTCTGATAAAAAAGGTGAAATAAGCATTCCCGGTCAATTCGCCCGCGACTTGCTGCGCGTTGCCGGGCTTGTAGAGCGGAACAGCTTGCCGCCCCGCAGCGTGCTTAGAATCCCGGCTTCTGAGCTCTCGACTTGATTCGAGCGAATCTCAAGACAGGCCCAATAGAACATGGCGCTATTGTGTTCTGCCTGCACAGCCAAAATTCGCATGTGGGGAAAGCAATCGAGCAGAAGATCGCAAATCTTCGGGCGCTGTTCTGCGGCATCGAGTCCAATGATCAGAAAATCCGGACGCGACTTTTCCACCGCAATGAAAATCCCTGCTTCGTCTTCGACCACCCCTACCACATCAATATCCGGTTCATCGGCGATAGTAGCGAGAACAAGGTCTCTCATCAGACGGGGCCGGTTTGCGACCAGCACGCGGACGGTTTGCATCCCCACAAACCTCAGGGCCGCAGTATGGGCGCTTCGGCATAAAAGAAAAGGCTCAATTTCGATCTTGCTCTGAGTAAAGCGCAAAGGCGTGAACTTAGTAGATCAAAGGGTACTCGGAGGTACTGGACAGGGCGAATGAAGTACCTAAAAGATACTACCCCGCTTTCGCTGGAACGGAGAAGAAGGCAGCCAGCTATTTCAGGAATGGAGAAAGCCCTGCGTCCGGCAGACCTCCACCGCCACAAGCCTATCCTGCGCGCCTAACTTATGGAGTATTCGGTGGACGTGATTTTTTATGGTTTGTTCGGAGAGATTCAGCGCAGTGGCAATCTCTTTGTTAGTCAAGCCGCGGCTGATCATCTCGATCAATTGCTGCTCCCGGCGGGTCAGCCCGGTTTCCTGCTTCATGCTTAGACTGGGCAGAGCGCCTCGCGTTTGCGCCAAGTACTCAAAGAGCACGCGGCATAATTCGGGGGGGCAGACGGCTTCATTTCTAGCTACGCTCCGCACTGCTGCGGCCACATCGGCTGCCGTGGCATCCTTAAGCAAATAGCCGGCCACACCCGTGCGCACGCTGCGAAGGAACAGCTCTTTGGCTGGATCCATGTCGATCATGATGATGTTTAGACTTGGAAAGTGCTTGACTAATGCTCGCACCACGCTCAAATCGTGAGAAGCTTCGGGAAGAAGATCGAGCAGCAGCACGTGGGGGGCATGACTTGCAATTTCTTCTATCACGAGAGCGGAAAAGGCAGCCGACCCCACTACTTCGATATCGTTCTTTCGATTGAGAATTCTGGTCAGCGCTTCCCGCAGCAGAAAATTCTCAGCAACGATGAAAACAGAAATCGTACTCGCTACTGATGCCATGGCCACTTCTCCATAGCCAACTAATATTCGGGGACCGATTTCGAGATGATGCGGGATGCCCGTCCCGCGGCTTTCGCACAATTGGCTTTTGACACTTCACAAAAGGGCGAGGTTATCGACTACGTCCTAAAAGCGGGAAGCGCTTGAGTAGCTCTTGCTGCGCCCGTTGTGGAGCAACTTCCGATCTTAGAAGATAGATGACAAGGGCGGCATGCCCCTTGTCAACCAGAAACTGTAATTCGTTCCAGAAATGGAACAGACTCAGGTTTGGGATTAGCCAGTGCAAGCCCTGCTGCAATGGGAAGTTATACGCTCCCGGATCTCATATCCTATTGATTGGACTCGTGCTCCACTTGCAAGCAAGCGAGGTTGCTGAGAAGTTCTCCAACGAGCAAGCCGGTTTGCCACTGTTCAGGCGATTCAGTCAACCGCCGAGAAAATCAGAAATAGAACTTCAGGGCGAACTGCACAAAGCGGGGGTCGCGGGCGCCTTGGGGAAAACCAAATTGGGGCGTGCCGAACTCGACCGGTTGGGGTTCCTCCGAGATTAGTCCCAGCGGCTCGATTACCGGGTTCTCGTGGTTCCACACGTTGAAGAACTCGGCGCGAAACTCAACCCGCATCTGCTCGCGAATGGGAAACATTTTAAAAATCGAAAAGTCCCAATTCTGCAAGCCGGGCCCCCGAACAATGTTCCGCCCCGCATCCCCGAACGTAAACGCTATCTGATTGTCCACAAACGCGCACGTGTTAAAAAATGTTCCGGGAAGACAAGGTTTTCCATTCGGATTGCCTACGACGTTCGGCCGAACGTCGAAAAATCCAACTCCTCCGCCGCCGTCGCTCGTCGAAACGTTGGTTAAAGCATCGGTGACCGTAAACCAGTTTCCTGCCTGCGCGGTCACGATGCCTGCAATCTGCCAATTGCCGATCATTTGATTCAAGGCGCCGCTGGCGTTTCCGCCAAATTGTTTTCCTTTGCCCAAGGGAAGCTGGTAAATGTAGCTCATGACGAAGCGGTGGCGCACATCGAAATCCGCGTTCCCGTACTCGAGGGCCGGGAAGCGCTGATCGCGGAAGTCCCCATTGTTAAGCGAACCGAGGTTGGCGCTGGAAGCGTCATCCAGGGCGTGCGCCCAGGTGTAAGAAGCCTCGAATTGCAGGCCGTGCGAAAAATGCTTTTCCCATCGCACTTGCAGCGAGTTGTAATTGGAGAATCCATCGGAGCGCAGCTGGTTGATCGCGGTATCAAAAACATCGTTGCAGCTGGGAGGAAAAACACTGTTGTCGCAAACTTTGGCCGGACGACGGGCATCAGTCGGGCAATTGCCGATCGTGTTGGGGGAGGTGGTGCAAAATCCGACCTCGGGCACGGCCTGGTTGCCATTGTAATAGTTGTAAAGATGATCGCCGTGCGAGCCGGCATAGGAAATTTCCAGCACGCTATCGCCGGGCAGTTGGTCCTGGATTCCCAAATGCCACTGCTGGGTATAGGGCGTCCGCAGGTTCGGCGAAACAGAAAACAGCAGCGGCGTGTTGGGATCGGTGAGAGCGGTTGCCGGAAAGCCCTGGGCCAGCACATTAAATCCTGGGATCGAGCAATCGTTTGGCCCCAGAGCAGGGTTGGCGGAAGGCAAAAAACACGGAGGCGTGTACGACTGGGTCACGAAAAACGGCGGGTTGAATCCGGGGCTAGGATTGGAATACGGGCCGTTTTCATCCCCGCCATAAAAGATGCCATAGCCTCCGCGCACCACCACAGTGTCATTCATTCGGTAGGCAAAGCCGATCCGCGGCGCAAAATTGTGAAGGTCAGTCGGAATCAGCCCACTCGTGCCGTTGCGTTGAATGGGGATGTTCTGAGAAAGAAATGGAGTGAGCTGCGCGGTTTGCCCCTTGGGGACAATCAAAGATACGGACGAAAAGTCGAAATTTGCCTGCTGATTGCCACTCGCTTTGACGGTGGTGAATAAGTCGTAGCGCAAGCCGAGATTTAAGGTCAGGCGTTGCGTGGCGCGAATATCGTCCTGCGCGTAGAGGCCATAGACGGGCCGGCGATAATCGACCGTATGCAGGCTGGTGATTTCGCCGGAATCCGGCACGCCAAGCAGAAAAGTTGCAAAGGCTTCGCCACCGGTGGCGGGCGAAGCCGGATTGTCGGTGAAGTCGCTGCCGAAAGTCATCGTGCCGCGCGCCGCTGCCGGCTCGAACAAGGTGAATTCCTGGTGGCGGATTTCCCCTCCGAATTTGGCAGTATGGCGACCGCGCACCCACGTCAGGTTCTCGGTCAACACATAGCTGTTCTGCTTCTCAATCGCCGGCAGGAAGCCGGCGCTGCCGATGGTCGCGGTGCCGTCCGCAATCCCGATCTGCGGCAAGCCGCCGAGGTTGGGCCCGAATGGCACGCCGGGAAAGTTCAGATTGGAAGAGACATTTTCGTTGGAGTTGAGTTGAAAGCGGTGCGAGTTGATGCGGTTATAACCGAGACGAAATTCATTGATGAGATTGGGCGAGAAGAGATGGGTCTCGCTGATGGCCACGCTGCGGAACGAGTCATCCTCAAATCCATCGGAAAACGCGCCGCCGTCGAGTTCATTTTGAAATGGGGAGGGCGTGAAACTCGGCTGCGTCTCGTAGCTGAAGGTGCCGAACAGACTGTCCTTGTCAGAAATTTTGTGGTCGATACGAATATCAGCGTTGTTGCGGCTGTATGTTCTCTTTGGCTCGGCCAGAAAATTAGCACCGTTAATATCAACGTTCGGAAGGGGAAACAGCGCGGAGAGGCGGGCCGCAAGGGGATCGATCCCACCGTTGGGGAAAATATTTGTCGGATTTCCTGAAGCGTCCACCCCGATGGGCACGCCGCAATAGCCGTTGGGATATTGCGGAGAAATCGTCCTCTGCTCGGTGAGGCGTGAATTGAAAACCTCGCCAAAGTAAGTCGGATTACCGCTGCAATCGCGGGCGGTTGTGCCGGGGAGCACGTCTCCGTCGTTATCCACTTGCGGCGCAACCGTACTGGTAAGAAACGAGGAGAAATCGCCTCCAATCTCGACTTGCGTAGGAATCGCGGAAAGCTGCGGCAAGGCCTGGGCCACACGGAAGCCCTCGTAATCCACAAAGAAAAAGGTGCGGTCTTTGATAATCGGCCCGCCGAGTGTGGCGCCAAACTGGTTCTGGTGATAGGGCTGGCGGCCGAAAATATCGAACGCGTTCCTGGCGTCGAGCACGTCATTGCGGAAAAACTCATATGCGTCGCCGTGAAAACCATTGGTCCCCGACTTGATCACCGCATTTAAAACCGCGCCGTTGCCCCGCCCGAATTCCGCGCTGTAAGCGTTGGTTTGGACTTTGAACTCTTCGATGGCGTCGACGGAAGGCTGAATCACATAAGCCTGACCGGTCAGAACGTCGCCGAGGTTGGAGTTGTTGTCAACGCCGTCAAGCAGGAAATTATTTTGCAAGGAACGGGAACCGTTGGAGCTGAAGCCGTAGCTTGTTTCCACGCGCGAGCCGGGTTCACTGGGCGCAATGCCCGCACCCAGCAAAGCCAGTTGGGCATAGTTGCGTCCGTTCAGGGGGAGGGTTTGCGCCTGGCGGCTATTCACAATCTGGCCCAGATCAGAGGTTTCGGTTTGCAGCAATGGAGTCTGAGTCGTGACTTCGACGACCTCATGGATGCTGCCGACGGATAATGTAATGTCGACGGCCGGCCGTTCGTCGACGTTAACCACAATCGGCCCGGCTACGGACCGCTTGAAACCGGTCTTCTCCGCCGTCACCCGATAGCGGCCAATCTTGAGCGGGCTGACCACAAATTGACCTAGCTCATTCGATTGCGTTGTGAAACTGGTGCCTCGGTCTTCATCGGTGACCGTGATTTGTGCACCCTGAACCAGGGCGCCAGTGGAGTCGTGCACCGTGCCCGCAATACCGCCGGTATCTCTCTGCGCCCAGGACGGCAAGGCGGAAATCAGCAACAGCAATACAGTCAAACAGGTTGAGGAACTAAACCGACGATGAGCCATGGCAGAGCTCCTTGTTCGCCTGGGTCGAAAATCATTCAGGGCGTTCTGGAAGGCCACAGGCAGGGCCGGAACGCTTTGCTTCGATTTGCTACTTTTACTTTCGATTTCTTTTGCTGTCAAGGGAAAAACCTGCGACACTTGGAACTGCGCGGAGGTCTTGCGTGCGCCCTTTATCTCCGAAATACGCAGTGTCAGCCTTGATCGTTGCGCTGTTGATTGCATATGTCGCGCTGGCGCAGATCAAATATGGCGAGCAACCCGGCGCACAAGAGCGAATCACGCTCCTGCTTCGCGATTTCCATCCGCGTTCCATGTTGCACGTGCCAAGCCACGAGGTCACACGCGCCCGCTTTGCCGTCTGGGACATCCACAATCACGTAGACGATGCGCGCGGCATTGGCGAGCGCATCCCGCCAGCGCGGCTGGTGCACTCCATGGATGAAGTAAATGTTCAGAAAATCGTAATTCTCACTGGGGGCTGGGGCGAGAGTCTCCAGAAAGTGCTCGACGAAACTGTGAAGCAATATCCAGACCGGTTCATCGTGTTCACGCAGATTGACTGGAGTAAGGTGAATGATCCGAATTTCAGCCAGGAAATGGTTGCGCAGCTTGATGACGCGGTTCGCCGTGGGGCGCGCGGGCTGAAACTGCTGAAAGATCTGGGCCTCGAAGTTCGCAATGCCAACGGGAAATTTCTGCGGATCGATGATCCCCGGCTCGATCCGGTCTGGGAGGAATGCGGACGCCTTGGAATTCCGGTGGCAATTCATACTTCCGATCCGGAAGCATTTTTCACGCCGGTGGATGCGAACAACGAGCGTTACGAGGAACTGAAAGAAAATCCTTCGTGGAGTTTCTACGATCACGGCTTTCCCTCGAAGCGGGAGCTCTTGGACGAGCGCAATCGCGTGATCGAACGCCATCCTCATACCACGTTTGTTGCATTGCATGTCGCCAATTGGCCGGAAAATCTCGATGCGGTTTCCTCCTGGCTCGACCGCTATCCGAACATGATGGTTGAATTCGGCGCGCGCCAGGCAGAGCTGGGACGGCAGCCGCGAAGAGCGGCGAAGTTTTTTGCCGACTATCAAGATCGAATCATGTTTGGCACGGACTCTGAGCCTGTGCCGGAAATGTATCGCAATTATTTCCGCTGGCTGGAAACGGAAGACGAATATTTTGACTATTGGGGATATCCGGGCCAGGGACGCTGGAAGATTTACGGTCTGGGTCTGCCAGACGCTGTGCTGGAGAAGGTCTACCATTTGAATGCCGAGCGGATGTTCGCGCAGTTCAAAGGCATTCCGGCAAACGGACGATAACAAAATGAAACGGGCTTTCCTGCGAGTGAAACATTTCGACAAAACCGGCGCGAGTCTGCGAACTTTTCTTGTCCTTTGCTGTCTCGCGCTGGCTGGCTTGACCGGGTGCACGAAACAGGCAACGCCGGGTTCAACGCCAGCGCAAGCCTCTCAGATTCAAATCAGCGTCAGTACAACTTCAGTCGTCGTGACTACACCGCGGGCCGAGTTTGTCGTAAACCCAAAGGGCTACGTAGCCGGAAATTTGTTCTCTGGCGGGCAGAAGCTCACGTTGGACGACAGCGGAAACCAAGCTGGGCTGCGCGTTAACACCTCCGGGAATAAAACCACCGACATTATTTTCGATCTTGCCCAGGCCCGTATCTCCGACGCAAAAGGCAAACTTGGCCGCGGGCGAAGGGTCGAAATTCCCGGCAAGAGTTCAAAAGCGGGCCTGGAATTCTCGCTGGTTGTGGAGGCCTACGATGATTTCCCCCAGCTCGCGGTTGTGTCCGCTTCCTTCCGCAATTCTAGCGATCACGAAGTTTCTCTGGATGCCGTCGATCTGAACTCGCATCGTTTGAATGCAAATTTGTCGGATGGGACCGCGAAAGCCTATCAAATGTGGTCATTTCATGGCGCCAGCATCAAGTGGGGCAAAGATGATGTGTTTGAAATTTCACAGAAATTCTCGCAACAAAATCAGATGGGTTCTTTGGTGCAAGTTAAAGGCGATCTGGGTCGAGTGGGTGGTGGTATTCCCGTGGTCGCTTTCTGGACTCGCACCGTCGGCGAGGCGATTGGACATTTAGAAACAATTCCGCTGGTGCTTTCGATCCCCGTAGAAACGCAAGCCGATGGCCGTGTGCAAGCCGCAGTGCATCTCGCGCCAGATTCGACGTTGAAACCGGGCGAAGTCTACACGACGCCTCGAACGTTCGTTGCAGTTTATTCCGGTGATTTCTATGACCCGCTGCGCATGTACTCCGAGGCCCTCGACCGTGAAGGTCTGGGAGGACCGAGCAATAACGATGAAGACTACGCCGTGAGCTGGTGCGGCTGGGGCTATTTGTCTGACGTCACGCCGGCGCAAATGCTGGGCACGATTCCCAAGCTCAAAGAACTCGGCATTCATTGGGCAACGCTCGATGATCGATGGTTCAACAATTACGGCGACTGGCAGCCGCGCAGCGACACTTTTCCGGACGATTCGATCCGGAAAATGGTCCAGCAGTTTCATTCGCAGGGAATCAAAGTACAGCTTTGGTGGCTGCCGCTCGCGGTCGAAGCGGGCAGCGGCCGTTACGAATCGCACACGTACGGCATTTCAGAAGTCGCGAAGCAACATCCGGACTGGCTCGTGCTCGACAAAAACGGCAAGCCGGCGCCGATGGCGCGCAATCTGGCTACGCTTTGTCCGGCGGTGCCGGAAGTGCAGGCGTATTACAAAGAGTTGACAGAGAGATTCATCCGCGACTGGAACTTCGACGGCCACAAGCTCGACAACATCTATAGCGTGCCCTTGTGCTACAACCCGAAGCATCATCACAAATCGCCGCTCGATTCCGTTTACGCGATGGGCGAGGTCTACAAGATTATTTTTGAAACTACACGCGCATTGAAACCTGAAAGCGTGACCCAGGCGTGTCCTTGCGGCACTCCGCCCAGCCTGGCGTGGATTCGTTACATCGATCAGGCAGTCACGGCAGATCCTGTAGGCTCAATTCAAGTTCGACGGCGGATCAAGATGTACAAAGCCCTGCTTGGGCCACACGCAGCCGTATATGGCGATCACGTGGAACTGACTCGCATCGTGAACCCCGACACAAACGAGCGCGACCTCGGCGATGATTTCGCTTCCACGCTAGGCACCGGCGGCGTGCTGGGGACGAAATTCGCCTGGCCGGACTATGGACCGAAGCTGACGGATGTTTATCTGACTGCGCAAAAAGAGGAGCACTGGAAGAAGTGGATCTCTCTCTACAACGAGAAAATGCTTTCGCGCGGCGACTTCCGGAATTTATATGTTTACGGATACGACGTGCCAGAAGGCTACGCGATTGAAAAAGACGGCATGATGTACTACGCGTTCTTCACGCCAGAAAACCGGTCGCCATCGGCGCCATGGTCCGGCGAGATTCAATTGCGCGGGCTTGCTCCCGGGACATATCACGTGGTGGATTATGTAGATGGAAAAGACCTGGGAATGGTGAACGTGCCTGATGGGCTCATTCATGCCAGTTTCTCGGAGCATCTGTTGCTGGAAGTGACAAAGCAGCCGTAGGTCGCAAGTCGACCACCGTTGAATTTATACGGCTCGAAGGTGTTCCTGAAAAAATTTGCTCACGTAAACGCGGTCGCGGAATGCTTCCGTTCCGCCCGCTTTCGTGGTTGAAAGGGCGCCCGCCGCATTCGCGAACGCAAGACAGTTTTCTGGGCTGTCTCCCCGCAGAAGAGAATGAATATAACCTGCGTCGAAACTGTCACCGGCTCCCACTGCATCGATGACATCCACGGCTAGCGCAGGGTGGCGCCATTCCCGCGATCCTTCCCGCACCACTGCCCCTTTTGCTCCCAGCTTGACGACCACCCGTTTGGTTCGCCCGGCCAGCGTTGCCGTAGCATCTTCCAGATCTTCGGTCTGCGCCAGTTTTCTCACTTCACGTTCGTTGACAAAAAGAGTGTCGACAAAATCCAACACTCGAGACACGTCCCCATTTTCGTCCCATTTGTCTTCCGGATCGTCATTCGTATCCATGGAAGTCGACAGACCTTCGGCCTTCGCCATCTGAAATAGATCGGCAATCCGCGGCCGCAATTTACGATGCAAGAAGAAAGATGAGATATGCAGATGCCGCGCAGAAAGAATGTAGTCAAAATCGAGGTCGTCGTAACTCAATTCAAACATCGTTCCGGGATAAGTGAGGATGACGCGCTGGCGAGCCTGGGTCAGAATGACTGACACGCCCGTCGGTGTGTGGTCGCTGACTTTCACGTGAGTTACATCCACGCCACCAGCTGCTACGCGTTCGAGCACGACTTTGCCCAACGGGTCGTTGCCAATCTTCGAGATCATGCCCACGCGCGTTCCGAGAACGGCTAGATTGTGAGCAAAAATCGCTGAGGAGCTTCCCAAGGTCAGAGAAAACCCATCGATCAGGAATTCGCGCTCGGGTTCCAACTCCTGCGGCAGTCCGTAGAGAATGAGATCGGGATTGATTTCGCCGATTACACAGACCTCAAGCTTCGCCACGATCCGGACCTCCACGGCTGTCAAGCATCACCACGCGGGTCAGGTTTCGGGGATGGTCAGGGTTCAAACCCTTGCGCAAGCCATTGTATAAACCGAGCAACTGTCCGGGAATAACAGCAGCGAGTGTGCGTGCTGTCTCGGGAACAGTGAGGTCGAGCTCAATCAAATAATCAGCCGCCTGGCGCACTGCCGAACTCGCGCTGTTAGTCACAACCAGCGTCGTTCCACCGAGTTCCTTCATCTCCTCGAGCACCGCCGTTTCCTCTTCCATGCCAGTTTCGCTCATAAAGAAAGTCAGCGGCACCTCCGGACCCACAATCGCTTTTGGTCCGTGGCGGAATTCCAGGGTGTGAAATGCCTGGGCATAAGAGCAAGACATCTCTTTAACTTTAAGCATTGCCTCCTGGGCGACTCCGAACCATGGCCCCTGGCCAAGAAACACGTAGTCGGCAAACTCGCGGGAATCAACGACCGACTGGATTGTAGCTTGCCAGTCATCCAAACGCTTGCCAACGTCAGCAGCTGTCGCCTGCAAGGCATCCAGCAGATCCCGCCGGCCGGCACGATGGGCAGCGAGGGCCTGCAATGCAAGCAGCATAGAGGTGAAAGACCGTGTCATCACAGTGCTTTGTTCGTCGGCAGGAGAAAGTTGAATGAGGTGAGTACAGATCGTTTGCATCGGTGCGTCAACGCTGCACGTCAGCCCTAAAGTTCGGATCGATTGCTCGTTTTCGAGGTAGCTCGCCACTTCAACCATCTCCGAAGTGCGCCCGGAGCGCGAGATGAGAACCGGCTGGCAGGGCCGTGGTAAAAGCGCGGGAAAAAGCAGAATCTCCGATGCCGGCACAGCGCGACCTATTTCGCCGGTGACCAAGGACCACGTCGCCGCTGCCACTTGAGCCAGATAAAAACTTGATCCACATCCAACGAAGACCCACTCAATCTTCAGAGGCAGATCGTTGGCCAGTTGCTGAAGATTCCCATCTGATTCAAGAAGATCAAGACAACGCCGCCACACTTCCGGCTGCGAAAGAATCTCCTCCATCGTGTGCCTGCCACTCTTCGGATGCAGATTGGTCAAAACCATTCGGCCCCTTCCTTACACCGCCACAACCTTGACGCCTGTTTTTTTTAGACGGTGTGCGTCCTTGGTCGAAATGCCGCGATCGGTGATCACCTCGTGAACATCCGCAGTTGGCGCGATCAGCGCCAGGCTGCGCCGGCCGAACTTGCTGGAGTCGCAGACCACAACAATTCTTTTGGCGCTCTCCATCATGACCCGGTTCACTTTTGCTTCCAGCTGGTTCGGAGTCGTCAAGCCGAAGGTCACGTCGAAGCCATCGACAGCGAGAAAAAGCAGGTCGGCCGTAATCTGGCGCAAGCTCTCTTCCGCGAGCGGGCCAACCAGAGAAAACGAGTTCTTACGCAATATGCCGCCGCTGAGCACTACTTCAACCTCCGTTCCGGCAAATTCCGCCGCAATGTTCACCGCATTCGTAATGACGGTTAGCCCGCGGACATGCCGGAGCGAGCGTGCAACGGCCGTAGTCGTTGTGCCGGAATCGAGAATGACGACTTGCCCGGGACGCACCAGCTTCGCGGCGGCGCTCGCGATACGCAGCTTTTCCCGGCGATGCAGGCGCTCCTTTTCGCGAAGTGCCAGGTCTTTCAAAGCGGCGGACTCAACCGGAAGCGCTCCTCCGTGGGCGCGTTGAATGCGGCCCTCGCGGTGAAGGTGCTCTAAATCCTTGCGGATCGTGATGAGCGATGACGAAAAGCGCCGCGCCAGGTCGGTAACCAGCACCCGGCCATCGTTCTGTACCAGTTCAAGAATCTTGCGGCGGCGCTCCTCGCTCAGCATTTTGCCTTAAAAACGCACCCTTTCGTTTTCTTTCTTTTCCTTATTGTTTTGCCTCACGCTGTGGTAGCTTGACACAAATGTGCCATTGGGACAAGCGCTCGTGACTCGTCCTCCGATTCTCTGCATCAGCGCCAATCCTGCCATTGACCGCCGGCTGCGCGTTCCCGGCCTCATTTTAGGAAGCGTTAGTCGTGCCCAATCCGCCCAAGCGCTGCCGGGTGGGAAGGCCGCCCATGTCGCAATGTCTGTAAAGGCCTTAGGCACGCGCGCGGTTTGGATCGGATTTATAGGCGGGGCCAATGGCGAAGCCGTAGTCGAGGGTCTGCGACAACTGGAAATTGATGTAGTCCCAATAAAAACTCGCTCCTCTACTCGGTTGAACGTGGAAGTCATCGAAGATTCCGGACGAATCACCGAAATCCTCGAGCCGGGTTCTCCTCCAGATGAAGAAGAGCGCTCCCGCATGATTTCCCGGCTTACCGAAGGTCTCCATAACGAATGGCGAGGAGCTCCGGTCGTTATTTCCGGCAGTTTGCCGCCAGGCACACCCCCGGAGTTCTACAAGGAGCTCATCGTCGTGGCGCATGCGAATGGATCGAGGGCGCTTCTCGATACCAGCGGCGAAGCCTTGCGAACCTGCATCGAGTCTAAGCCAAGTTTCATTAAGCCGAATCGCAGCGAAGCGGAAGCGCTCGTCGGACACCGTATCTCCGACTTCGACTCAGCCATCGTGGCCGCACGAGATGCAATCAAGCGTGGGGCCCGGAGCACAGCAGTCACGCTTGGCGCGGAAGGATTAATATGGCTCGAGAGCGAAGCAGGTCCCGCTTGGGTTGCGCGTCCGCCCCAACTTCAGCCGATTTCCACTGTAGCCTGTGGAGACGCGACCGTGGCGGGCTTCGCTTTTGCATTCGCAGAGCAAATGGCGGGAGAGAAAGCGTTGAGACTGGCTGCGGCGTGCGGCGCGGCGAATTGTTTGGCAAAATTGGAAGGCAGAATTTCTGCGGCTGACGTCGAGGCCCTCATTCCCCGGATTCAGATTTCACAGCGCTGACTGGCATAGAAGCCAGAGAGTCCATGAACGTCCAACGCATTGGCATTACCGCTCTCCTGCTGGTTAGTACAACGGTTGCGGAGGCCAGGACAAACGTGACAAGCCAACCTTTTGGGAAGATGCCGGATGGGACACCTGTCGAAATCTTCACGCTTTCTGACGGCACGATCGAAGCTCGCATCATGAACTACGGCGGGATTATTGTTTCCCTGAAAGCACCCGACCGGAATGGCAAGTCAGCCGACGTCGTGCTCGGGTTTGACGATCTTGCCGGTTATGTTGCGAACAATAACAGCGCAGGAGCCGCGTTCATCGGGGCCATTATTGGGCGCTACGCAAACCGCATTGCTCATGGCAGCTTCATCCTCGATGGCCAAAAATACTCTTTGCCGCTGAACAATGGCGGAAATTCGCTTCACGGCGGCCCGCACGGTTTCAACAACGTGGTTTGGAAGGCGAAAAAGATCGAGAACGGAGTTGAACTCAGCTATTTGAGTAAGGACGGCGAGGCTGGCTATCCGGGAAATCTCATGGTCTTGGTTCGATACACGCTGACCAAGGGAGACTTGCGTATCGAATACTCAGCCACCACCGACAAAGACACAGTTCTCAACCTCACCAATCACTCTTACTTCAATTTGGCGGGCCAGGGTAACGGCGACATCCTGAAGCACGAACTTACACTGCATACCTCGCGTTTTACTCCGGTAAATGCCAGTCTTATTCCGACCGGCGAGTTGAAGTCCGTAGCTTCCACGCCGCTTGATTTCCGCACCCCGACTGCAATCGGCGCCCGCATCAACGCAAATGACGAACAACTGCGGCTCGGCAACGGATACGATCACAACTGGGTGCTCGACAGCCAGGGCAGTGCTTTGTCTCCGGCTGCTAAAGTGTATGAGCCGGCTTCCGGCCGCGTGTTGCGAGTCTTAACGACAGAGCCGGGAATCCAGTTCTATACCGGCAACTTCCTCGACGGAACGATTAAGGGTAAGGGTGGAATCGCCTACGGCCGAAGGTCGGCATTTTGTCTCGAGACCCAGCACTTCCCCGACTCGCCGAATCACCCAGACTTCCCTACGACTGAATTGAAGCCCGGCGAACGCTTTCACAGCGTGACGGTATTCAGTTTTTCTTCGCGATAAGGAGCGAAATCAAAATTTCCGCGAGTGTTCTTTGGCCCAGCGCTCGATCACAACTTTTTTCTCGGTGTAAAACTCGA
>Ga0335076_10001620_pt1 | contig 21889 bp, 21 predicted proteins | sample Lox_Sample_25_FD_206717 | JGI IMG/M metagenome (GOLD analysis project Ga0335076, IMG submission 206717) | Soil microbial communities from Loxahatchee National Wildlife Refuge, Florida, United States - Lox_Sample_2.5 | ecosystem: Environmental > Terrestrial > Soil > Wetlands | place: USA... | reverse complement strand
TCTTCTGGAGCGTGCTGCGCGCCGGCTATGGCGAGCGCGAGCGCCTGTGGCTGCTGGGCAGCCTCGTGGCGTCGACGCTGGTCGGGCTGGCGCAGGGCTACTGGAGCTGGCTCAGCGGCGCGGGCAGGAGCGGCACGCTGCAGCTGCACTCGGTCGGGCACGTGAACCACACCGCGATCTACCTCGCGATCATGCTGGGCGTCTGCGCGAGCTGGCTGTTCGCGCGCTGGCGGACCTGGGGCGCGGGCAGGCGCGCGGCCGGCGCGGCGGTCGTGGCGTGCGTGTTCGGCGCGCTGGTGAGCACCGTGAGCCGCGGCGCGATCGGCGCGGGCGCCCTGCTCGTGCTTGCGCTGGCCGCCGCCTGGTGGCCGCGCTGGAAGGCGCCGCTGGTGGCGAGTCTCGCCTCGATCGCGATCGTCGCGGCCCTGCTCATCGGCTTCGGCGCGGCGGTCGTGCAGAAGCAGGAACGCAACATGTCGGACGACAACGTGCTCGCGTTTCGCGACAGCGTCTGGCGCCTCGGGCTGGCGGCCTGGGCGGAGTACCCGTGGTTCGGCGTGGGCAAGGACAACTACTCCCGCATCACGCTGGAGCAGGTGCGCGAATGGCGCACCGCGCGCGGCGAGGATTTCGACGCGCAGCGCTACCTGCGGTCTCCGCACGCGCACAACCTGTACGTGAATACGCTCGTCGAGCGGGGCGCGCTCGGCCTCGCGACGCTCCTGCTCGTGGTGCTCGGCACGCTGGCGGCGCTGCTGCGCCACCGGCCGCGCCCGGAGGAGGCCGACGTCGCCTGGCTTTCCTGGGGCGCGGCCGCCGGCGCCTGGATCGCGACCTGCGGCATCGGCCTCGTGAACACCACGCTGCACCACGAGCACGGCATGCTCACGGTGCTCCTCATGGCGCTATGGCTATCGACGCTGCGGCCGCCCCGCGCATCCTGATCCTCCGGAGGGACAACATCGGCGACCTGGCCTGCACCACGCCGCTGATCGCCGCCCTGCGCGCGCGGCTGCCCGAGGCCTGGCTGGGCGCGCTGGTCACCACCTACAACGCCGACGTGCTGGCGGGCAACCCGGGCCTCGACGAGCTGTTCGTCTACGAGAAGCTCAAGCACCGCTCGGGCGGCCTGTTCGAGCACCTGCGCAAGCGCTTCGGCCAGATGAGCCGGCTGCGCGGCCGGCGCCTGGACTACGTGCTCGTGCCCGCGCCCGCGCCGCAGTCGCTCAAGCTCGCGCGGGGCCTGCGCCCGGGCAAGGTGCTGGCGGCGCCGCTGGCCTTTCCGGCCGGGATGCACGAAGTGGAGCGCACGTTCGCGCTCGGCAAGACGCTCGGCGTGAGCGGCACGCCGGGCGCGATGCGCGTCTTTCCCGATGCGCGCCAGGTCGCGGCGCTGCGCGCGCGGCTGGGCGCCGGGCCGGCCACCGCGATCCACGTGAGCGCGCGCCGGCCGGCGCAGCGCTGGCCGCTCGAGCGCTACGCGGCGCTCGCCGCGGCGCTCGCGCAACGGGGCCGCGTCCTGCTGCTCTGGGCGCCCGGCCCGAAGGACGATCCGCGGCACCCGGGCGATGACGAGGCGGCCGCGCATATCCTGCAGCGCGCGCAGCACGCCAACGTACTGCCGGTCCCGACCCCGGAATTGAGGACGCTGATCGCGGCCCTCAGCCTTGCCGATCGCGTGATCTGCCCGGATGGCGGCGCCATGCACCTCGCGGCGGCGCTCGGCAAGCCCGTGGTGGCGCTGTTCGGCGACTCGCCGGTCGAGCGCTGGCGTCCCTGGGGCGTCCCGCACCGCGTGGTACGTCCCGACTCGCGCAATCTTGCCGACCTGCCGCTCGAGCCGGTGCTCGACGCGCTGCGTTCCCTGGGCTGAGCCGATGCGCGTCGTGGTCACGGGAGCAAGCGGATTCATCGGCGGCGCTCTCGTGCCGCTGCTGCGTGAGCGCGGCCACGACGTGGCGACGCCGGCGCGCGCGGCGCTCGGCGATCCGGCCGCGCTGCTCGCGGGCGCCGGCGCGCTCGTGCACCTGGCGGCGCTGGCACATGCGCGCGGCGCGGACGAGGCGCAGTTGCGCCGGACGAACGTGGACCTGCCGCTGGCCCTCGGCCGGGCGGCCGCGAAGGCCGGCGCCCGCATGATCTTCCTGAGTACGGTGAAGGTGCTGGGCGAGGAGGGCAGGTTCGATGAAGGCAGCCTGCCTGCGCCGGGCGACGCGTATGCGCGCGCGAAGAGCGAGGCCGAGACGGTGCTGCGAGGCACCGAGGGCCTGTCGCTCACGGTGCTGCGACCGCCGCTGGTCTACGGCCCGGGCGTGAAGGCGAATTTCCTCGCGCTGCTTCGCGCGGTGGCGCGCGGCTGGCCGCTGCCCTTTGCCGCGCTCGACAACCGGCGCAGCCTGCTGTCCGCGGGCAACCTCGCGGACGCGGTCGCGCGCTGCCTGGAAGCCGGGCGTTCGTCCGAGGGGACCTGGCTGCTGAGCGACGGCGAGCCCCTGTCGACGCCCGCGCTTTGCCGGGCCATCGGTGCCGCGCTCGGCCGGCCGGCGCGGCTGTTTCCCTGCCCGCAATCGCTGCTCGAGCTCGCGCCCGCCGCGCGCAAGCTCACGCGCTCGCTGGTCGCCGACGATCGCGCGTTCCGCCGCGCCTTGCGCTGGACGCCGCCGCAATCCCCGCAGCAGGGCCTGCGGCTCACCGCGGAGTGGTATCGCGCGCGCGGCTAGAATGCGCGGCATGAAAATCGAGGCCGTGCTCGCGACGCTGGCGGCGTCCCTCGCCTGCCTCTGGCTGCTGCTGTCGCCCGCGGGCCGGCGCCTGATGCTCGACCGGCCCAACGAACGCTCGCTGCACGCCTCGCCCGTGCCGCGCAGCGGCGGGCTCGCGATCATCGCGGGCGTCGCGGCCGGCGCCGCGCTGCAGCCCCTCACGCCCGCGCTGCTCGTGGTGCTCGCCGCCGCGGGCGCGCTGGCCCTGGTCTCGCTGCTCGACGACCTGCTCACGCTGCCGACCCTGCTGCGCCTCGCGGCGCACCTGGGCGCCGCGGCCGCCGTTGCGCTCGCGCTCGGACCCTTTGGCCCCACGGGCTTGGTGGTGCTCGCGCTGGCGCTCGCCTGGTCCGCGAACCTCTACAACTTCATGGACGGCGCGGATGGCATGGCGGGCGGCATGGCCGTGCTCGGCTTCGGCGCCTACGCGCTCGCCGCGCAGCTCGCGGGCGACTCCGCGCTCGCCGCGCTGAGCGCCTGCATCGCCCTCGCGGCCGGCGTGTTCCTGCTGGCGAACTTCCCGCCGGCGAAGATCTTCATGGGCGACGCGGGCTCCGTGCCGCTGGGTTTTCTCGCCGGCGCGCTCGGCCTGCTCGGCTGGCGCGAGGGCGCCTGGCCGCTCTGGTTCCCGATGCTGGTGTTCGCGCCCTTCGCCTGCGACGCGACGCTCACGCTGCTCAAACGCCTCCTGCGGCGCGAGCGCGTCTGGCAGGCGCACCGCGATCACTACTACCAGCGCCTGGTGCGCATGGGCTTCGGGCACCGCGGCGCGCTCTGGATCGAATATGGCGCCATGATCGCCTGCGGCGCGCTGGCGCTCGCGGTTCGCGAGGCCAGCGTCGAGACGCAATGCCTTGCCGTCGGCGCGGCGGCGCTGGTCCTGGCCGGCATCGCCGCGTGGATCGACGCGCGCTGGGCGCGCCGGAACGGGGCGGGAGGCGCGCCGGCATGATGCAGCGGTCGTTCTTCCTGCGCGCGCTGCTCGCGTTCGCGCACGACCTCGTCGCCACGTGCGCCGCCTGGATGGCGGCGTTCTGGCTGCGCTTCAACCTGGAGGTGCCGCCGGACTACCTGCACGTCGCCCTCTACACGCTGCCGTGGATCGCGGTCATGAACGCGCTCCTCTTCTGGCGCTTCGGCCTGTACCGCGGACTGTGGCGCTACGCCAGCCTGCCCGACCTGCGGCGCATCCTGCTCGCGACGGGGGTGGCCGCGCTCGCGGCGCCGGCCATGGCGCTCCTGCTGGCGCCCGTGCCGCCGGTGCCGAGGTCCGTCTTCCTCATCGCGCCGGTGCTGCTGATCGGCGTGATGACGGGCAGCCGCCTGCTGTACCGCGCCTGGAAGGAGGAGCGGCTCGTCGGCGTCGTGCGCCGGCCGGAGGCCAACCCGGTGATCGTGCTGGGCGCCGGCGTGTCGGCGTCCGCGCTGCTGCGCGACCTCGCGAGCAGCCGCGACTGGCGCGTGATCGGGCTGCTGGACGACGATCCGCGCAAGCAGGGCGGCGCGATCCACGACGTCAAGGTGCTCGGGCCGTTCGCGCGCGTGGGCGAGATCGCGCAGAGCCTCGGCGTCACGCAGGTCATCATCGCGATGCCGGGCGCCTCGCACGCGGCGCGCAAGCGCGCGCTCGACCTGTGCGACCAGGCCGGGCTCAAGGTCATGACGGTGCCGGCCTACGCCGACATCATGTCCGGCAAGGTCAGCGTGTCGCAGCTGCGCGAGGTGGAGCTGGATGACCTGCTGGGGCGCGACCCGGTGCAGCTGGACGACGCCGGCCTGAACGAGTTCCTGCGCGGGCGCACCGTGCTGGTCACGGGCGCCGGCGGCTCCATCGGCGCGGAACTCTGCCGCCAGATCGCGCGCTTCGCGCCCGCGCGCCTGGTGCTGGTCGAGCTGTCGGAGTTCGCGCTCTACGCGATCGAGCAGGAGTTCCGCGACCGCTGGCCGGCGCTCGAGGTGCACGCGGTGATCGCCGACGCGAAGGACGAGGCGCGCGTGCAGGAGGTGTTCGCGCGCCACGCGCCGGAGATCGTGTTCCACGCCGCGGCGTACAAGCACGTGCCGCTCATGGAGCAGGGCAACGCGCTGCAGGCCCTGGCCAACAACGCGCTCTCCACCATCGTGACGGCGAGGGCGGCGCAGGCCTGCGGCGCGCGCAGCTACGTGCTGATCTCGACCGACAAGGCGGTGAATCCCACCAACGTCATGGGGGCCTCCAAGCGGCTCGCCGAGATGCTCTGCCAGGCGCTGCAGCCGCGCGGCGCGACGCGCCTCCTGATGGTGCGCTTCGGCAACGTGCTCGGCTCCACGGGCAGCGTGATCCCGCGCTTTCGCGAGCAGATCGCGCGCGGCGGCCCGGTCACGGTCACCCACCCGGAGATCAAGCGCTACTTCATGTCCATCCCCGAGGCCGCGCAGCTCGTGCTGCAGGCCGCGCTCATGGGCAAGGGCGGCGAGATCTTCGTGCTCGACATGGGCGAGCCGGTGAAGATCGCCGACCTCGCGCAGCAGATGATCCGGCTCTCCGGCTTCGGCGAGCAGGACATCCGCATCGTGTACACGGGGCTGCGGCCCGGCGAGAAGCTGTTCGAGGAGGTCCTGGTGGACGAGGAGACGACGCTCGCGACGCCGCATCCCAAGCTGCGCGTCGCGCGCTCGCGTCCGCTGGAGGACGGCGCGCTGCCCGAAAGCGTGGCCGGATGGATCGCGCGCTCGCCGGGCGCGGAGCCCGCCGCGGTGCGCGCGCAGCTCAAGTCCTGGGTGCCCGAATACACGCCTTCCGGGTGAGATAATCCGCGCATGCTCCTGGTCACCGGCGGCGCGGGCTTCATCGGCTCCAACTTCGTCCTGTCCACGCTGGCCGCGACCGGCGAGGCCATCGTCACGCTGGACAAGCTGACCTACGCCGGCAACCTCGAGAACCTCGCGCCCGCGGCGGGCGACGCGCGCCACGGCTTCGTCAAGGGCGACATCTGCGACCGCGCGACGGTGCGCCGGCTGCTCGCGGAGCACCGGCCGCGCGCGATCGTGCATTTCGCCGCCGAGAGCCACGTCGACCGCTCGATCGACGGGCCCGCGCAGTTCATCCAGACGAACATCGTCGGCAGCTTCGGCCTGCTCGAGGAGGCGCGCGCGTACTGGCAAGGGCTCGCGGGCGCCGAGCGCGAGCGCTTCCGCTTCCTGCACGTCTCCACCGACGAGGTCTACGGCTCGCTGGGCCCGGGCGACCCGGCGTTCCGCGAGACCGATGCCTACGCGCCCAACAGCCCCTATTCGGCGTCCAAGGCGGCTTCCGACCACCTGGTGCGCGCCTATCACCACACCTACGGGCTGCCGGTCCTGACGACCAACTGCTCGAACAACTACGGACCGCGCCAGCATCCCGAGAAGCTCATCCCGCTCATGATCGCCAATGCGATCGCCGGCAAGCCGCTGCCCGTCTACGGCGACGGCCTGAACGTGCGCGACTGGCTCTACGTGGACGACCATTGCGCGGCGGTGCGCGCGGTGCTCGAGCGCGGGCGGCCCGGCGAGACCTACAACATCGGCGGCGGCGCGGAGAAAACCAACCTCGAGGTGGTCGGCGTGCTGTGCGGCCTGCTCGAGCAGGCGCGCCCCCGCGCGGGCGGCAAATACCGCGACCTCGTCGCTTTCGTCAAGGACCGGCCCGGGCATGACCGGCGCTACGCGATCGACGCCGGCAAGATCGGGCGCGAGCTCGGCTGGCGCGCGAGCGAGAGCTTCGAGTCCGGCATGCGCAAGACCGTCGCCTGGTACCTGGAGAGCATGAAGGAACGCGCGCATGCCGCATCCTGAGGCCGGGCGGCGCGCGCTCGTCACCGGCGTCACGGGGCAGGACGGGGCCTACCTCTCGCGCCTGCTGCTCGACAAGGGCTACGAGGTCTACGGCCTCGTCGCGCGGCGCGGCAGCGACGCGCTCTGGCGCCTGCGCGAGCTGGGCATCGACGGCCGCGTCGCGCTCATCACGGGCGACGTCACCGACCTGTCCTCGCTGCTGCGCGCGCTCCAGCAGGCCCGGCCCGCGGAGGTGTACAACCTCGCCGCGCAGAGCTTCGTGGACAAGTCCTGGGACCTGCCCGGCGTGACGGTCAGCGTGAGCGGCATGGCGGTCACCAACGTGCTGGAGGCGATCCGCAACACCGATCCGAAGATCCGCTTCTACCAGGCGACCTCGAGCGAGGTATTCGGGCGCGTGCAGGCGCCGGTCCAGGACGAGTCCACGCCGTTCCACCCGCGCAGCCCCTACGGTGTCGCCAAGGCCTTCGGGCACTGGCTCACGGTCAACTACCGCGAGAGCCACGGCATGCACTGCTCGAGCGGCATCCTGTTCAACCACGAGTCGCCGCTGCGCGGCCCCGAGTTCGTGACGCGCAAGATCAGCGCGGGCGTGGCCCGCATCAAGCTCGGGCGCGAGCACAAGCTGCGCCTGGGCAACCTGGACGCGAAGCGCGACTGGGGCTTCGCCGGCGACTACGTCGAGGCCATGTGGCGCATGCTGCAGCAGGAGACGGCGGGCGACTACGTGGTCGCGACCGGGCGCAACGCGTCGGTGCGCGACTTCTGCCGCATCGCCTTCTCGCACGCGGGCCTCGACTACCAGGAGCACGTCGAGGTGGACCCGGCGCTCTTCCGGCGCGCCGAGGTGGACGCGGTGCTCGGCAGCGCCGAGCGCGCACGCGCGCAGCTCGGCTGGGAACCGAAGACGAGCCTGGAGGAGCTGGTCGCCATGATGGTGGACACGGACCTGCGCCGGCTGGAGAAGGGAGTGCTCCGATGAAGGGCATCGTGCTGGCGGGCGGCGCGGGCACGCGCCTGTACCCGGCCACGCTCGTCGTCTCCAAGCAATTGCTGCCGGTCTACGACAAGCCGATGATCTACTACCCGCTCTCCACGCTCATGCAGGCGGGGATCCGCGACATCCTGCTCATCTCCACGCCCGCCGACACGCCGATCTACAAGCGCCTGCTCGGCAGCGGCCGCCAGCTGGGCATCCGGCTTTCCTACGAGGTCCAGCCCAAGCCCGACGGATTGGCGCAGGCTTTCCGCATCGGTGCCGGCTTCATCGGCAAGGACAACGTCGCGCTGATCCTGGGCGACAACGTCTTCTACGGCCACGGGCTGCAGGACCTGTCCATGCGCGCGGCCGCGCGCAAGTCGGGCGCGACCATCTTCGCCTATGCCGTCAGCGACCCGCAGCGCTATGGCGTCGTCGAGTTCGACGGCCGGCGCAAGGCGGTCAGCATCGAGGAGAAGCCGGCCAGGCCCAGGTCCCGCTATGCCGTCGTCGGCCTGTACTTCTACGACAACGAAGTGGTGAAGATCGCCGCCGGCCTGAAACCCTCGAGGCGCGGCGAGTACGAGATCACCGACGTCAACCGGGCCTACCTTGCCCGGCGCAGGCTCAACGTAGAGATCCTCGGGCGGGGTGTCGCCTGGCTGGACACGGGCACGCACCAGTCGTTGCTGGAGGCGTCGCACTTCATCGAGACCATCGAGCGGCGCCAGGGCCTGAAAGTCGCCTGCCTGGAGGAAGTGGCCTATTCGAAGGGCTACGTGAGCGCCGCCCAATTGCGGCGCCTGGCGGCGAAGAGCGTCTACGGCGAGTACCTGCTGCGCCTGCTGAGCGAGAAGAAGCAAAGGTGAACGTCGAGCGCACCGCGATTCCCGACGTCCTGCTGCTCACGCCCAGGGTGTTCCAGGACGCGCGCGGCTTCTTCCTGGAGAACTACAACCGCCGCAGCTTCCAGGCGGCGACCGGTCTGGACGTCGAGTTCGTGCAGGACAACCACTCGCGCTCGGCGAAGAACGTGCTGCGCGGCCTGCACTACCAGCTCACGCGGCCGCAGGGCAAGCTCGTGCGGGTCACCGTGGGCGAGGTGTGGGATGTGGCCGTGGACCTGCGGCGCAGCTCGGCGAGCTTCGGCCGCTGGGTCGGCGCGGCGCTCAGCGCGGCCTCGGCGCGCATGCTGTGGATCCCGCCGGGCTTCGCGCACGGCTTCGTGGCCCTGTCGGACGCGGCCGAGGTGCAGTACAAGATCACCGACTACTACGCGCCCGAGGACGAGTTTTCGCTGCTCTGGAACGATCCGCAGCTTGCGATCGCCTGGCCCGACGTTGGTGAACCCTTGCTCGCCGACAAGGACCGGCGCGGGCTGCCGCTCTCCCGCGCGCCGACCTACGCGTGAAAGTCCTGCTGACCGGCCGCGGCGGCCAGGTCGGCTCGGCGCTCGAGCCGCTGCTCGGTCCGCTGGGCGAGGTCGCCGCCTTCGACCGCGCGGGCCTGGACCTGTCGGACCCTGCCGCGCTGGAGCGCGCGGTGGCGCGGGTGCGGCCAGACGTCATCGTCAACGCGGCGGCCTACACCGCGGTGGATCGGGCGGAGGCCGAAAGGGAGGCTGCTTTCGCCGTGAATTCCCATGCCGTGTCGGCGCTGGCGCGCGCGGCCGCGTCCATCGACGCGCTGCTGGTCCACTTTTCCACGGACTACGTGTTCGACGGCGGGAAGCGCGCGCCCTACGTCGAGACGGACGCCACGCGCCCGCTCAACGTGTACGGCGAGAGCAAGCTCGCGGGCGAGCGCGCGATTGCCGCGAGCGGCTGCCGCCACGCGATCCTGCGCACGAGCTGGGTCTACGCGCCGCGCGGGCGCAATTTCATGCTGAGCATCCTGGCGGCCGCGCGCGCGGGACGCGACCTGCGCGTGGTCGACGACCAGACGGGCGCGCCGACCTCGAGCGCGGCGATCGCGCGCGCCGTGATGCGCGTGCTCGCCGCGCCCGCGCCCGCGAGCGGCGTCTACCACGTGAGCGCCGCGGGGCAGACGACCTGGTTCGGCATCGCGCGGGAAATCCTCAGGCACAAGTCCCTCGAGGCGCGCATCACGCCCGTGACGACGGCCGACTACGGCGCGGCCGCGCCGCGGCCGCGCAATTCCGTGCTCGACAACGCGAAATTCCTCGCTGCGTTCGGCTGGCGCCCGGAGGACTGGCGCGGGGAGCTGGCTGCCGTGCTGGCCGCAATCCACTAACATCCGCCCGATGGATTTCATCGACCTGAAGACCCAGTACGCGGCGCTGCGCGAGCAGATCAACGCGCGCATCCAGGCCGTGCTGGATCACGGCCAGTACATCCTCGGCCCCGAGGTCGGGCAGCTGGAGGAGCGCCTGGCCGCCTGGACCGGCGCGCGGCATTGCGTCGCGGTCGCCTCCGGCACGGAAGCGCTGCTCATCGCGCTCATGGCGCTCGGCGTGAAGCCGGGCGACGAGGTCGTGACCACGCCCTTCACCTTCGCGGCGACGGCCGAGATGATCGCGCTGCTCGGCGCGCGCCCCGTGTACGTGGACGTCGAGGAGGACACGGCGAACATCGAGGCCGCGCGCATCGAGGCGGCGATCACGCCGCGCACGCGCGCGATCATGCCGGTGTCGCTCTATGGCCAGCCCGCCGACATGGACGAGATAAACGCGCTCGGCGCGCGCCACCGGCTGCCCGTGATCGAGGACGCGGCGCAGAGCTTCGGCGCGACCTACAAGGGCAGGAAGAGCTGCAACCTGTCCACCGTCGCCTGCACCAGCTTCTTCCCCTCCAAGCCGCTCGGCTGCTACGGCGACGGCGGCGCCCTGTTCACGAGCGACGACGCGCTCGCGCAGGCCATGCGCGAGATCCGCGTGCACGGCCAGAGCGGGCGCTACCGCCACACGCGCATCGGCGTGGGCGGGCGCATGGACTCGATCCAGTGCGCCGTGCTGCTCGCCAAGCTCGAGCGCTTCGACTGGGAAGTGCGGCAGCGCGCCACGATCGGCGCGCACTACGACGCGCTGCTCGGGCCGCTGGTGAAGACGCTCGCGGTGCGCCCCGACCGCACGAGCGTATACGCGCAGTACACTGTGCGCGTGCCCGAGCGCGAGCGCTTCGAGCGGGAAATGAAGGCGCGCGGCATCCCGACCGCCGTGCACTATCCGCTCTCGCTGCACCAGCAGCCGGCCTACCGCGCGGGCTGGGAGGGCCGCTCGTTCCCGGCCGCGGAGAAGCTCGCGTGCGAGGTCATCAGCCTGCCGATGCACGCGGACCTGGACGAGGCCGCGCAGCAGAAGATCGTCTCGGCGGTGAAGGCCTCGCTGTGAGGCTGCTCGTCACCGGCGCGGCGGGCTTCATCGGCATGCACGCGAGCCGGCGCCTGCTTGAGCGCGGGCACGAGGTGCTCGGGCTGGACAACCTGAACGCCTACTACGATCCCGCGCTCAAGCGCGCGCGCCTGGAGCAGCTCAAGCCGCATGCGCGCTTTTCCTTCGAGCGCCTGGACGTCGCCGACAGCCCGGCGATGGACGCGCTGTTCGCGCGCGAGCGCTTCGACTGCGTGCTGCACCTGGCCGCGCAGGCGGGCGTGCGCTATTCGCTCGAGAACCCGATGGCCTACGTGAGCGCAAACGTGGCCGGCTTCCTCAACATCCTCGAGGCCTGCCGCAAGGCCCGCGTCGCGCACCTGTGCTACGCGAGCAGCTCCAGCGTCTATGGCGCGAACACGGCGATGCCCTTCCGCGAGGAGGACCGCGTCGACCGGCCGGCCAGCCTGTACGCGGCCACCAAGCGCGCCAACGAGCTCATGGCCGAGAGCTACGCGAGGCTCTACGGCCTGCCCTGCACCGGCCTGCGCTTCTTCACGGTCTACGGTCCCTGGGGGCGCCCCGACATGGCGCTGTTCCTGTTCGCGCGCGCCATCCTGGCCGGCAAGCCGGTGCGCCTGTTCAACGAAGGGCGCATGCAGCGGGATTTCACCTATGTCGACGACGTCGTCGAGGGCGTGATGCGCGTCGTGGAGCGCCCCTACGCGGCGACGGGCACGGCGCCGCCCGCGCGCCTCTACAACCTCGGCAATGGCGCGCCGGTGCCGCTGGTCGAGTTCCTGCGCGCGATCGAGGCCGCGCTGGGCCAGAAGGCGGTGGTCGAGATGGCGCCCATGCAGCCGGGCGACGTCGAGGCGACCTACGCTTCCACCGACCGCCTGCGCGCCGACTTCGGCTACGCGCCCTCGACGCCCGTCGCCACGGGCGTCGCGCGCTTCGTCGAGTGGTATCGCAGCTACCATGCCGCCGCCGGCGAGATCGCGGCGTGAGCGCGGCGCCCGCCGCGCCCGTGGTGGCCGTGGTGGGCCTGGGCTACGTCGGCCTGCCGCTGGCGGTCGCATTCGGCCGGCGCCTGCGCACCATCGGCTACGACCGCTCGCGCGAGCGCGTGCAGTCGGTCGCGCGCGGCGAGGATCGCACGGGCCAGGTCGGCGCGGACGAGCTGCGCTCGGCCGCCTCGCTCGTCCTGACCGCCGATGCGGGGGAGCTCAAGCAGGCCGACTTCGTGATCGTCGCCGTGCCGACGCCGGTGGACGAGCGCCGCCAGCCCGACCTGCGCCAGCTGCGCGACGCCTCGCGCACCGTGGGCGAGAACCTCAAGCGCGGCGCCACGGTCGTGTATGAGTCCACCGTGTATCCCGGCGCCACGGCCGGCGTGTGCGTGCCGCTTCTGGAGGCCGCCTCGGGACTGCAGTGGCGGCGCGATTTCCACGTGGGCTATTCGCCGGAGCGCATCAACCCGGGCGATCGCGAGCACAGCCTGGAGAAGGTGGTCAAGGTCGTCGCGGGCGACGGCGAGCGCACGCTGGAGGCGGTCGCGGGCCTTTACGGCCGGATCGTCGCCGCGGGCGTGCACCGCGCGCCCAGCATCGAGACCGCCGAGGCGGCGAAAGTGATCGAGAACACGCAGCGCGACCTCAATGTCGCGCTCATGAACGAGCTGGCCATGATCTTCGACCGGCTGGGCCTGGACACGCAGGAGGTGCTGCGCGCGGCGCGGACCAAGTGGAATTTCCTGCCGTTCACGCCGGGCCTGGTGGGCGGGCACTGCATCGGCGTGGATCCCTATTACCTCACGCACCGCGCCGAGAGCGTTGGCTACCAGCCGCAGGTGATCCTCGCGGGCCGGCGCATCAACGACGGCATGGCGGAATTCATCGCCGCCAAGGCGGCCGCGCTGCTCGAAGGCGCGGGCAAGCCGCTGCGCGGCGCCGTCGTCAGCGTGCTCGGGCTCACCTTCAAGGAAAACGTGCCCGACATCCGCAACTCGAAGGCAGCCGAGCTCTGCCGCGCGCTCGAGGCGCGCGGGGCGCGGGTCTGCATGCACGATCCGCTCGCGGACGCCGCCGAGGCGCGCAGCGAGTACGGCATCGAGCTGCACGGCTGGGACGCGCTGCCGCAGGCCGACGCGCTGATCCTCGCGGTGGCGCACCGCGGCTTCCGGGAAAGGCGCGCCGGCGATTACGCGCGCAAGCTCAACCCGGGCGGCTGGATCCTCGACGTGAAGGGCGCGCTCGACCTGCCGGCGCTGCGCGGCGCGGGCTGCAACTGCTGGAGGCTCTAGCCCCATGAAGACCAGGCGACGTCGCAGGGCACTCATCACCGGCATCACCGGGCAGGACGGCGCCTATCTCGCGGAGTTCCTGCTCGGCAAGGGCTACGTCGTGCACGGCCTCAAGCGGCGGACCTCGCTGTTCAACACGGCGCGCATCGACCACCTGTACGAGGATCCGCACGTGCCGCGCCGCCGGCTGGCGCTGCACTACGGCGACATGACCGACTCGATGAGCGTGCTGCGCGTGGTCGAGGAGGCGCAGCCGGACGAGATCTACAACCTCGCGGCGCAGAGCCACGTCGCGGTCTCCTTCGAGGAGCCGGAGTACACGGCGAACGCCGACGGCCTGGGCACGCTGCGCCTGCTGGAGGCGATCCGCATCCTGGGGCTCGCGCGCCGGACGCGCTTCTACCAGGCCTCCACCTCCGAGCTGTTCGGCCTGGTGCGCGAGAGCCCGCAGCGCGAGACCACGCCCTTCTACCCGCGCTCGCCCTACGGCGTGGCCAAGCTCTACGCGCACTGGATCACGGTCAATTACCGCGAGGCCTACGGCCTGTACGCCGCGAGCGGCATCCTGTTCAACCACGAGTCGCCCACGCGCGGCGAGACCTTCGTGACGCGCAAGATCACGCGCGCGCTGGCGCGCATCCGGCTCGGCCTGCAGGACTGCCTGTACCTGGGCAACCTCGGGGCGCGGCGCGACTGGGGCCATGCGCGCGACTACGTCGAGGCGATGTGGCGCATCCTGCAGCAGCCGCGGCCCGAGGACTACGTCATCGCGACCGGCGTGCAGCACAGCGTGCGGGACTTCGTCGAGGCGGCCGCGCGCGAGGCCGGCATGCGCATCCGCTGGCGCGGCAAGGGCGCGCGGGAGAAGGGCTATGACGAGCGCGGCCGCGCCATCATCGCGATCGACCCGCGCTACTACCGGCCCGCGGAGGTGGACACGCTGCTGGGCGACGCCGCCAAGGCGCGCCGCAAGCTCAAGTGGCGGCCGCGCGTGCGCTTCCGCGAGCTGGTCGCCGAGATGATGCGCGAGGACCTGAAGGCCGCGCAGCGCGACGCGCTCGTGCGCCGGCATGGCTATCGCGCCTACGGAGGGCGCGAGTAGGCGCCGTGGAGCGGGACGCGCGCATCTACGTCGCGGGCCACACCGGCCTGGCAGGGTCGGCGATCCTGCGCGCGCTGCAGCGCGCGGGCTACGCGAACCTGCTGCTGCGCCGGCACGCCGAGCTGGAGCTCACCGACGCGCACGCGGTGCGCGCCTTCTTCGAGCGCGAGCGGCCGGCCTACGTGTTCCTCGCCGCCGCGCGCGTGGGCGGCATCCTCGCCAACGATACCCGCCCGGCCGATTTCATCCGCGACAACCTCGCGGTGCAGCTAAACGTGATCGACCAGGCCTGGCGCGCGGGCGCCAGGCGGCTGCTGTTCCTCGGCTCCTCCTGCATCTACCCGCGCGACTGCCCGCAGCCCATGAAGGAGGAATACCTGCTCACGGGCCCGCTCGAGGCCACCAACCGCGCCTACGCGCTCGCCAAGATCGCCGGCATCGAGCAGTGCTGGTCCTACAACCGGCAGTACGGCGCGAGGTTCCTCGCGGCCATGCCGACCAACCTCTACGGCCCGGGCGACAACTACGACCCGCAGACCTCGCACGTGCTGGCGGCCGTCATCCGCAAGGTGCACGAGGCGAAGCGGGCGCGCGCGCGCAGCGTCCCGCTCTGGGGCAGCGGGCGGCCGCGGCGCGAGTTCCTCTACAGCGACGACCTGGGCGAGGCCTGCGTGTTCCTCATGCGCCTGCCCGAGGCGCGGTTCGACGCGCTGGTCGCCCCGCGGCAGGCGCCGCTCATCAACGTCGGCACCGGCGCCGACCAGTCCATCGCCGAGGTGGCCGCGACCGTGGCCGGCGTGCTGGGCTACGACGGCGAATTCACCTACGACGCGTCCAGGCCCGACGGCACGCCGCGGAAGCTCCTCGACGTGTCGCGCCTGGGCGCGCTCGGCTGGGCGCCGCGCGTGGCCTTGCGCGAGGGCATCGCGCTCGCCTCGCAGGATTTCCTCGCGCGGTTCTAGCGCGCGAGAGCGATCGCCGCCACGCCCGCGGCCACGGCGGCCGCCGCGGCGTAGCGCTTCCAGCTTGCCGTCTCGCCGAGGAAGAGGGCGCCGATCAGCGCCGAGAGCAGCACGCTGGTTTCCCGCAGCGCCGATACGGCGCCGACCGGCGCGCGGCCGAGCGCCCACATGAAGGCGCTGAACGAGGCCACGCCGAGCGCCCCGCTCGCGAGCGTGCGGCCCGGCGCCGTGGCCCAGGCGGCGAGCATGGCGCCGCGGCGCGTCGCCGCTGCGTAGAGCAGGAAGGCGGCGCCGTCCAGCAGCACCAGCCAGACCGTGAAGGACAACCAGTCCGCCGAGCGCCGGATGCCGTAGGCGTCGACAACCGAATACGCGGCCACCGCGAAGCCGGCGGCCGCGGCGAGCGCGAACGCCGCGCGGGTCAGGCGCTTGCCTCCTTCGGAGGCGAGCAGCAGCAGGCCGGCGCAGACGAGCGCGATGCCGGCGCCGGCCGCGAGGCCCGGCGTCTCGCCGAGCGCGGCGAAGGCGAGCAGCGCCGCCATGAGCGGCGTGAAGCCGCGCGCGAGCGGGTAGGCCTGGCCGAGGTCGGCGCGGTCATACAGGCGCGCGAGCGCGAGCTTGTAGCCGGCGTGCAGCAGCACCGAGGCGGCGATCACGCCGCAGACCGCCGCCTCGAGCGGGCGCGCGAGCGGCAGCAGCGCCGCGGCGGCGGCCGTGCTGACCGCGTTCATGCCGGCCAGCGCGGCCACCCGGTCGCCCGTGGACTTGACGAGCGCGTGCCAGGACGCGTGCAGCAGCGACGCGCCGAGGATGACCAGCGCGACCGGTGCGTCCATGGTGCGGCGCATTCTATAATTCAACCCTTTTTCCCGGACGGATCGCATGCACACGCAGAACTATTTCCAGGAAGTGGTGAAGATCGCGCAGACGATCGACACGCAGGCCATCGACCGGCTCGCGACCGAGCTCGCCGCGCTGCGCGAGCGCCACGGGCGGCTGTTCTTCCTCGGCGTGGGCGGCAGCGCGGGCAACTGCGGCCATGCGGTCAACGATTTTCGCAAGCTCTGCGGCATCGAGGCCTACGCGCCGACGGACAACGTGTCCGAGCTCACCGCGCGCACCAACGACGAGGGCTGGGACACCGTGTTCGCGGCCTGGCTGCGCACCAGCCGCGCCAACGACAAGGACGCGATCTTCGTGTTCTCGGTCGGCGGCGGCGACCTGGCGAAGAACGTGAGCCCGAACATCGTGGCGGGCCTGAAGGAGGCCAAGCAGCGCGGGCTCAAGGTCTACGGCGTGGTCGGCCGCGACGGCGGCTACACCAGGCAGGTGGGAGATTGCGTGATCGTGATCCCGACCGTCGACGCCGCGCGCGTCACGCCGCATACGGAGGCCTTCCACGCGGTGGTCTGGCACTGCCTCGTGTCGCACCCCCTGCTGCAGCAGATGGCGACCAAGTGGTGACCGGGTAGCGTGCGCCGGGCGGTCTTCTTCGATCGCGACGGCGTCATCAACCGCGCCGTCGTGCGCGGCGGCAAGCCCTACCCGCCGGACGCGCTCGAGCAGCTGGAGATCCTGCCCGGCGTGCCGCAGGCGCTGCAGGACCTGCGCGCCGCGGGCTTCCTGAACGTCGTGGTCACGAACCAGCCCGATGTCGCCAGCGGCAGACAGCGGCGCGAGGTCGTCGAGCAGATGCACGCGCGCCTGCTCTCGACGCTGGCGCTCGACGCGATCAAGGCCTGCTACCACCTGGATTCGGCGGGCTGCGCGTGCCGCAAGCCCCGGCCCGGCATGCTGCTCGAAGCGGCGCGGGAGCTCGGCATCGACCTCGCGGCGAGCGCGCTGCTCGGCGATCGCTGGCGCGACGTGGGCGCCGCGCAGGCGGCGGGCTGCGCGGCCTATTTCATCGACTACGGTTACACGGAAAGACGGCCGGCCCCGCCCTTCGTTACGGTAAAATCCGCCTCTGAGGCGGCGGCAATCATCCTGCGGTCCACAAGACAAGAAAATCCCTGAGCGGGAGGAACGATGAGCGATCTCAAGACACTGAAGGTCAAGCTGTTCGCCGACGGGGCGGATCTCGCCGGCATGAAGGAAATGGCGGCGAACCCCATGATCAAGGGCTTCACCACCAATCCCACGCTGATGCGCAAGGCCGGCATCGCCGACTACAAGGCCTTCGCCGCGGACGTGCTCAAGGCGATCCCGGACCGCCCGGTGTCCTTCGAGGTGTTCGCCGACGACTTCCGCGAGATGGAGACGCAGGCGCTCGAGATCGCGTCCTGGGGCCGCAACGTCAACGTCAAGATCCCGGTCACCAACACCAGGCGCGAGTTCGCGGGCGCGCTGATCGAGCGCCTGTCCAAGGCCGGCGTGATGGTGAACGTCACCGCCGTCATGACGCTGGAGCAGGTGCAGAAGATCACCGACCGGCTGGACGCGGGCACGCCCGCCATCATCTCGGTGTTCGCGGGCCGCATCGCCGACACCGGGCGCGACCCGCTGCCCGTCATGCGCCAGTCGGTGCAGGTCATGAAGGCGAAGCCCAGGTCCGAGCTCATCTGGGCGAGCCCGCGCGAGCTGCTGAACGTGTTCCAGGCGGACGAGGTCGGCTGCCACATCATCACCGCCACCAACGACATCCTGAAAAAGCTCCCGCTGGTCGGCAAGGAGCTCGACCAGTACTCGCTGGAGACCGTGGAAATGTTCTACAAGGACGCGAAAGCGGCGGGCTACACCGTCGCCGCCAGGAAGGTCGCCTGACATGCGCTTCAAGCACGTCCTGGTGACCGGCGGAACGGGCTACGTCGGCAGCCTGCTCGTGCCGCAGCTGCTCGGGCTCGGCCACAAGGTCACGGTCTACGACATCAACTTCTTCGGCGACGCCAGGCTGTTCAGGCCCGGCCCGGACCTGCGGGTCGTGCAGGGCGACATCCGCGATGCCGCGAAGCTGGCGGAGTCGCTCAAGGGCGTCGACTGCGTCATCAACCTCGCCTGCATCTCCAACGATGCGAGCTTCGAGCTGGACGAGAAGCTCTCGACCACGATCAACCTCGACGCATTCGAGCCGATGGTGATCGCGGCAAAGAAGGCCGGCGTGAAGCGCTTCATCTACGCCTCCTCCAGCTCGGTGTACGGCGTGTCCGAATCGCCCGACGTGACCGAGGAGCACCCGCTGGTGCCGCTGACCCTGTACAACAAGTACAAGGGCATGTGCGAGCCGCTGCTGTTCAAGCACCAGTCGAAGGACTTCACCTGCGTGGTGATCCGCCCGGCCACGCTGTGCGGCTACGCGCCGCGCCAGCGCCTGGACCTGTCGGTCAACATCCTCACCAACCACGCCATCAACGCCGGCAAGATCACGGTGTTCGGCGGCTCGCAGAAGCGCCCGAACCTGCACGTGCAGGACATGTGCGACGTCTACAAGACGCTGCTGCTGCAGCCGGACGAGAAGATCGCCGGACAGATCTTCAACGCGGGCTTCCAGAACCTGTCGATCATGGAAATCGCGCAGATGGCCAAGCGCATCGTGCAGCAGGAGTTCCCCGAGAAGGGCGACATCCCCATCGTCACCACCCCGACCGACGACATACGGTCGTATCACGTGAACTCCGACAAGATCACGCGCGTGCTCGGCTTCAAGCCGAAGTTCAGCGTCGAGGACGCGATCCGCGACCTGTGCAACGCGTTCAAGCAGGGCAAGCTGCCCAACAGCATGCAGGACACGTTCTACTTCAACGTGCGCCGGCTGAAGGAACTCAAGGCAGCATGAGCTCCCGCCCGATCGCCGTCGTCACCGGCGGCGCCGGGTTCATCGGCAGCCACATGGTGGATCTCCTCGTCGCGAGGGGATTCGCCGTCCGCGCGATCGACAACATGGTCGGCGGCCGCCGCGAGAACCTCGCGCAGCATGCCGCCAATCCCGACGTGGTCCTGGAGGAGCGGGACATCCGCTCGTACGCGCCGGACGACGCGCTGTTCAAGGGCGCGAAGTACGTGATCCACTTCGCCGGCATCGGCGACATCGTGCCATCGATCGAGCGCCCGGCCGAGTACATGTCGGCCAACGTGCAGGGGACCGTGCAGATGCTGGAGTGCGCGCGCGCGGCGAAGGTGCGGAAGTTCGTCTACGCCGCGTCCTCGTCCTGCTACGGCCTGGCCGCCGTGCCCACGCGCGAGGACCACCCGGTCTCGCCGCAGTACCCGTACGCGCTGTCGAAGTACCAGGGCGAGCAGGCCGCCTTCCACTGGCACCAGGTCTACGGCCTGCCGGTGAACTCCATCCGCATCTTCAACGCCTACGGCACGCGCTCGCGCACCTCCGGGGCCTACGGCGCCGTGTTCGGCGTGTTCCTGCGCCAGAAGCTCGCCGGCAAGCCCTATACCGTGGTCGGCGACGGCACGCAGCGGCGCGACTTCCTCTACGTGACCGACGTGGCGGCGGCCTTTCTCGCCGCGGCCGAGGCGAAGCTGACGGGCCGCGTCTGGAACCTCGGCGCGGGCAACCCGCAGTCGGTCAACCGGCTGGTCGAGCTGCTCGGCGGCGAGGTGACCCGCATCCCGAAGCGCCCGGGCGAGCCCGAGTGCACGCACGCGGACATCGCGCGCATCACGGGCGAGCTCGGCTGGAAGCCGGCGGTCAGCTTCGAGGACGGCGTGGCGCGCATCGTCGCCAACATCGACTACTGGAGGGCGGCGCCGCTCTGGGATCCGGAGTCGATCGCCAAGGCGACGCGCACCTGGTTCGAATATCTCACTCCGCAGGGACGCTAAGACCATGGACGCCGCCAGCCGGCACCTTTTCTCGCACAAGATCAAGACGCCCGAGCAGCTGCGCGAGGCGATCGGCCCGCGGCCGCGCAAGAAGAAGGTCATCATGTGCCACGGCACCTTCGACGTGGTGCACCCGGGGCACGTGCGGCACCTGCTCTACGCGAAGACCAAGGCCGACGTGCTGATCGCGAGCCTGACGGCCGACCAGCACATCATGAAGGGCAACATGCGGCCCTACGTGCCCGAGGACCTGCGCGCGATCAACCTCGCGGCGCTCGAGATGGTGGACTACGTGGTGATCGACCGCGATCCCACGCCGCTCAGGAACCTCGCGCTGATCCAGCCGGACTTCTTCGCCAAGGGCTACGAGTACACCGCGGGCGCGGTGCACCCGAAGACGCAGGAGGAGATCAAGGTCCTCGAGTCCTACGGCGGCGAGGTGATCTTCACGCCGGGCGACATCGTCTACTCCTCCTCCGCGCTGATCGAGCTCGCGCCGCCGAGCATCGCGGTCGAGAAGCTCATGCTGCTCATGCAGGGCGAGGGCGTGAGCTTCGACGACCTGCGCCAGGCCCTGGCGAAGATGAAGGGCCTGCGCGCGCACGTGGTCGGCGACACCATCGTCGACAGCTACACCTACACCTCCATGATCGGCGGCATGACCAAGACGCCGACCATCAGCGTGCGCTTCGAGAAGAAGGTGGACTTCGTGGGCGGCGCCGGCATCGTGGCCAAGCACCTGAAGGCCGCCGGCGCCGAGGTCACGTTCTCGACCGTGCTGGGCGAGGACGCCTACAAGAGCTTCGTGCTGGACGACCTGAACGCGCACGGCGTGCGCTGCCTGCCGATCGTCGACCCCACGCGCCCGACCGTGAACAAGAACGCGATCGTCGCCGAGGGCTACCGGCTGCTCAAGGTGGACACGCTGGACAACCGCTCGATCTCCGACAAGATCGTCGAGCAGCTGCGCAAGCAGATCGCCGGGCGCGCCGCCGACGCGATGGTGTTCAGCGACTTCCGCCACGGCCTCTTCAACCGCGCGACCATTCCCTCGCTCACCGCGGCGATCCCGGCCGGCATGTTCCGCGTGGCCGACAGCCAGGTCGCCAGCCGCTGGGGCAACATCCTCGAGTTCGAGGGCTTCGACCTGATCACGCCGAACGAGCGCGAAGCGCGCTTCGCGCTCGGCGACCAGGACTCGGTGGTGCGGCCGCTCGCGCTCGAGCTGCACCGGCGCTCCAGGTGCCGCACCGTGATCCTCAAGTGCGGCGACCGCGGCATCATCACCTACCGCTCGGATTCGCCGACCGATTTCCGCGCCTTCTTCACCATCGAGAGCTTCGCCCAGCGCGTGGTCGACGCGGTCGGCGCGGGCGACGCGCTGCTCGCCTACGCGACGCTCGCGCTGGTCGCCACCCGGAACGACGTGATCGCCTCCATCCTGGGCAACATGGCGGCGGGCATCGAGTGCGAGCACGACGGCAACGTCCCGGTCACGCCTGAGCTGGTGCTCAAGAAGATCGACGCGGTCGAGAAGCAGACGCGCTTCGAATAAGGGGATCGCGTGCGAGTCGTGGTCGTCGGCCTCGGGGTGCAGGGCCACAAGCGGCGCGACGTGGCGGGCGCCGAATGCGTCGCCACCGTGGACCCGGTCAACCCGGCCGCCACCTACCGGCGCCTGGAGGACGTGCCGCTCGAGAGCTACGACGCGGCGCTCGTGTGCACGCCGGACGAGACCAAGCTCGCGCTGCTGGCCTACCTGCTCTCGAACGGCAAGCACCTGCTGGTGGAGAAGCCGCTGTTCGCCGAGCGCACCGAGGACCTGCTCAAGCTGAAAGGCCTGGCCGAGGCGAAGCGCGTCG
>Ga0335076_10001619_pt1 | contig 21899 bp, 22 predicted proteins | sample Lox_Sample_25_FD_206717 | JGI IMG/M metagenome (GOLD analysis project Ga0335076, IMG submission 206717) | Soil microbial communities from Loxahatchee National Wildlife Refuge, Florida, United States - Lox_Sample_2.5 | ecosystem: Environmental > Terrestrial > Soil > Wetlands | place: USA... | reverse complement strand
TTGCGGGGTCATCTCCTTCATAATAATAAATCTGGTCATTCTTTCCCAGCATCAGCGTCAAAACAGCAGATGCTTTTACCTTATTCTGCTCCTCGGGTTTGTTAACATCCTTGGGCAAAAAGATACGCATGGACGTAGGTTGGCTCATGGTCGTAGTAAAGATGAAAAAAGTGATCAGCAGGAAACCGAGATCCACCATGGGTGTCAAATCCACACGTGTGGAGAGTTTCTTACTTTTCTTTACGCCTGGTCCTTTTTTATGACCACCACCACCTGAGGTATCCATTTCAGCCATAACAAAAAGTTTTTATCGTGAATAATACATATTCAATATTTAGCCGCCGGTTGTCGAACCCTTGGTTCCGGTTGCTTCGTTCACTTTATATAGTTCAGTCCCTTTAGGTACGGCTACAGGGTTGGTCACTATCTGGAATTTCATCTCGTCATTTTTCTTCAGCGCCATGATGATTCCCTGGAACGACGGGTATTTTGAAGCATTATCTCCCCTGACGATTACATTCATATGGCCTCCCTGGAATGCAGTTTTTGCTGCCCTGATCCAGTCAACCACCTCATTGTCTGTACTATCCTTTGCAGGAATACCGGGGAGAGAAACGCCTTTTAACTTCTCGGGATCGATCTGCAGGTAAGACTTAAGCTGGCTGAAAGGAGTTGCGATATAAGAAGCAGGATTTTTGGTGAAATTTGCCTTCTCCGCATCGGTCAGGTTCAAATTCTTTGCTGTATTGATATCGTTGATAATATCTATTTTCTGCGCTTTGTTACCATCAGATACTGAAAAATATACCTTACCATCCTTGTCAATGGTCAGCAACACCACATCTTTATCGGGTGCAAGTTTTGTGGATACTGAACTGGGGGTAACTACCGTCAGGTTTTCCGGTGGTTTGAAATGGGCAACCAGGATGAAGAAAGACAGCAGGAGGAACGCCACATCACACATCGCTGTCATATCTATGTTTGTACTTTTGCGCGGTAATTTGACTTTTGGCATTGTCGAAAATGATTTTGTTTAAAGATTCAATAACCAGCATTTTCCATAACAAATTTTACAAAAAATTTGCCGGATGATAAAATAATAATGCCAGGTTTATTTGTACAATGAAGCGAAGCTTTGGGTCAGTGTAAAACCGCTTTCATCAATGCCATACGTGATCCCATCGATCCTTGTAGTGAACACGTTGTACATGATGATCGAAATGGCAGAAGTACCGATACCAAGAGCGGTATTATACAAAGCTTCAGAAATACCTTGTGACAATCTTTGCGCAGCTTCACCACCACCGGCATCGCCCAGCGCAGCGAAAGAACGGATCATACCGATAACCGTTCCCAACAGCCCCATCAGGGTTGCAACCGATGCAATTGTTGAAAGAAAAACAAGATTTTTTTCCAGCATGGGTAATTCGAGTGCAGTGGCTTCTTCGACTTCTTTTTGAATAGCCAATACTTTTTGATCAGTATCCAGGTCAGTGCTTGTAATCATCTCTTTGTATTTTCTCAAACCTGCTTTCATCACATTACCAACGCTGCCTTTTTGTTTATCGCATTCTCCGATGGCAGCATCCACATTTTTATTGGCAAGATGATATTGCACTTTGCGAATGAACTCAGCAATATTTCCGCTGCCGGTTGCTTTGCTGATAGTAAGGAAACGTTCGATAACAAAGGTTAATACGGTAAGCAATGCGCCGATCAGGATGGGCACAATAATTCCGCCGAGGTACATTCTTGGAAAACCTCCCTTGGGGCCTTCCTGGTTAGGCCAGAATCCTCCATTGGGATCGGGATGTGAGAAATTGCTGTCAGCTCCGATAATGAAACGCCAGATAACATATCCTGCGATAATGCACGACAGGGGTGCCAGCCAGGAAATTGCATTACCCTTTTTTTTCGGTTGTACAGAAGTGGAACTTTTCCCCGCAACCGTCGCAGTTGGTCTTGTCTCAGCCATGATCGTTTGTTTTTAGTTTTAAAATAAAATTGAAGTATGTAATAGCAAAAAATAATGTGCAATTCTAAGTAAAAAAAATTTCAATAGGAAAAACGGCCATGGGTTTTTCGTAGGACGCACAATATAGGGAATTTATCGAAAGTTAAAATGAAATTATTGTTGCTTAGCCTTTGATTGGGGAAATAATACACCTGCTCAAAGGGAGGATAAATGAAAGAACAGAGAGAGGTATTTGTCCTACCATACAATGCGATTTATCCATTTACCGGTTGGTAAAATCACTCATAGCGTAGGGCTTCGATCGGGTTTAAACGGGCTGCTTTAAGGGAGGGATAAAGGCCCGCGAGCAGGCCTACAACTGAACAGATCAGGATACCCAGGATAAGCCATTGCCAGGGAAAAACGAACCCTGTATTCAGCACAAGGGAAAAGGAATTTCCCACAATAATCCCCAGTATGATACCAAAAGCAGCTCCCATCAGGCTGATGATGATCGATTCAAATAAAAACTGCTGCCTTACATTTCTTTGCCTGCCGCCGATGGCCTTAACAAGGCCGATTTCCTTGGTCCTTTCGGTCACAGCTACGAGCATTATATTCATCAGGCCCACAGCGGCGCCGATCAGCGTGATGACCCCGATGACGACTGCACAGACAGTGACCAGCTTTAAATTACTCAGCAGCTCCTGCACAAAGCGGTCGCTTTTATCAATGACGAAATTATTAGCTTCTGTAACATTCAGTCTGCGTATTGACCGGAATGTTCCTTCGGCTTCGCCTATGGCTGCATCGATAAGCTTTACATCCGGCACTTTGACCTGGATGGTGAAAGATGCATAATTGGAATTGAAGAATCGCCTTACATTGTTATAGGTGACCAGGATAATATTATCCCAGCTTCTGCCGATGGTGGATCCTTTCGAATCGAGGGTCCCAATCACACGATAGGGAATGCCATTGACTTTGATGATCTGTTCAATAGCCCTCTCCGGATTATTTCCGAAAAATCTTTTTACAAGATCACTTCCCAGCACACAGACATTTCTTCCTGACTGTATGTCGAGGTCATTGAGATTTCTGCCAGCCGAAAAAGTATATCCGTTTAATTCCGGAAAATTTTCATCGCCTCCGTTAATATAAACTGTCGGCGTGGTTTTCTTATCTCCTCTCGAAACAATGGCGTCATTGGTGCCGCGGAGATTCAGGCAGACTTTGGCAGGATAGTTATATGTTTTTTTGAAAGTTTCGGCTTCGTCCTTCGTGATCTGTCTCCTGACATTTGATTTTTTTTCCTTTCGCTGCCCCTTCTTTTCCTGTTTCACTTCATCCCTTCCCCCAAAAAAATTATAATCCCGATAATGAATGGTGAATCCATTCGAACCCATGGAAGCAAAACTTTCGGTAAACTTCTGTTTCATGGCTTCAATCGCTGTATTGATACCGACCAGCGCCATAATCCCAAAGGCAATGATGGCAACGGTAATGCCTGTACGAAGTTTATTACCCCTCACCGTCCGGAAAGCGAGTGCAAGTACATCACCTGTTCTCATATATCGGTTATCATTTGGCCGAAAATAACGATTCATCATGTAATAGCCATGCTAATTGAGGATGAACGGAGAGAGGAGTGGATAGTAGAGAGTTGACAGTGGATAGTAATTAGTTAGCTGGCGAGATAATATCAAAAAGTAGACAGTAATAAGTCAACTGCAAACTGTTAACTCTAAACTGTCATCTGTCCACTGTCAACTCTCAAATATAAATCACATACAGCCTATCAATCAGCCATTGGGGGAAAATGCCAAGCAGCACGACAATTACGGCGAGCAGGATGAGAAGACCCCGGAAACCGGAACTTATTTCCGTGATCTGTGGGGTGCCTTCTTTGAAATACATGGCCTGGATAACACGGAAATAATAATACACACTTATAGCAGCACAGAGAATGGCAAATATGACCAACCAGAAAAATTTTCCCGTCTGGAGCAGGGCTGCAAGCATATAATATTTTGCAAAAAAACCTGCTGTAAGGGGGATGCCTGCGAGTGACAGGAGAAAAATGGTATTAACCGCAGCGAGCACGGGCTGAGATTTTGCCAACCCGTTGAAACCATCGAAAGTATAGTCTTTCATTTTGATGAGTATAGCGAAAATACCGATGGTCGCGAGACTATATGCGGCAACATATAAAATGATCCCTTCACGCGCCATGCTATTCAGCGTAAGCAGGGCAAAAAGCATGAAACCTGCCTGGGCAATACTTGAATAAGCGAGCATGCGTTTTACACTTTGCTGGAATACGGCCGTGAGATTACCAATAAATAATGTGGCGGCAGTAATAATCGCTACCAGCAGCTGCCATTGATATTTTATATCTCCGAACGCATCACCAAACAAACGAATGAAAGCAATGAATGCCGCAGTTTTGACAATCGTGGCCATAAAAGATGTGAACACAGTCGGCGCCCCGTCATATACATCGGGCGCCCAGAAATGAAAAGGCGCGGCTGAGACCTTGAATGCCATGGAAACCATCAGCAGGATGAGTCCGACAACGAACAAAGGAGATGCAGTTACCCTGCCTACAGCCAGTTCATCGATAAAAAATGTACCCCGGTCACTTGCTCCATAAAGAAAAGCAATGCCCAGCAGCATCAGGCCGGTCGAAAAAGCGCCCATCAGCAGGTATTTCAGCGAGGCTTCATTGCTTTTCAAATTTCGCTTATCGCTGCCTGTTAGAATATAAAGGGGGATGGAGATGATTTCAATGCCAATGAACAACATGAGCAGCGTGTTGAAGGAACTAACGATGCTCACCCCGCAAAGCACGAAGAAAATAAGTGCAAAATATTCTCCCCTGTTGATCCCTACTTTTTCGATATCCCTGGCTGACAGGAGGAAATAAAACAGGGTGGCCCCAAATGCAATACTGTTAAACAACAGGCCAAAGGAATCAAAATACAACATGTTGTGCGTATCCACGGGAAAAAAATGCGTTCCGGACATATCCAGAATATTCGCAGCCAGCAGGATTACAAGGCCCGCTTCAGCCATTAACCGGATGCGATCCTGTTGCCTGAACAGCACCCCGCTGAACATCATGACCACTCCCCAGACTGCCGATATTACGATTGCATTCATATCTTCGTTTGTACTTTCACGTTATTATTTGTAATTCATCTTATGTATTATCGTATCTACAGCTACTTTCGTCAGTTCAAATACCGGTTTGGGATATATGCCCACAAAAAGGATCAGGACGATGAGCAGGACAAGAATTAGTTTTTCGTGGATCCGGATATCCACTGCCTTTGCCGTGAGTGCATTGGCATTGCCATAAAATACTTTTTGAATCATATTGAGCATGTACACTGCCGAAAGAATAATGGTGATGGCAGCCGTTACAGTAAACACCACATTATAGTTGGTCGCCCCTGAACTGTAGATTCCGCTGAACATCATGAATTCACCGATGAATGCATTGGTGAGCGGTAGCGCAATGTTGGCGAGGGCTACAATCACCAGCAAAATAGCCAGTCCCGGAGCCTGTAATGCAATGCCCCCCAGCTCGCTGATTTTTCTGGTATGAAACTGGCGCTCGATCAGATCGGCAACGATCCACAACCCGATGATGTTGATGCCGTGGTTAAACATCTGTATCATCACGCCCTGCATTCCGCGTTGTGTAGTGGCAAATACTGCCAGGCACATCAGTCCCATATGTGCGATGGATGAATAAGCGATCAATCTTTTCAAATCATTCTGGCGCATGGCAATCAGGGAAGCATAAATCATCCCGATGATACATAGTGCAGAAGCCGTATCTCCCCAGGCCCAGGTGCCCATATTGAGCACAGGAGCCAGCCAGCGTATCAATCCCAATAGACCCATCTTCACCATTACCCCACTGAGCACCATGGTAACAGCCGTGGGCGCTTGTTCATAAATATCAGGCTGCCAGGTGTGGAATGGGAATATGGGCATCTTGATAGCAAAAGCAATAAAGAACAGCCAAAACAACCAGGATTGATCGCCCGATGATATCGCCGTGCGCAGCGCATAAAAAGATTTGATGGAAAAGGAATGATCTTTTGTATGGAAATACAAATAGATAATGCCTACGAGCATCAGCAGGGATCCGACAAAAGTGTAGATAAAGAATTTAAATGTTGCCTGTATTCTTCTTTCACCACCCCATTGAGAGCAGAGAAAATAAACCGGTATCAATGCGAGTTCCCAGAAAAAATAAAATAACAGCGCATCCATGGCAAGGAATACGCCCATCAGTCCGGCCTGCGACAAAAGCATTAATGCATAGAAATTAGCCGCATTCTTATAGGAGTCGCTCCAGGTGGCAATAAAGATTACCGGAAAGGCAATAGCTGTGAGCAAGCTAAGCACCTGGCCCATTCCATCCAATTGCACATCAAACCGGCTGTTGAGTGAAGAAATCCATTCTGCACTGAATTGCAGGTGTTGATTACTGTTATACAATACAATACCCGTCAGTGACACCACCAGGGTAATAACTGAAGAAATCAGTGCCCAGCTTTTGGAAGCGCCGCTGCTTTTGATCAGGAAGCCAAGCAACCCGCTTATAAGAGGAACCGCTATCAATAAAACAGGGATCATAGCTTTTCTTTGAATGCGGAAATGTGAAAATGTGAAAATGTGGAAATAAGCATTTCTACAGTTTCACCGCTACTATATGAGTTACACTTCCGCATTTTTATTCATTTTTTTCTGTAAATGATGAATTGCGCAATTCCAAAACATTTCCCCATTTTCACATTTCCATATTTTCTCCTATCCTTTTTTCAGGAACAACTGCACAACAAAAAGAATTACAAGACTGATTACCATCAACAGCACATATCCACCCACCTGGCCACTTTGCAACAGGCGGACCTGTCTGCTTCCATACTGGATGGCCCTTCCGATTCCATTTACCATCCAGTCGATAACCGATTTTTCAACGACATTATTCAAAAATTTCGCCAAAGCATTTATCGGTCTTACAATGATGGCATCGTACAATTCATCCACATACCATTTGTTGGCAAGAATTTTTCCAAAACCCTGCGGTTCTCCCAGCTCAGGTTTCTTACGGAAACGGTTCCACGAATATAGTATCGCAACCAGGGCCAGCCCTGCTGAACAGATCATCAATATCCATTCTGTTGATCCGGAGATCTCCCTCGCCTGTCGCATACCGGCAGCATTCGCAAAGATTGGATCCAGAAAATGTTCAAGCGATTCTTCCTTACCGGTATATATTGTGGGTATACCCACAAATCCGCCAATGAGAGACAGGATACCCAAAATGATCAGGGGTATTGTAATCGCCGGTGGACTTTCATGCAAATGTTCTTCCTGTTCTTTTGTTCCGCGGAATTGCCCGAGGAATGTTGTTGCGTACAGGCGGAACATATAAAATGCCGTCAGCATCGCGCCACCGACTCCGAGCACATAATAAATCGGATTTTTTTTGAAAGCTGCAGAGAGTATGGCATCCTTTGAAAAAAAGCCGGAAAAAGGCGGAATGCCTGAAATAGCAAAGCAGGCTATCAGGAAAGTGATATGAGTAACCGGCAAATATTTTTTCAAACCACCCATCTTCCGGATATCCTGTTCATTGTGGATGGCATGGATTACAGAACCCGCTCCCAGGAATAACAGGGCCTTAAAAAAAGCATGGGTCATAACATGAAAAACAGCAGCTGTGTAGGCGCCCGCTCCAAGTCCGAGAAACATATAACCCAGTTGGCTAACCGTAGAATAAGCCAGCACCTTCTTGATATCATTTTGTTTGATTGCAATCGATGCCGCGAGAAGAGCAGTTGCAAGACCGGTAATGGCAACCACAGTCTGGGTTAGGGGAGCCAGTGAATATAAAATATTGCTTCGTGCGATCATGTAAATGCCGGCAGTGACCATCGTCGCGGCATGGATGAGGGCTGAAACCGGTGTTGGTCCTGCCATTGCATCGGGCAGCCAGGTATATAACGGAATCTGTGCTGATTTGCCCGTAGCACCTACAAAAAGAAGAAGCGTGATTCCTGTCAGCACTCCGGTTGAAACGGTGGGTGCTTTTTCAAATACTTCACTGAAGTTTACTGATCCAAATCGGTTAATCATCCAGAACAGCGCGATCAGAAAACCTACATCACCAATCCGGTTCATGATAAAGGCCTTCCTTGCTGCATTATCATACTCGGTATTCTTAAACCAATACCCGATCAGTAAATAGGAGCACAATCCCACCCCTTCCCATCCAATGAACATAATCACATAATTTGCTCCCAGCACAAGGAGCAACATAGAGAATACAAACAGGTTGAGATAAGAAAAATATCTTGCAAAATGTTCACCCGGCTCATCATGCATATACGCTGTCGAGTACAGATGAATCAGGAATCCAACGCCGGTTATGATCAGCATAAACAGTACAGAAAGCTGATCGACCTGGAAGGCAAATGATATGGAAAGCCCGCCGGCATGAATAAAATCGAAATAATTGATGACTGTAGCCTGGAAGCTTTCTTCCCTCACTTCAAAAAAAATCATCAGGCTGACAATAAAAGAAGCCAGAATAACTGCGCAGCCAATTATTCCAGTCAGCGGCTTAGATAAAAATTTCCTGAACAGACCATTGATCAGAAAGCCGATCAAAGGAAATAAAGGAACGAGATATACTAAATTGGTCATACCCCCGACCCCTAAAGGGGAGTTTTAAAACCCTCTAAGAGAGTTTGGTTACTAATTTTTTTTATACCCCAACAGGGGTCCAAAACGTTTTAAGAACATTTCCCATCCCCCTTTAGGGGAAGGGGATTTAATGTTTCAATCGATTCAAAAAATTCACATCCACTGAATGAGTATTCCTGTACATCATCGCAATGATGGCAAGTCCCACGCTCACTTCTGCTGCAGCGACCACCATAATAAAAAATACAAACAGTTGTCCGTCGATGCCCGCATTCGGGTTCACCACTTTCGATGTGAGATAATGCATTTTCGAAAATGCAACGAGCAACAAATTAACCGCATTCAGCATGAGTTCAATGCACATGAAAATGACAATTGCGTTGCGTCGGGTCAATACACCGGCCACACCAATACAGAACAACGCCACTGCAAGAAATATATAATAGTTAATAGGCATAGGCCCCGACCCCTAAAGGGGATTTAATTAATTTATAAATTACAAAATGACAATTCAATGAACATAACCCTTTCCCCTTCTAGGGGACATGGGGTTTACTCTTTCTTTCCGATCACTACGGTTCCCACCATCGCGCTCAAAAACAGTACACTGCTTATTTCAAACGGAATCACGTAATCATTGAAAAGAGCGATTCCCAGGTTATGGATCAATCCAATTTCACCTTGTCCTGTTTGTGCAATATGATTTTTCAGATCTGCATCTTTTAATGCGGCAACCAACACCAGCAAAAGTGCACCGCCACCGATCACGCCCGCAATTTTCAGCCATTTATTTTTCTGGGGCTCTGTGTCTGCATTCAGGTTCATCAGCATGATGACAAAAAGGAAGAGTACCATGATGGCGCCTGCATAGACGATGAGGTTTACAATGGCCAGGAACTGCGCATTAAGCAATATATAATGTCCGGAAATAGTAAAGAAAACAATGATCAGCCATAACACACTGTGCACAGGGTTCTTGCTCACTACGACCATGATTGCGCTGAACAGCGCGGTAACGCTCAGGAACCAAAACAAAAATTGTGTGGTGCTCATTGAAGCAGTTGGTTGTTTATTCAGCTAAGCTTTAACTCTTAAACCTTTTGCCTTTTCATATTCTTCGGGCTGCAATTTAGGATGAGGAATCAACAAATCATCTTTTCCATACACAAATGATTTTCGGGTATAGTTGGCCGGTGTAAAAGTTTCCGACAAGTAAATAGCGTCTTTGGGACAGGCTTCTTCGCACAAACCACAAAAAATACACCGCAGCATGTTGATCTCATATTTCACTGCATATTTTTCTTCGCGGTACAGGTTCTCTTCTCCAGGCAATCTTTCTGCAGCTTCCATGGTAATCGCTTCTGCGGGACAAGCTACTGCGCATAATCCACAGGCAGTACATCTTTCTCTTCCTTCTTCATCACGGTTCAACACATGCAAACCGCGGAACACAGGACTAAATGGTCTTGTCTGCTCCGGATAATTAATGGTTGGCTTTTTTTTGAAGATGTGTCCGAATGTGATCGACATACCTTTTGCAATGCCGGGGACATATATTCTTTCCCACCAGGTCATCGGTTTACGCTCGACTTTTTTCGCTTTATTTGTTAATGCCTGCATAATAAAAACTTTAAGTGCTGACACGAAACACCCGCAAAATTATTTTTATCACTCCAACCTTCCAAGAATTATATTTCATTCGTGTAACCCGAGTAATCCGTCCAATTCGCGTAATTAGTGTGATTGTTTTAACAACACAATAAAACCCGTGATGATCATATTCAATAACGCCAACGGGATAAGTCCTTTCCATCCGAGTCGCATCAACTGGTCATAACGAAAACGTGGAACCGTCCACCTCACCCAGATGAAAATGAAAATAAAAACCACCACTTTGATAAATAAACTCAGTCCCTGCAATATCGCGAGCAGGTTTTGTCCATGCTGCACTCCAAAAGCTGCATCATTGACAAAAGGAATATCATATCCCCCCCAGAATAAAGTGGCCATCACCGCGCTGCTGATAAACACATTCACATATTCCGCGAATAAATAAAAACCCAATTTCATGGATGAATATTCCAGGTGATACCCAAAATTCAATTCGCTTTCTGCTTCAGACAGATCAAAGGGAGTTCGGTTACATTCGGCAAATGCGCAGACGAGGAAAATAAAAAACCCAAGGGGTTGATAAAAGAAATAATACCATCCATCCTGCTGTTGTTGAACTATAGTCTTCAAACTCAGCGAACCGCTAAGCATGAGTAGAGCAATCAGCGAAAGTCCCATGGCTAATTCATAAGAAATAATCTGGGATGCACCGCGAATGGCAGCCAGGAGAGAGAATTTATTATTTGATGCCCATCCTCCAATCATGATTCCATATACCCCCATACTTACCACGCCGAAAATATACAGTATACCAATATTTACGTCGGCAATCTGCAGGTCAATGCTTCTTCCAAATAATTCAATTTTGCTGCTCCAGGGAACCACCGCACTTGTCATCATCGCGGTCAACATGGCCAATCCCGGTCCGAGTACAAACAAAAGCCTGCTCGATGAATTCGGGATGATTTCTTCTTTCATGAAAAGTTTCAATCCATCTGCCACGGGTTGCAGAATGCCAAAAGGACCAGCCCTGTTGGGCCCCCTACGGTCTTGTATAAACGCTGCAATTTTCCGTTCTGCATAAGTCTCGTACATGGCAACCAGTAAGGAAGCCATAACAATGACCGCAATCAAAATAAATTTTTCAAGCACAATCGCCCAGTCAATAGCCAATAACGTTAGATGCATATTCTGAGTCTCAAAAAGAGTTTAATGAATTTTTATGAAATCAACTGTATATCCCTGTTCAACATCGTTGTGTCACTCACTTGTACTGCATATCTCTATTCAACTGTCCTTCCTAATGCTTCTTCTCTCCTGTTGTCATTCACAAAATCAGTCGAATGAGCCGGTCTTTCCAATTTTGAAAGATCGATTTCCGGATCATTCACTTCGCTCACAGAATGAATATCCATCAGTAATTTGGGTTTACGCCCGCCCATCACATCCGGCAAGGTTTCCTTTGGCTTCTGAATACCGACATAATGACCCTGTGCAATGACCGAATGGCGATTGATAATTGTGGGGCCTTCAATCACCCAGTCAGACGTTTTCTTTTTTTCGAAGCGGCATTCATTGCAAATCCAATCCTGCACTTCACCCCATTGATCCTTTCTCGCCGTCACACGAAAAACCTCATCGCCACGATACCATAGTGTTACTTTACCCGCGCATTTGGGGCAGTCGCGATGTGCATCTACAGGGTTCAAAAACCACACACGGTTTTTGAACCGGAATGTTTTATCGGTCAGTGCACCAACCGGACAAACATCGATCACATTGCCGATGAAATCATGATCGAGTGATTGTTTGATATAGGTAGCAATCTCCGAATGATCGCCGCGGTCCAATATACCATGCTGCCTTTTATCTGTTAACTGATCGGCAGCAAACACACAGCGAAAACAGAGGATGCAGCGAGTCATGTGCAATTGGATATAAGGACCCAGGTCATGTTTTTCAAATGTTCTGCGCTGGAATTCATAGCGGGTTACTTCCTTGCCATGTTCATAGCTGAGATCCTGCAGGTGACATTCGCCTGCCTGGTCGCAGATTGGACAATCCAGCGGATGATTGATCAGCAAAAATTCGACGACACCGTTTCTGGCGTCAATCACTTTTTCGCTGGTGATATTTTTTACGACCATGCCATCCATCACGTTGGTACGGCAACTCGCAACCAGTTTGGGCATGGGTCTCGGATCAGCAGTTGAACCGGCAGCCACCTCTACCAGACAGGTGCGGCATTTGCCGCCGCTTCCTTTTAATTTTGTATAGTAACACATGGCTGGCGGGGCCACATCGCCGCCAATCTTCCTGGCAGCATTCAGGATTGAAGTCCCCGGTTCCACTTCGATGGTAATGTTATCGATGGTTACTTTGAATAATTTTTTTTCTTCTGCCATAATTGATCATTTCACGCAAAGGCGCTAAGAAGCGCGAAGACGCAAAGCTCTTATAAATTAAAAGCTCTTATAAGTTATTTACTATTCTATGAATCCCATTTTTGATTAATGGTACATTAAAATTAACTAGCAAACCCAATTTGAGATTAGTCAATTTCAAGTAAGTCAACACTTGTTTAAAATGAACTTCAGACAACAACTCAACGGATTTGAATTCCAGGATCACTCTCTTGTTAATAATCAAATCTGCTCTAAAGCCAACTTGCATTTCAATACTTTCATGTATCAAAGGAACCGCATGTTGGCGAAGATATGCGATCCCCGTTTTGCCCCACTCATAACAAAATATTTCTTCATATACACTCTCATATAATCCCGGGCCGTATTGTTTATGAATTCTAAAACAAAGATCTACGACCTTACTCGCAATTTCATTCTCATAAACCATCTCTTTGCGCCTTTGCGTGAATAAACTAAGATGCTGCAAGCTGCAGGGGATCAGCGTAGTGGGCCAATCCATAATTTCTTTTGACGCATTCTGTATGATTCAGCGCATGCCATTCGAATTCATCACGGAAATGCCTGATCGCAGCGGCTACGGGCCACGCAGCTGCATCACCGAGCGGACAAATCGTATTGCCTTCGATTTTTCCCTGGATATCCCACAATAAATCGATATCACTCATTTTCCCTTTTCCATACTCCATGTTCCAGAGGATTTTTTCCATCCATCCTGTTCCTTCCCGGCAGGGGGAACATTGTCCGCAGCTTTCGTGGCGATAAAATCGCGCAAGCGTCAGCGTATGACGAACCACACATTGATCTTCATCCAGTACAATAAATCCTCCGGAACCCATCATGGACCCTTTCGCAAATCCGCCATCAGACAAGCTCTCGTAAGTCATCATCCTGGTTTCGCCCTTGACTGTCTTCAGCAGGAGATTCGCAGGCAGGATCGGAACTGATGAACCTCCGGGAATGCAGGCTTTCAGTCTTTTTCCATTTGCAATTCCTCCGCAATATTCATCGCTGTAAATAAATTCCTCCACCGATATGGACATATCGATTTCATATACTCCAGGTTTGTTGATATTGCCGCAGGAAGAAATCAGTTTTGTGCCCGTTGATTTACCGATTCCGATTTTCGCATATTCTTCTCCGCCAAGATTGATGATTGGAACCACCGCTGCCAGTGTTTCCACATTATTCACCACTGTCGGTCGGTCCCATGCTCCTTTCACAGCAGGAAATGGAGGTTTAATTCTCGGATTTCCGCGTTTGCCTTCCAGGCTCTCGAGCAGGGCTGTTTCTTCTCCGCAGATATAAGCGCCCGCGCCGCGGTGCACATAGATCTCACAATCAAAACCACTTCCCAGGATATCCTTGCCCAGCCATCGGTTTTGTTTTGCTTCGGCGATTGCCTGTTCCAGGATATCCATAATCCATGCATATTCTCCGCGTATATAGATATACGTTATATTACTTCCCAGGGCAAAAGAAGAAACAATCAGTCCTTCAATCAGTAGATGCGGGATATATTCCATCAGGTACCTGTCCTTGAATGTACCCGGTTCGCTTTCATCTGCATTGCATACCAGGTGGCGGGGCACGCCTTCCGGCTTGGCAATAAAACTCCATTTCATTCCTGTCGGGAAACCGGCTCCCCCCCGGCCACGCAATCCGCTTTTCTTCACTTCATCCGTGACCTGGTCAGGGCTCATCGATTTTAAAGCTTTCTCAACACTGCGATATCCTCCCTCCCGACGGTATACATCATAGCCGCGAATGCCTTCAACATGTGCTTTTTCTAATAATAGTTTCCTCATACCCCAATCCGCCTAAGGCGGAGAGTTTTATATTTCGTATAAAGTTTCCTACTTCCCCTTTAGAGGGAAGGAGTTCAATTATTCAATGCAGCCCTTTGCCTGCACTCATCAATAATCGCATCTACTTTTTCTTTTGTCAGATGTTCACGGTAAGTTTTTCCGAATTGCATCATCGGCGCATACCCACAAGCACCTAAGCACTCAACCGTTTTTAGTGTAAAAAGTCCATCGGCTGTAGTTTCGCCAACCCCGATTCCCAATTTCTGTTTTATATAATCGATGATCTGGTCACTTCCATTCAGCATGCAGGGTCCGGTCTGGCAGACTTCAAACATATATTTTCCCACCGGTTTCAGGTTATACATGGAATAAAAAGTAGCTACTTCGTACACTTCAATCGGTTCAATATTCAATAAAGAAGCCACATAATCCATCGTCTCTGTACTCAGCCATCCGCCAAAACTGTCCTGTGCGACATGTAAGACAGGAAGCAATGCACTTTTCTGTTTTCCCGCAGGATAGCGCGAGATGATCTCTTTTACTTTTTCGAGCTTATCGGCAGAAAAGCCCCCCTCCCCCCTGAAGGGGGAGTTTGGATTTCTACTCCCGTCATTATTTGTTTCATCCATATTATTCCCTCTTATTATGTTAAACATTCAGCCCAATCCCCTTTAGGGGTAAGGGGTCTAAGCATCCATTTCCCCTGCAATCAGGTTCAGACTGCTCATTGTTATGATGGCATCGCTCAGCATCGCTCCCCTGGTCAATTCAGAATAAGCCTGGTAATAAATAAAGCAGGGTCTCCTGAAATGCAAACGGTAGGGCGTTCTGCCCCCATCGCTGACAAGATAAAATCCCAGTTCGCCATTGCCTCCTTCCACACTCTGATATACTTCACCGGGAGGAATATCTGTTTCACCCATCACAATTTTGAAATGCCAGATCAGGGCTTCCATCTTCGTATATACATCACGTTTATCCGGCAAATAATATTCAGGCGCATCGGCATGAAATACTTCCGCATCAGCGCCCCTGAAATCCTGGACTTTTTGATATGCCTGTTTGATAATACTCAGTGATTGCCACATTTCCTGGTTGCGGACCAGGAAACGATCGTAATTGTCGCCTGTTGATCCTACCGGAATCGTAAACTCAAAATCTTCGTAGCTGCTATAGGGAGAATGCACTCTTACATCGTAATCCACCCCGGTGGCACGGAGATTGGGGCCCGTGAATCCATAATTCAACGCACGTTCTGCGCTGATCCCTCCCACACCCATTGTACGTTCCATGAATATGCGGTTGCGATTGAATAAATTCTCAAATTCTTTCAGCACTTCAGGATATTCAGTTAAAAATTTTTCAATTTTTTTAAAGGCTATATTAGTGAAATTCCTTTCGAACCCACCGATTCGTCCAATATTGGTGGTCAGGCGTGAACCGCAAATTTCTTCATAGATTTCATAAATCAGTTCGCGGTATTGCATGACATACAGAAAACCGGTATAAGCACCTGAGTCAACGCCGACAACTGAATTACAAATCAGGTGATCTGAAATTCTTGCCAGTTCCATTATAATGACACGGAGATAGTCTACACGCTTGGGCGTTTTTACTCCGAGCAATTTCTCACAGGTTATATGCCAGCCCATATTGTTGATGGGAGAAGAGCAATAATTCAGACGGTCTGTAAGCGGGGTAATCTGGTAAAGCGGACGTCTTTCTGCAATTTTTTCAAATGCCCTGTGAATATATCCAACGGTCTGCACTGCAGAGACGATGCGTTCACCATCGAGCTCAAGAATATTCTGGAACACACCATGCGTAGCAGGATGTGTCGGACCCAGGTTCAATGTGGTCGTCGTTTTTTCAATACTTCCTTCCGGTAATTTGATATGATGCTCCATGCCCCTGACCCCTTAAGGGGAGTTTTTTATTTCAAAGTAAAATTAATCTCATTGCAATTCTCCCTAACACCCCTTAGGGGTTTTGGGGTTTTATCTCCCAAACATATCATCATCCTTGTCAATTCTCGTTTGGTCTTCAAGCGGATATTCCTTTCGCATTGGGAAATAATCCATTTCATCCACATTCAGAATCCGCTTCAGATTGGGGTGGCCGACAAAATTCACTCCGTAAAAATCATAGGTTTCTCTTTCCATCCAGTTAGCGGATGAATATATTTGTGTTGCGGTGAAGACATCAGGTTTTTCGATTGCTGTAAAAACTTTGAACCTGATCCTGACATTGTCCACAAGATTATGTAAATGATAAACGACAGTCAATTCTCTTCCTTCCTGGTTGGGATAGTGAACTGCAGTGAGGTCAGTCAAAAAACGAAAACGTAATTCAGGATCATCAAATAAAAACTGCAATACTTTAAGATTGCTGTCTTTGGGAGCTTCGAAGGTCAACATGCCGTAAGGCTCTTCAAAGTGAGACAATTCATCTCCGAATTTTTGAATCAGTCGCTCTTTTATTGTTTCATTTGTTAAAGCCCCCTTACCCCTGAAGGGGGGATTGGGACCTGCATTTTCACTATTTTTTATTTCATTCATTCAATCAACATTTATTTTCTTTCATCCGGAATTTCAACTCCCCTTTAGAGGCTGGGGGATTATTGTATCCCATAACTCTGCAACAGAGCTTTGTATTGGTCACTGTTTCTTCTTCGAATGCTTTCCTGTCCTACAAGGTCCTGTACTCTCATAAAGCCATCGAGGATAGCTTCAGGGCGTGGGGGACAGCCAGGCACATATACATCAACAGGTACAACCTGGTCGATCCCCTGTAATACTGAATAAGAATCAAAAATTCCTCCGCTTGCGGCACAGGCCCCGACAGCCATTACCCAACGCGGTTCGGCCATCTGTAAATAAACCTGCTTCACGATCGGTCCCATTTTTTTTGCGATGGTTCCCATTACCATCAGCAGGTCGCACTGGCGGGGTGAAAAACCCAATCGTTCTGCACCAAACCTTGCAAAATCATAATGTGAAGCCATGGTCGCCATGAATTCTATTCCACAGCAGGAAGTAGCAAAAGGAAGAGGCCAGATGGAATTTTTTCTCGCAAGCCCAACGACATCATTGAGACGGGTTGCAAAAAAACCTTCTCCCATATGACCATCTGGCATTTCTGCCATGCTGATATGGTCCTTCGTATCAGCTTTTATCGGATTAATATTGAACCGTACAGGACGAGGCATATGAATATTTTGAATGTGCTAATGTGAAAGTGTGGAAATTATTTCATTTTGCATTTTTCACATTCTCACATTTAGTACAAATATTTAACAATTCAGCATTCTTAATGTTTCAGGTCCGCTTCATTTTCACAGCTGCCTGCCGGCAGGCAGCTTTCCACATTAGCACATTCTCCCATTCATTCAGTCTTCCCATTGTAAGGCGCCTTTTTTTATGATGTAAATAAATCCGGCTAAAAAAAATGCAACAAAGAGCAGGACCGCGACAAAGCCACTCCACCCAAGGTCCCGGAAATTGACTGCGTAAGGATAAAAAAAGATTACTTCCACATCAAACAATACAAACAAAATCGCAACCAGGAAATATTTAATGGCCATGGGCTGGCGCGCATTGCCTACACCTTCAATTCCGCTTTCAAAATTCTGTAATTTCTCTTCCGTCTTTCTTTTAGGGCCCAGCAGATGGGTTACGCCTAAAACCGTAAACACAAATCCTCCTGCAAATAACAACTGCAATACGATGGGAAAATAATTGACTGAACCATTTGCATTGGATACCGCTGTGGTTGCCTGCAATAAAAAAAGATTCATCATAATTGATACTTGCGAAAGCAAAAATAAGGCAGTGAAGTCAAATTACATGATTTAAGTCGAACCAGTAATCAAATAAAAATCCCTGTCCGTTAGAAGAACAGGGATTAATTATTTGTTATTTAGTGCTTACAATTTTATTTTGTTCCCGTTTTTGGTTTAGTAGCAGGTTGTTTTGGTCTTCTGCTGAGTATTTCGATATATTTCGGTGCTTCTGCGTTTGCAGGATCAACTTCTAACACTTTTTTCAGATATACTATCGCCCCTTCTTTATCCTTTTTAATATCATTAGAGACCTGGGCAAGGTAAAAATAAGCGCCTACTATCTGGGACTTATATTTTGCAGAATCAGGTGAAGATCTCGCCACTCGGATAAATTTTTCGTAGGCATCCGCAGCCAATCCTTTTGGATTTGTAGTATCGTCTAACGCCTGCAAACTTCGCGCGCACCAGAGATAACCAAAAACTTCAGTCGGGTAGTTGGACTCGTACATCTCGCAGAATATTTTCTGAGAGTTTTGGAAATTGCCCGCCTGGTAATTGGCCATCCCCCAACTAAACAGATCAGAATTGGAAGGGTTTTTCTTTGTTTTATAAAGAGTCTCCGCAAGATCAGCAGCAGCAGGCTTATTGTTAAGCTTCTTGGCTAAATCCAGTGCTTCATTGATATATTTCGTTTTATTCTCCAGCAGTGTATCTCTTTCTATGGCGAGCTTATAATATTTGAATGCTTCATTTTTTGTTGGGGTATCGGGCATCCTGGAGTTGATCTTAGCCATCTCCTCATAATCAGGTCCTATAATGATCGAAGTATCCGCTTTAGCAAAAAAAGTGGTCATCGCCTGTTTCGCTGTATTCATATCTCCCAGTGTATCGGAAGTATAAGCCACCATACGGTACATTCTTGGGCTGACCTTATCGCCAAACTGACCGATGAGGTCCTGCGCTTTTGTTCTTGCCTCAGCATTTTTTCCTGATGCATATAAAAAATCTGTTTTCAGATATTCTACTTCAGGACCCTGATCCGCGTTGGCAACATATTTGTCCAGGTATACTGCAGCTTTATTTACGTCCCGGAAATACCAGTAATAGAAAAGCTGGTAGTAAGCCGGAGCATAGGCCGGATCCATCTGTGTTGCTTCTTCAAATGCGGGCAGAAAATATTCTTTATTATTTTGAGTGAGGTAGATCATTCCGATCTTAAACTTTGCTTCAGCCAGTTTCGGATCGAGAGATAATGCCTTCTGGTAATTCAAAACCGCATTACCTCCGTCAATCAGCTTGCGATAAGCATCTCCCAGGATGACATAGGTCTGGGGGTTGTTGAAATTTTTTGTCTGAATAGCAAGATTTAATTTTTCGATCGCATAGTTGGCATCGCCTGCCTTTGCATCAACGGCTGCATATCCTACTGCATTCAGCACATTGATATCTTTTGCTTTGGTCAGACTGATAGCCGTTTCAAATTGTTGCTTTGAATCGGTGGTGTTTCCCTGCATCAGTTCAATATGTCCCATACCAACCAGTAACAGGGGGGCATTTCCGTTAGTTGTGAGCATTTTCTGGAACAATGCTTTTGCACCTGCAGTATCCCGGGTATCTTTCCGGTGAACCATGGTCATCCCAAGCCAATACACGGCATCGATATTATTTGGATTGGCAGCGAGAATTTTTTCAAATGTTTCCTGGGCACTTTTATACCGTTCATAGTACAAAAATTTTTTGCCCTGGTCTACCGTCTGGGCGGTGATGGTTTGAGCAGCCAAAGCCGCACACATAAGCAAGCTGAATCGGATTCTGATCATTGTCTTAGTCTCAGTTTAAAGTGTATAAAATTATAGAAAACCCATTAATAAGTTGGTGTTTACAGTAAACAGTTACAGTAAAATAAAGGTTAGCGTTTAAAGATAGTGACTTTATGTAAATCCAAACCCTGTCATCATGGTTTCATCTGCACATCACGAACCTCAAACGACATTCTCGCCGGAACCAGATAGGCCCTCCTGAAAATCAATTGTCCTCTTTCATATTGCAGAAAATTGACAAAATTATTTCCTATCCCGTCAAAATTCTCTTTCAATATATAATAAACTCCTCTCGTCATGGGATATCTTTTCAGATAGATATTAGCCTGGTAAGGTTCTACATAAGTTTCTCCACCGCAGGTTTCACAGCTGATGGCCGCCACTTTAACTTTCTTCAAAAAACTGAGTTGAGACGGATCGTCCTGGTCTCCTATCCAGCTCACTCCAATAAAACCAATTGCATTGGAGTTATCTGACACAAAGTTGAGAACCTGTTCACTGGATCTTGCTGCCTGAACATTTTTTCCCAGAGGCCGCCCCTTTAAAACCGAATCAATAGCATAACGTACGGTACTTGTTGCTGACACTCCATCCATTACTACCTGCAATCCTTTCTTACTGGTTCCATCCAGGAGTTCGGCGATTTCCTTCATTGTAAAAATAGTATCTGCAGAATGCCCATTCACAATCACAGCAATGGCATCATAGGCCAGGATTCCGGACGGCGGATCGAAATGCACAGAATTCTCATAAAATTTTTCTTCGTCCTTATTCAACTTGCGGGTTACAATGATCAATCTGGTACTGTCATTGGTCAGATCACGAAAGCAATCGGCTTCAGCTTTATAATGAACAACGATCCTGGCATCTGGAAAAGAAGATTCAAAAACTTTTATCTGCGAATCGATAATAGGTTTAAAAGATTCATCCACACTGATATTGATAGTCCCGGAAGTAGGTGTCTCCTGATTGATTTTACCATTCCCGTTATTGCACCCACACCATAGTGAGCCAGCCCACAGACCCATCAAAATACTAATAAATTTTCTCCGCATATAATGTGATCGGATTACCGGAAATAATTTTTTTTATATCCCCTATATACCCTCCAGGCCCCATACACTATACAAAGACCTGCGAAAAAATAACGGTAAAAATTTTCCAGGTTAAAGACAACGCCCAGGGATGGGGCCAGCAGAAAAAAAATCCCAAAACCAAAGATAATGATGCCCATGCCATAGTCCATAATGGCCCGCATCAGGATATATCCTTTTGTTCGTCTGTCAGGATCCTTATTCTCCATGAATCTGAAACTTTTAATTGGGGAAAGCAAGATACAGAATAACCAAAAAACAAAGAGATAAAACTTAGCTAATTTGCATTTACACTTAATATTATTTGTCTTTTATGGTTCATTTAATTTTCTTCAGCCCTGAAAACAACGGGTAAATTGTAGTATACGGCAACTTTATTGCCGTTCTGCATACCGGGCTTCCATCGTGGCATTTTCTTCATTACCCGGATCACTTCGGCATCAAAAACCTGACCTCCGCTTTGAACTAATTCAATTCCATCCACTGCGCCCTCCTTATCAATCACAAATTGCATCTGCACCCGTACACTGGTTCCCGCGTCCATATCCTCCCGGGGCATTCGGAGATTTTTTGCAAGAAATTCCTGCAAAGCCTTCATGCCGCCCGGAAACTCAGGCATTTTTTCGGCAATGCGGTAAATGGTTTCCTTTTCATTCCCGTAGTCCGAAGAGCTGTTGCC
>Ga0335076_10001618_pt1 | contig 21902 bp, 14 predicted proteins | sample Lox_Sample_25_FD_206717 | JGI IMG/M metagenome (GOLD analysis project Ga0335076, IMG submission 206717) | Soil microbial communities from Loxahatchee National Wildlife Refuge, Florida, United States - Lox_Sample_2.5 | ecosystem: Environmental > Terrestrial > Soil > Wetlands | place: USA... | reverse complement strand
TGCCGGAAAAATCGGATCGCAAACGCCCACCATCCCGGAGGTAAAGTAGCCCGCTGCTCTTGCGTCATGCGGCCCTATGCACGAATCTGCATGCTGCGCCGCACTCCGAAGTGCGGCTAGAATCTGTTCTGGAAGAATCGCATGAATAGAAATTGGTCCGTACTCGTTTTGACGGCGTGCTGCTTCCTGGCCGAACTCGTGCCGGCGCAAAGCAAGCCCGCGTCCGTGGCCAAGAAAGAGACCTCGGCTTCCATCCCCAGTTGTTCCGATCCACTTTCGACCGTGGCCGTGCCGACCGCACCTCACGGCCTGTTCGTTATTCTGTTTCCCGGCGCCAGAATCAACGCCCAAACGAATATCCTGCTGCACAATCCCGCAGTCTGTGGCGCTAACTTCTATGTCGTCTGGAAAGAAGTGGATCACGGACCGACCGCCAATCCTCGCTACGATTGGTCCTCCATCGAACGCCAAATCGCTCCCTGGGTCGCTGCAAAGAAGCGCGTGAACTTCATCATCTGGGCCACAACCTATCAGCGCGGCGACAGCGCTACTCCCGAGTACGTCTTCGCCAAAGTTCCCTCCGTGACATGCCCGGCGTTCGGTCACGTTCCGGTGTTTTGGAATCCGGAGTTCATACGTAGCTACCAGTCCTTCATGAAAGCCACAGTCGACAAATTTGGCCAAAACCCGGCCGTTGGATACATCCGATTCGGACTTGGCGCCGGTGGCGAAATCTATCCCGCATGCATGCACTTCATGCGCGATCAGGGATTCTCCGACAGCACCTGGCAGAAGTACATCTTCGACATGCTCGACTACGAAAAGTCGTTGAACTCTCCCAAGCAACTCGCCGTAGGCTTGAATGCCTACGGGGAACCGCCGCATCTCGAGTTCGCCGCATCTGTGGCAGAACGCGCCGTTCAAGACGGCATCGGAATCGGCAATCAAGGACTCACGGCCAGCGATCCTCGCGACGACGCAGCCTCAAAACCTTGCATGGCGGACTGGTGCCGCATCTTCCGTCAGCATCGCGGCAAGGTTCCTCTGATTCTGCAAACTGGACACCCGACCGAGCCGGACCGTTCCGGCGAAATCGGGTCGCTCGTCGACATGCTGCCCTTCGCCGTAGAGCAAAAAGTCCAAATCTTTGAGCTATACCCGCAGGATTGGCTGGTCGCCTACGATCAGTTCACGCCAGGCTATCCCGCGCATCACCAGGAATATCAGAAGGTACTCGAAGACGCCGCAAGAGTTCTGGGCGGAGGGAATTAGAAAAGTCCGGCAGCCATATCGACGATGGCCTTGCCAATGGTTAGCGACGCAGTCGCCGCCGGTGACGGTACATTGAGCACGTGCAACACCTTGCCCGACGGCACGAACTGAAAATCGTCGACCAGTGCGCCATCGGGTTTCAAGGCCTGCGCCCGCACTCCCGATCCACCCGGAACAAGATCGTTCTCACCGATCTCGGGGAGCAAGCGTTGTAGCGCCCGCACAAACGCTGCTTTCGACAAGGAGCGGTGCCACTCGTCCACTCCGTTGCGCCAATGCTTTCGCGCCATCCGCCAGAATCCCGGAAACGCAAGCGAGGATGCCAGATCACGCAAGTTAATATCGGCGCGTCGATATCCTTCGCGCGCCGTCGCCAGCACGGCATTCGGCCCGGCCTCAACCTTGCCCGTGATGCGTCGCGTGAAGTGCACCCCAAGGAACGGAAACCGCGGGTCCGGCACGGGGTAAATCAACGCCTTCACCAGCGACGCTCGCTCAGGTGTGACGTCATAGTATTCTCCGCGGAATGGAACGATCATCACTCCGGGATCATCCCCCGCCATCCGCCCGATGCGATCGCTGTACACTCCGGCGCAGTTAATGAGCGCACTTGTTGCAAACGCTCCCCGCCGGGTTTCGACAACAATCTCACCGTCTCGATGCTTGATGGCGAGAACGTCGGCCGATGTGAGCACCGAACCACCCGCCAACTGAATCAGCTCCGAATATTTTTCGCACACCAATGCATAGTCGGTCACCCCCGTCGAAGGCACGACCAGCGCCCGCAGTCCCCGCGTATGCGGTTCGATCTCCCGCAATTCTTCCGGCCCAACCTCTTTCAGTCCGACTAACCCGTTGGCCTGTCCGCGGCGGTGCAGTTCCTCGAGTCGCGGCAACTCTTCCTCATGAGTCGCAACGATCACTTTGCCGCAGACCTTGTGGGGTACCTCATGCTCTCGGCAGAATTCCACCATTGCCGCTGCTCCAGCCACACAAAGGCGGGCCTTCAACGAACCAGGTTTGTAGTAAACACCGGAGTGAATGACCCCGCTGTTGTGGCCGCTCTGGTGGCGCGCGACGCGGTCTTCTTTCTCAAGCACGAGCACGCGCAACTTAGGGAAGCGCCGCGTGATTTCCAGCGCAACGCCCAAACCAACCGCCCCAGCACCGATGATGACGACGTTATAACGGGAATCGGTCATGCGCTTTCAGACGTGAAGGCAGATTCAACAACTCACGCAGCAATGCGAATTAACGCCCTAGTTTACGACGAGAATCACCTGCGTATTCTGTCCCGCGTCGGCGGGGGTTCCCGAAGAGCTACCGGTAATCTTGACGCTATAGGTGCCGGGCGGAGTTCCCGGATGACCTCCACCTCCGCCAGAACTCACTCCACTGCACGATACGAGAAACAGAATCAGCAGCACCGCGACGCTCGCAGACGCACTTCGCAGCATCGTGCGGTTTCTCGGCGCAGAGCGCTTCACCGCGACTAAGATGAGGGTCGGGAGCAGCACCACGGAATAGAACAATCCGGCAGGTCCACCCTGCCTCCACGCACTGGTGGTCGCTGCCGTGGTGGAGATCGTCATTACTACATCAACTGCGGAATTCCCCGGCGTCACGGGTGAAGAAGGATTAAAGGAACAATTCGAGAGCGCCGGCAGGCCCGAACAAGTTAACGTAACGGCGGAATCGAAGGACGTTCCCACAGGTTGAATCGTCAGATTGTATGCGCCGGTTGTCTGCCCCGCCGTGACCGTCTGGCTCGCGGTCGATGACGTCAGGCGGAAATCTTCCGCCACAGTTACCGTGATAGAAAATGCATGGCTTGGCGCCCCGGTCGTGTCCTGGGTCTTGATGTTGATGCCGTACTTCCCGGCCGCAGCGTTATTCGGAACATTGATATTAGCTGTGAGACTCGCCGTCTGCCCACTCGCAACCACTACCGGATTGGGCGAGAGCAAACACTGTGCTCCCGAAAGACTGCTCACGTCACAGGTTGCGTTTATCTTTCCGCTATACAAATCTAGCGACGTGAACGTAAGAGTTGCCACCCCTTGTCCGCCCGGTGCAGTGGACAAAGCTGCTGTTCCAGAAATTGAGTAGTCGCCAACATTGAACGGCACGTTGATTGAATGTATCGTCGCGCCCGAGTTACCGCCGATGCTCAGCGAATAGCTCCCTGCCGAAAAGCTCGTGCCGTTGATAGTGAGTGTCGCCGTCGCCGGAAAAGAACTCACCGACGCAGGACTAATGCTGCAGCTTCCCGGCCCATAGGTCGTGGGACAACTCAAGGCAACGGTCCCGGTGAATCCGTCTTGTGCTGTAACCGAGATCGTCCCGGTGGTTCCTGTGCTGCCAGCATTGACCTCAGGAAATGCCGAAGGCTCCGACAGCGCGAAGTCCGGATTCGCAGTCACCACCACCGTAAACGAGACCGTTTGTACCGCCGACGTTCCAGCTGTCGTCGCCTGTATGTTTACCTGGTAACTCCCCGGCGTGGCGGTAGCGGGAACGGTTACGGTCGCGCTCATGTTGACTGGACTACTTGCCGTTGGAGTCACACTCGTCCCAGGCGCAAGGGCGCACGCCGCGCCAGCGATGGCCACGCTGCAAGAGACCGTGACGCTCTGATCAAAAGATCCTGCCGCCGTGACCTGAAAATCCACCGGAACCCCCGTCGTTCCTCGCGGCACGTTCTGGCTGGCGGGTAATGGAGCCGTTAGCCCGAAGCTGACAATATGGAGGACAAGCGGCGTTTGATGCGTGAGGTGGTTCGCGTCAGACCCCAGGCCTTGCACATCGAAGTTGTAATCCCCGTTTGCACCACCCGCCGAAATCGTTATCGGTGTATTGTTCCCCGGCGTGACGCTCGCTGGAGTAACGCTGCATGTCGCTGGCGGGGCGGTGGCTCCTGCGGAACAGTTCAGGCTCACCGAACTCGAATATCCATTTAGAGCGCTAGCCGTTCCATTGAAAATCGCCGTCTGACCCGCGAAGACCGTCTGAGGAGAATTCGTCACAGCAATCTGATAATCCGGCAACGCCAGCAAATCGTATTGCCACACGCCGCGGCCATAAGTAGAGGCACGCAGCAGTTTCTTGCCCCCCGAGTTAAACAAACCGAGAGCGGTAACCGCGACATTCGGCAGATATCCGGTTTGATTCGATGCAGCATTCGGTCCGACCTCAACCCAACTGGGCGACGACGTCGAACTGGCAAAAACGCCAACATCGGTAGCCACGAAAACCGCACTGGATGCCCCATCCACCAGAACCGCATTGACTGGCGAATCTGGCAGGTTCGCCGTGAAGTCGGTCCAATTCACCCCCGCATTGCTCGTCTTCCAGATGTGACCTGGCCCGCCAGTGAACCCCATGATCGTCACGTATGCGCTGCTACCGCTGGCGTCGGACGCATCGATGGCAACGGACGACACCGGGAATTGATTGGGATTGATGCTTCCCCGCGGCCCGTTATTCGTTACATCGGTAAATCCCGCAATCCCCAAGGTCGCATTCGTCGTGACCCAAACATGCCCGCCCGCCGTGGTTGAGCCCGCACCATCAACCGGTCCCAATCCGCTTGTCGTGGCGTAAATCACCTGCGAACCATTGCTGTTCGTCGGGCCGCCCGCCGCAATCGCGCGCACCTGGTTCACCTCGGCTCCGCTGCAAGCTCCGGATCCCAGCGTTTCGAAGTTCGGGCTCAGGGCTGTGAATGCTCCGCCGGTGCGAGCTCCGCGCCATATGCGGCAAGTCCCAATCAACATCGCCGTAGTTGATTGCGGATCGAGTATGTAGGGAAAGTAAAACGCGCCGTCATCCCCACCCAGCGAATCGCTCGTAGCTATAAATTCAAAGCTGCTGTTCACGCAAGCAATACCGCTCAAGCACATTTGCACTCCGAGACCGCCCGGAGCGATGTCGGGATTGGAAGCATAAAAATTCAGAGGACTATCAGGATCAATCGCGTTGTAGCCGCCGTCGCCGCCCAGAACATTGCCCCACGCCAGCGAAGTCGTCCCCTGCCCTGTTGCCGGCGATCCGTTGTCCTGCGTGCCGCCCAGCAAGGTATTCGCATCCGTCGGATGCTGAGAAAAGCTGACAAACTGGGTCATCGACCCCAGGTTCTGATTCAAATCGTCAAAAAGGTTCGTCCCCGAGCACGACCCGCTGTTCAATCCGTTGAAACCATCAAGCGCGCGGTAGATTCCGCCGTCATTGGCGAAGTACATCAACGCATTGCCAGAATCAGTTCCCGAGCTCGGAATCACGAAGGCAAGAGCATGCTGGTCCGGATGCACGTGCGCGGGAGCACCGATCGGATCGCATCCGTACACGTGCGTGAGGTTAAGAAACGGTGCGGCCAAACAGCTCGTATTCTGCGAATTGATCGAGCATTTAAAAAGATTGACCGCCCCCGCGTACAAATCGGTTCCCGAGAAATTCGGCACCGCCAGTAATTCCAGGTTGTAAGCGCCTTGCTCCACGCCGCAACCGTCGAAATCGCCGCAAGTCGTGATTCCCGCGTCGGAAATCTGCAACCATGTACTGCCGCCGTCAATGCTCTTCCATAGGAACTGATCGACCGGATTCCCGTTCGAATCGACAGAGATGTACCACGCATACATCTCGTTGCGCCCGGGCACAACGGTGATTTCTCCCCGATACATCGGACAGCTCTGGTTATTTGAAGTCGACTGCGGAGGACACGCCGCCGTACTCAGCAGCGAACCTCCCGGTTGGCTCGCCAGGCGCGTCCAGTTCACTCCATCAGGCGAGGAGTAAAACCCGTGGTAGCGCACGGCCGCATAAAACTTGCCCGAGGTACCGTTGTACACAACCGACGTCGCCGATGTTCCATCAACAACCCCGCCCGGATCTGTCAACGCATCGTAGGTCCAAGTTAAACCGGCATCGAGAGATGAATACAGACCTCTCGCCGTGGTGGATGTAATTTGACCCTCAGTGATTCCTTCCGAAGTTGTCGCCATTGCCGCGACCACAACATTTCTTTGCGCCGCAGACGTGCCGAAGGCCATCCGTGTTCCGCCCAGCCCGTCGAACGAGAGTGCCCCACCGTTTGCCGTCGAGATGAGGCTCCAGGTGCTACCCCCGTCGGCAGATCGCAAAATCCCCAGGCCAAAATACGAATCACCAGAGTTGTTCGCCTCTCCCGTCGCCGCCAAAATCACACTCTTGCTTGGATCGCTGTTCCCGGGTTGGATTGCAATCGCCCCGATCGACAGTGTCGCCTGGTCATCACTAATCGGCATCCACGTCACGTCATCTGCCACCGCATTTGCGGCGTTGGTGGACTTCCATATTCCGCTCTGGGCACCCCCGACAAAAATAGTGTTGCCTGTCGGATCCGCGGGATCGATCGCGATTGCGGTCGCCCGCCCCGCAACCTGGCGGTAGTCCTGCAGCCCGTTGCCCGACGCATCGGATGCCAGGGGCGCAGGTCCAAGCGCAATCCACGACGAACTCGGAATGACAGCTTGAGCCTTCGCCGGACCTACCAGTGCCGAAGATGGGCGGGCGCGCATCCCCACCTTTGCGTTGTATGCCCGCCGGCGCAGTTCAGCCGAAGCTTTTCCCGGCACAAGCCGTCCGCGAAAGAACCACGCATTCCGTTCTTTCAAATGGTCCGCATCCGAGTCATGAACTGACTCAGGATTTACCTTCTTGGCCCCTTGGGCTTGCGTCGTCACAATGGCGGAAAAGATAAAAAAGACGACGGCAAGCACCCGCAACGAGCGAAGAAAAAAATGAATTCGCATGATGGCCTCGCTCACTTCCCAGTATCGAAATCCACGCGCCACAGAATCAACGCAAATCAGCTTGATTCGTGGCCAGCGGCCCAGTTTGGGAAAGTGCTCGACGCCCACACCGCAAAATCACAGAATCTGTAGAATTGTTTCCTGTCCGGGGACCATCAAGACGATGAACCCACTCGCCCGCGCCAACCGATTCGTTACACTCACGCTGCTCGTCTGCGCTGTGTCATGCCCGGCGCGCATCTGGCCGCAGGAATCGAAGAGTGCTGCCGAACTCACCATCGCGGCCGCCGCAGATCTCAGTTCGGCGCTGCCGGAAATCGCACAGCGTTACGAAAAGCGGTCAGGCGTGAAGCTGCGCCTCTCTTTCGGAGCCTCGGGCGCGCTGACGCAACAGATTCAGAACGGCGCTCCTTTCGATTTATTTTTCTCGGCCGACATGGACTACCCCAGGCAACTGATTGCCTCGGGCACGGCCGATAGCGCCACTCTTTATCAATACGCGGTGGGACGCCTCGTGCTCTGGACGCCTGCGAACTCTCCCCTCGACCCTCAGCATCAAGGCATGAAGGCGCTACTCGATCCTTCGGTGCAGAAGATCGCGATAGCCAATCCAGAGCACGCCCCCTACGGTCGCGCCGCTGTTGCCGCTCTCAAACAGTCCGGCATTTACGATCAGATCAAAGACCGCCTGGTGCTGGGCGAGAATGTCTCGCAGGCGGCGCAATTTGTGGAGTCAGGCAATGCTCAAGCCGGGTTCGTGGCTCTTGCCCACGCCGCTGCGCCAACGATGGAGGGTAAGGGCAAGTACTGGATCGTTCCGCCAGATACTTATCCGCCTCTGGCACAAGGAGTGATTGTTGTGTCCCGCTCGCAACGCAAGAAAGAGGCGAAAGATTTCCTGGAATACCTGCAGTCGCCGGAGATCAGCCAATTGCTGGTAAAGTACGGGTTCACGATATCCGCGAAATAGGAAACAGGTCGCGCCGCTTTGCCTGGCTCTCACGTGGCGCGTGAAACCTCATGTCGATCGATTGGCAAACATTCCGCCTCACCCTGGAGTTAGCCATTACGGTATCGGCAATCCTCGTGGCAGTGGGCCTGCCGATCGCCTACTGGATCGCCTTTTCCGCATGGCGCTGGAAGTTTCTGGTTGAATCGGTGATCGCCCTGCCCATCGTGCTCCCCCCAACTGTCCTGGGCCTTTATGTCCTCGTCGCGCTCGGTCCCTATAGCCCTCTCGGGCGCTGGTGGATCTCTCTCACCGGCCACACACTGGCTTTCACCTTCGCAGGCCTTGTCATCGGATCAATTCTTTATAGCCTTCCCTTCGCGGTTCAGCCGATTGCCGCGGCATTCGCCGCCGTTGACCGCAGGATCATCGCCGCTTCTGCAACACTCGGGGCTTCCCCGCTGCGTACCTTCTTCCGCGTAACTGCCCCGCTCTCGCTTCCCGGCATTCTGACCGGAATAGCCTTGAGCTTCGCCCACACCATGGGAGAATTCGGGGTGGTCCTCATGGTCGGCGGCAATATCCCGGGTGTCACTCGCACTGTGTCCATCGACATTTACGACCGCGTACAAGCTTCCGACTACACTGGCGCAAACCAAACGGCTGTTCTGCTGTTATTGCTCTGCTTCGCGCTTCTCGCAACCGTTTACGGTCTCCATCGCCGCGCCTGGATCTTCGGTCCCGTAAAATAAGCCGCAATGACCGAACCGAGAGTTCCCGCGATAGAGTCCGCGATTTCATCGCCCGTGTCTGCGGCACGCGGATCCGGTCTCGAATTCCGGCTTCGGAAGCTCCATCATTCGCCGGGCCAGGATTTCGTCCTCGACGCGGCATTTCAGGCCGCGCCCGGTTTCACCATTCTCTTCGGCCCTTCAGGATCTGGAAAAACGACTCTCCTCGACTGCGTCGCCGGACTCACGCGGCCAGACGCCGGCCGCATTGCTGTTGCCGATCGGGTCCTCTTCGATTCCTCACAAGATATTGATGTCCCCGTCAGAAAGCGAAGAGTTGGATACGTCTTTCAAAATCTCGCCCTCTTCCCTCATCTGACCGTGCGGCAGAATGTCGAGTACGGTCTCCACGCCAGCACCACCGCGATCCGCGCCGAACGCTCAAGAGCAATCCTCAGCGCCTTCCACATCTCTGAACTCGTCAAGCGGCGTCCATCCGAGATCTCCGGAGGAGAACGCCAGCGCACCGCACTTGCCCGCACTCTCGTCACCGATCCGGAAGTCCTGCTCCTCGACGAACCATTAACGGCCCTCGATGCGTCCACCAAGTCCGGAATCATCGAGGATCTGCGCAACTGGAATCGCTCTCATCGCGTCCCGATCCTCTATGTCACGCATAGCCGCGAAGAAGTCTTCGCCCTAGGTGAGCGCGTGCTGGTTCTCGAGGACGGACGCATGACTGCCCAAGGCACTCCGCACGAAGTTATGGAAGCACCAACCCGTGAGACAGTGGCGCAACTCGCAGGTTTCGAAAACGTTTACGAAATTGAAGTGGACGCGCTCAGCCCCCAGCGCGGCACAATGACATGTCGATTAAAGGCCGATCCGCCCACCTCTGCTGGCGCAACCGTGCTCCTCGAAACTCCTCTCGTGCGTGCACAAGTCGGCATGCATTTAATCGTAGGCATTCGTGCCGGCGACATCCTCCTTGCAACCTCTCAACCAACCGGATTGAGTGCCCGCAATGTCCTGCCCGGACCCATTACATCTCTCCATCAACGCGACACGATCGTGATTGCGCGCGTGAACTGTGGAGTTGAAATGGAAGTCCACCTCACGCTGGCTGCGCGAGATTCCCTGCAACTCACACCAGGCCGCCAGGTATGGCTGGTCATCAAAACGCACTCCTGCCACCTGATGCAGAAATAGCTGCATGCCCATCTCTGGCGTTTGTAGGCTTGTCAATTCATGCCCGCGTCAAACTTGGATTTTTAACAGACACAACGGTTGACAATCGCAAGCTTCAGCGTATGCTCTGTGCAAAGAGTCTGCGCCCATCCCTCTGGAGTTACCTATGATTTGCCCTAAGCTGCTGGCGCTCGCCTCTCTTTTCGCACTTTCCTTAGCAGGTAGCAACGTCCTCGCACAGGGCGTTCAGCCATATCCGAATGCCATAACCGACCGCACGGTCCGGCAAGCGACTCCTATGTCGCCGCCGCCGGTGAACGTGGTATTTCAAGATCCGGATTTCGGATCACAAATGGTCAGAGTCACCGACGAAACCACTGACAAGGTCCCTGGTGGCTATTTGCGAAGTCCTGCAGTGGGCGCAACCAACACTTGGAGCACCGATGATTCCAAGTTTTACGTGATCGGCGAGGGCGGCCACGATCTCGCCTTCGGTTTCAATCCTTCCACGATGAAGCTCCGTTCGCTGCAAGCCAACGGTAAAGCCCTCGTTCTACCTTTCCGTCCCGCGCCCATGTTCAGCTTCGTGGATCCGGACCTCATGTATGGGACCACGGATGCGAACCGTTTCACGATCAGTTCCTATCGATTCTCAACCAACACCTTGACCCCGGTGATAGACACAACTACCTGTGGCCTCGAACCCGCTCTCGTAGTGACGAACAAATCGATCCAGAGCGATGATGACGTTAGCCTGTCGACCGATGACGTTCGCATCGCAATCTCGGAAGGCGGGCCGGAAGCTGGCGAACATCCATTTGTCGTTGTCTACGACAAAAATCTGGGCTGCCGTTGGTACAACACTCAAACCGGACAGATCGGCGGCCAATGGGGGCCGACCGGATCCGCACCCGCACAGGGATTTCTCATCAACCATGCTCGCATTACCGGTGACGGCAAGCACGTCATGATTGGTGCTCTCAGCTTTGGCACATATTTCTGGGACATCGAAACCTTAACTGTCGATTCCTGCCCCTTGCACAGCAAGCTTGATTGCGGCGGATATGAGACCGTGGGCCGCAGCACTCTAATCAATGCGGCGGGAACCATCGACGAAATGAATATCGTCAAACGACCACTCTCCGACCTCTCCGCCATAAGTCCGCTTGTATGGCCGTTGCCGACGCCGCACTCCTGGGAACAGGAAAAACACTTCACATGGACCAATGGTTTTCTGGATGACAATAATCCGGTCTGCGCTTCGGTGTACGACTACGACGGCGACACCGAAATCGTCCGTCCGTGGGACGATGAAATCGTTTGTATCGAGACCGATCTCGCAGCTTCGACCGTCTGGCGATTCGCCCACCATCGCACCTCCAAGACGGCCGCCTACATTGATAGTCAACCGATGGGAAATGTGTCTCCAGATGGACGATTCTTCTTATTCACGTCCATTTGGGATGGTCAGCTTGGCGTGGAGTCCAACGGCACGACTCGCTCCGACATGTGGATCGTCAAGCTGAAATGAGAGACTGTCAATCTCCGAAGAGATTACAGGGCCGCTTTGTAGCACTCTTGCGTCTCTGATTTCGTCGCGTTCCATCTCAATCACCGCGACCCAGAGTCCCTGTCGCTCCTCCGAGAAGACGATGTGACCGCCAAGAATTTGCGCGATGGCTCCGGCTGGCAGATCGCGATGATAGCCAAAGTACTGGCTCTTCAGCTTCTCCCACCTGTCTCGCGCCGGGCCTGACCAATGTTCGATGAGTGGACGTCGCGGTTCGTATTTTGTAGAGAACACCAGCGCGACTTCGTAGTTCTGGCGAAACTCCGCTGCCGACAAAACTTGCTCCAGCGAGAAGTCCTCGATCTGCACGACCTTCATTGGCCGGGTGACATAGCCCAGCCACGGACTTGCAAGTTCATTCGAAGCAGGCCATGCCGTGAGTACGTGTGCCATCGGGTATCGTGCCTCGACGAACCGCTCTCCCTCTTCATGCAGCACAACAAAATCGCGATACGCAAGATTGTCTTCCGGAGAGAACCCGTAAGGAGGATTCCAGAACCATGCGATCACGAACGCCGCGCCTATGACTGCAACCGCGGCGGCCCAGTAACGCAGCCTTCTTCGCAACGTGGAAACTGCCATGACGATCACGAGCGGTACGGCCGTCAACATGTACCGCGCCAGTACTGCGCCACCAATCACTGACATCGCCACCACGTAAGACGCGATCACGATCAGGAATACAACCTGCGTCGAAATCGCAATCCGGTTTCGCTCAACGCCGTCATCTTTCACGGGCGGCAGCAACATCGCGAGCAACATGCCCACTGCCGGCAGCCACAACATCAAATATCCGAATGCCTGCCAGATCCTCGCGCCCAATGCCAGCACGAACCGCAGCGGACTCAATGTCGAGGCAACGTTGTAACGGAAGAACTCAGGATTTCCGAAGACATATCCGGTTCGCGCATAGTGATAGGCGTACCAGAGCGCAAGCGGAAAAACCGGCGCCAGCAAAGCCATCACACGACTCGAGCGCGATCTCGCCTCGCCCCACCAACGTCCGCCAACCAGCAACCCGATCAACTCCCAGCCCGCCAATGCCAGCGGCGCCAGGATTGCCGTCTCCTTCGCGAGTGCCGCAAGTGAAAACCAAACAGCAACCGCAACCGGTCGGTCCTCCAGAAACGCCGACAATCCCCAGAACGCAAATCCGGCAGCCGCAAGATCGACCTGAGCCAGTGAACTCTGCGCGAAGAAGACCGGATAAAGCCCGGTACAAAGCGTCGCCGCAACTGCCACTTCGGTATTCGCGGCACGCTGAGCCAGTCGAAATATTCCCGCCAACGCGAAAGCTGCAATCACCAACATGCCCGAATGTGTTACCAGCGGGGCATAACCCGCACACTTCCACCAAAGCGCAATCCACGCCATCACCAGGGGCGGATGCGCGTTCGTCGGAGTCGTCAGCGGAATCAGGCTTCCATGCAGCAGAAGGTCACGGGCCGCCGGAACGTAATACCCGGCTTCATCCCAGAAATAAGGAAGTTGCAACAGCGGAGCGTGCAACAGAAAAACCGCAACAAAAATGATGACGAACACCAAGGCTGGATGCGGACGAGACGCTGGCATGAAACGAGCATTCTAGCCTAGCGACTCACTTCCCGTTGATCCTGAAACGATCAGCGCGGCAACACATCTCGAAGTGACCGCCGGCGACTAATGCACTGGTCCCTGCGGTCCCATGCGCGGATCGAGTTTGATCTCGCCAAATGCGCTCTCGTACCCCGCCACATTCTGCTGCAAAAGTCCCAACAGGGCCTTTGCTTGCTGCGGACTCAGATAAATGCCCTGGAAGTTCCGGATTTCCACGCTGTTCTCACTCTGTTGTTGCAGAGTGCCAAACACCAGGAAAAAATCCCAGATGTTGACTCGCATCTGCACGCTATTGGCGTAGTTCTCGCGGTAGTCGTTGGTGTTAGCCAACTTCACGTTCGGTTGCGTTGGAAGGTTCATGGCCCCAGCAGTGTAAATTCTCTTGCCGTCCTTGGAAAGCCAGCGCGCGCATTCGGCCCTGATCGCCCCTTTAGCGGTGCAAATGACAAAATGTGTCATCCCGATGCTTGTTTACGACCCCCTGAGTTGCGCTCGCCCCCCACGAAAGTGGGACGTCCTTTTTCGCTCCAGACACAAAACAAAGGACTTGTTCCGTTCCAAACCATTACCTTCGACAGTACCGAATGGTTCCGAAAATGCGACAGACTTTCCGCTACTCCGCCGAACAACGGTGACCGCTATGACTATGACGCAGAACGATCACACGATGATGGAAGAAGTTGTTCTTCCTGAGCATCTGCTCCCCTTGGGTTCTGTTCTGGGCCAGGGTGTATCTGCTCTTGATTTGTGCATGGTGCTGGCCAAGATTTTCCGGGTGCAGTACACCGAAGTCGCCCTCCTGAAACTCGAGACCGGCCTGTTGCGCTTCGTATTCCCCGAGTATTTGCGGACGACGGGAGCGATTCCGCTCTCCAGCAAAGCTGTCGCCGCGCACACCGCTCTCAGCAAGAAAGCTGAGATCTTCAATAATTTCGCGCGCGTGAAACACGCAAGTATTTTCGAGACCATCAAGCCCGATGCCACCACGCCTAGCGATGATGCTGCTGCGGCGGCGCCGGCTCCCATTCAAAAGCTGATGTCCGTGCCAATCATCGATCGCGAGTCGAACGTTGTAGGAGTCATCCAGATCTCCCGCAAAGGACTGGATCCTCGCTTCGCCCAGGATTTCAGCCGCGAAGACCTGCACGATCTGGAACTCGTAGCCGGTCTCCTGGCCACCGCTCCGGCCCTGTTAGCCAACTAACTTCTCAATCGCACCCAAATCCCTCGTCATCCCGAGCCACGGACATGCTCCGCAAGCGAGCATGTCCGCACTCCCAACTTCCTTAAGTCATCCCAAGTACAAGTTCCGATCTTGTCATCCTGAGCGCCGGCAAAAATTGCAGATTTTCCGATCTTGTCATCCTGAGCGGCGGCAAAGCCGGCGCGAGGGACCTTACGTCAGCAATCCCGTCCGATGCAGCCAAAAAGACCACCCCCGCAGCCCGCAACCAACGCCACGGTTCTGTAATCCCGAGTACCCTTTTTCCAACTGTCATCCTGAGCGAAGTGTTCGTCCGCATAGCGGACGAACACGCAGTCGAAGGATCCCTACCCCATCCAACCGGCGTAAGGGCGCGAAGCCTTTCACTGAGCACCAGCCTCGCTGCAAACCCCATAGGAACGAATTTGCAACTCGCCACCATCAAAAACGAAGCATTGTATCTTGACCTCATCCAACCCCGCTGGCATACTCGATCAACCCCCTCCCTTCGGGGATTCACTCAGCAGTTTTTATCCCCCAAAAGCAGACGAGTAGGACAGAGCCGGAAACCTGTCTGTCGCCCGAGATTCGTGCCCAGCAGACGGTTCCGACCACTGAAACCGGATCCCCCAGGTTCAAATCGTGAACGGTTCAGTGCCCATCACAGGTGCAACTACGCCCTTCTCGTCCGACTACGAATTCATGTGGAGGATTTGATGAAGTCCCAGAAGACCGCTTGTTTTAGCGTCTTGGTAGTGTTCGCATTGCTTGCCACCCTGGCGACTGCCGGGGAAAATCAGAACGCAATCGTCCGCGGAGAAGTCGGCCATACCATTTCGCGACCCATGCGCGAGTTATCGCCGGCTGTGCGTCCAGAACTTGTTTCACACGCCGCTGTCGTGAAGACCATTACCGGACAACTCAGTTTCGCTGGCCAATCCGCGCCAGCCAAACAGCTCTACTCTGACGCGACGGGAGCCGTCGGCGCCACTCAGTACGTGCAACTCGTGAACAGCCAGTACACCGTTTACGACAAGACGACGGGATCTGTTGTCGCCGGCCCCGTCGCTCAGGATTCCTTGTGGTCGACCTTTGGCGGCTCCTGCCAGACTTCCAACGATGGCGATGGCACCGTCATGTATGACCAGCTTGCTAACGTGTGGGTCTTCTCTCATCACGCCGTGCCAACCGGCGGACCCTACCTCAACTGCATCGCCGTCTCCACTTCCTCAGATGCCACCGGCACCTACTATCTCTACGCCTTCGTTCTCACCCAGCAGTATCCCGACAAGCCTCGCATCGGCATCTGGCCCGACGGATACTATCTGAGCCAGGATATTCTCAATCCCAGCACGAAGAGTTTCGTCCGCTCCCAGGCGTGCGCGTTGCAGCGCGACGCCATGCTTGCCGGCACCTATGCCAACTCCATCTGTTTCCAGGGCAGCCTCAGCCTTCCCACGTTTGTGGTGACCACACTCGACGGTCAAACGCCCCCGCCTGCCGGCGAACCGGCATTCTTCTGGCAGCTCGACCAGCGTCCTAACAATGGCAGGAACAACTTGAACTCATTCCAGTTCCACGTGGATTGGACCGACCCTTCGAACGCCACTTTCGTTGGACCGGTGGCCAACGTGTTGCCTGCCTACACTGACACGTGTCCGAACTTCCAACCTTGCATCACGCAGCCCGGCACAACAAATCTGCTGCAGGGATGGGGCGAGCGCCTGATCGGCCGCGTCACCTATCGCAACTTCGGGACCTACGAATCCGTCGTCATGGCTCACTCCGTCAGCCGCAACATGAACAGCGTGATTCACTCCGCCATCCGCTGGTACGAGTACCGCACGCCACTGACACCGGTCATCTATCAATCCGGAACTTTTACCCCCGACACGACCAATCGCTGGATTCCAGCCATCGCGCAGGATCAGTACGGCGACATCGCAATCGGCTACAACGTTTCCAGTTCAACCGTCTCGCCAGGAATCCGCTATACCGGTCATGCCACAACCGACAAAATCGGAGCCCTGGAGCCGGAAAAAACACTCATCACCGGCGCCGGATCCCAGATCAACGGCAACCGAACCTGGAGTTCCTTCGCCGGCATGGCGCTTGATCCAGTGGACGATTGCACCTTCTGGTATACCGGCCAGTATTACGCGGCAAACTCTACCAGCGCTTGGAAGACACAAATCGCAACCTTTCGCTTCCCCAGCTGCACCAAGTAATCTCTGGCCGGAAACCAAGGGAGCCTCTGGAGGCTCCCTTTTTGCTTTTCAGACAATTCCGATAATCTGCCCATTTGTGTTTTAATTCCCGTCATATTTCCTGCACATCATTGCTCGGAGAACCACATGCCACACAGCTCTTTCCGGAGTTTGACAATTTCGCTCGTTTCCGCACTGCTGACGGCTTCCGTGTTGGCCCAGTCGCCGTCCGCTCCTCCCGACCTCGATTCTTATGTCTCCGCTTCCATGAAGACTTTCGAGGTCCCCGGCATGGCTGTTGCCATCGTCAAAGATGGCAAGGTTCTCGTGGCCAAAGGCTATGGCGTTCGCAGACTCGGCGAGCCCACTCCTGTCGATGAATTCACTCTCTTCGGCATCGGATCGAACACCAAGGCCTTCACCACCGCGGCTCTCGCCACCCTCGTCGACGAAGGCAAGCTCTCCTGGGATGATCCCGTCTACCAGCGTCTTCCCGGCTTCGTCATGTACGATCCCTACGTTTCGCACGAGATGACCATTCGCGACCTGCTGACCCACCGCAGCGGCATGGGCCTCGGCGAGGGCGATCTTCTCTTCTGGCCGCACTCCACCTACACCCGCGAAGAAATCATTCACAAGCTTCGCTACATGAAGCCGGCCTCCAGTTTCCGTAGCAAGTACGCCTACGACAATCTGCTCTACATGACAGCGGGGCAGATCATCCCAGCGGTGACCGGCACTTCGTGGGACGACTACATCAAGCAGCGAATCTTCGCTCCGCTTGGCATGACGCACTCCCTCACCACCAATGCGAACATCAAATCCGGGGACAACGCCGCCTCTCCTCATTCGGCTCTCGGAGGCAAGTTGCAGCCAATCGAAATCGAGGTGCTCGACAATGCCGGTCCCGCCGGCTCCATCAACTCCTGCGCCGCCGATATGGCGAAATGGGTTCAGCTGCAGCTGAACCGCGGCAAATTCGTCGATCGCGACGGACGCCTGTTCAGCGAGCAACGCTCCAAAGAGATGTGGTCACCGCAAACAATTTTGCCAACCGGTGATCCCCCACCGCCCCTCTCCGGACTGAAGACCAACTTCGCCGATTACGCCCTTGGTTGGGGACTCCGCGACTACCACGGCCGCAAACTCGTCGGCCATACCGGAGGTGTTTCAGGCTTCGTCACACGCGTCATGCTCGTCCCAGAAGAAAATCTCGGCGTCGTCGTCCTTACCAATGCCGAACAAGGCGGAGCCTTCGATTCCATCCTTTATCACGTGCTCGATTACTACTTCCAACTGCCGCATTCCGATTGGATCGCCTCCTTCAAAACCATGAAGGACCTCGAGGAAAAAGAGGCCGCCGAGATCGTGAAGAAGGCCGAGAATTCCCGAGATGCCAACTCGAAACCTTCCCTGCCCCTCGAAAAGTATGCCGGGGTCTACAACGATGCGTGGTATGGCTCGATCACAGTCAAGCAAGAGAACGGCGGACTGATCATGACCTTCGACCACACGCCCACCATGATCGGCGATCTGCAACATTGGCAATACGATACCTTCAAAGTTCACTGGCGGGTCCGCACCATCGAAGACGCTTTCGTATCTTTCGCCCTGACTCCGGACGGCACGATCGACAGCGCCAAAATGGCCGCCGTCTCGCCGCTAGCCGACTTCAGCTTCGACTACCAGGACCTGCTGCTAAAACCCGCAATCGCAGCCAAGAAGTAAGGACAAGCACCGGGCCCGATGTCATCCTGAAAAAAAAACGGGTGCCCCACTTCTGGCCGCAGTTGCCAGAAGTGGGGAATTGGAAGTCTGCTCACACTGGGTGCCCCATCCTAGCCGCGCCCTTTGCGGCTAGGGTGGGAGTTCCGAAAGCCGAAATCAAACATGCATTCAGCCCTCAACTCGTTACAAACAACCGAAGCTGAAGTCCAATCCCACAGCTCGGCCCTCCGCCGTGAACTAGGAATCATCGACCTGATCTTCGCCCAAATCCTCCTAGTCATTGTCCCCGACTTCTTCGGCACGGCCGTCAAAGCCGGTTCCGCTCATGTGGTCTTCTGGCTCGCAGCGATTGTCCTGTTCTTCATTCCTTTGGCGCTGATCGTCGCACATCTCAACCAGCGGATGCCGCTTGAAGGCGGCCTCTACGAATGGGCCCGCCTCGCCTTCAACGATCAGATCGGCTTCCTCGTTGCCTGGAACCTGTGGCTGTACGTGATTCTCTACGTCGCGGTCATCGGAGTCGTCACCGTCACCTTTGCCGCATACGTGATTCCCAGCCTCTCATGGATGGCGTCGAGCAAAGCGCTCATCATCGCCGCCTCCGCAGGCTGGATCGCAGTGATGGCCCTGATCGCAGCCCGCGGCTTGCAGTTCGGCAAGTGGATCAGCAATCTCGGCGCCTTCGTCATCCTGCTCACGGTCGCCGTCCTGATTCTCTCGCCCTGGCTCAACCTCTGGCGCGGCAGCCTGGCTCAATTTCATCCCCTGCGCCTGCAGTTACCCTCGCGCACGCTCTTCAGCCTGAGCGTATTCAGCAAGGTGAGCTTCGGCGCGCTGAGCGGCTTCGAGTACATTGCGATCTTCGCCGGAGAATGCCGCAACCCGCAGCGCCACCTGACCCGATCGATTCTGATTACCGCTCCCCTCATCGCCCTGATCTACATCCTCGCCACCAGTTCCATTCTCGCTTTCGTTTCTCCGGAATCAGTTGACGTTGTGGCACCGATCCCACAGGCCCTCCGTCTCGGATCCGCGGCATTCGGCTTGGCCAAATTCATCGTGCCCTTGGCAATCATTTCTCTGTTCATCAACTATCCCACCAGCTTCAGCACATATTTCAGTGGGATCGTCCGCCTACCCATGGCCGCAGGTTGGGACCATCTCCTGCCCGAGTGGTTTTCACGGCTCCACTCCGCATATCGCACTCCGGTTAACTCGATTCTCTTCGTCGCCGCCGCCACTCTGGCCGCCAGCATTGCCGCGTTGATCGGCGTCGGCCCGCAAGAGACCTACGAACTTCTCTTGACCTGGGGATTCACCTTCTACGCCATCGCCTACCTGGCTCTGTTCGCCATTCCTTTTCTCTCCCCGAAAAATCGCGGTCTTCGCCCCAACTTCTGGCTGCGCGTTGCGGCGATCTCCGGCTTCTTAATGACGATGCTGTACGTAGTCCTGTCCGTCTTCCCCATCATCAACGTAGAAGCCAAGTCCCACTACTCGCTCAAAATCGCAACCGTCGTGCTGGGAGCCAACCTCTTAGGCTGGACGCTCTACCGCGCCGGTCAACAAAAACTCAAAGCAAAAAGCTAAGAGAGATAGGAAGTTAAGAAAGAGGGGAAGTTAAGAAGAGGGGAAGTTAAGAAGATGGGAAGTTAAGAAGATGGGAAGTTAAGAAGATGGGAAGTTAAGAAGATGGGAAGTTAAAGAAGATGGGAAGTTAAGAAAGATGGAAAGTTAAGAAAGATGGAAAGTTAAGAAAACCAGGGTGCCCCACTTCTGGCCGATTTTGCCAGAAGTGGGGTTTTTGCGAAAAGTAGGATGAATGTCATCCTGGGCGAAGCAGCGAGGCGAGCGAAGCGACCCTCGCTGCGCAGTCGAAGAGCCTGCCCTGAGCGCAGTCGAAGGGATCCCTACACCCTCAACCCGCCGTCGGAGGTAGAGATTCCTCGACTCCGCTCGGAATGACAAGTCATTGTGGTTGAAACATAAGTCACCCGAAAAAGCAGGAAGCCATGTCATCCTGAGCGAAGCAGCGAGGCGAGCGAAGCGACCCTTCGCTGCGCAGTCGAAGGATCCCTACACCCTCAACCTGCCGTCGGAGGTAGAGATTCCTCGAGTCCGCTCGGAATCACAAGTCATCGTGGTTGAAACATAAAGTCACCCGAAAAAGCAGGACCATGTCATCCTGAGCGAAGCAGCGAGGCGAGCGAAGCGACCCTCGCTGCGCAGTCGAAGGGATCCCTGCCCCCTCACGACACTGTCGGAACTAGCGATTCCTCGACCCCGCTCGGACCGACTCGTTCGGCGAGAACCCGAGGCGCCCCCTACCTCAAAAACACCCTCCCAGCATCCTCCACTCTCACCCCCGACTTCTTCCGCGCACCCGTAGCCACGTTGTACTCAACCAAAATGTGGTCTTCCACCAACAGCAACTCCTTCTCGTTAACCCATCCCACCAGCGTCGCGTGCGGCAGATACGCGACCCGTCCGGGTATCTCCTTCATGCTGGTCACCTGCACTGCCGGCAATTCAGCAAGCGCCTTGCGGATCCTCTGCGACTCTTCCGGATTCGACTGCCCTTCTTCCGATAACTGTATCGGCTTGTTTGCCTGCGCCGTCGCCACGATGGTCACCGCCAGATACCCGTACTCCGGCGAAAGACGAGCATTCGACGTATAGAAGCTCACATCGTAGTCAGGATTCTTGTATGTCGCCTGCTCGTCGAATACCGTTCTCGTCTTGCCGTTCACCAGCACGAGCGTCTGATCGTTGCTCTGATTCACCCAGCCGCAACATCCTGTGTCGGGAATCGCCTCCACAATTACAGCCCCATCTGCACTCGCGTCCAGCACGCGCTGCAACGGATCTCCAAGCGGATTGGCTGTCCAACTCCCGCCCTCGTTCTGATACCGGGCGCTCGCCTTGTATTCGAGACCAGTCTTTCCCGTCACCAGTTGCATCATCAGAAAAAATTTGTCGACCCCATCCTCCGGAACCCAAGCCGCACCATACGGACAAGTCTCCTCACACGAACCCGTCGTACACCGGCATTCCGGCAGCTTTTGGCCGGCTAACTCCTCGCGCGATCCGCCGCTCAGATCCGTCCGCCAGGCCTGCCACGTCGTGGTAGTCGATAGGTCAATCTCCTCCCGCTGCAGCCGCCGCGCCATATTCGCGAACCAGAACAAATGAGCCCCGTCGTCCGACAGGTAAGGAACCGGCGCCGTCTCCGTGACCACCTGATTCGATCCTGCAGTCCCCATCTCACGCTTTGGTCCCAGATCAATCGTGCTGGCAGCGTGCCCGTTCCAGAACCAGGCCTTATGCGGCTCGTGCAGATCGCTTTCCGCCAGCGGCAGCGACACCGCCGGCACAAACAAGATTTGCCCCTGATGATTCACGGAAAGACCTTGCAGGGATAGCAAGGCCTCAGCAGGAATTTTCACCGTTTGTTTCGCAACAAAAGTCGCCGAATCGTACTCCGCCATCTCCCCGGAAGATCGCAGCACCCACAACCGCTTGTCCTGCGCCAGCAAGGTCGCAGTCCAAAGCAAAATGCAACCAAGCGCCGCCCTTCTCGTCGAAATCATATTTATAGCTCTGTCATCCTGAGCGAAGTGTTGGTCCGCAATCGCGGACGAACACGCAGTCGAAGAGAAAGCCCCGGA
>Ga0335076_10001616_pt1 | contig 21906 bp, 20 predicted proteins | sample Lox_Sample_25_FD_206717 | JGI IMG/M metagenome (GOLD analysis project Ga0335076, IMG submission 206717) | Soil microbial communities from Loxahatchee National Wildlife Refuge, Florida, United States - Lox_Sample_2.5 | ecosystem: Environmental > Terrestrial > Soil > Wetlands | place: USA... | reverse complement strand
TCGAACCCGCCGGCCGCGGTGTGCCCGGCCAGCGCGTCGATCTGCGGCCACGGCCGTTCCGGGTTGACGTGATCGGGCGTGAGCGGAGACACTCCGCCCCAGTCGTCGATCCCGGCGGCGAGGATCAGCTGGTACTCCTCCCCGATCAGGTTCGGCGGCGCCTGGATTCTGGCCGCCGGGCCGAGCACGAGCCGGGTCACCGCGATGGTCGCCGCCAGGTCGGCGAGCTCGGCGTCGGGCGCGGCCCGCATCCTGGTGTCGGGCTTGGCGCGGAAGTTCTGCACGATCACTTCCTGGATCCCGCCGTACTCGCGCGCGACCTGGCGGATCGCGAAGATCGAGTCGGCCCGCTCGGCCGGCGTCTCGCCGATGCCGATCAGGATTCCGGTGGTGAACGGGACGCTGCTGCGGCCGGCGTCCTGCAGCACCCGCAGCCGGACCGCAGGATCCTTGTCCGGGCTGCCGTAGTGCGGTCCGCCGCGCTCGGCATACAGGCGCTGCGCGGTCGTCTCGAGCATCATGCCCATCGACGGCGCCACCGGCTTGAGCCGCTGGAAGTCCTGCCAGGTCAGCACGCCGGGGTTCAGATGCGGCAGCAGCCCGGTCTCCTCCAGCACCCGGATCGCCATGGCCCGGACGTAAGACAGCGTGTCGTCGTACCCGTGCGCGTCCAGCCACTCCCTGGCCTGCGTCCACCGGGCCTCCGGCCGGTCGCCGAGCGTGAACAGCCCCTCCTTGCAGCCGAGCGCCGCACCCTCGCTGGCGATCGCGAGCACCTCGTCGGGTGACAGGTACGGGCTCTCGACCCGGCCGGGCACCGTCACGAACGTGCAGTACGCGCACCGGTCCCGGCACAGCCTCGTCAGCGGGATGAAGACCTTGCGCGAGTAAGTGATCACGCCCGGCCGCCCCGCGGCGGCGAGCCCCGAGTCCCGGATCCTCGCCGCATGGCCGAGCAGCGCGGTCAGATCGTCTCCGCGCGCCTGCAGCAGGATCGCCGCCTCGGCCTGGTCGAGTGCCTTGCCGTCCCTCGCCCTGGCCAGCGCCCGCCGGATCGCCGCCGGGCTGGCATACGCTGGCCCTGGCACCGGCCCTGGCACCGGCACCGGCCCTGGCCCTGGCACCGGCCCTGGCCCGGCAGCCTGGCTTGGCTCGTGAGCGCTGATCGCATTACCTCTTTCGATATCGGGCACCGGCGAACAATCCCACCCTAGGACCCGGCTCCGTCGGCGCGCGGCGCAGGCCGACCCGGCGACAGCGACAACCAGCCGACGGCCGCCGTGCTTCCCGGCCTGGCGGCGAGAGGCAGCCGGAACGGCGGAGGCCGCCTCCCTGCCGCCGTGCGGCGGGCGGGGAGGCGGCCTCGGTACCGGTAAGGCGGCGGCTGCGCCGCGTCAGGACACCTGCTTGGCCACGGTGGCCGGCGCGGGGATGCCGGAGGCACGGTAGACCCAGCCGGCTTCGCGCCAGGCCGCCGGGTCCAGCATGTACCGGCCGTCGACGATCGCCCTGGTAGCGGTCACGGCACCGAGCTCGGCGGGATCGAGCCTGCCGAACTCCGGCCAGTCCGTGAGCAGCAGCACGACGTCCGCGCCGGTGGCCGCGCCGATGGCCGAGTCCGCGAACTTCAGCTCGGGGCATACCCGGCGCGCGTTGCTCATCGCTTCCGGGTCGTACACGGTCACCTCGGCGCCCATGCCGTGCAGGATCTGGGCCACGTCCAGCGCCGGCGAGTCCCTCACGTCGTCAGATCCGGGCTTGAAGGCCGCGCCGAGCACCCCGACCGCCTTGCCGGCGATGGAGCCGCCGGCGACCTCGCAGGCCAGGTTCACCATGCCGGTGCGGCGGCCGAGGTTGATCGCGTCCACCTCGCGCAGGAACGCGAGTGCATCGCCCGCGCCCAGCTCGGCGGCCCTTGCCAGGAACGCCCGCACGTCCTTGGGCAGGCAGCCGCCGCCGAAACCGAGACCCGGCCGCAGGAACGCGCCGCCGATGCGGGCATCTGCGCCGAGTATCTCGGCCAGCACGGTGACGTCCGCCCCGGCAGCGTCGCATACCTCTGCGACCGCGTTGATGAAGGAGATCTTGGTAGCGAGGAACGCGTTGGCGGACACCTTTGCCAGCTCCGCCGTGGCCAGGTCCGTCACGAACAGCGGGATGCCGACGGCGAGCTGGGACGCGTAGACGCTGCGCAGCAGCCGTTCCGCGCGCTCGGAGGTGACGCCGATCACGAGCCGGTCCGGGCTCAGCGTGTCGTGCACGCCGTGCCCCTCACGCAGGAACTCGGGATTCCAGGCCAGCTCGGCCGCCTCGCCGGCCGGCGCCTTGGCCGCGATCCGCTCCGCCAGCGCCGCCGCGGTGCCGGCCGGCACGGTCGACTTGCCGACGATGAGGCACGGCCGGGTCAGGCCCGGCGCGAGGCCGTCAATGCACGCCTCGACCTGGGACAGGTCGGCTCCGTGACCGTCCCTGCGCTGCGGGGTCCCGACGCAGACGAAGTGCACGTCTCCGAACCCGGCCGCCTCGGCGTAGGAGGTGGTGAACCGCAGCCGGCCGCTGCCGAGCCCGTCGCGGACCAGGTCCTTCAGGCCGGGCTCGAAGATCGGCACATCACCGGCGCTGAGCCGCGCGACCTTCTCGGCGTCGATGTCAAAGCCAAGAACCTCGAATCCCTCAGACGCCATGCACGCGGCATGCGTCATGCCGAGGTAGCCGGTGCCAAGCACCGTCAGCCGCGGGCGATCCGTCATCTAGGTGTCTCCTGCCTCGGTAACGGCCTGACGCGCCCGTCTGAGCGCGCCTGCGCGCAGTCCCCCCGGCATCGCAGCATAGTGAATGCGGGGCCGAGTCGCCGCTAATAGTACGTTTTATTATGTTTACCCGTGCGCCGGCGCGACCGCGCACCGCACGTCGTCCCCGCGCCCTCCGCCCGGCAGACAAGCCGGCTACCTGGCACCTTCCCGCCCACGGCCGGAACATCCCTGCGGGATCCCCGGACCGTCCAGGCGCCCGCGGCGGTGCGGGCAGGCCGCCCCGCGGGCTCGGCTAGCTCAGGATAGCCCCGGGCCCGGCCCGTCCGGCTCAGATGTCCCGGTAGTCCCGTACGGCCATGCGCGGCCCGCGCCGGGGCGGGCCGCCGCCGACCTCTATCAGCCGGGCCGCCCGGTGCCGCTGTCCGGGGTAGGGCTCGAGCAGTGCGAGCATGCCGGCGTCATCGACCGCCGCGCCGGTCAGCGCCCAGCCGACCATGCCGGGCAGGTGGTAGTCGCCGATGCTCACCGCGTCGGGGTCGCCGCAGGCGCGCTGCCTGACCTCGGCCGAGGTCCATGGCCCGATGCCCGGCAGCGACTGCAGCCGCCGGTCGGCCGCCGCGGCGGGCAGCGTGCAGATCTGCTCGAGCCTCGCCGCGACCCGGGCCGCGCCGGAAATGGTCGCCGCGCGGATCCCCTCCACGCCGGCCCGGTGCCAGTCCCAGGACGGGATGCGCTGCCAGACCGGGGCCGGGGGGAAGACGCGCATGCCGGCGGGCGCGGGGCCGGGGGCAGGCGTGCCGTACCAGGTCAGCAGTCGCTTCCAGGCCCGGTTTGCCTCCACGCCGACCACCTTCTGCTCCAGCACGGCCGGCACCAGCGCCTCGAGCACCCGGCCGCTGCGGCCGACGCGCAGCCCCGGGTGCCGTGCCGCCAGGTCCGCGAGTCGCGGGTGCACGGGCCGGAAGCCGTCCGGGTCGTCGGCGCGGCCGAGCAGGTCCGGCAGGCGGCCCAGCGCCCAGGCCGCGCCCGGGCCCCAGGCCGTGCCCGTGACTCGCGGGCCGGGCTGCCCCGGGGCCGGCGCCGCCACCGTCACCCGGATCGTGGCCGGGCCGTCCGGGGTCAGCGACGTCCGCCAGATGGCGCCGTCGGTCCCGGCGCGGAAGGCGGGGTCCTGCGGGCCGCGCCGGTGCACCCCCAGGACCAGCCGGACGTCGAGCGGGAACGGGGCGGCCCACGACCTGGCCAGCCCCGGCGACTGCGCCTCGGCCGGAGTCGCGGCCGGAGTCGCGGTCCCAGGCCTGGCCGGGCTGGCCGACCTGGCCGGGCCAGCCGGGATTGCCCGCACGCCCACCTCCCGCATTAGGGCATAGTTACTGGATGCTGTACTCCACGATTCTGGCAGGCGGGAGCGGCACCCGGTTGTGGCCGCTGTCGAGAGCCGGTGAGCCCAAGTTCCTGCACCCGCTCACCGGCACCGACCGAACCCTGCTGCAGGCCACCGTGGACCGTACCAGGGAGCTGTCAGAACCGGACACCGTTTACGTCGTGACCGGTGCCGCGCACGCGGCCGCGATCGCCAGGCAGCTGCCGCAGGTGCCGGCCGCCAACATCCTGGTCGAGCCGTCACCGCGCGATTCATGTGCCGCGATCAGCCTGGCGGCCGCCGTCATCGCGAGGCGCGACCCGGACGCGATCATGGCGGCCTTCTCCGCCGACCACCTGATCGGCGACGAGCGCGAGTTCGTCGAGGTCATCAGGCAGGCGGAGGCGGCGGCACGGCACGGCTACCTGACCACGGTCGGAATCAGGCCTGCGCACCCTGATGTCAGGTTCGGCTACCTGAAGACGGGCCCGCCGCTGGTCCCCGAGGCCCGCGCGGGCGAGGCCAGGATGGTCGCCGAGTTCCGGGAGAAGCCCTCGCTGGCGGTGGCGCGGGAGTACGTGGAGTCCGGCGACTATCTATGGAACGCCGGGATCTTCGTGTTCGGCGTCAAGGCCTTCCTCGGTGAGCTCGAGCGGCAGAAGCCTGAGCTGCACGCGGGCATTTCCGCGGTCGCCGAGGCCTGGGAGACGCCCGACCGGGAGCGGGTACTCGAGCGGATCTGGCCGGGGCTGGAGAAGATCTCGGTCGATTACGGCGTGATGGAGGGAGCCGCGGCCGCGGGCCGCGTCGCGACCGTGCCGGCCGGCATGCCCTGGAGCGATGTCGGTGACTTCCACTCCCTGGGTGAGGCGCTGCCGACCGACGAGTCCGGCAACCTGCTCATCACCAGCGGCGGCCAGGTCATCGCCAGAGACGTCAAGGACGCGGTCGTCGTCTCCACGACCGGCCGCGTGGTCGCTATGGTCGGGCTGGAGAACGTCGTGGTCGTCGACACGCCCGATGCGGTCCTCGTGTGCTCGCGGGACCGCGCGCAGGAGGTCAAGCAGGTCGTGGACGAGCTCCGCGACCGGGGTGCGGCGGGCTGCATCTGACCGCTAGGGCTGGCCTGCCGCCCGCTGATAGCTGATCAGGTGCGCCTCGGCCGAGGCGGCCCAGCTGAACTCCATCGCCCTGGTGTAGCCGGCCTCGCCGAGCGCCGTGCGCCGGGCCGGGTCTTCCAGCAGTGACTGCAGCGCGACCCGGATGCTGTCGGCGTCCGGCTCGGTGTACGCCACCGCGTCGCCACCGACCTCGGGCAGCGCGGTCCGGTGCGTCGTCAGTACCGGCGCGCCGCACGCCATCGCCTCCAGGGCCGGCAGTCCGAAGCCCTCGCCGGTGCTGGGGAACGCGACCACGAGCGCGCCGCCGAAGAACCCCGGCAGGTCGTTGAAGTGCAGGTAGCCAGGCCGGACCAGGTGCAGGTGCGCGGGCACGGCGGCGACCGCGTCATCCACTTCCTCACTCCAGCCGCTGCCGCCTGCGAGCACGAGCGCGGGCGGCTCCGGCATCTCCGCGACCGCGGCGGACCAGCCGGCGATGAGGGCGGGGACGTTCTTGCGCGGCTCCAGCGTGCCGAGGTAGGCGACGTAGCTGCGGCCGTGCAGGCCGAGACGGTCGGAGACCTGTCGCAGCTGCCGCTCGTCCGGCCGGTGAAACAGGCTGTGGTCGACGCCGTGGTAGGCCACGTCGATCATCGTGGGATCGGCCGCCAGCACCCGGACCAGCTCGTCCCTCGTCGCCTTCGAGGGGACGATCAGCCTGGTGGCCTGACGGGCTGAGGTACGGATCGCGGCCTTGTAGAAGGCGGCGATCACCGGGCTGTGCGCGTCGGGCTCGGTAAAGAACGTCAGATCGTGCACGGTGACGACCACTGGCTTGCCTGGCCGCAGCGGCATCGAGTAGTGCGGCGAGTGGATCACGTCCGCGCCTACCTGCTGCGCTACCAGCGGCAGCCCGCTCTGCTCCCAGGCGAGCCTGGCCGGGCGGTGGGCGATGGCAGGCGGGCCGGCGACCACGGTCGCGTGCGGGATCAGCCGGCCGTACCGCTCCTCGTCGGCACGCTGGCAGGCCAGCGCCAGGTCAGCGCCCGCCGCGTCGAGCGCGCCCACGAGCCCGTCCACGTACCGCCCGAGCGCGCCGCGGTCGGCAGGCACTGCGGTCGCGTCAACGAGCACCCGAGGCGCCACTACCAGCACCGCTCCTTCCCGTCCCGCCGGACTCGGCTGAACCCGGACATGCGTGCACAGCTCATCGGCCGAGCCATGGGTTTCTCCCGTCTCAGATCCGAGGTTACGCCCTCAGCCTCTGTCGCGTGCCGCGGTGGCGGCCAGGGCAGGCGGCAGTATCGTCACGGGCTGCATCGATCCGGTAAACGCGGCCGCCGGGCTGGGTCAGCACGACGGGACCGGCAGGCCCTTCTTGATGTTCTCGAGCGCGTGCACAGCGCCCGCCAGCGTGCTCACCCGCACGACCCGCAGCCCGCCGGGTACCGCGCCCGAGGCGTCGCCGCAGTTCCCGGCGGGTGCCAGGAAGACCGTGGCACCGGCGTCACGGGCACCTGCCATCTTCTGCTGGATGCCGCCGATGGGCTGCACGGCGCCGGTGGCGTCGATCTCGCCCGTGCCGGCGATGAACTTGCCGCCTGTCAGGTTGTCGTCGGTGAGCTTGTCGATGATGCCGAGCGCGAACATCATGCCCGCGCTCGGACCACCGATGTCCGGAATGTAGATCTTCACCGTAAACGGGAAGACGAACGCGGGCGTACCGAGCTGTACCCCGACAACGGCCTGGTTGCCGACATCCTTGGTGGCCAGCGTGACGGTCCTGGCGGCGCCGCCGCGCTGGATCGTCAGCGTGACCGGCGCCCCCGGCTTCCTGTCCCTGATCATGGTCACCACGCTGTGGTGGCAGTTCACCTGCTGCCCGTCCACGGCGGTGATCACGTCACCTGCGTGCAGCACTCCGTACGCGGGCGTGCCCTTGACCGTGGCGTGGATCTTGCTCACCGTCTTGAACGGGATGTTCAGGAAGCACAGCGCGGCCGCGGTCGCGTCCTGCTGGGACCCGACCATCTCCTGCGTGTCCTGCTGCAGCACCTGCTGCTGGGACTGGCCGGGACTGAAGATCTCGCTCTGCGGCACGACGGCATCCGATGGTGTCAGCCAGGCGCCCAGCGCGTTGAAGATGTTGAAGCTGGTGCCGGGACCGCCGGAGTAGGACACCGTGACCATGTTCAGGTTTCCCGAGGTCGGATACGTCCGGTGCCCGCTGATCTGGATCAGCGGCTGCCCGTCCGGGCTGCCGAGCGTGTTCAGCGTCGGGCCTGGCGTCAGCGCCACGTACGGCACCGCGGTCACGGCCGCGACCACCAGGCCCGCGAGCACGCACACGCCCGCCACGATCAGGGTGACAAGCCGGTGCGGCACGGGCGTCAGCCGTCCGCGCATGGGCGCAAGCCTACGCACTATTGACCCACTCGCTGTCCCCGCCGGCGAAGAACTGGTGCTTCCAGATCGGCACCGTCGCCTTGAGCTCGTCTACCAGCGCCGAGCAGGCCGCGAACGCCTCGGCGCGGTGGTCGGCGGAGACCGCCGCGACGACCGCGAGGTCGCCGAGCTGGAGGTCGCCGGTGCGATGCAGGACCGCGATCGCACGGACCGGGTGACTGGCGGCGATCTTCTCCGCGACCCGGCCGAGCTCGGCGGCAGCCGAGGGATGTGCCGTGTAGGACAGGCTGGCCACGCCCCGACCGTGATCGTGGTCCCGGATGACGCCGAGAAACAGCGCCATGGCGCCCGCCGCCGGGTCGGCCGCGGCGGCACGCACCTCGTCGACCGACAACGGCTCTTCGCGGATCCCGGCCAGCCTGATCACTGTCACGATGCCAAGCTACCGTCACTTTGCCGGCACCGCGCAGGGGCGGGCGGTGCGGGCCGTGCGGGCCCGAGGCCGGAGCGGCTAGCCGCCCTTGCGGCGCCGCCGCACCTGGCGCACGATCGCGGCGGTGCCGATGACCGCCACGGTGGCGCCGGCCGCCGTGATGGTCGCCTCCTTCTTTGCCAGCCGGCGGCCCGCGACCGCGTGGTGCCCGGCGCTCTCGGCGAGCAGCACCTCCAGGGCCGTCGCGTTGTCGTACGCCGGCCGCCAGCCCGCCTGCCGCAGGGTCTGGCAGTCCACCACCCACGGATAGACGACGTAGCGCAGGTCCGCGACCGGCGCTGGCGTGATCCCCGCGCGATGGAGCCGCTGCGCGGTCGCGAACGTAAGGCCGGCCGGCAGCTCGATCCGGCGCAGGCCGGACAGCTCCTCCAGTTCCTCCTGCTCGAGCCAGCCGTCGCAGCCGACGGCGAGCTCCCCGGTGACCCGGCCCTCGGCGGCCAGCTCGAGCGCGGACACCAGATCGTCGACGTGGCAGAACTGCCAGCGGGCCGCGCAGCCCTTGACGGCGAGCAGCCGTGGCGCCTCGAAGTGCCGCGTTACCAGGGTGTCCACGCCGCCGCCGACCAGTGCGGCCGGGCGGACCACGGTCACCTGAAGCCCCGGGTGGGTGCGCGCGGACCGGCGGGCGAGGTGCTCGATCTCCAGCAGGTCACCGACCACGCTGCCGTCGGAGTCGGCACCGAGGGGGGCGCCCTCGGGCATCGGCACTGGGTTGTCCGGGCTGGCGCCGTACACCATGGCGCTGGTCACGAGCACCACCCGGCCGACCCCGCCGGCCGCGGCCGCGGTCAGTACCGTCTGCGCGCCGCGCACGTTGAATGCGCGCCGCGTCCTGGAGTCGGCGTCGGGGGCAACGTCCAGATCGGTGTGCACGATGACATCCACGCCCGCCAGCCGCCCGGCCAGGACCGGATTGCGCACGTCGACGACGCGCCACGTCACGCCCGTGACATCGCCTCGATGGTCATCGATGGCTACCACGCGCCCCACCTGCGGAGATCTGGCGAGGCGCGCGGTGAGGGCGAGGCCGAGGCCCCGGGCCGCGCCGGTCACGGCCACCACGGGCCCGGCCCCGGACCCCGCCAGCTGCGCCAGATCCTGTGCGGACTGACCGGCCGCGTCCTGCGGCTGCTGACCGGCCGTCTCCCCGGCCGCGCGGCCGGAGCCGGCCGGCCGGTGCCCCTCGGCCCGGTGCGCGCGGGCGGATTGGCTGCCAGGGCTGCGCTCATGGCGAACCTGGGCTACTCGGTTGCTCACGGCAGTCCGCTCCCGGGATAGCTTGGCCAGTGTGGACCCTTCCATCCTGCCCGAGAGGCAAGGCAGATGACTGAGCCTCCTCCCTTCGGCTTCGGCCCGAACCGCGACCGCGACGACGACCCCGGTGGCTCGGGCGGCACGGGACCGCTCGGCCCGATGGGTGACCCGCAGCAGTTTGCCGAGGCACTGCGGCAGTTCGCCGACCTGATGGCCTACCAGGGCGGCCCGGTCAACTGGGACCTCGCCAAGAACATCGCCAGGCAGACCGTCGCCGCCAAGGGCGACGCGAGCGTGCTGGACATTGACCGCAACAAGGTCAGCGAGGCACTGCGGCTGGCCGACCTGTGGCTGGAGGACGCGACCGAGCTGCCGACGGGGATCAGGACCGTGCAGGCGTGGAGCCGGGCCGAGTGGGTGGAGGCAACGCTGCCGGTCTGGTCCAAGCTGTGCGACCCCATCGCCGCGCGCGCGGTGGAGTCGATGAGCGGACTGCTGACCGAGGATCCTGGCGAGCTGCCGGCCGACCTGCCGCCTGAGATGCGCGCCCTGGTGGGCGGTCTTGGCGGGCTCGGCGGGCTGACCGAGATGATGAAGCGCATCGGCGGCATGATGGTCGGCGGTCAGGCCGGCGCGGCCGTTGGCGCGCTCGCCGAGGAGGTCGTCAGCTCGACCGATGTCGGCCTGCCGCTCGGCCCGGAAGGCACCGCCGCGCTGCTGCCGGCCGGCGTCGCGGCCTTCGGCGCGGGCCTGGAGGTGGGCGAGGAAGAGGTCCGGCTGTTCCTCGCGCTGCGTGAAGCGGCGCATCACCGGCTGTTCGGCCACGTGCCGTGGCTGCGGGCAAGGCTGCTCGGCGCGGTGGAGGACTACGCCAGGGGGATCACCGTCGACACGGCCGCGCTGCGCGAGGCGATGCCGCAGATCGACCCGTCCAATCCCGAGGCGCTCAACGAGGCGCTCTCCGGCGCCGCGCTGTTCCAGCCGGAAGACACCCCGCAGCAGAAGGCCGCGCTGGCGCGGCTGGAGACCGTGCTCGCGCTCGTCGAGGGCTGGGTCGCGACGGTTGTCGCGGCGGCGGCGTCCGGCCGGCTGCCGCAGGCGGACGCGCTCGCCGAGGCGATCAGGCGGCGCCGGGCCACCGGCGGCCCGGCCGAGCGGACCTTCGCCACCCTGGTGGGACTCGAACTGCGCCCGCGCCGCCTGCGCGAGGCGGGCACGATCTGGCAGGGGCTCACAGACGTGCGCGGTATCTCCGGCCGCGACGCGGTGTGGGCGCATCCGGACCTGCTGCCGACCGCCGACGACTTCGACGACCCCGACGCCTTCGTCCGGGGCCGGCCCGAGCTCGACATCTCCGGCCTGAGCGCTGGCGAAGGCGACGAGGGCGGGCGCGCCGGCGACGCTGACGGCGAGGCTGAGCAGCCTTAGCCCGTGAAGGCCGTCACGAGCGTGTATACGCCGAGCGCCGCCAGCACGGCCGCGGCGAGGCGGGTGACGAAGCGGAGCGGGATCACCTTGAGCAGGCCCTGGCCGCCCGCGATCGCGATCACCGCGACGGCCCACAGGCCGAGGACGCTGCCGGCCAGCACGCTGACCGGAGAGTGATACTTCACGGCGAGGTTCGCGGTCACGATCTGGGTGATGTCGCCGAACTCGGCGACGGCGATGATCGCGAAGCTGGCCAGGTTGACCCGCCATACCGACGGCTCCGGCTGGGTGCGCGCCGCGTCCTGGTCCGGGTGCCCGGCACCGTGCCGCAGCACGATCGCGGCGCCGATCAGGAACACGGCACCGCAGATGATCTCCCGGGGCTGCCGTGGCAGCAGCGTCAGCACGCTGCCCGCCGCCACCGCCAGGGAGGCGTGCAGGAGGAACGCCACCGCGACGCCGGGGAGCACGTAGCCGGGCCGGTACCTGGTGCCAAGCACGAGGCTCGCGAGCGCGGTCTTGTCCGGGAGCTCCGAGACAAAGATCACGCCGAAGCAGGCCGCCGCGATGCCAGGATTCACCCGGTTAGCCTCCAGGCAATCTCCGTCCACAGCGCGTGGACACCGTTAGTGCTGCTCACCGCCGCCCTGCCCGACCGGTCCCGGTCCAATCCACACCTGCGTGCACAGCTATCCACAGGGACACACCACGCCCTCCCCACGATCTGCACAGGATCGTCCACAGGGCGGTATTGACGACTCAGGCTACCGAGCCTAGCTTCGCCTGCCAGGAAGTCCCCGGGTTCCGGGCTGCGCCGCTTCAGGGGAAGGGGGGCGACCGGCCCGGCCGGGGACCTTCCGCGCGCCCGGGGCCGCGCCTGTCACCCGCGTGTCACAGGGTGCACGCGAGGCTCCCGGCGTGAGGCCAGCGCTGCGAGCCGGGCTGCTGCCGCTCTGGCGGGACCAGGACACCATCCAGATTGGCGTGGACCCGCGGCGGGCGGTCGCGATCGCCGGCGCGGGTGCGGCCGCGGGCCTGATCGCACTGCTGGACGGGAGCCGCGACCGGCAGCAGCTCATCGCGGCGGCCGGACAGACGGGCATCCCCGAGCCGGTCGCCGAGCGGGTGCTCACGCTGCTCGCAGCCGCCGGAATGCTCGTCGACTACCCGGCCGGCCTGTTCCGGAGTCTCCCGCCGGGCCGGCGCGAGCAGATCCTGCCGGAGCTGGCCGCGGTCTCGATCGCCCGCCAGGACGGCGACGGGGGTGCCGTCGTGCTCGCCCGGCGGGCCGGCGCCGTCGTGCACGTCCAGGGTGACGGGCGGATCGCGGACGGCATCGCGGACCTGCTCGCAGCCTCCGGCGTGTTCGGGGTGCGGCAGGACCGGGACCGGGCGGAGGCGGCCCCGGACGGCACCGGGCCAGACCGCGGCGGGCGAGTGACGCACGAGCGCCCGCCCACGATCCTGGTGCTTGCGGGTCAGCTGCCGGACCCCGCCGCCGGGCCGCGCCGCGTCCCGCACCTGACGGTCGCCGCGAGCGAGGCGATCGGAGTGGTGGGGCCGCTGGTCCGGCCGGGGCTCTCGGCGTGCCTGCGGTGCCTGGACCTGGCTCGCGCGGACCGCGATCCCGCCTGGCCCCTGATCCTCGCCCAGCTCGCCCTGCGTCAGGCCGAGCCCGTCGCCTGCGACGCCGCGCTGGCGGCCGCGGTCGCGGCGCAGGCGGTCATGCAGGTCCTGCACTTCATCGACTGGCCGGGCCGGCCGAGCCCGGCCCAGGACGCCACGCTGGAGCTCGTGCGGCCCGGCTGGCAGTGGCGGCGGCGCCGCTGGCCGCCGCACCCGGCGTGCGCCTGCCGGGCCGCGGACGGCTACCTTGGCACCCGTGACCGTGATGGAGATCAGCGCGGACAGCCCTAGCGCCGCCGACGTGCGGGCGCTGCTGCGCCAGCACCTGGAGTTCGCCAGGGCGACGACTCCGCCCGAGGGCGTCTACGCGCTCGACGTCGCCGGGCTGCTCGATCCGGCTGTCACGCTCTTCAGCCTGCGCCGGGCCGGCGAGCTGATCGCGGTCGGCGCGCTGCGGGAGATCGACGCCAGGCACGGCGAGGTTAAGTCCATGCACACCGCCGCGGCCGCGCGCGGCCGCGGCGCCGGCCGCGCCATGCTGGACCACATCATCGGTGTGGCGGCGGCCCGCGGGTACGAGCGGCTGAGTCTGGAGACCGGCTCGATGGCCGCGTTCGCGCCCGCCAGGGCGCTGTACGCGCGGGCAGGCTTCACGCCGTGCGGGTCATTCGGCGGCTATCCGGCGAGCCCGACGAGCGCCTTCATGACGCTCGCGCTCGGCGGCCGGCAGACCTAGCGGCCGGCCCTGCGGCCGAGCCCTGCCAGGCACAGTCCCAGCAGGATCAGTCCGGCGATCGCGATGACCGGGCCGGCACCTGCCCAGAAGTGGCTGCCCGTCATCGAGCTGCCGCCGAGTACGCCGAAGCCCTGCAGCGCGAATACGGTCCCGGCAACGGTCAGCAGCGCGCCGGCGAGCACGAGCCATCCTCTGAGCACGGCATGTCCCTTCGCTGGCCTACGTCGCCTCAACGCCCCTGACGGCGGGATAGTTCACCGTCGCCGCAGGTGCGAGTGGCAGGCCGGCCCGGCGGTAGCCGACAATGGGCGGATGAGCGACATGCCGCGGCGCGCGGTCACGCGGACGGTCAAGCTGGCCTCGCTCCCCGTCGGCCTGGCCGGGCGCACCGCGCTCGGCCTGGGCAAGCGGATCGGGGGCCGGTCAGCCGAGATCGTGGCGCAGGAGATCCAGCAGCGCACAGCCGAGCAGATTTTCCGCGTGCTCGGCGAGCTGAAGGGCGGCGCGCTCAAGCTCGGTCAGGCGCTGTCGATTTTCGAGGCGGCCCTGCCGCCCGAGATCGCCGAGCCGTACCGCGCGACCCTGACGAAGCTGCAGGAGTCCGCGCCGCCGCTGCCGGCCGCGACCGTGCACAAGGTACTCGCCGGCGACCTCGGCCCCGGCTGGCGGGCCGATTTCGCCGAGTTCGACGACCGGCCGGCTGCGGCGGCCTCCATCGGGCAGGTGCACCGTGCGCGCTGGCTCGACGGCAGGGAGGTGGCCGTCAAGATCCAGTATCCAGGCGCGGGCAAGGCCCTGAGCAGCGACTTCAGCCAGCTCAGCCGCATCGGCATGCTGTTCGGCGTGCTGATGCCCGGCCTCGAGACCAGGCCGCTGCTGGAGGAGCTGCGGGCGCGTGTCGTGGAGGAGCTCGATTACCGGCTCGAGGCGACGTCACAGCAGGCTTTCGCCGACGCGTTCGCCGGCGACCCGGACATCTGCGTGCCGCCGGTCATCGCCGGGACCGACCACGTTCTCGTCACCGAGTGGATGGACGGCACCCCGCTGTCGGCGATCATCGCCGCCGGCACGCCGGAGCAGCGCAACCGCGCCGGCCTGCTGCTGGTCCGGTTCCTGTTCTCTGGCCCGGCACGCGCGGGGCTGCTGCACGCCGACCCGCATCCGGGCAACTTCCGGCTGCTTCCCGACGGACGCCTCGGCGTGCTTGACTTCGGCGCCGTGGACAGGCTGCCGGACGGGCTGCCGCCGTTGTTCGGCAAGCTGCTGTGGCTGATGCATAACGAGGGTGACATCGCGACGGTGGAGCAGGACCTGCGCGAGCACGGCTTCCTGCGCGATGGCATCACCGTCGACCTCGAGCAGCTGCATGCGTTCCTGGCGCCGCTGGCCGAGCCTTCGAAGGTGGACTCGTTCGCGTTCAGCCGGGACTGGATGCGGGCGGAGGCGGCGAGGATGGCGTCGGTGCGGCCGGCGAACGTGGCCCGCAGGCTCAACCTGCCGCCGTCGTACGTCCTGATCCACCGCGTCTCGACCGCGGGCATCGGCGTGCTGTGCCAGCTGGAGTGCGAGGGCTCGTTCCGGTCCGAGGTGCTGCGGTGGATACCCGGCTACGGCCCGGCGGCGGAGAGCGGCCAGGCCGCGGCCGGGGCAGACCGCAGCGCGGTCGGCTCCTGATCGCGGCGCCGAGGCGCACGACAACGCAGACCGGGCCAGGGAAGCTGCAGCTTCCCTGGCCCGTTCGCCCGCGTCGAGGCGGTTACCAGCCGGCCTCGGTGTCAGCGGTCCTGGCCCGTTGCCGGGCGGACTGAGTTACAGCGGGGCGTTGCTTCCGGGTGACTCCCGCGGCCGCTGCCCCTTGTGCAGCCGGGTGAGCAAGCCCTGGCAGTGCCGCTCAGGCCGCGACCGCGTCCTTCCGCGGCCGTCCGCGCGGCCGCTTCCGCGGGATGATCTCTCCCCGCAGGAACAGCTCGCCGCCCCAGACTCCCCATGGCTCCGCGCGGTCGATGGCGCCTGCCAGGCAGACCAGCCGCGCCGCGCAGCCGCCGCACAGCGACTTGGCGTTCTCCACGTCCTCCGGCGACTCCGCGAAGAACAGCTCCGGGTCGTACCGGCACGGCAAGTCGATGCCGCCTGGTGCTCCCGCAAGACCTTCCAGCACGTCCGTTGTGCCGGGCCACTGCATCGGTGTCATCCCCTCTCCACCACTTGTCCAGCTAGCTTCTCTCGTGCCTCTGACAAAACCGGGCCTCGAAATACTTAAGGCCGCGGACCCTGTCGGGTCCGCGGCCTTTGGAGGGGGATCTGGCCGGTCTTCCTAGACCGGTACCGGTTCCCTCGCCGGATGCGGACCCAATCCACCGGTGCCAACCGGGTTGATCAGGGTCTTCTGCTCGAACTGCGTACGGCTGATCGGCTGGTAGCCGCTGCGAGCCTGGACGCCGCTGCCAACGGCGGTCCACGGCAGACGCGGCAGCGCGCGGCCGGCGGTCATGCCGCCGCCGAGCGAGCCAGCCAGGACGCCCGCGTGCGCGTGGTGGGCACCCGCGTCGCAGGCAGCCAGCGGCCGCGGCGCAGCCTTAGGCAGCGCGGCGTCGAACCGGGCAGCCATCACCGGCAGCACATTGATCAGCAATTCGGGCACCCCCTCTCGGGCGTAGTGGGTCAGCGTGCGGACATGCGAGAAGCCTACGCAGCCGCCGCCGAGCCGGGCAACTCTTTTTCCACCTGCGACTTCATCGTTACAAGCGGCGCCGCAGCAGCCCCTCCTGCACCACCGACACGACCAGCTGGCCGTCCCGGGTGTAGACCTCGCCCCTGGCCAGCCCGCGGCCACCGGTCGCCGACGGCGAGTCCTGCGCGTACAGCAGCCACTGGTCGGCCCGGAACGACCGGTGAAACCACATCGCGTGGTCCAGGCTCGCGCCGACGATGGCGCCCTCCGACCACGACACCCGGTGCGCGAGCAGCACCGTGTCCAGCAGCGTCATGTCCGAGGCGTAGGTCATCAGGCAGACATGCAGCAGCGGGTCGTCGGGCAGCTCACCGTCGGCCCGCAGCCACACGATGTTGCTGTCGGTGGCCAGCGACGGGTCCCGCTCCACCTCGACGCTCAGCGGCCCGACGTGCCGCATCTCGATCGGGCTGTCCCTGGCGTAGTCGTCCGCGGCAGGCCCGAGAAGCCGCTGCAGCCGCAGCCAGGTGGGCTCGACGTCCTCCGGCGTCGGCACCTGCGGCATCGGCATGAAGTGCTCGAAGCCGCCGGCCTCTGGCTGCTGGAAGGAAGCGGACAGGGTGAAGATCGTCTTGCCGTGCTGGACGACGGTGACCCGCCGCGTCGTGAACGACCTGCCGTCCCGCACGCGCTCCACCAGGTACACCAGGGGAACGGCAGGATCACCGGGCCGGATGAAGTACGCGTGCAGGGAGTGCACAAGCCGGTCCGGCGGCACCGTCCGGCCCGCCGCGACCAGGGCCTGGCCCGCGACCTGGCCGCCGAAGACGCGCTGCCGCCGCTCGCCCTCGGGGCTGCGGCCGCGGAATATGTTCAGCTCGACCTGCTCGAGGTCCAGCAGCTCGACGACGGCATCCAGGGCCTTGCTCACGCGCGCTGCCCCGCATCGTCAGCGTCGCGGTCCGCGCAGAGATCGAGCACGGCCGCACCGTATCGGTCCAGCTTGACCGCGCCGACACCGGGGACGCCGGCGAGCTGGGCCAGCGTGCCCGGCCGCCGGGCGGCGATCGCCTGCAGGGTGGCATCGGAGAACACCACGTACGCGGGCACGCTCTGCTCCTTCGCCGTCGCCAGCCGCCACGCCCGCAGCCGCGCGAACAGCGGGTCGTCGGGATCCGCTCCTGGCTGCCTTGCTGCCCGGCGCTGCTCGCGGCCGGCCGCGGACCTCGCCCCGCCGCCCGTCAGCCCGTCCAGGAACCTGGACGGACTGCGGCTGCGCCGGCCGCCGGCCGACCTCGCCAGCGCCCAGGACAGGAACAGGCGCTGCCTGGCCCTGGTCACGCCCACGTAGAGCAGCCGCCGTTCCTCCTCGATCGCGGCCGGCGACTGGGCGTAGATGATCGGCACCGTGCCGTCGGTCAGCCCGGCCAGGAAGACCGTGTCCCATTCGAGGCCCTTCGCGGCGTGCAGGGATGCCAGCGTCACCCCGGCGGCTGAGGGGGCATGCCCGATGGCGCCGCGCAGCTCGAGCTCCGCGGCCAGGTCGGCGAGCGACGCCGCAGGGCTGGCCGCGAAGAAGTCGGCGGCGAGCAGCGCCAGGGCCTCAAGCGATTCCCACCGCTCCCGCGCCGTCCCGCGCCCGCCGGGCGGCTGCGGCGTCAGGCCGATGCTGGCCAGGATCGGCCGGACCTGGCCGGCCGGGTCGTCGTCGGCCGAGGCCGAGCGCGCCGCCGCGCGCAGCAGCGCGACCGCCTGGCGCACCTCCGCGCGGTCGAAGAACCGCTCGGCGCCGCGTAGCTGGAACGGGACGCCCGCGCTCGCGAGCGCCTGCTCCAGCGCCTCGGTCTGGGCGTTGGTGCGGACCAGGATGGCGATCTCGCTGGCCGGCCCGCCGCCCTTGACCAGGCCGGCGGCCTGCCTCGCGATCCCGGCCGCCTCGGCCTGCTCATCGGGATACTCGGTCAGCTGGGGCGCCGGACCGCCCGGCCGCTGCGCGATCAGCGCGGCCGCACCCGCCTGCCCGTGACCCGGCTTGCCGGCCGCGATCCTGTTCGCCAGCGTCACCACCTCCGGCGTCGAGCGGTAGTTGCGCACGAGCCGGATCACGGTCGCGTCCGGGTACTCCGCCGGGAAGCCGGTGAGGTAGGCGGGCGAGGCGCCGGTGAAGGAGTAGATCGTCTGCCGCGGGTCGCCCACGACGCAGACCTCGTCCCTGCCGCCGAGCCACATGTCGAGCACGAGCTTCTGCAGCGGGTTGACATCCTGGTACTCGTCCACGACGAAGAAGCCGTACCGGTCACGCACCGAGCGCGCGGCGTCGTGATGCTCGGCCAGGATGGCGGCGGTTAGCTCCAGCACAGACTCGAAGTCGACGAGGTTGCGCTCCGCGCGCAGCGCCTCGTACCCGGCAAAGAGCCGGGCGAGCACGGCCGGGTCGAACGGCGCGGACCGGCCGGCCAGCGCGCTCGCTGCGGCATAGTCATCCGGCCGGACCTGGGTGACCTTGGCCCATTCGATCTCCCCGGCCGCGTCCCGCAGCTCGGCCGGGCCGGCCTTGACCCGGGCCGCGCGGGCCGCCTCGGCCAGCAGGCCGATCTTGGACTCCAGCACCCGCGGCGGCTGGCCGCCGATCGTGGCGGGCCAGAAGTGGGTGAGCTGCCGCAGCGCGGCCGCGTGGAATGTCCGGGCCTGAACCTGCTCGAGTCCGGCGCCCGGAGCCAGCTGCCCGAGCTGGCGGAGCCGGCCCCGCAGCTCCCCGGCGGCCCTGGTGGTGAATGTGACGGCGAGCACACGGCCGGGGCTGATCTGCCCGGTGGCTGCGAGGTAGGCGATCCGGTGCGCCACCGCCCTGGTCTTGCCCGTGCCGGCTCCGGCCAGGACGCATACCGGCCCGCGCCCGGCGAGTGCGACCTCGCGCTGCTCGGGGTCGAGAGCTGCGAGGATGGCTTCCGGCCCGGCGTCAGCAATGGCCGCGAGCTGGCCCGGCCCGAGCTGGCTGTCAGCGGTACGCACTGCCTGTCCGTGCCTTTCTGTCGGCTGCCTGCCGATGCCATGATTCCGCATGGCACTGACGCCCGCAGGATGTGGCGAGCAGCATGCTCGGGAAGTGCGCGGCCTGGTCCAGCGTTGGCTAAATTGGGACTAGCAGGCCTGGCGGATAGGGAGACTCCAAGTGGCGCAGCCGCTGACTATGTACACCACGACGTGGTGCGCTTTCTGCCGCAGGCTCAAGAGCCAGCTGGCGGCTCAGGGAATCCAGATCGCCGAGATCAACATCGAGGACGACCCGGCCGCCGCGGACTACGTGATGTCCGTCAACGGAGGCAACCAGACCGTGCCCACGGTGGTGTTCCCGGACGGAAGCGCGATGACGAACCCATCGGCCAAGGCGGTCGCGCAGCGCCTCGGTGAGCTGGCAGGTGTGCTATGACAGGTAAGCGGTCCCGCAGGGCGCAGCGCGTCGCCAAGCTCGCCTCGCCGTCACGCGCTGCGGAGCAGCCAGCCGCCGGCGCGGCAGCGGAGCCTGCCGACGTTCCCGCAGAACTGGCGGGCGCGGCGTTCACCGTGCCGGACAACGCGGTGGTGCGGCGCACGAAGGACGGCTGGCGGGTGGGTAGCGACGAGCTGCCCGATCTGACCTGCGCGATGATTCTCGCCGACCTGCTCGCGGCCGAGAACGGCATGACCGATTCGCGCCTGGCCAAGCCCGGCACCGAGGCGGGCCAGAGCAGCGAGACGGGCAGGCTGCGCGCGACCGTCGGACAGCTCGAGCACGCGCTGCTCACGCGCATCCGGGTGGAGCAGGCCATCGGCGTGCTCGCCGAGCGGCACCGGATCAAGCCACGTCAGGCGTTCGAGCAGCTCAGAGACGCTGCCAGGAGCCGCGGGCGCAAGGTCATCGACATCGCGGGCGACGTGGTCGCCAGCGCGACCAACCCGCTGCTGCAGCTGCCCGACGAGCTGTCCCGCCCGCGCACCGGCCCGCGCCGGGCACGTCAGCAGTTCGGGGCCCAGTAGCCCGCTCGCTCCGGGTCCCTCGCTCCGGCATCCCTCGCTCCGGCGTCCCTCGCTCCGGCGTCCCTCGCTCCGGGTCCCTCGCTCCGGCATCCCTCGCTCCGGCATCCCTCGCTCCGGCATCCCTCGCTCCGGCGTCCCTCGCTCCGTGGCCCGTCCGCGCAGCAGCTGCTCTGCTGCCTCGCCGGGGCAGCAGAGGGCAGATCAGTGCCCGTCTATGGGCAGTGGCCTTACCTCTGATGCCCCATGGGCGGCCCGGATGGGGCAGCAGCCTGCCCTGAGGTGCCCCGGGACCACGGCCGGGCAGACCGCGGACTACCCGATTCGCCCGTATTCCGACCGTGCGATTCCGCCGCCAGCCACTGCGCGTATGCGCTCACCTCGGCAAGATTGACGCTCAGTAGCGACGGGTAGCACTGGCGTCAGGGACCTTGGAAGGTCCGGGACGAGGGCGAGAACGTGGATTACGGCGCTACCCCAGGACGCCTGCTCATTATCGGCGGCGCCGAGGACCGATGCTGCGGGGCCGGCCTGCTGGACCGCTTCGTCGACCTGTCCGGCGGGGAGCGGGCCCGGATAGTCCTCGTCACGACCGCGACCGGCGTGCCCGAGCAGGTGCACGCGGACTACGAGCGCGTGTTCCGCAAGCTCGGCGTCGACGACACCAGAGAACTTCGGCTTACCGGCCGGGGCGACGCCGACAGCGCGGAGGCGGCGGCAGTCCTCGGCGGTGCCACCGGCGTGTTCCTCAGTGGCGGCGACCAGTCCAGGCTCCGCACCCTCGTCGGCTCGCGGGTGAACGACCTGCTCGAGGAGCGCCTCGAGGACGGGCTCATCGTCGCGGGCACCAGCGCGGGCGCCACCGCCATGGGCCGCACGATGATCCTCGGCGGCGCCGGCTCGGATGTCTCGGCCGCCACCGTCCGCACCGGCCCCGGTCTCGGCCTGCTGCCGCGCGCACTCATCGACATGCATTTCGGCGAGCGTGGCCGGCTGCCCCGGCTGCTCAGCGCAGTCGCGCTCGACCCCGACCACCTTGGCCTCGGCCTGGACGAGAACACCGGGATCGTCGTCGGCGAGCACGGATTCGAGGTTCTGGGCTCGGGCGTGGTCACGGTCGTGGACGCCGAGGACGCCACCGTCGTGCACGCGGCGGGCGACAGCGACCCGATCACCCTGTTCGGCGTGCGCCTGCACCTGCTGCCGGCCGGCTGCAGGTTCGACTTCGAGACGCGGACCCCGTCCATCGGGCCGGCGCACGACAAGTACTGACAGTCCGCCGGCAGGCCGCGGCAGCCAAGGCACCGGCCGCCGCCGCGCACCAGCCAATCCATGTCGACGCAGAGGGAGCAGACGTGCGGTTCACAGACATCCGGCGCCTCAGCGGGCCGAACGTCTTCACGGCCAGTCCCGTGACCGTCGCCCGGCTTGAACTCGACGGGCTGACCGGCAGGGAGACCAGCGACTTCGGCGGCTTCGCCGAGCGGCTGCACACCACGCTGCCAGGGCTCGCCAGCCACCACTGCGCGGCCGGCCGGCCGGGCGGGTTCCTCGCGGCGATGGACCGCGGTACCTATTTCGGGCACGTCACCGAGCACGTCGCGCTGGAGCTGTCCGGGCTGGCGGGCCGGGAGGTACACCTCGGCCGGACGATGTGGGCAGGCGCGGACGGGCGGTACGACGTCATGACGGAGTGCCCGCTGGATGAGCCGGCCGACTCGCAGGTCCCGGCCGCGCTGATCGGTCTCGCCCTGCGCGTCGTGCAGGATGCCCTGGACCGCAAGGCCCCGGCGTTCGGGAGCGAGCTCGCCGAGATCCGGCTGCAGGCCGAGCGCGAGCGCCTCGGCGTCAGCACCGCGGCGATCGCGGCCGCCGCCCGCGAGCGCGGGATCCCGGTGCGCCGCGTCGGCGGCCGCAGCCTGCTTCGGCTCGGGCACGGCTGTCATCAGCTCCTGGTCTGCGCCGCGCTCACCAGCCAGACCTCCGCGGTGGGCGTCGACATCGCGGCGGACAAGAACCTGTCAAAGCAGATGCTCGCGGCAGCCGGCATCCCGGTACCCGC
>Ga0335076_10001615_pt1 | contig 21911 bp, 22 predicted proteins | sample Lox_Sample_25_FD_206717 | JGI IMG/M metagenome (GOLD analysis project Ga0335076, IMG submission 206717) | Soil microbial communities from Loxahatchee National Wildlife Refuge, Florida, United States - Lox_Sample_2.5 | ecosystem: Environmental > Terrestrial > Soil > Wetlands | place: USA... | reverse complement strand
TGCCGATCCAGGCGCGGCTCGCTTCCAGTCCTCGCTCCTTGCTATAATGCCCCGCTGGGTGACGGGGACGTGCTAATGGCGCAATATCGTGCGTACCTAGTCGACGCCAACAATCGCATCACCGAAGCAGTCGCGCTCGATTGCGACGACGACGGAGAAGCGGTCGGAATGACTGTCGGCTTGTGCGAACTGGGGACGGTGGAACTCTGGCAGGGAAAAAGGCTTGTTCAGCGGATTGATCGCCAGGCGATTCGATCTCGACCAACCCACGAGAGAGAAGCGGGGTCCCAAGCAACTCACGGGATCGCGCGTGGTAAGGTGGTTCGCATTCTGATCGCCGACGACGATAGACCCATTCGAAATATGCTGGCGAACCTGTTCCGGGAGGAAGGCTTCGAGGTGGCGGAGGCGGTCGATGGTGACGACTGCATCAATGGCTTTCAGCGGAAACCGGCCGACCTCATTCTTTGCGACATTTTCATGCCGAACAAGGGCGGCATTTTCGTGGTCGAAACGATGCGCCGAATTGCTCCACAAGTTCCGATTGTCATCATGACCGGAGCCGACCTCACAAGGACCCAAATTGAAAGCGTCCTCGGAGCGGTTCCGGTAATCGAGAAGCCGTTTCGGCCCAGGAAGTTGCTTGCGATAGTGCGGGAGTGTCTGGCACAGGCCGATCCTGGACGCGGTTGAACTTGGATCGGACAATTGGTTGGTGCGAGGCAGGAAGTTCAATCGACACCGAGCTATATGGGAGAGGCGCTACCGCGACGCCATGCTCGAGATCGCGGCCTGCTTTTCTGCTCGGTCCGCTAAGCGTTCGTAGCCTTCGGCAATTCTTTCGAGCGATGCCCGAGCTCCGGGGTCGCGCGCGTTGTCGGCGTAAGTACGAATTTCCTCCGCCAGCAAGCGCCAGCGCTCAATGTTGGTCGGACCATCCCAGAGCATTGTGGTGGCCATTCGGATACCCTAGTGCCGCATCCGAATCCATTCCGCCACCACTCGGGTTAACGAAAGCTTAAGAATCCTCGATGAGGGCCCCGGATCCTGGACGCGATAGAAAGGCTGCTGGCGAAGGCTCCTGCGGAAGGGGAGAAGGTGCATTAGCTGTCCGGGCTCTGGCAGGAGCCCGATTTGATGGAACACTGCCAGCGCCTTCGGGAACGGGCTTGCGGCCGCGAGACTCTGGGCTGCGGCCGGGCGGGAGCGGGCGACGAGGATCCGCCAAGCCCAAGAAGCACCGCCTGTTGGCGAAATTGACTCGACTTCCCCCAGAAAAGAGCGCCCTGTAGCAGGGCAACCCCGTAGCCCAATAAGGGAACAGCGCCGCTTGTCGGGGTAACGCCGCGCCAACATGGAGCGCGGCTATGGATTTCGCCGAAGCCAAATCCGTTCTGATTCAGTCTGCAATCATCGAGGAGCGCCGGGCGATCGAGCGCTGCGAGATAGCTGTCGCCAAGTCGCGGTGGCTGATGGCCGAGGCGGGAACGCTGATTCGCGGGGCAGGAGTGCCGATTCGAGAGTACCGCCGAATTCAAGCCGGGGTGAAGCCGCGGGCGGGAGAGGAGAAGGTGCGTTAAAGGCCGATCGACTCGCGGCGACGTGTCTTACAAACAGATTCTGCGTTCCGACTCTTCGCGTATATCCGGTGCATGAGTCGGATGAAAAGATAGGGAAGCAGCTGATCAAGCGCCGGCGCGCACGCGCCGAAGAGGTGCGGGTCAATGCCGAGCAGATGCGCGATCCCACTGCCCGGCAGACGCTTCTCAGGGTTGCCGCGCAATACGATATTTTGGCTGATACTGCGGAGCGACGGCTGAGCGGTTTGCGACCAGCGTGCAAGCTCAGCGGATAGTCGTCCCTGCATACGCGCTGCGCGTCCCAGCAAACTGTCGAGCGGCTGCAGGCTAAGGCGCCGGCAAAAGGGGAGATGAGGCACTGAGCCCCCCGTGGCGTCATCGGCGGGGCTTTTCCCACCGAGCGTTTCCCCGGATGCCACGTCACGGAGGCTAGCGCCATGTGAGATGGCGCGAAGGCTCTTCCTGCCTCCTTCTGGTCGGCCGGTGCGTTCAGCTGGCCACAACGCAGGCTGACCTCAGCCGCCCGCCAAGTTGACGAGCTTCTCGACGGTCGCGCCCACCGAGGCACGCAGCAGCGATGACTTCAGGGGATTTGGTAGAGAGTAGACGTCGAACGGTTCTAAACCAAAATTCTCGTTTGCGATTCCGATTAGTCTGTCAGCGAACGCATTTGTGTATGCCGCCAAGAAATACATGGCGCTCCACGACTGGCACATGAATTTTTCGTGCACATATTTGCCCCTCTTATCGATGGCCAAGTAGGTGAACTGCACCCTTCCAGTCTTGTGGTAAGAAGCGCTTCCGTCTCTGACGGCATCGATCAGACCGTCAACGGTACATCCTCGCCAATAGTTGAATGACCGTTGGACGGCAAGGATGGCGGCTAGAGTGAGAGGGCCACACTGACCATCTATCCGGAGTTTGTTAATCACTCGGCCGGAGGAATCGAGGGTGCGCGCTGTCCATTTGGGGCCCTTCCGCTTGGCGACCGTTTCAGTCGCTACGATGTAGCGGTTGATGAGGGCTTGAATCAGCTGGACGTCGTCCATCCGGTTCGATCCACCGCGGCCCACCGAATGATCGATGGCGTAGAGAGCAACGCTCCTTCCCTCATGCTTGTATCTGTGTATTCCCGCCATAGTAGAACGTCTCTGTCGCCGTGATCTGGGGAACCCCTTAAACCGTGAATGGTACGCCGTTTCGCCAGGCGATCTGTGAGCCGTATCACTGTTGTTCGCGGTCGTGTCGGCATCGAGGGCGCGGATGGCGACGGCTGCGCTTCAATGCTATAGGCTCCTTTGTGGGGCGCTCATTGGGCACCCCTATTTGCCTGAAAACTTCAGCCCCGCTCCGGCGGGGCTTTTCTTCTCGTGCTGGCGCAGCCGCATTGCCGGTTGATCCACCTCAATCGACGAGCGCGGCCACAGCGGTATCTTTCCCATCGAGCTTGGCGGGCGCCTTCTGCTTCCGACGGACCCAGGCTTGCATTGCACAGCGCCCGGTCGACCCGCTTCGTTGGCCGGGCGCCTTGTGCGCCGGCTAGGAGGAGACAATGGTGGAATACACACTGGCCCAGACGCAGGCGGCCGTTAGGGACGCTGGCGACCAATTGTGTGCCGAGGGACATCGCAACTACGCGGTGGCACGAGGAATGCTGATCTACGGCTTGGCACAGATAGAGGCAATCTCCCGCACCCCGGAGGGTGCAAGCATTGGAAACGAAATGATGGCCGATCTTCGGCACATGATCGCCGCTGCGGATGCAACTATTTGGCACGACGTTCCGTCTAGGTCGACTTTCGGTCATTTGAAGTCGTGAACGAACACCCGAAAGCTGGAAGGGCCGCCCGCAGGATGGCGCCGGGCGGTCGAGGGTGCCGCGTCAGCCACTGCTCCGGCGGATCACCCCCACGGGCTTGCTCAACTCCGCCGCGGCTGGCCAGCTCGTCGCCCACAATTCCTGCGAAGCGTGAACGCTCGCTCGCCAGCGTAATGGCGTGGCCGTCTCATCGACGGCCAGATGCGCCAGCGTCGGCGCCATGGCCCGCGTCTTCTATCCCAGCCGCCTCACCGCCAAGCGGCAGTACCCGCACAAAGTCGACGCGCCCGTGCCCGGCATCGGTCTGGGCGATCGGCTGACGCGGATGAGTGGTGCCAGCAACATGTGACGCCTGCCGAGTTGTGGGACAGCCACGGCGCGCGGTACTGGAAACGGCGCGATGAGAACGGCTTCCCAAGGGGACCTGGCGCGGTTCTACTTTATGGACGAAGCACACGTAGAGAGGTTCAGGCGGGAGTGGTTGCCCCGAATGAGCCGATGATCGATTCGAATGATCGTATGGCGTCCGGTCACTTCATCCATTGCGAGGATGACAGTAAAGTCCGGTTCGCGCTGACAAGCTACTCGCCAAAAGCGGAGATACCTGCATAGAGGATCATCTCCAAACAGGAGGCTGAGATGGCCTATTGCTCTTGGTTACGGCAGACAACGAAGCGGACCACCGCGTCACTTGTGGTTGCGTCGTTGGTCTTGTTCGCCCCGCATGGCATGCCTGCGGCGCGAAGCCGGTCCGTCGCGCAGAACAACACGCCGGCTGGCGCCGGGATGTGCGAGTTCACGGGAAAGGGAAAGTACTACTACAGCGCCATTTTCGACGTCCCCAATGGCGACGACAGGTATAAGTGGGAGATAGCCTGGGGCTCCTATATTCACAACCAAGTCGATCCGTTTCCCGGCAATGGGTACTGCCAATTCTATCGAACGCGGGCCGCCGCGCAGCATGACCTGCAAGTCCATAAGAACCAGGCGGGTGCGAAGCTCATTGAAACGGGGTGGGTCTATACGGGTCCGGAGTAACTGCCACCGCCTGCTCCTCCCCAACCCGGGATCGGGGGGCAAATCGCCAAAATGGTACAGCCACGGCGCTGCTCGCGGTTGCCCTCGTTCACGAACCCAAGCAGCCGGCGCATGGCCTCCGGCGCAGTGGTGATGGAGTAGCGGCCGCACATGGCGCAATCTAGTCACTGCGCGCCGGCGCAGGCCTTCGCAAAGCCCAGTTGGCAGGCCTTGGCAAACTGCGCCGCGGCTTGCGCCGGATCCTTTGGCCCGCCAGTGCCTTGCTGGAATGTCACCCCGCGGAAGTAGCAACCCTGTCCACTTCCAGCGGCGCAGGCCAACCCGAAATAGAGATTGGCAGACTTGAAATCCGGCGCCGGTAGCCCCGTGCCCTTGTAGTAGACGTTCCCCGCATATAGGCAGCCTTCGGCATCCTTGGCCTCGCAGCCCGCGCGATAGTCGGAGAGTGCATCGGCAAGCACCTTGGCGTTACCGCCGTTGTTTAGCTCCTCAAGCACGCCAAGGCGCGTGCATCCGGCGGCGAACCCGCGGTCGCACGCGGCATTGTGGTACATCTCCGCGCTCTCGATATCCTTCTCAACACCGGTCCCGGTTTCGAGCGCGATCCCGAGTTGATAGCAACCCTGGGCTCGGCCCTTTTGGCAGGCCTTGCCGAAGAAATCGGCTGCAGTGGTGGGATCCTTCGCTGCGCCGATACCGGACCACAATGAATTGCCACGATTAAGGCACCCTTCGGCACTTCCGGCCTCGCAGCCCAAGGCATAATAGTTGGAGGCTGCGGCGAGGTCCTTGTGGACACCATCGCCAGCGTAGACGAGATTGCCCGCGTCAATGCAACCATCGGCGTCGCCCGCCTTGCAGCCCTTCTCATAGAGACCGGCCGCCTTGGTCGCATCCTTCGGCGTTCCGACACCACCTTGCGTCATCTCGCCGAGACGCGTGCAACTCGGTCCGAAGCCCGCATCGCAAACCTCGGCGAACAGAGCAACGGCCTTTGCCGGATCCTTCGGCATCCCCTCTTCGCCTCTCGCGTAGTCCATCGCGAGCAGGTTGCACGCGGTAGCAAGACCGCGTTCACAAGGTGCCTGGTGGGGATTGGAAGGCGCAGAGGTGCTTTGCGCGAGCGCCGGCGTGACGGCGCTCAGGACCCCTAGCAAGATAACGATCTGGTCGATCCGCACGACGTCCCCCCAATAGGTCGATGCTCCATGCATTTTCGGCGAAGCGGTGTTCGCTGTCGAGACGCGCGCGGGCGGTGGCATAGCGCGTCGGCAAGCTATCGATCTCGTTCTGGCTATGCTGGTGCGCTAATCTATTCGGGTCATGGGTCGGATGGTCATTCTCGCACTTGCCATGCTCCCGCTGCTGGAGCCAGTCCCGCTCCGAGCGGCCGCCGACCTTACCGGCCAAGCCTCGGTGATCGACGGCGGCACCATCGAGATCCACGGCCAGCGCATCCGCTTCTTCGGCATCGACGCGCCGGAGTCGCACCAGACCTGCGAGGCCGACCAGCAGACCTACCGCTGCGGCCAGCAGGCTGCGCTCGCCCTGGCCGACGAGATCCGGCAGCAGACCGTCACTTGCGACAAGCACGACGTCGACCGCTACGGCCGCATCGTCGCCGTCTGCCGCGCCGGGGGTGATGACCTGAACGCTTGGATGGTGAGCCAGGGCTGGGCTCTGGCGTATCGGCACTACTCGACCGCTTATGTTGGGCAGGAGGAGGCAGCGCATGCGGCGCACCGCGGCATCTGGCGCGGCACGTTCACGGCGCCGTGGGATTGGCGGCACGGTCAGCGGTCGCCATCCGACGCGAGCGCCACAACTGGATCAGCGACGATGAGCGCGACGCCAGCGGGAAGCTGCTGCAAGGTCTGCTCGACGAGCCAGGCCTGCGGCGACGCCTGTATCAGCAAATCGAAGACCTGCCACAAGCCGCCAGGATGCGCCCAATGCGCAGTAGTGCCGCGCGGCTGTAGCAGATCTCTCGTACGGTTCCCCAGTGATGACCGCAATCCGTCATTTCCGGAGGAACCATGCGCACGACATCACGGTAGCGATCCGCAACTACATCGAACTCGACAAGAAGGTCCGGCAGTTTCGGGCCGACTACCTGAGTCCGCTGACTCGCCGCCTCTATGACGAGATCTGGCAAAGCTTCACGTTGCTTCACGAGCTTCCTGGCGCCAAAGGATGTCTGGAAGGCTGAACCCATGGACGTCGCTCGCTACATCATGACGCGCATCTTGCAAGGCGTCACGCTTAGGACGATCAAAGCGCGACATGGGCAGCATCAACTATCACTTCGAACGTCTTGGCAAGGGAGCGAGCCATGGCCGACCTGGCGTCGGAACGAAGCCGAGCCCTGCTCGCGATTCACGGGCTTTCTGAAGCGTCACCTTGCAGCATAGCCAAGGCGCTCACGCAGACTAGGTCCTACTCGGCCAGCGAGCCGTGCGACAAGGCCTGCGGCGGCGCGACCCTCACGGCCGTGTGCCGCTTGCCGCCGATGCGGCGGACGACAGTATAGAACACCGGCGTGAACACCAGCCCGAAGCCGGTTACCCCCAACATGCCCGAGAACACCGCGGTGCCGAGGGATTGGCGCATCTCCGATCCCGCGCCTGTCGCGACCACCAGCGGGGCCACCCCCAGGATGAAGGCCAGAGAAGTCATCAAGATGGGGCGAAGCCGGGTACGGGCCGCGCGCACCGCGGCCTCGGCCGCGCTCGCGCCCGCCTCCTGCGCCTGGCGCGCGAACTCGACGATCAGGATGGCGTTCTTCGCCGCGAGGCCGACCAGCACGACGAAGCCGATCTGGGCCAGCACGTCGATGGACATGTCGCGCGTCAGCAGGCCGGTCACCGAGGTGAGCAGGCACATCGGCACGATCAGCACCACGGCGAGCGGCAGCTTCCAGCTCTCATACTGCGCGGCGAGCACCAGGAAGACGAACAGGGCCGCGGCGCCGAAGACGAGGAGGGTGGGCGTGCCTTTCTGCTGCTGCTGAAAGGCGAGCTCGGTCCATTCGAAGCCGATGCCGGGCGGCAGCACCTGGTGCGCCAGCTCCTCCATCCGGTGCAGCGCGGTGCCGGTCGCAACCCCCGGTGCGGCGACGCCCATCACCTCGGCTGCCGGGAAAAGATCGTAGCGCGGTACGCGATAGGGCGCGGTTTCGTCCTTGATGCGCGCGACTGTGCCGATCGGCACCATCTCGCCGGAGCTGTTGCGGGCCTTCAGGCGCTGGATGTCGCCCGAATCCCGCCGGAAGCTGCCATCGGCCTGGGCGATGACCTCGTAGACCCGGCCGAGATAGTTGAAGTCGTTCACATATTGCGAGCCGAGATAGACCTGTAGGGTATTGAACACGTCGGTCGGCGTCAGGCCGACCTTCTCCGCCTTCTCGCGGTCGATATCGGCGTAGACCGTCGGCGAGCGGGTGCTGAACAAAGTGAAGACGCCGGCGAAATGCGGGTCTCGATTGGCCGCGGCGACGAGGGCCTGTGCTGCCTTCTCGAGCGTGGCCGAGCCGAGCCCGGCCTGATCCTGCACCATCATCTTGAAGCCGCCGGCACTGCCGAGACCCTGTACCGGCGGCGGCGGGATCGTCAGCACATAGGCATCCTGGATCACCGAGAGGCGCTTGCGAAGATCGGCCAGGACGGTTGCAGCCGTGGCGCCCTTGTGATTGTAGAGTGAGGGCAGGCCTGAGAAGATCGTGCCGGCGTTCGAGGCCACAGTGAAGGTGGTGGCGTCGAGCCCGGCGAAGGGCGCCACATGCTCGACACCGGGCGTCGTTAGGATGATGTCGACTGCCCGCTTGACCACCGCCTCGGTCCTGTCGAGGGTGGCGCCGGGCGGCAGCTGGACCACGGTGATGAGATAGCCCTGGTCCTGCTCCGGGATGAAGCCCGTCGGCGTGCGGGAGAACTGGTAGCCCGCGAGGCCGATCAGCGCTGCATAGATCATGAGCACAAGGCCCGCCACCTGCACCAGCCGGCGCGTCATGCGGCCATAGGCGTGTGACAGCCATTCGAAGCCCCGGTTGAAGCCGCCGAAAGCGGCCTTGAGGAGGCGGGCGGGCCAGGCCCGGCGCACGGCGTGGCCAGGCTTAAGGGCCTTGAACAGCACTGCGCAGAGGGCCGGGCTGAGAGTCAGGGAGACGAAGCAGGAGATCACGGTCGAGGCCGCGATCGTGACCGCGAACTGGCGGAAGAACTGGCCGGTGATGCCCGACAGGAAGGCCGAGGGCACGAAGACGGCGCAGAGCGTCAGTGCGATGGAGACCAGCGCCCCACCGACCTCGTCCATGGTCACATGGGCGGCCTGGGCCGGCGGCATCCCGCGCTCCAGATTGCGCTCGACATTCTCGACCACGACGATGGCATCGTCGACGACGATGCCGACCGCGAGCACCAGCCCGAACAGCGACAGGTTGTTGAGCGAGATCCCGAGGGCATAGAGGACGGAGAACACGCCGACGAGGGAGACCGGTATGGCGATCACCGGGATGATCGAGGCGCGCCAGCTCTGCAGGAACAGGAACACGACGCCGACGACGAGCAGGATCGCCACGAAGATGGTGATGATCACCTCGTTCACCGACTTGGCGACGAAGATCGTAGGATCGTAGATGACCTTGTAGCCGATGCCGGCCGGGAACTGCTTCGCCAGCGTGTCCATGGTGTCGAGGACTTCATGCTCGACCGCCAGCGAGTTCGCGCCGGGCTGGGCGAAGATCAGCAGGGGCATGCCTTGGCCGCGATCCATGAAAGCGGTCGAACCATAGTCCGCCGCGCCGATCTCGACGCGGCCGACATCGCTGAGCCGCGTCACGCGGCCTTGCGGGTCGTGCTTGATGACGATATCGGCAAATTGCTGGGGCGTGGAGAGCCGGCCAAGGGTCTGCACGTTCAGCTGATAGGCCTCATGCGAGGGCACGGGCGGCTGGTTCAGCACACCGGCGGAGACCTGGACGTTCTGGGCCCGCAGCGCGTCGAGCACTTCGCCGGCATTGAGATTGTGCGCGGCGACCTTGTCGGGATCGAGCCAGATGCGCATGGCATAGTCGCGGGCGCCGAAGAGCTGCACATCGCCTACTCCGGGCAGGCGCGCCAGCGCGTCCTTCACATGCAAGGTCGCATAGTTCGATATGTAAAGGCCGTCGCGCGAGTTGTCGGGGGAGATGAGATGGACGGCCAGCAGGATGTTCGGTGTCGACTTCCGGACCTGCACACCCTGGCGCTGGACGTCCTCCGGTAGCCGGGGCAGGGCGTCCTGCACCCGGTTCTGGGTCAGCATCTGCGCCACGTTCAGATCGGTGCCGATGTTGAAAGTCACGGTCAGCGTCAGCTTGCCATCGCCCGTCGATTGGCTGTTCATGTAGATCATGTTCTCGACGCCGTTGATCTCCTGCTCGAGCGGCGTCGCGACGGTCCGCGAAACGGTCTCCGCGGAGGCGCCGGGATAGATCGTCGTGATCTGCACGGTCGGCGGCACGATCTCCGGATATTGCGCGATCGGCAGGATCGCGAGCGTACCCAGGCCGACCAGCGTAACGAAGACGCTGAGGACGGTGGCGAAGATGGGCCGGTCGATGAAGAAATGGGCGAGGCGCATGACGGAGCCTTCTAGCTTTGATGATCCGCGGCGGCGTCGTAATGGATCGGCGCGTCCTTCGGTGCCACCTTGGCCCCGGGAATCGCGTACATCAGCCCGTCGATGATCACGCGGTCGTCCCGGGTGATGCCCGAGCGGATGACCCGCAGCCCGCCGCGGAGATCGCCTACTTCGACCGGCTTGGGGGTGACGGTGCCGTCGGGCGAGACCGTCATGACAACATGCTGGGACTGGTCGAGCATGACCGCGGCGTCCGGCAGCAGGAGGGTGGGCGCGGGCGGCGCCACAGCCAGGCGGATCCGGGCGAACTCGCCGGGCACGAGGAAGAAATCCGGATTCGCTACGGTAGCACGCGCACGGATCGTGCCGCTCGAGCGGTCGAGGGCATTGTCGACGAAATCGAGGGAGCCCACACGGCCATAGCGGTTCTCGTCGCTGAGGTTGATGGCGACCCGATCGGCGTCCGGACCCGAGAGCCGCGCGCGCTCCCGCGAGAAGGCGAGATAGTCGGATTCGCTCATGTCGAAGTCGAGATAGATCGGATCCAGCGAAACGAGGGTCGTCAAAAGGGTCGTCGGGCTGGTGGCCGCGCGGCTACCGGCGATCAGCCCCCCGACCGAGACGAGATGCGCACCGATCCGGCCGGTGAAGGGCGCGGTGACGCGGGAATATTCGAGGTCGAGCTCGGCATCGCGGATCTGGGCCTTCGCGTCGTCGATCGCGGCCTGGGCGGCGGACTGCTCGGCGGCGCGCTGGTCGACATTCTCCGCGGTGCCGAAATCGCTGCGCTTCAGGGCCTGGCTGCGGATGAGCTCGGCGCTGGCGAGCTCGAGGCGCGAGGTCGCGTTCTTCAGCTGGGCATTCGCCTGGGCCAGCTTGATCTCATAGGGGCGCGGATCGATGACGAAGAGGAGATCGCCCTTATGGACGATCTGTCCGTCCTTGAAATCGATCTCGGTCAGCGTGCCGCCGACCTGGGCCCGGATCTCGATGCGGTCCACCGCCGAGAATTGGCCGAGGAAACCGAGCTGCGTGTCGACGTCGCGCAGCAGCGGCGTGCTCACGGTCACCGGAGCGGGCGGCGGCGGCGCGCCGGGCCCGGCGGTCTCGTGCGAGGAGGAGGAGACCCAGAGGAGAGCCGCGATCCCGGCCACGGCCACGCCCAGGACCCATGGCCAAGTCCTGGAGCGCTTGCCGTCGAAGGGCTCCGCGCCTTCGATATCCGATAGATTGCTGATCTGGTTCATATGCCTGTTCCGCTGATCCCCGAAAGACGATTCCCGCCATCCTTTCCGTCGAAGGGACGCCCTGGAGCCGTTTCCTCACCGGAAGTCTTCCGCCCGTTCCGCCCCGTCCCGACTTCGGAAAGCCGATGAGACGGCCGGGTGGTTCAGCATTGGTTAGATCGCCATCAAGAGACATGTAGGTGTCGATGGACAGGCGCCGTGTGCTTTAAATCACTTCCAATGGGCTCATCAGGGAGGCCCGTGAATATTAGGGATTTGTTGGGTAACGTCAGCGATGCTGACCTTTAGGCGCCAGCTAAGTCATTGATTTAGCTGGCGTCCCCACGGGGATTCGAACCCCGGTTTGCGCCGTGAGAGAGCGCGAACAAGAATTCTCAAGAAAAATTTGTTGCGAAATTTTCGCCCGAAAATGTGGCGGTGTGAAATCACTCAGCGGAGGAGATTCGCCAAAAAGTGCCGCCATTTCCAGGTCGCGAGTCGATCGAGTGGATCACCGGTCCTTCGCATCCGCTGCGTCCGATTCTCGATCGGCCCGGAGTCCCGACGGTCGAATTTCCGCATTATGCTTCGACCCGGCCGGAACTTGCCCAAAATCCCCGCAAAGCGCAGGATCGATCGAGTAGCCGGCTGGTGCCACGCGAATATCGAAAGCGCCGAGGACCAACAACCAACGCCAGAGGGGGACAATGCTATGGCAAGGGCGGCAAAGGCGAAGAACCGAGGCCGTAGGACCGGGACGACAAGGAAGGCGAAGCCGCGAAAGGTTGCGACTATGAAGTTGAGGAAGAAAGTCGCCAGCCTGCGACCGAAGGCGACGCGGCCAGCAAAATCGACGACTCGTCCAAAACCCGGACTCGGTCGGGGCAAGGGCAAGATCACACTACACGGGAATTTCATGTCGATGCCGTCAGCGAAAGTCGGCTTGCTGCTATCGATGGCCAGCGCCTATCGGCATGTGGATCTGTCGCAGGGCGCCCAGCGCCGACCCGAGTACCTAGAGCTCAATCGCTTCGGTCAAGTACCGGTGCTGCAGCATGGTGACGTCACCCTCGCTCAATCGAACGTCATCCTCGAGTACCTCGCCGACATGCTGGGCCAGTTCGGCGGCGCCACCGAAGAGGAGCGTCGCGATATCGCCGAGTGGCTTGATTGGGAGGCCGATCTTGTCTCCTCAGGCCTGCGAGCGGCGCGCGGCATGGTACGCTTTCAGAAGCCAGATCCGGCGGTGATCCAGCACGCAAAGGCCCGCGCTGAGCGTGCGCTGCAGCTCCTGAACGAGGTGCTGGCAGATCGAGAGTACCTGGTTGGCGACAGCCCTACCATCGCTGACCTGGCAATCCTGCCGCACATATCCGTAGCCGAAGAAGCCGAGATCGACCTCGCGCCGTACGCCAATGTCCGAAATTGGCTCGCACGCATCATGGCCCTGCCCGGAGCCGGCCATCCCTACGACGTGATGCCGAAAGAAGACCGGGACCAACTATGAGTAGCTCGGCACCAGCTTAGGCCGACTGACGGTTGGATCTGCGTTCTATCGATCTCGATGTTGACGGCGATGGCAACGGGATTGGGGGCGTCGCCACGAGCTATAGGCTGCTGTGAGAGCGACGCGGTGGCGACATGATCCTCACCACGGAGCCGCACGAAAAGTCTCTCACTTGCTGACTTATTGCTGACTTAAACAAACAAGGGGCTAGTCCAATTGGACCTAACCCCTTGTCTTAATTGGCTCCCCGGGTTCGACTCGAACGAACGACCTAGCGGTTAACAGCCGCTTGCTCTACCGACTGAGCTACCGGGGATCAGGATCGGATAGTGTGCGCGGCGGCGCGGGTTATAGCAAGGCGGTCCGGCGGGTGCCAAGCCCCGATTCAGGGCGGCTGCCCGCGGCCGGCCGCTCACGGCGCGCCGCCAGGATGCGCTCGGCGAGCGCCAGGTCGGCCGGCTTGTCGACGTCGATCGCGGCCTCGGCGAAGGGCATGTCCACGGCGGCCAGTCGGGCGCCGGCGATCGTCGACAGGCGGGCCAGCGCCGCCTCAAGCGTCAGGGCACCTAAGAGGAAGCGGCCCAGCGTCAGCGGTCCGATCGCCGCGGCCAGGCACCAGGGCCGCTTGCGGTGGCGGTCCATCGCGGCCCAGAAGGCGGCGGCCTTGGCGGCCGCGGCCGTCTGCAGCAGGAACAGGTTGCACCCGCTATAGCGCTGGCCGCCGAAGCGGTAGAACGTGCGCGCCGCATCGGGATAGGCGGCGCGGATAGTCCCTGCGCTCGCCAGCGCCACGGCGACGTCGGCGTCGGGAGGCGCCGCCGTTAAGAAATACTCGACCATCGCCGGCGTCAGCAGCGGATGGTCGGCCGTCGTCACCAGCAGCGGCGGCGCCCCCTCCAGCCGACCGAGCGCCTGCTGCACGCTGTCGCCGGGCGTGGCGCCCGGGGGCACTGCGGGAACATCGGCGGCGATCTCGTCGGCCAGGGCCGGATCGGCGCCCGCGAGCAGGGCCGCATCGAGGCAGACGGCGACGCGGCCGACCGACGGCGCCTGCCGCAGGGTCCGGATCACGCGCAGCAGCATCGGGATGCCGCCGACCGGCGCCAGCGCCTTGCCGGCCACGCCGGCCTGCACGGCCAGCGGATCGTCGGCGCCGCGGCTACCCGCCAGCACCAGGGCGGTGAGCCGGCGGCCGGCCGCGCTCAAGCGATCGCCTTCTCGTAGATCCGGTAGGTCTTGTAGACGCGGCCGCCGACGTCCTCGATGACGCGGCGCATAGGAAGATTGTCCTCGAGAATCCAGGACATCTCGATGCGCTTGAGGCCGGCGCCGAGCATGCCCGTGCGCAGGTGTTCGAGGAGGGCATGGACCAGCATGGTCCCGGCGGCGGAGCGGTGGTGGCGCTTGCGCAGCCCCATCAGCGGCACGCGGCCGGTCTTCAGCCCGGACACCTTGAGGCGCCAGATCAGCTTGAGCCAGCCGAAGGGCAGGATCTCGCCCTCGAGGCCGTCGATCGCCTCGCACAGGTTGGGCAGGCAGACCACCATGCTGGCGGCCTCGCCGTCGATCTCGCCGATCCAGACGAGGTCGGGGCGGATCAGCGGCTTCATGCTGCTCGCGGCGTGCCGCATCTCGGCTTCGGTGAAGGGGATGAAGCCCCAGTTCTCCGACCAGGCATCGTTGAAGATGTCGATGACGGTCTGCAGCTCGGCCTCGTAGCGCGCCATGTCGAGCGGCCGGATCCTGATCCGGTCGTTGCCGGTCAGCCGGCTCGCCGCATGCTTGAGGTGTCGCGGCGGCTCGTCCGGTATGGCGACGTCGTAGGCGACGAGGTCCTTGGCCTTGCGCAAGCCCAGCGCCGCCAGCCGCTCCCCGACATAAGGCGGCGAGAAGCCCATCATCATCATCGGCGTCGAGTCGAACCCGTCGATCAGCAGGCCGCACTCTTCGTTGCTCGACAGGTTGTACGGCCCCTGCAGCCGCCGCATGCCGCGCGCCGAGAGCCAGCCCTCGGCGGCGGCGAGCAGTCCGTGAAAGGCCGCGGCGTCGTCCTCGGCGTCGAGGAATCCGAAATGCCCGACGTCGGCGCCGTGGCGCTCGAGATAGAGGCTGTCGACCTGGGCGCTGATGCGGCCGACCGGCCGGTCGCCGCGCCAGGCCAGCCAGTACTGCGCCTCGCCGTGGCGGAAGTAGGGATTCTTTTCCTGGCGCAGCGCATCGCGGCGCTCCAGTACGAGCGGCGCCACGAAGCCCTTGTGGCCGCGATAGAGGCGGCTCGGCAGGCGAATGAACTGATCGAGCTGGCGGCGGGTCTGCACCGGCTCGATGCGCAGGTCCGATGCCTGCGCGACCGGCGCGCCGTCGGCGGACGCGCTCATGTTCCGGTGGGGCGGAAACCGTCGTTCGCGATCGATTCCGGGCCGCCGCCGCCGAAGGGTTGCGGATCGCCGCCGCCGCGGTTGCCGTTCGACAGCCGCTGCACCCAGGGAAAGCGCTCGGCCTCGGCCGCCGCATAGCCGAGGTTGAAGACGGTGGGGCTCTGCGGCACATCCTGAACCCGGGCGTAGAAGCTGCCGAACAAGCGGTCCCAGAAGTAGTTCGTGATGCCGTAGTTGCCGGTCTCGCAATGGAAGTGGTGCGCCAGGTGCAGCCGCTTGATCCGGCGCAGGAAGGCCGACTTCGGCATGTAGCCGAGATGCTGCACGCAATGGCAGAATTCGTAGAAGCAGGTCATCAGCAGGCCGGTCGCAAGAGCCGCCGCCGCCGCGCCGGGGCCGCCGACGAGCCAGCCGAGCGGCATCGTCACCAGGGCGACCGTGGGCAGGGTCGTATACGGAGCGCCGAAGAGGACGCGCAGATCGTTCGGGTTCTGATGGTGGTCGAAGTGGACGCGCTTCCAGGTCGCCGCCGTCCAGCGCGAGCGGTAGAGAAAGCGGCCGTGCAGGACGAACCGGTGGAGCAGATACCAGGCGAGCGGGTAGACCAGCCCGGCAAGCAACGCCGCGAGGCCGAGTCGCCAGAGCGGCGCCGCGAACCTGCCGGCGAGTGCGATCGCGATCGCCGCCAGGACCACATAGACCTGGATCGCGGGATAGGTGAAATAGGCGCGCGCCAGCTCGTCCATGCTCATGCGCTCGAGATTGTGCGTGTGAGCCTTCCAGAAATCGCCGACGTCCGCCAACGGGGCCCTCCGAACCGAGGCACAAACCGTCAGGGTGGCGGGAATGCAATGATTGTCAACCCCCGGGCAATCGGCCCCGCTGCGACAAAAATGTGCCGCATAAGGGGTCGGACTGGCTGCTGCGGCGGCCCCGGCGGTTCTCGGCGTCAATAGCCCTCGATGCGGATCAGCGCGCCGATCCCGAACGTGGCGAACAGCGCCATCGGGCTCCAGGCCGCGACGACCGGTGGGATCGCCCCGGTCTCGCCGAGGGTGAGCAGCAGGCCGTCGGCGATGAAGTAGAGAAAGCCGAGGCCGACGCCGACGGCGAGCCCCATGCCGATGCCGCCGTGCCGCTGCAGGCCCTGCGCCACCGGCGCCGCCAGGAGGACCATGAGTAGCGTCGTCAACGGCACGGCGATCTTGCGCTGCAGCCAGGTCCGGTAGAATTCGACCGGCCGGCTGCCGACATCGGGCCGCGCCGCGAAGCGGTAGACTTCCGCCAGCGACATCGTCGCGGGATCGGCGGCAAGATCGGCGAGATGGTTGGGCGTCAGCGATGTCTGCCACGGCAGTTCGGCATGGTTCACCGGCTTGCGGCTCTGGTCGGCGCCGAGGTCCAGCACCTCGACATCCACCATCGTCCAATGCTTGGCCAGATAGACGGCGCGCTTGGCCATGATCCGCCGCTGCAGATTCGATGTGGTGCCGCGCTCGTAGATCGTCATGTCGCGCAGCTCCGCGCCCTCCGCCAGGACGGCGCCGATGTGGATGAACGAGTTGCCGTCGCGGACCCAGACGCCGGGTGGGGCGGCGGACGGCGTCGCCGCCGGCGTTCCGGTCGACCCGGGAGTGGGCGTGGCGTTGGTATTGGCGCCCATGATGTCGGCCGTATTGGCGTCCCAATTCTCAAGCGCCCGCGTCGTCCGCGGGACGATCTGGTCGCTCAGCAGAAAGTGGAGGGTGCCGATGGCAAGCGCGACCGGGGCGAGGGTCGACAGCAGCCGGTAGAACGACAGGCCGCTCGCCTTCAATGCCAGGATCTCGTTGTCGCGGGCGAATTTCGCCAGCATCAGCAGCGCCGCGATCAAGACGGCGAACGGCAGGATGAAGCTCGTGATGTCCGGCAGACGCAGGCCGGCATACTTGGCCAGGGCAGAGATGTGGTTGCCGTGCCGGGCGATGATGTCGTCGGCGTTGTTGAGAAGGTCGAGCAGCTCGAGCAACGCGACGCATCCCAGCAGCGTCATGATGAGATGCGTCACCAGCGAGCGCGACGCGTAGCGGCCGACGAGCGAGATCAAGTCGCGGCGCTCTTCTTCGTAAAGAGCCCGCGCAGCAGATCGACGAGGGCGCTCGCCCGGTCCATGGCGGCGATGACGGGATTGTAGCCCGGCCGCAGGCTGGTCGTATGGAAGGCCCAGGCGCTCATGAGCGCGAAGAGGATGCAGGGCAGCCACTGGGCGACGAAGGACGACAGGCGGCCCGTCTCCGCCCAGCTTTGCCCGAACCGCAGGACGTTGTTGTAGAGGATCAGCAGCACGATGCCGGCAACGAGGCCGACGCTCCGCCGCGCCCGGCGCGAGACGATGCCGAGCGGCATGGCGAGCAGCGGCAGGAACATCACCGAGACGATGCGTACCAGGCGGTCGCTGATCTCGGCATCGACCTTGGCGCGCGTCACGCCGGCCGGCGGCTGGTCGCGGATCTGCCACAGTTCGAACAGGGTCAGTTCCGATGGGGTCACGCCCCGCCCGCGGAATGTGAGCGTGCCGTTGGCGAGGTCGAGGGGAAGGCTCGATTCTCCCCAGGTGACCACATTGGGATGCTCGCCGCTCGCGTCGCTCTGGATCGACGTCCCGTTCATGAGGTGCAGGATCAGGCGGAACTCGGTCGTGCGCGAGCGGTAGAGCTGGCCCTGCTCGGCCGCCATGACGTTGATGCTGCCGTCCGGCTTGGTCTGGTAGAGAAAAATTCCGTAAAGCTTGTGTCCGGCATCGGAAATGTTGTCGACCATGACGGCCATGTCGCCGAGGCCGGTGAAGAAGGTCGCACGCTCGAGCGCGCTGTCCCACGCCGTGTTCTGGACGGTGTAGACGAGCGCTTTATAGGCGTAGCGCGTGTAGGGTTGCAGCAGCCCGATGATGATGGCGCTGCAGATCGCCAGCACGACCGCCAGCCCCATCAGCGGGATCAGCATGCGCCGCAGCCCGACCCCCATCGAATGGATCGCGTCGAGTTCGCTGTCGCCGCTCAGCCGCGAGACCGCCAGCAGCGTTCCGACGAAGAAAGCCGCCGGGATGGCGATGCCGAGATAGTGCGGAATCAGGTTGGCCAGCATCTTCAGGATGATGAAGAACGGACCGCCCTTGGCGACGACGAGGTCCATGAGCTGGACCATGCGCTCGAGCAGGAGCGCGATGAGGGCGATGGCGACGCAGGCGCTCAGCGGCCCCAGGGTCTTGGCCAGGATGTAGCGGTCGAGAGTCTTCATGCGGCGGCCGGGGTGGGGCCAAGAATGCCGTGGCGTCGGGGCGGGAAATCAACCATCATTCGTGCCGTCAACCGGTCGCCGCCGTCGTGAAAAAGAGCAGCGCTCAGACTCTTCCTCAGGCACCGGCGGCGCGGGGTGGCGAAGCCGGAAACGCCTGATACGAACAACCCGTCCTGATCTGCCCGCGCCGAAGGGCCGACACGGTGCCTGCTTATACGCGCCTGCGGCTGTCTCTGGGTAGGCAAATCTGCGCTCCCAGATGGTCGTCTTTCAGCATGAAGATCACGCTGCAACATCCTGGTTCGGATAAAGATTCCGTCTAGCCATGCCTGGAAAACCGAAGCAGCGCAGCGGCCGTGCCGAACGGCAGCCCAGCAACCGCGGCACACGGCCGCTGCTCGTGCTGACGGTCGGCCTGACGCCGCCCGACGCCTATTGGCTCCGTCGGATCGAGCGCCCGCAGCGCTTCCGCTTCCAGTCGATCGGCGACTTCGACCAGGCCGACAATCCCGAACTCTGCCGGCCGCGCGAATTCGTGGCCGCGGCCGTCCGCGAGGCCCGGCGGCTTGGGGAGAAACCCGCCGGCATCGTGGCCTTCGACGACTATCCGGCGACCCTGCTGGCCCTCGCCATCGCCGAAAAGCTGGCGCTGCCGGGACCGTCCCTGGCCGCGGCGGTCCTCTGCAGCCACAAGGCCTGGAGCCGCCTGCTGCAGCGGGAGTCGGTACCGGCGGCGGTCCCGCGGTTTCAGGTCATCGATCCCGGCCGTCGCTATGGGCCGGGCGACCTCGAGCTGGCCTTCCCGTTCTGGCTGAAGCCCGTGAAGTCGTCGATGTCCTATCTCGGCTTCCGCATCGGCAGCTTCGCCGACTTCGAGCGCGCGCTGGCCACGGCGCGCGCCGAGCTGCCGCGCTATACGGCCGCCTTTCGCGAGCTGATGGACATGGCGTCGCCCGCGGTACCCGAAGGCGCGGCGCCCATCGGCGCCGACTGGCTCATCGCGGAGGCGTTGATGAGCGGCCGCCAATGCACCCTCGACGGGATGATGCTGGGGGGCCGGCTGACGGTGATCGGCGTCGTCGATTCGATCCGCTTGCGCAATCGCGTCAGCTTCACGCGGTTCGACTACCCCTCGGGCCTGCCGCGCGCGACGCAGGCGGCGATGGCCGGGATTGCCGAACGCGCGCTGTCGCGCATCGGGCTGGACAACGGCATGTTCAATGTCGAGTTCTTCTTCGACAGCCGTTCCGGCCGGCCCATGATCATCGAGATCAATCCGCGCTTCAGCCCGCAGTTCTCGGACCTCTTCCAGAAGGTCGACGGCACGCTCTCTCACCAATATGTCGTCGAGCTGGCGACGGGGCAGCCGCCGTCCCTGACGTGCCGCGCCGGCCGCCACAGGATCGCCGCGAGCTGCGTGCTGCGCACGGCCGAGGACCGCATGGTCCGGCGCGCCCCGGGACGGCAGGACCTGGCGCGCCTGGCGGCGACGCTTCCCGACGCGCATGTCTATCGCCTTGCCAAGACCGGCGATCGTCTGTCGGCACTGGCGCAGGACAGCTACACCTACCGCTACGGCCTGATCCACCTGGGCGCCCGCAGCAAGGCCGACCTGCGGACGAATCTCCGCAAGGCCAAACGGCTGCTTCGCTACGAGCTCGTTCCCGTCAAATAGAGCCGCTAGATTCCGGCGGTTGTGCCGAAATCGATGGAGAGGCAGGCGCCCGTGATCGGCGCCGCTTCCGGCGAGGCGACGAAGAAGATGAACGCGGCGATCTCTTCGGGCCTCACAAAGCGCGCCTTGGCGCCCTGCGGATAGATCGCGAGCAGCTTGCGCCGGTACCCATCGGGGTCGCCGCCGCCGAAGGTGTTGGCCTGATACTCGATCATCGGCGTATCCACGTCGCAGGGGCAGATGGCGTTGACGCGAATGCCGCGTTCGGCGAGTTCCCGCCCGAGGGCCTTAGTAAGCAGGTTGACCGCGCCCTTGGACGCGCAATAGATCGCGGCGCCCTTGCTGCCGATGACGCCGGCATCGGAGCTGATGTTGATGATGCTGCCGCCGGTCTTCTCGAGGTGCGGGATGGCGTAGCGGCACATGAAGAACGTGCCCTTGAGATTGACGTCGATGACGCGGTCCCACTCGGCCTCCGTCGCCGCGTCGGAGCGTCCCTCGGTCCAGATGCCCGCCGCGTTGACCAGAAGATCGAGGCGACCACTCGCGCCCACCGCAGTGGCGACGGCGCGCTCGCACTGATCGACCCGCGTGACGTCGGTCTCGATCGCCTTCACGGTACCCGCTCCGCCAGTGAGATCGCCTACGGCGTCGTCGAGCGAGCGCCGGTTGATGTCGCAGAGGAAGACCGTCGCGCCCTCGCCGAGGAAGCGGCGTGCGATCGCGCGGCCCATGCCGCCCGATCCGCCGGAAATCACGATCGTCCGCTCCCGCCACACGCTCGTCATGCGCCATCCCCTCGCGACGTTCGTCAGTAGTAGCCCTCGCTCGGGCCCTTGTATTCCTGGATGCAGTTGCCGCCGTCGATGACGATGGCCTCGCCGGTGATGTAACTGGCCGCTTCCGAGGCCAGGAACGCCACCAGCTCCGCGACCTCCGCGGGCGTGCCCGAGCGGCCGATCGGCGTGTGCTGCCCGCCGACGTTCTCCGCCTCGGTCGACGAGCCCGTGAGGATCCATCCCGGCAGCACCGCGTTGACGGTGATGCCCCTGCGGCCGACATCGAGCGCCACGCTGCGGGTCAGCCCGACCATGCCGGCCTTGGCGGCGCTGTAGAAGCTGGAGCGGGGGTTGCTGACCACCGGCCCGGTGACCGAGGCGATGTTGACGACCCGGCCGTAGCCCGCAGCGATCATCCCGGGCAGCACGGCCCGCGTCACGTTGAACGCCGTCGTCAGGCTGATGTCGAGGCCGTGCCGCCATTCGGCGTCACTGAGGTCGGCGAGCTCCTTGTGGATCTCGCTCTCGCCCACGCTCACCATGCCGGCGTTGTTGACCAGCACGTCGATGCGTCCGAACGCGGCCACGGCGCCGGCGGCCACCGCTGCGGTCTGGCCGCTGTCGACGAGGTCGGCAACGAAGGCAGCGGCGGGAACGCCCATGGCCTTCAGCTCCGCGGCCCGCTGGTGGATCCGCTCCGTCGTCGAGGTCAAGGCGACGCTCGCCCCTTCGCGGCCCAACAAGCGTGCACAGGCGAAGCCGATGCCGCCGGGACCGCCGGCCCCGGTGACCAGCGCCACTCTTCCGGCAAGGCGAACGGCGCCGGACGTCACTGCGGGATCGCCAGCGAGAAGCGGCCCTCGGGCACGAACCGCTCGAGCGTCGGCGTGACGCCCCGCACCTCGACGTCGACGCGCCAGCCGTCGCCGTCGCGTTCGACGCGATAGAGGTGATACTGGCTGTGGCCCTTGCCGTGATAATCGACTTTGGCAGACGCCGAGGGTACGCCGATCA
>Ga0335076_10001613_pt1 | contig 21916 bp, 14 predicted proteins | sample Lox_Sample_25_FD_206717 | JGI IMG/M metagenome (GOLD analysis project Ga0335076, IMG submission 206717) | Soil microbial communities from Loxahatchee National Wildlife Refuge, Florida, United States - Lox_Sample_2.5 | ecosystem: Environmental > Terrestrial > Soil > Wetlands | place: USA... | reverse complement strand
ATGCGCAAAGACTCTGCGATGTCTGCCGTCCCGCAGAAGCGAGCACAAGGTCAAACGCGAGCAACGCATGCCGTCACCTTTCGAGAGCGCGTCCACGACGCCGGCCATTCCGATCACCTTTGCGACCGAATCGACGTGGGAGGCGATCAAGTCCAAGTTGCCCACCGCCGCGCGACAATTTGCCGTCGCCAACGGCTTCGCGGCAAAACCCGGCGCCTGCCTCACTTTGCCGGACGGGGACGGTCGGATTGCGGGCGTGGTGTTCGGTCTTGAGGACGAAGACAGCAAGTCGCGCGATCTGTTCCGGCCGGGCGCGCTGGCGGGCCTGTTGCCGGCGGGCGTCTATCGCTTTGCCAATGCGTCCCACGATACGCGCCTCGCAGCGCTCGCCTTTGCGCTCGGCAGCTATCGCTTCGGCCGCTACCGCAAGACGGAGGCAAGCGAGGTCAGACTGGTACCGCCCGACGGCATCGACGTCGCGGAGCTTGCGCGCATGGCCGATGGCGCGACGCTCGCGCGCGATCTGATCAACACACCGGCCAACGACATGGGGCCCGCGGAGCTCGAACTTGCGGCACGCGCGCTCGCCGAGCGCTTCGGCGCGCGCTTTGGCTGCATTGTCGGCGAAGATCTCGTGAAGGGGAATTTTCCGCTGATCCACGCCGTGGGCATGGCCTCGACCCGTGCGCCGCGGCTGATCGATTTCGCCTGGGGCGATCCATCCCATCCCAAGGTGACCCTGGTGGGCAAGGGTGTCTGCTTCGATTCCGGCGGGCTCGATATCAAGCCGTCGAGCGGCATGCTGATGATGAAGAAGGACATGGGTGGAGCTGCGAACGTGCTGGCGCTGGCGCAGATGGTGATGGACGCGAAGCTCAGGGTGCGCCTGCGCGTCCTGATCCCCGCGGTCGAGAACGCGGTCTCCGGCAATGCTTTTCGCCCGCTCGATATCTTCACCTCGCGCAAGGGGATTTCGGTCGAAATCGGCAACACCGATGCCGAGGGGCGGCTGGTGCTAGCGGACGCGCTCGCTCTTGCCGATGAGGAGAAACCCGATCTGTTGATCGACATGGGCACGCTGACAGGCGCCGCGCGCGTGGCGCTGGGACCGGATTTGCCGCCCTTCTACAGCAATGACGAGACGCTTGCCGCAGACGTCGCGCGCTACGCAATCAGCGAGAACGATCCGTTGTGGCGCATGCCGCTGTGGCCGCCTTACGATAGCTGGCTCGAGTCCAGGACCGCGACCATCACCAACGCACCGTCAGGCACGTTCGCGGGCTCGATCACCTGCGCCCTGTTCCTGCAGCGTTTTGTCGAGCACGCGAAAAGCTGGCTGCATCTCGACATCTACGCCTGGACGCCGTCGGCCAAACCGGGGCGCCCCGAGGGCGGCGAGTGCCAGGGCGCGCGCGCACTCTACAAGCTTCTGGGCGAACGCTATGGATGATCCGCGGCTCACGCCTGCGCGCGGCGACATCGCCGCCAAATATCTCGAAGGCAAGGTTTCAGCCGCGCGCTTTGTCGCGGGCGAGACCTTCGAGGTGGTGGACGCGATCGCGCCGCTGCGCGAGCGCCCTGCCGCGGACGCGCCGCTTCTGACGCAAGCGCTCCGGGGCGAGCGCGCGACGATCTACGACCGCAGCGCCGAGGGCTGGGCCTGGGGACAGCTCGACGGCGACGGCTATGTCGGCTTTCTGCCCGACGCCGCGCTTGGCAAGCCCGCGGCGGCGCCGACCCACAAGGTCTCGGCGATCCGCACCTTTGCTTTCCCCGGCCCGTCGATCAAGCTGCCGCCGAACGATGTGCTGGTCATGGGCTCGCGGCTCGCGATTGCACGCGCCGACAACACCTTCGCGGTGACGAGCGACGGCTTGTTTCTCCCGACGACGCACCTGTCTGCCCTCGGCAGCAACGAGCCGGATTTCGTCGCGGTCGCCGAACGATTCGTCGGCACGCCCTATCTCTGGGGCGGCAAGAGCAGTCTCGGCATCGACTGCTCCGGTCTGGTGCAGGTCTCGCTGGATGCCGCCGGCATCGGCTGTCCGCGCGACAGCGACATGCAGGAAGCAGCGCTCGGCCGGCTGCTCGGGGCAACGGAACGCGGGAAGCTTAAGCGCGGCGATCTGCTGTTCTGGAAGGGGCATGTCGCAATCGCGCGCGATGCCGAGACGATCGTGCACGCCAACGCACATCACATGGCGACCGTGATCGAGAAAACCCTGACGGCGACCGCTCGCATCAAGGCGGCGGGCAGCGAACTCCTCGCGATCAAGAGGCTTTAGGTCGCCACCGCGTCGCCGGGCGCCGCTTCATTGCGGAAGGCCGCGGCAAACAGCGCGCGGGTGTAGTCGGTCTTCGGCGACTTGAACAGCCCGGAGGCCGGCCCCTCCTCCACGACCTGGCCTTGCCGCATCACGATCAAATGGCTTGCGAGCGAGGCAACAACGCGCAGATCGTGCGAGATGAACATGTAGGTCAGATTGCGCTTGCGCTGCAATTCGCGCAGCAGGTCCACCATCTGTGCCTGGAACAGCATGTCGAGCGCACTGGTCGGCTCGTCCAGAACGACGAAATTCGGCTCCAGCACCGCCGCACGCGCAATCGAGATACGCTGGCGCTGGCCGCCCGAGAATTCGTGGGGGTAGCGGAACCGCGTCTCCGGATCGAGGCCGACATCCTGCAATGCCTTGATTACCCGCTGCTCGCGCTCATCCCGCGACAGTTGCGGCTGGTGCACGAGAAGGCCCTCGGCGACGATATCGCCGACCGCCATGCGCGGACTGAGCGAGCCGAACGGATCCTGAAACACGATCTGCATATCGCGGCGAAACGGACGCATCGCCTTGAAGGGCAGACCCTGGATGTTGTTGCCGAGAAATACGATGGGGCCGTTGGAAGAGATCAACCGCAAGAGCGCGAGCCCCAGCGTCGTCTTGCCGGAGCCGGATTCGCCGACCACGCCCAGCGTCTCCCCCCGACGCACGGCCAGACTCACGCCGTCGACCGCCTTGATATAGCCGACGGTCTGGCGCAGCAGTCCGCGCCTGACCGGAAACCAGACTTTCAGGTCGGTCGCGGCCATCACCACAGGAGCATCCGGACGCGGCGGCGCCGGATCGGGTTTCGGTTCGGCGGCGAGCAGCGCCTTGGTATAGGGGTGCTTGGGCGCGCCGAACACCTGCTCCACCGGTCCCTGCTCGACGATCTTGCCGCCGTTCATGACGCAGACCGTGTCCGCGATGCGGCGGACAATGCCGAGATCGTGGGTGATGAACAGCAGGCTCATGCCGAGCCGGGCGCGAATGTCGGCCAGCAGCGCCAGGATCTGCGCCTGCACGGTGACGTCAAGCGCGGTGGTCGGCTCGTCCGCAATCAACAGGTCGGGCTCGTTTGCAAGCGCCATTGCGATCATCACGCGCTGCCTCTGGCCGCCGGACAATTGATGCGGATAGCTTTGCAGCCGCGTCTCCGGCTCGGGAATGCCCACCTGCGTGAGCAGCTCAAGCGTGCGCGCCCGCGCCATCTGGCTGCTGATGTCGTTGTGCAGCTTCAGAATCTCGCCGATCTGGTCCCCGATCATGTGCAACGGATTGAGCGAGGTCATCGGCTCCTGGAAGATGATCGAGATGTCGTTGCCGCGGATCGAGCGAATCTGGTTTTCCCCAAGCGGCAGCAGGTCGCGACCCTTGAAGCGGATGGTACCCGAGGGATGGGAAGCCGCCGGATAGGGCAAGAGCTTCAGGATCGACAGCGCGCTCACGGATTTTCCGGAGCCTGATTCGCCGACCAGCGCCACGCATTCGCCGCGCTTGATCTGGAAGGAGATGCGGTCGACCGCAAGCGACGTGCCGCTTTGCTGGTGGAACGCCACCGAGAGATTGCGAATGTCGAGCAGCGGCTGGTTGACGGCGTCCATGGGTCGTCACCTGAATGTCTTGCGCGGATCGAAGGCATCGCGCACCGCTTCGCCGATGAAGATCAGAAGTGACAGCATGATGGCGACGGAAAAGAACCCGGTGAAGCCGAGCCACGGCGCCTGGATATTGGCCTTGCCCTGCGACAGCAACTCGCCGAGCGACGGCGAGCCGGGCGGCAGGCCAAAGCCCAGAAAGTCCAGCGCGGTCAGCGTCATCACCGAGGAGGAAACGATGAAGGGCAGGAACGTCATCGTGGCAACCATCGCATTCGGCAATAGATGCCGGAACATGATGACCGCATTCGACACGCCGAGCGCACGAGCGGCCTGGATGTACTCGAAATTTCTGCCGCGCAGGAACTCCGCGCGAACGAGGCCGACCAGGCTCACCCAGGAAAACAGCATCAGGATGCCGAGCAGGACGAAGAATCCAGGCGGCAGCACCGCCGAGATGATCAGGAGCAGATACAGCGAGGGGATCGCGTTCCAGATTTCGATGAAGCGCTGGAAGCCGAGATCGATCCAGCCCCCGAAATAGCCCTGAATGCCGCCGGCCAGGACGCCGATGATTGACGAGACGATGGTCAGGCAAAGGCCGAACAGCACTGAAATGCGGAAGCCGTAGATCAGGCGCGCGACGACGTCGCGGCCCTGATCGTCGGTGCCGAGCCAGTTGTATTCGAGATCGCGGCAGCTCTTGAGACCCTTCTTCTGCACCACCTCCTTGCACTGCTGCTCCGTCAGCCTCCAGGTCGGGGGAGACGGTGCGGGTGTCGGCAGGTCGAGGTTCTGGGTCGAGTAGGAAAAGCGGATCAATGGCCAGATGATGGTGCCGCCCTTGTCCTTGATCAGTTTCTGCAGATAGGGGTCGCGATAGTCGGCTGCTGTTTCGAAATCGCCGCCGAACGTCGTCTCCGAATAGGTGACAAAGGCTGGCCAATAGAGATGGCCGTCGAACTTGATCAGGAACGGACGATCGTTGGCGATCAACTCGGCGAACAAGGATATGAAGAACAGGATCAGGAAGATCCAGAGGGACCAGAAGCCGCGCCTGTTCGCCTTGAAATTCTGCCAACGACGGCGGTTGAGCGACTGGGGTCGAAACTTCTGGCCAGTCACCGGCACAGCCTCGCCAAACGGCGTCTGTGTCTGGGTTTCGACCGGGGGCTGGGCTGTGATGGTCATCAGACCTCCCGCGCCTCGAAGTCGATCCGCGGATCGACCCACATATAGGTGAGATCGGAGATCAGATTCACCACAAGGCCGACCAGCGAGAAGATGTAGAGCGTTCCGAACACGACCGGGTAATCACGGTTGAGCACGCTCTCGAAGGAGAGCAGTCCAAGCCCGTCGAGCGAGAAGATGGTTTCGATCAGCAGCGATCCGGAAAAGAAGGCATGGATGAACGCGCCTGGAAAACCCGCGATCACGATCAGCATGGCGTTGCGGAAAATGTGGCCATAGAGCACCTGAGTTTCGCTGCAGCCCTTGGCGCGCGCGGTCATGACATATTGCTTGCGGATCTCGTCGAGGAACGAGTTCTTGGTGAGCAGAGTCATGGTCGCAAACGCGCTCAACGACATTGAGATCAGCGGCAGCGCAAGATGCCAGAAATAGTCGATGATTTTCCAGTACCAGGGAAACTGCGACCAGCCGTCCGACGTCAGTCCACGCAACGGAAACAGATTGAAGAACGAACCACCTGCGAACAGGATGATCAGGAGGATCGCGAACAGGAAGCCCGGGATCGCAAAGCCGACGATGATGACCGCCGAGGTCCAGGTATCGAACTGGGAGCCGTCCTTGACCGCCTTGCGGATTCCGAGCGGGATCGAGATCAGGTAGGTCAGAAGCGTCATCCAGATGCCGAGCGACATCGAGACCGGCAGCTTCTCCTTGATCAGTTCGATCACGCTGATGTCGCGGAAGTAGCTCTTGCCAAAATCGAACCGTGCGAAATTCCATACCATCAGCGCAAAACGCTCGGGCGCCGGCTTGTCGAAGCCGAACTGTTTTTCCAGGCTCTTGATGAATGCCGGGTCGAGCCCCTGCGCGCCGCGATATTTGGAATTGACGGCGTCCGCCTGGGCTCCGGCGTTCGGCCCGATCGGGCGCAGATCGCCGCCGCCGCCGGAGATACGCGAGGTCCCGCCGGTGTCGGCGCCGGAGAGTTGCGCGATGACCCGGTCGACCGGTCCGCCCGGCGCGAACTGCACCACCACGAAAGAGACAAACAGGATCCCGAGCAATGTCGGAATCATCAGCAAAATACGACGGGCGATATAGGCGCTCATGATCTATTTCGCCTGTTCGAGCTTTGCGGCCTTGGCCGCGTCGTACCACCAGTTCTCGCGCGCGCCGACGCCCCCATAACGCGGCTGCTTGTCCGGATGGCTGAATTCGTCCCAGTAGGCGACACGATGCGTCTTCGCATACCATTGCGGAATCCAGTAAAGACCGGCTCGAAACACGCGATCAAGCGCGCGGCATGCGGTGGTCAGGTCGGCGCGCGTCTGCGCGGCAATGATCTTGTCGACCAGCGCGTCGACCGCGGGATTGGATATCCCGGCGAGGTTATACGACCCCTTCGTCGCCGCCGCCTGCGAGGTGAAATAGGGCCGGATGCTGTCGCCCGGGGTCGCTGAAAAGGACGTGCGCTCGACCGTCACATCGAAATCGAACGCTTCCACACGCGCGCGGAATTGCACGGCATCGACCATCCGAATGCTGGCGTCGATCCCCAACAGTCCGAGGTTCTTGATGAAGCTCGCATGATGCGGCTGAAACGTCGGTTCGTCGATCAGAAACTCGACGGTCATCACCTCGCCATTCGGCAACAACCGCTTGCCTGTACCCTCCTGGACCGGGAGCCCAGCGTCCTTGAGCAGTTGTTGCGCCTTGCGCAGCAGCGCGCGGTCCTGCCCCGATCCATCCGACACCGGCGGCACAAAGGGTTCACCGAACACGTCCTCCGGCACCTGACCGCGGAACGGCTCGAGCAGCTTCAGTTCCTCCGGCGACGGCTGCCCGCTCGCGACCATGTCGGAGTTCTGGAACGGCGATACCGTGCGCGCATAGGCGCCGTACATCACGGTCTTGTTGGTCCACTCGAAGTCGAACGCATAGTTGAGCGCTTCGCGCACGCGCGGATTCCTGAACTTGTCGCGCCTTGTATTGATGAACCAGCCCTGCCCGCCCGACGGCGTCTCGTCGGGCAATGTCTCGCGCTTGACGCGCCCATCCTTGACGGCGGGGAAGTCGTAGCGCGTCGCCCAAATTCGCGCCGTGAATTCCTCCCGATAGAGATAGCTCTTGCCTGAAAATCCCTCGAAGGCGACGTCGCGGTCGCGGTAGAATTCGTAGCGCACCACGTCGAAGTTGAAGCTGCCGCGACAGACCGGCAGATCAGCGCCCCACCAATCCTTCACGCGCTCGAATTCGATGAAACGGTTGACCTCGAACTTGCCGACCTTATACGGCCCGGAGCCCAGCGGCGCTTCGAGCGTCGTCTCCTCGAACGGCTGCTTCGCATAATAGGCTTTCGAGAAGATCGGCAGGCCGGCGACATAGAGCGGCACATCGCGGGCGCGTTGCGGGGCGAAAGTGACGACCAGCGTCGCGTCGTCGAGCGCCTCGGCTTTCAGCATGTCGCGCAATTGGAGAAGGATCAGCGGATGGCCTTTTTCCTTCAGCACCGAGAGCGAGAAGGCGGCATCCTGCGCCGTGAGCTTTGTGCCGTCGTGAAACCTCGCCTCTGGCCGCATGGTGAAGCGATAGGTCAGTCCGCCATCCGAGATCTGCACCGATTTCGCGGCCATCCCGTACATCGCATCGGGCTCGTCGCCGGCGCGCACCATCAGCGACACGAAGGTCAGGTCCACGCCCTGCGCGCCTTCGCCCTTGAGAATGTAGGCGTTTAGCGAATTGAAGGTGAAGAAGGACTGGTTGTAGCCGCGCCCCGACGGAATTAGCGAAAACAGCCCGCCTTTCGGCGCCGCCGGATTGACATAGTCGAAATGATGGAAGTCCGCCGGATATTTGAGATCGCCGAACGCCGACATGCCATGCGCTTCGGCACCGCCCTCGTTCGCGCGCGCCGGCTTAAGCCATGGCGCGCTCAGCACGCCGGCACCCAGGCCCAGCACATGCCGGCGCGTGAGCTGCGTCCTGCGCGGAAGAATCGTCAAGAGCGCTTTCCGATCTTTGCGGCCTTCTCGGCGTCGTACCACCACAGCGTCGGCAGGCCAGAGCGCGCGTATTTGGGCAGCGGCTCGGCGTGGCCAAAGCGGTCCCAGCGCGCATAGCGTGAGAACGGATAGGTGAACTGGGGCACGACGTAAAAGTTCCAGAGCAGCACGCGGTCGAGCGCCCGCGTTGCGGCGACGAGGTCGCCACGATCCTTGGCGTAGATGACCCGTTCGATCAACGTGTCGATGGCGGGGTTCTTGATGCCGATGGTGTTGCGCGAACCGGGCTGGTCCGCGGTCTGCGATCCCCAATATTCGCGCTGCTCGTTACCCGGCGACAGCGATTCGCCCCATTGATCGATGATCATATCGAAATCGAAGCTGCGCAGCCGGTTCTGATACTGCGCGTCGTCGACGACGCGAACCGATGCCGTGACGCCGATCCGCTCCAGCGATGGCTTGTAAAACAGCGCGATACGCTCGGCAGATGGGTCCTGCACCAAAATTTCTGCCGACACCGGCTTGCCCGAGGGATCGACGAGCTTCTTGTCCTTGATCTCGAAGCCGGCCTCCTTCAACAGCCGCAGCGCTTCGCGCAAATTGTTGCGCACGTTCTCGGGGTTACCGCCGACCGGATTTTGGTAAGAGGTCGTGAACACCTCCGCCGGCACCTTGTCGCGGAGCGGCTCGAGAATCTGCAATTCGGCGCCTTCCGGCACGCCCGAGCAGGCCAGCTCTGTGCCGTCGAAATAGCTGTTGATGCGCTTGTACTGGCTGTAAAACAGCTGCTTGTTCATCTCCTCAAAATCGAAGGCGTAGTTGAAAGCCCGCCGCAGCCGTGCGTCCTTGAACTGGTCGCGACGCAAATTGAGAACGAAGGCCTGCATGCGGCCGGAATCGTTGATCGGGAATTCCTCCTTGAGGACCCGCTTGTCGATAACCGCCGGGAAATCATAGGCCGTCGCCCATTGCTTGGCCGAGTTCTCGGCGATCCAATCGGCCTGGTCGGCCTTGAAAGCCTCAAGCGCGACGAGATTGTCGCGAAAGTACTCAAAGCGCAGCTCATCGAAATTGTGCAACCCGACCTGCACCGGCAGCTTGGCGCCCCAATAGTCGTGGACTCGCTCCAGCGTCACCGATCGCCCGGCGACAAACTCCTTGATCCGGTAGGCGCTTGAGCCGAGCGGCTTCTCCAATGTCGTCGCGGAGATGTCGCGCTTGCGGCCCTGATCGTCGGTGCCTTCCCACCAATGCTTGGGCAACACCGGCAGTTCGCCGACGATCGTGGGCAACTCGCGGTTTCCAGGACCATCGAAGGTAAACTTGATGTCCTGCTCGCCGACCTTGTCCACCTTGGTGACGTGACGATAGTAGGAGGCATAAAAAGGGCTTTGCTTCTTCAAAGTCTCGATCGAGAAGATCACGTCGTCCGGTGTCACCGGCTTGCCGTCGTGCCAGCGCGCTTCCTTGCGCAGACGATAGACCACCCAGCTGAAATCGTCGGGATGCGCCACAGCTTCGGCAAGCAGTCCGTATTCGGTCCCGACCTCGTCCTGAGACCGCTCCATCAGCGTCTCGTAGATCATGGTCGCGGCCGCCGCGATGTTGCCCTTCACGCCTGCTACAACAATGTTGAAATTGTCGAAGGTGCCGATCGAGATCATCCGCGCGATGCCGCCCTTCGGCGCATCGGGATTGACGTAGTCGAAGCGCGCAAAACCTGGCGGGTACTTGACGTCGCCGAACAGCGACAGCGCATGGCGCCATGGCGGGTCCGGCGTGGGCTGGGCCTGCGCCACCGCGATGGGCGCAATTCCGGCTATGCCGAGGAGCGCGGGGCTCGCGGCGGCACAGGCGCTGCCTTGCAGGAGCTGTCGTCTTGTAATGGCCAAATTGAAAGTTCCTCTTTCATGACGTGCGTTATTGGGCACGCACTATAAGGCAAGGATTCGACCGCTAACGTTGCTTTTTCCTCATGATTCGACGCGATTCTGCGGCGAAACGCCCCTGTAACAAACCCGCGAGGCGATCCTTGCAAACAGAAACGGCCAGGCAAGCCTGGCCGTTTCTAGCAAATTTTTCAGGCGCGGGCCGCAGACCCTCGATCGCGCCAGCCGCGTTCGGTCACTTGGCGGCCGTCGGCAGCGGCGCCGGGTGCTCGGACAGCGAATTGAGATAGGCGAGAATGTCGGCGCGCTGAGTGTCCTTGGACACGCCGGCAAAGCCCATGGCGGTGCCCGGCACATAACCCTTCGGGTTGGCGATGAACTGGTTGAGATCGTCGATCGTCCAGGTGCCGCCCTTGGCCTTCATAGCAGCCGAGAAATTGAAGCCGGCGCGGCCCTCGCCCTTCTTGTCGCCGACGATGGCGTAGAGATTGGGGCCGACGCGATTCGGCCCGTCCTTGTCGAAGGTATGACAGGCCTGGCAAACCTTTGCGGCCGCCGCGCCCTTTTCGACCGAGGCGGTCTGCAACAGCTTTTCGATCGGCTCCGATGGAGCCGCGGCAGCTTCCTTGGCGCCGCCCTCGGCCTCCTTCGCGGCAATTGCAAAGCCCGGTTTTTCCGGCACCCTCGGCGTAAACAGCGCACTTGCTGTAAAGCTCGTCACCAGCAGGAAGAGGCACGTGCCAAGGACCGCACCAATGATCTTGTTGAGTTCGAAGGAGTCCATTTCGGATCAGGCTCCAGGCCGGAAGGTCGGGATCGGGCGGCCGGATGGCCGCGGCAAAGAGGGGTCGAGGAATCGGCCCTTTCGCGCCGCACCCCGAGCATGGCTGAGATATCGGTTTGCCCGTGCTCTGGCAACCCGTATAAACGCGCCAACTTAACCGCCGCCTTGCCACGAATTTCCGGCCTGCAATCGGATGCTCAAGACCCGCAATTTGGTGCTGATTCCGGCCCGCATGGCCTCGAGCCGGCTGCCGGGCAAGCCGCTGATGGAGATCGCGGGGCTGCCGATGATCGTGCATGTGCTTCGCCGGGCCGAGGAAGCGGCAATCGGCCGCGTGGCGGTTGCAACCGATACGCCCGAGATCGCCGCAGCGGTGAAAGCCCATGGCGGGGAGGCGGTCATGACCAGCCCCCACCACCCCTCCGGCTCCGACCGGGTTTTCGAGGCGATGGAAAAGCTCGATCCCGAAGGCAGCGCCGAGATCGTGATCAACCTGCAGGGCGATTTTCCAACCATCGCGTCGCAGAACATTCGCGACGTGCTGGCGCCGCTTTCCGACCCTGCCGTCGATATCGCAACCCTTGCGGCCGAGATCCACACCGAAGAGGAAAGCCTCGCCCCGAGCGTCGTCAAGGCCGTCGGCTCCTCTCTGGGCGGCCGGCGCATGCGCGCGCTGTATTTTACCCGCGCCACCGCCCCCCACGGCGAGGGCCCGCGCTACCATCATATCGGCCTTTATGCCTATCGCCGCGCGGCGCTGGAGCGTTTCGTCAAACTGCCGCCCTCGCCTCTGGAGCTGCAGGAAAAGCTCGAACAGTTGCGGGCGCTGGAAGCGGGCATGCGCATCGACATCACCATCGTGGATACCGTCCCGCGCGGTGTCGACACCCCGGCCGACCTCGAAACCGCCCGCCGCATACTGGCGAAATTGTGAGGCGCTGCTACAAGGCCCACCATGACCAAGACACTGAAAATTGCGTTCCAGGGCGAGCCGGGCGCCAATTCCCATATCGCCATCGTCGAGGCCTATCCGGACGCCGAGCCGGTGCCCTGCGCGACCTTTGAGGACGCGCTGGCTGCGATCTCTTCGGGGGAGGCCGACCTCGGCATGATCCCGATCGAGAACTCGGTCGCAGGCCGCGTCGCCGACATCCATCACCTGTTGCCGGCCTCCGGCCTCTACATCGTCGGCGAATGGTTTCTGCCGATCCGCCACCAAATGATGGCGCTGAAAGGCACAAAGCTCACCGACATCAAGACGGTCGAAAGCCATGTCCACGCGCTCGGGCAATGCCGCCGCATCATCCGCAAGCTCAACCTCAAACCGATCGTCGCGGCCGATACCGCCGGCAGCGCCCGCGACATAGCCGAACGCGGCGACAAGAGCGTCGCTGCGATCGCCTCGCGCCTTGCCGCGGAGATCTATGGCCTCGATATTCTTGCCGAGGATGTCGAGGACGAGAGCCACAACACCACGCGCTTCGTCGTGCTGGCGCGTGAGGAGAAATGGGCCGTGCAGGGCTCGGGGCCATTGGTCACGACCTTCGTGTTCCGAGTGCGCAACCTGCCGGCTGCGCTTTACAAGGCGCTCGGCGGCTTCGCCACCAACGGCGTCAACATGACGAAGCTCGAAAGCTACATGGTTGACGGCAATTTCTTCGCCACGCAATTTTACGCAGATGTCGACGGTCATCCCCACGACAAAGGCCTCACCTTCGCACTGGAGGAGTTGAAATTCTTCTCCCGCGAATTCCGCATTGTCGGCGTCTATCCCGGCCATCCCTTCCGCGCGACCTTCAGCGAAAAGCTGGATTAGGCCGCCGCCTTCCTTTTCGGGCCGAACGCGTCGGCGAGCAGGCTGTAGGATCTCTTCCGCGCCTCATGGTCGTAGACGGCGGTGATGACCATCAGCTCGTCCGGCCGGCTGGCCGAAATCAGCGGCTCCAGCTTTTGCATCACTGTCGCCGGACTGCCGACGAACAGCCGGGAGCGGTTGCGCATGATCGAAGCGCGCTCCGCATCGGTGTAGGGATAGGCCTGCGCCTCTTCCGGGCTCGGCAGCGGCAGATATTGGCCGCGGTCGCGGCGCAGGCGGTTGAGATCCATCGAGGACGCAAGCCGTTCCGCGTCCGTATCGGTCTCGGCCGCGACGATTGCGACTGCGAGAATCGCATGGGGCGTGGCGCGCCAGACCGATGGCTGGAAGCGGGCGCGATAATTCGTCATCGCATCGACGGCATCATGGGTCGCGAAATGATGCGCGAAGGCAAAGCCCATACCGACCTGCGCGGCCAGCTCGGACGAGTAATCGCTGGAGCCGAGCAGCCAGATCGGCGGCAGCGGCGTGTCGTCCGGCATCGCCACGACATTGTTGTAGGGATGGCCTTGCGGGAAATTCCGCGTCTCCCACAGCGTCAGCTCATGCAGCCGCTCCAGAAAATCGTCGCCTTCGCGGCGGTCGAGCCGGCTGCGCAGCGCATAAGCGGTCGCGCCATCGGTGCCGGGCGCGCGCCCGAGACCAAGATCGATCCGGCCCGGAAACAGCGCCTCCAGCATCTTGAAGCGCTCGGCGACCATGAGCGGGGCATGGTTCGGCAGCATCACACCGCCGGAACCGACGCGGAGATTCCTGGTCACCGCCGCGATCTGCCCGATCATCACGTCAGGCGCGGGGCTCGCCACAGAAGCGAGATTGTGATGCTCGGCAAGCCAGTAGCGGACATAGCCGAGCTCGTCGACATGGCGCGCGAGGTCGATGCTGTTGCGAAGCGCAGCGGCCGGTTTTGTCGCTGTGGTGACGACGGAGAGGTCGAGGACTGAGAGCGGGATCATGAATGCCTAAGCTAGTGCACGGCAGGATGCGGACAATGGCGCCTCGCGCGGGGCGGATAGGCGCCGGCGCGCACTTGGAAAGCCGCCAGTTGGGATTGATGACAAAATACAGTATCTTTATACGAACTGCCCATTTTGCCGGAGCGTTCATTAGTATTGAGTTCATTCATGTTTTTTCTATTCTTCTTTGCCCATCACACAGTGTTTTTTGACCCTTCATTCGATTATTCTTGAAGATTTTGGGCAATTTCCCATCCATTGTGGGCTAGTTTGGGCCACCCTGTTTGGCCTATTTTAGCGCTTCCCACGTAGACCCGACGGTTTGCAATCGCCAAAGCGGAGTTCGAGCTGGCATGACCGACGTACCGCCCCCGCCCCTGTCCGACGGGCACCGCGCGCCAATCCGGCCGGCGATCTCCTTTGAGTTCTTTCCGCCGAAGACCGAGGAGATGGAAAGGAACCTGTGGGACACCATCAAGCGGCTCACGCCGCTTGCGCCCAACTTCGTCTCGGTGACCTATGGCGCCGGCGGCTCCACGCGCGAGCGCACGCACGCCACGATTGCCCGCATCCTGAAAGAGACCGATCTGCTGCCGGCCGCGCATCTGACCTGCGTCGGCGCCTCGCGCGGCGAGATCGACGACATCGTCGACCGCTACCATGATCTCGGCGTCCGCCACATTGTGGCGCTGCGCGGCGATCCTGCAACCGGCATCGGCACGCCGTTCGTCGCCCACCCACAAGGCTACCAGACCTCGCCCGAGCTCGTCGCCGGCATCAAGAAACGTCATGGCGACATCGAGGTGTCGGTCTCGGCCTATCCGGAAAAGCATCCCGAGGCGCGCGACTTCGACGCCGATATCGATACGCTCAAGGCCAAGGTCGATGCCGGCGCGGCGCGCGCGATCACGCAAGTGTTCTTCGATAACGACCTCTACTTCCGCTATCTCGACCGCGTCCGCGCCCGCGGCATCGAAATCCCGATCGTGCCGGGCATCATGCCGATGCACAATTTCAAGCAGGCGCGCAATTTCGTCACCCGCGCCGGCACCACCGTGCCGGACTGGCTCGCGCAAAAATTCGAAGGCCTCGACGACGACGTCGAAACCCGAAAGCTCGTTGCCGCCACCGTTGCGGCAGGCCAGGTGCAGAAGCTGGCAAAACACGGCGTCGGGACCTTTCATTTTTACACCATGAACCGCGCCGATCTCGTGTTCACGATCTGCCATCTGCTCGGCATCCGCCCGAACGGCGCGCAAAAGGCGGCCTGATGCAAATCCCCGTATCCTCCAAGCGAACCGCCCTGCTCCAGGCTGCTGCAAAACGCATCCTGGTGCTCGATGGCGCGATGGGCACGATGATCCAGGGCTTGCAGCTCGACGAAGCCGCCTTCCGCGCCGCGCGCTTTGCGGATTTTCATCGCGACGTCCGCGGCAACAACGACCTTCTGGTCCTGACGCAAGCGAAGGCGATCGAGGACCTCCACGCCGACTATCTGCGCGCCGGCGCCGACATTGTCGCAACCAACACGTTCTCCTCCACGTCGATTGCGCAGGCCGACTACGACATGTCGGAACTCGCCTATGAGCTCAACCGCGAGGGCGCACGGCTGGCACGCGCCGCCGCTGAACGGGTCGAGCGCGAGGACGGCAAGCCGCGCTTTGTCGCAGGCGCGATCGGACCGACCAACCGCACCGCCTCGATCTCGCCCGACGTCGCCAATCCCGGTTTTCGCGCGGTCACCTTCGATGACCTCCGCCAGGCCTATGGCGAACAGGCGCGCGGGCTGATCGACGGCGGCGTCGACCTGCTGCTGGTCGAAACCATCTTCGACACGCTCAACGCCAAGGCCGCGCTTTACTCGATCTCCGAGCTGCTCGAGCAGCGTGGCATCGACGTGCCAGTGATGGTGTCGGGCACCATCACCGACAAGTCCGGCCGCCTGCTCTCCGGGCAGCTTCCCGAGGCCTTCTGGAACTCGGTGCGGCATGCCAGGCCGATCACCATCGGCTTCAACTGTGCGCTCGGCGCGGAAGATCTGCGCAGCCACATCGCCGATATCGGACGCGTCGCCGATACGCTGGTATGCGCCTATCCCAATGCCGGCCTGCCCAACGAGTTCGGGCAATATGACGAGAGCCCGGACTACATGGCGCGCCTGATCGGCGAGTTCGCCCGCGACGGTCTTGTCAACATTGTCGGAGGCTGCTGCGGCACCACGCCGGAACATATCGCGGCCATCGCGGCTGCCGTCGCGCCGCATCGCCCACGCGTCGTGCCCGAGATCGAGCGCCGCCTGCGGCTCTCCGGCCTCGAGCCCTTCGCGCTGACGCCTGCGATCCCCTTCGTCAATGTCGGCGAGCGCACCAATGTCACGGGCTCGGCGCGCTTCCGCAAGCTGATCACCGCCGGCGACTACACCGCGGCACTTCAGGTCGCGCGCGACCAGGTCGAGAACGGCGCCCAGGTGATCGACGTCAACATGGACGAGGGGCTGCTCGATTCCGAAGCCGCGATGCGGACCTTCCTCAACCTCGTCGCCGCCGAGCCCGACATCGCCCGCGTTCCCATCATGGTCGATTCCTCGAAATTCTCCGTGATCGAGGCCGGGCTCAAATGCGTGCAGGGCAAGCCGATCGTCAACTCGATCTCGCTGAAGGAAGGCGAAGCGAAATTCATCCATGAGGCGACGATCGCGCGACGCCACGGCGCGGCCGTCGTGGTGATGGCATTCGACGAGAAGGGCCAGGCCGACACGTTTGCGCGCAAGACCGACATCTGCAAGCGCGCCTACGACATCCTGGTTGGCCAGCTCGATTTCCCGCCGGAGGACATCATCTTCGATCCCAATATCTTCGCGATCGCGACCGGCATCGAGGAGCACAACAATTACGGCGTCGATTTCATCGAGGCGGCGCGCTGGATCCGCAAGAACCTTCCGGGCGCGCATGTTTCCGGCGGCGTCTCCAATCTCTCCTTCTCGTTCCGCGGCAACGAGCCGGTGCGCGAGGCGATGCATTCGGTGTTCCTCTATCATGCGATCCACGCCGGCATGGATATGGGCATCGTCAATGCCGGGCAGATGATCGTCTATGACGATATCGATCCCGAGTTGCGGCAGGTATGCGAGGACGTCGTGCTCAACCGCGACCCCGGCGCCTCGGAACGCCTGCTTGCGCTCGCGAAAAAATTCCGCGGCAAGGAAAAGCAGGCCAAGGAGAGCGATCTGGCCTGGCGCGAATGGCCGGTCGAGAAGCGGCTGTCCCACGCGCTGGTGCACGGAATCACCGAGTTCATCGAGCAGGACACCGAAGCTGCCCGCAAGACTGCGGCGCGGCCGCTGGAGGTGATCGAAGGCCCCCTGATGGCCGGCATGAACGTGGTCGGCGATCTCTTCGGCGATGGCAAGATGTTTTTGCCGCAGGTCGTCAAATCCGCGCGCGTGATGAAGCAGGCGGTCGCCTATCTGATGCCGTTCATGGAGGAAGAGAAGGCGAGGAATCTCGCGAGCGGAGCCGTCGGCGATGGCGGCCACGGCGCCGGCAAGATCGTGATGGCGACCGTGAAGGGCGACGTCCACGACATCGGCAAGAACATCGTTGGCATCGTGCTCCAGTGCAACAATTTCGAGGTCATCGACCTCGGCGTGATGGTGCCTGCTGTCAAGATCATCGAGACAGCGAAGCAAGAGCGTGCCGACATCATCGGCCTCTCCGGCCTGATCACGCCCTCGCTCGACGAGATGGCGTTCATGGCGAGCGAGATGGAGCGCGAGGGCTTGACGATTCCGCTGCTGATCGGCGGCGCCACCACGAGCCGCGTGCACACCGCGGTGAAGATCGATCCGAACTATCGCAGCGGTCCGGTGGTGCATGTCAATGACGCAAGCCGCGCCGTCGGCGTCGCCTCCGCGCTGATGTCGCCGGACAAGCGCGAGGCCTATGCGAGCGGGGTCCGCGCCGAATACGCAAAGATCTCCGCCGCCCATTTCCGCGCGCAAGCCGACAAGAAGCGGCTTAAACTCGCGCAAGCGCGCGCCAATGCTGTCGCCACCGATTTCGCCAGGTCGCCGCCGAAGAAGCCGACCTTCCTCGGCGTCAAAAGCTTCGGCGACTACGATCTCGCCGAGCTCGTGCCCTATATCGACTGGACGCCGTTCTTCCAGACCTGGGAGCTCGCGGGGCGTTTTCCCGCGATCCTCGACGACGCAAAAGTCGGCGAAGCCGCCCGCTCGCTCTATGGCGATGCGCGAAAGCTGCTCGACCGCATCGTCCAGGAGAAGTGGTTCAAGGCGCGCGCCGCGATCGGCTTCTGGCCGGCGAATGCCGTCGGCGACGACATCGTGCTCTATGCCGACGAGATGCGGCAGAAAAAGCTCGCGACCTTGCACACGCTGCGCCAGCAGCTCGAGAAGCGCGAGGGCCGCTTCAACGCCGCGCTCGCCGACTTCATCGCGCCCGCAACTTCGGGCGTCCCCGACTATGTCGGCGCCTTCGTGGTGACCGCCGGGATCGGCGAGGACGCGGTCGCCGACCGCTTCAAGCGCGCCAATGACGATTATTCCTCGATCCTCGCCAAGGCGTTGGCCGATCGTCTGGCGGAAGCCTTTGCCGAGCGCATGCATGCGCGCGTGCGCCGCGAGTTCTGGGCCTATGCGCCGGACGAGGCGCTCTCCCAGGAAGAGCTGATCCTCGAAAAATACGCCGGGATTCGTCCCGCGCCCGGCTATCCCGCGCAGCCCGACCACACCGAGAAGGCGACGCTGTTTGCGCTGCTCAACGCGGAACAAAACACGGGCGTGAAGCTGACCGAGAGCTTTGCGATGTGGCCGGGCTCGTCGGTGTCCGGGCTCTATTTCGCCAACCCTGAGAGTTACTATTTTGGCGTCGGCAAGATCGAGCGCGACCAGGTCGAAGATTATGCAGCGCGCAAGGGCATGACGGTTGGCGAGATCGAGCGCTGGCTCGCGCCGATCCTCAACTACATCCCTGCGCAGGATCAGTCCACTGAGGCCCGCGCTGTGACCGAGGCGATGCCGACCACGGCGCCTGCATCCGTACCCGCCAACGATCGCGCGTCCTTTGATCTCGCCTCGCATCCGCCGGGCTGCACCTGCGCGGTGCATCTGATGTGGCGGAAGAAGGCGGTGGGTGCGGGGTAGAGCCACCCACTCCGCTGTCGTCCCGGCGAACGCCGGGACCCATACCGCGGAATCTCTCGACAGGGCAGTCTGATCGTCGTCCTTCGCATAACGAAGGCCTGTGGTTATGGGTCCCGGATTTCGCTCGCGTGCGCTCGCTTGTCCGGGACGACGTCGAATTATCTGATTCAGTTTTCAAACAGCCCACCCAGACACACCTTCGCATTCCCGCGGCGCGATCGCGCCCGGGTGATGCAGCAACGGCGTCCCTCGAAAAGCAGAGGGCGCAGGGAATGCCGGGTGTTGTGCTGCACCCGCAGCCTTGTGTGCGAAACAAAGAAGCACACAAGCGTAGTCACTACAGGTGAAGCCGAAACAAGCGACATTCCCTGCGCGATGGTGTTAACGGCTGCTTCGCGCTCTTCCCGGTGTCCGTGACCTTATAGTCACCGTCGCGTGTGGGATCATCACCCGCACGCTTAGCGCCAGCCCAGGGGCGCCAGAACCACGCGACTTGGCCGTCCGCGTTGGCGCCGCACGTCATACGGCGCAACCGCGTCCATCGCATCCCGCGCCCAACACTCGTGACGATCGCGAAGCGCCCCTCTTGAGGGCACGGGACGGGCGAAGAGGATCATGTATTTACGAAAAACGGAAGCACAAAATGTGGGCACAGAGTCGGAAAATCAGAACCAATTGAGCCGGCTCGCGAATTCCGATTTTTCGCGCAAGCGATTTCGGGCCTTCGAACGCCGTCGCGGGAAGCGCGTCGCGCAAACCTCCACTTGTCGGGCAAATCACCCGGGATCGTAGCGGCATGGGCTGACGGCCGCTCAGGGTTCGCTCTGGTCAATCCAGCCAGGTAGTGATAACTCTGTACGCATTCTTAGATTGCACCACTCCCAACCACGGGAGACCGGCCGCGACGCAATCGTCGTTCGGGGCGATCGGCCGTCTCGTTTCATTGTTTGATGTCGGCTGACCAGATCGGGTTCGGCCTGAAGATTTCAAAATGAATGTTTTGGAGTATCCTACTATGACCGATTCCAGAGACGCGACTCAATCCCGGGCTCGTTTGAGCACCGAGCAAACCACGTGGCTTTTCATCTGCCTCGCGCTCCTAGCCGGCTTCGCTCTGCTCAGCGCGACCATGGTCATCCCGAATGCAATCAACAAGGTTCAGGACGACAGGGACACGCTCGAAGCCACCCTGAAAACCATATCGGGCGCAAAGGAACGGTCGGCGGCACTTGCGCTGGCCAGTTCCGATCTTCAGGCCGGAATCGCCTCGCTGGGTTCGGCGATCGAGGCGATCAGCGATCCCAATGTGAGAGGCACCCTCCAGCGGGAATTCGGGCCGGTTTCGGCGAGCGCGCGACGCATCGATGCGATTGCGGCGTCGATCACAGAAACCTATCAGCGCTTCGGATCAGCGACCGAGCGATCCCCGCGCTATGCACAGGGGGTCGATCTATTCAATGCGATCGTGCCGGCGGCAAGGGCCGCGCAGAAAGGAGGCGGCAAGGGCGGCAGCCAACAAGGCAACGCCTCGATCGATCTACGCAAGAAGTACGAAGATACGGTGCAGCAAGAGCAAAAAATCCGATTCTTCGAGCGAACGTTTTACGGTCTGGGGAGCTTGGGGGTCATCCTCATCTTCGCCACGATTTTTGGACCGGCTGCAACGAGGGGGACATTTGTCGAGATCGTAAAGATATATCTCCCCTCGCTCCTGTCTTCATGGGGCACGTTCATGGCGGCAATTTCCATTTGAGCAACCTGGCGGCAGTTCACCCCTTCGGTGGCGCAAGCGGCTGCGCGATCTCCTTGAATGTCGGCAGCGCCTCGCATAGGGCTGAATGCGCCGCAAGCGCCGGATAGCGCGCACCCTGATAGAGCTGCGGATGCGCTTCCGCGGTGAAGCGCAGCACGCAGGCAAGCGCAATGTCGGAATGGCCGATGCGCTCGCCATAGAGCCAGGGCGTCGTCGCGGCGGCGCGCTCCTTCTCCAGCACGTCGAGCGCGCCGGCTATCTGCGCCTCGCAGCGCTCGACCCAGAGTTTCAATTGCTCCTTGCGCAGCACGCTCTCGTAGACCAGGCTCACCGACTTGTCGCCTAATCCCGTGGCGAGCGCGCAGATGCGCAAGTGCCGCCGCCGCTCCAAGCCGCGTGGCGCGATCATCGCCTTTTCCTCGCCGACAAGCTCGTCGAGATAATCGAGGATGATGAAACTCTCGATCAGCGCCTCGCCGTCGTCGAGCACCAGCGTCGGCACGCGGCGCAGCGGATTGTACGGCGCGATCCTGTCGGCATCGCCGAAGGTCGACCACGGCTTGTGGTCGAATTTGATGCCATAAAGCCGCATCGCGATCGCGACACGGCGGACAAAGGGGGAGTCGTATTGGCCGATGAGGAACATGACTTCTCCGTTCGTCATGCCCGCGCTTGTCGCGGGCATCCACGCCTCTCCTCATGCTGGAACAGACGTGTGGCCGGGCCTCCGCCGCGCCGAAGGGGCTTCGGCCCCGCAGGCGGGACGAGCCCGGCCACGACGTCAGAGTACGCGCCAGCCCCACAGCCCACCACCACAATTGCGGAATGCTGGATCATCCGTTTTCAAGGGTTCTACAACGAAGCTACCGCTTGCCCGCCCATAAATAACGAGTTTGAGTGGCACCGGCGGCGCCGGCGGGGCCGCCGAGCGGACATTATGTCGCTAGTCCCCGGCTTCCGGTGTGCTAGCTTCAGCAGTGCCTGCCCTTGGCGGCAGGCAAGTCGCGGTTTCAATCGTCAGAAGTGCGGCAAGCGCGGCCGGTGGCTACGAGATGCAATCGCAGCGTTACGGCCCAATTGCCATGCGCATGTCCCGGTTTTTTGGGGATGGCAGCATGAAACGACGTGAGTTCATCACATTGATCGGTGGCGTGTCGGTCGCTTGGACGATGGCGGCGCACGCCCAGATTTCTCGTCCGGCAACCAGGATCGGCGTGCTGATGGGCATCGGCGATACGGACCCGGAAGCAACACCGCGCGTCGAAGCCTTGCTGAAGGGGCTTCAGGAACTCGGCTGGAACGAGGGAAAGAACATTCATCTGGATTATCGCTGGACAGCCGGCGATGTGGACAAGGCGCAGCTGTTTGCAAAGGAGATCGTCGACCTCAAG
>Ga0335076_10001611_pt1 | contig 21922 bp, 26 predicted proteins | sample Lox_Sample_25_FD_206717 | JGI IMG/M metagenome (GOLD analysis project Ga0335076, IMG submission 206717) | Soil microbial communities from Loxahatchee National Wildlife Refuge, Florida, United States - Lox_Sample_2.5 | ecosystem: Environmental > Terrestrial > Soil > Wetlands | place: USA... | reverse complement strand
AAATTCAGAGTATGGTGAGCGCGGCAGGACTCGAACCTGCGACCCATGCCTTAAAAGGGTCGCCAAACCAAATGCTAACAACAACTTGCACGTCCAGCTTACTCCATGCACGACGCAATAAAATCATCGAGATGCAAACAAGACGTTCGTCTGGGTGCCCGGAGGGTGTCCGAGATTTCGCGTCTGAATCTGTCAGTTGCTGATAGGGCCATTTTCTTTGCTATCGTAAAATAGTCTGGACTATTTTACGATATACGCGATAATGGTCCTGCATGAATGATCGCCCGCGTCTTTACACGGCAATGCTAGCTGATCATCTGGAACGACACCGTCAGATGGCATTGGTTTCAGGGCCTCGCCAGGTCGGTAAGACAACGACTTGCAGATCGGTCAGCAATGAGTACCTTAACTGGGACAATGCAGATGATCGCAGACTCTTGTTACGGGGGCCGGCTTCGATAGCAGACGCCCTGCACCTGGATGTCCTTCGAGCAAAATCCCCGGTCGCGACCCTCGACGAACTGCACAAATACACCAAGTGGAAGAGTCTACTGAAGGGCTTCTTCGACAGCTACGGTGACCGAGTGCGCCTCATTGTCACGGGAAGCTCTCGCATAGACATTTTCCGCCGTGGCGCGGACAGCCTGATGGGTCGTTACTTTCTTTACCGGATGCATCCCTTGAGCGTCGGGGAAAACCTGAGAACTCACCTCCCGCAAAAAGAAATTCACGCTCCGGAGGAAATCCGCTCGGCTGACTGGGACGCATTGTGGGAACATGGCGGATTTCCAGAACCATTTCTTCGCCGCGACACCCGGTTCACTCGCCGGTGGCGTTCCCTTAGATATGAACAGCTGTCGCGCGAAGACTTGCGCGAGGTGGCTCGGGTATCTGATCTCGGAACTCTGGAAACACTAATGCAGATTCTCGGGGAGTGCAGCGCACAGCAACTGATCTATTCCAATCTCGCGCGCGAGATTGGGGTCTCCGTCGATACCGTCAAGAGATGGATCGATCTTCTCGCGCGCCTTCATTACGGTTTCCTCGTTCGTCCTTGGTTCAGAAATGTCGCCAAATCTTTACGTAAGGAACCGAAATGGTTCCTGCGGGACTGGAGTGGAGTAGTAGAAGATGGCCCACGAGCAGAGACTTTAGTCGCGTGTCATCTTTTAAAGGCTGTCGAAGCTTGGACGGACCTCGGATTAGGTGATTTCGAATTGCGTTACCTGCGCGACAAACAGAAGCGTGAAGTGGACTTTGTCGTCGTCAAAGATCGAAAACCTTGGTTCCTGGTGGAAGTGAAAATGAGCGACCAAACACTTTCACCGGCACTGGGATATTTTCAAGCTCAGACCAACGCTCAACACTCATTTCAAGTAGTCATGAATCTTCCCTATCAGCAAGCCGACTGCTTTCGCATCCAGCGCGCGGTTGTAGTCCCCGCAAAGAGCTTCTTGAGTCAGTTGCTTTGACTCGAATTGCGTAGCATTCATGCCCTAGGGCTCCTGACCTCTTCCCCTTCCTTGTTCGAAATCACGCTCGGACCTGCTCGGAAGGCGCGAAGCAGGTCACAACCTCTGGTAACCAGCGGGGCGGAACTCCAGACGATAACTTGCGTACTAATACGTAGTTTTCCGCACCCCATGGCGGAACAGTTAACGCAGGAGATTCCGGATTCTGAAAGCGATAGCTCGAAAGCGAGAAGCCAATGTGGGAAAACGAATGTGGAATAGCCGGGGCAAAGAGGTTGGCTCGCCGACACACCAAGCGGAGAATCGAAATACCTCCTCCAGCGAGTGAGCTTGAGGCGATGCTGGAATTGCATTTCGAAGCCTTACTGGTGAAACAATATTCAGAACAGACAATCAAAGCACGACGGGATCAGTTCAAAGTCTTTGTACGCTGGTGTGCCGATCAAGGTATAAACAGTCCTCGTGACATTTCGCCAGCTCTGCTGGAACGTTACCGAGGGCATCTTTTCTACTATCGCAAGAAGAACGGCGAACCGCTTAGCTTCCGCACGCAACACGGGATGCTCGTACCTCTGAAAGGCTGGCTCCGATGGATGGCTCGCGAAAAATACATTCTGCAGAATCCGGCCGTGGACCTCGAGCTGCCCCGCTTGGGACGCTTCCTGCCAAAACATGCACTCACTCGTGATGAGATCGAGAGCATACTAGCGGAGCCGAATACTGGTGATGCACGCGGTTTGAGAGATCGGGCTTTGTTGGAAACTCTCTATTCAACCGGGATGCGCCGGGCAGAGTGTGTGCAATTAAAACTTCACAATGTCGATTTTAACAACGGGACTGTTTTTATCCATCAGGGAAAGGGTAGGAAGGACCGTGTTATACCGATTGGGAATCGAGCACTCCATTGGATCGAAAAATATTTGACTGAGGTAAGGCCGCTGCTCGTGCTTGAACCGGATGATAGTTCTCTCTTTCTTTCCTTCTATGGAGCGGCCATTAGCCGCGATCATCTCAGCGGAATCGTGCACGAGTACGTGAAAGCTGCGAATATCGGTAAATTAGGTGGACCACATCTGCTGCGACACACGATGGCAACCCTAATGCTGGAGAATGGAGCCGAACTTCGATTTCTCCAGGAGATTCTTGGGCATGAAAGCATCGCTACAACGCAAATCTACACCCACGTTTCCATTCGACAGCTGAAACTCGTGCACAGTAAGACCCATCCTGCCGAACGTTCTCTGAATCCGAGGAGCATGACCTCACGAGCTGCGGCTAGTCAGAGTCTCCGGGCCGCAATCACTTCGCCCATGACGCGCATTTCCTAGCATAGATGTGATTTCCAAAGTTCAATCCATGCATTCCTAAAGTCACTCCTGTGATCCGTGGTCAGCAAACTACAATAAAGGGCGATACATAGGACAACGCGGAAGAGCGTTCAATACTGGAGAAATCGTTCGGCAGCCATACTGCTTCGTTCTGTTGGCTCGCTCAGTTCTCAGGTGTTTATGTCTCGTGAGAATCAATTCCAAGTGCGAACGTGGGGCATCGCTACCCATCCCACAATTTACCTCTATGATGGTTTCACATCGGTTCAGGAAGTCGATAACAGCGGAACTATTCAAGGACGATACACGCAAAGCTTGCTGATAGACGAACCGCTAGCTGAGTTTCGAGCGAACACGAGTAGCTACTACGAACAAGACGGGGTCGGTTCGACAACGTCCCTGAGCAACCAGGCGGGAGCGTTGTCAAACACCTACCTCTTCGACTCGTTTGGCAAGGTGACCGCATCCAATGGCACCAACCCGTTTCAGTACACCGGTCGCGAATTTGACCCAGAGACCGGCCTGCTCTTCTATCGCGCAAGGTATCTTGATGCTGTGGGAGGAAGATTCGTCAGTGAGGATCCAGTTGGCTTCAGCGGTGGCAATGACTTTTACAGCTACGTAAACAACTCCCCTCTCAGCCTGATTGATCCGAGCGGAAATGCCCCTTGTTTGGACCTAGACAAGTTTGTGTCTACCCTGCATCACAACGCACTTCCCCCCTATGGAGGTCACCATTGTGGTAGGTACGTAGGATGGGCCCTGACAGCGGGCGGAGCGAACACCGGCAGCCACAACGGCAAAGACTATGGCCCGTACTTGCTGGATTCGGGATTCACGGAAGTATCTTCGACTGGGTATCAGCCACAAACCGGAGATGTAGTGGTCATCCAATCGTACCCAGGTAATTCGGCAGGCCACGTAGCGGGTTTCGACGGAACCAACTGGGTATCTGACTACATACAACCGTCGAACTATCCTGCGGGATCTCCGAATGGCATATATCCAGGTCCGGGTTACAGAAGCTACAAACCCCAATACGTTATCTATCGCCCAATACCGTGTCCAACCTCGACCACTGAGCAGAGTCTCTTGCAGCACGTCATCGGCTGGATACGTGGACTGTTTTAGTAAGAGTGTGAGGTCAGGGGATATATGAGATCACTCCGGTTTATAGCGATCGGCATGCTGCTGTTTAATGGAGTACTCAGCACTGCGCAGTCAAAAACAGCTCGGCTAGTCGATCCCTTCTTCCTAATTCGTTATGACGCCGACAAGGTCCACTTCGATCCGATGCCTTCGAGCGTAAAAGATCACTGTCCAGAGATGCGCGATCACTATATCAAGGCGTGGGTGTATGGGCACCTGAACACACAAGATGCTGAGTACTTCGTTGTTGACGGATACATCAAGCCTGGATCGGATGATGCCCCTGGTGCTTCAGCCGTGCCCGAAGGAGGCTACGGTTTTGTGATTAAGTTACAGCCGGGAACGTGCACCGTCGAAACGTCTCCAAACGTGTTCTTTCCAGCTGCGACTCAGGGGAGAAGCCAATCTCCCAAAATGATGCTGCCTGAGGCTATCCTAGACGCTCTCTCAGCGGACATGTTGAAGAGATATTCGAAGGCGTTCGGTGGAAAAAAAATCTTCTTGAAGTCCATCCAGATAAAGCGTGAGGAACTGCCTCCGTCCCTACGAAGCGAGCTGGAGAAGTTTGAGAGAATGGCGGGGACCGACTCGAAGTAGCGCATGTGAACCCCACCGCCGAAAACCTACGCCTACGACACGATGTGCAAGAGATTGGTGTCGCTGGTCACAACTACAATTCATTCAACAAACTAACGTGGTGTGCGAACGGGAGCTTCGCCTATGACGCAAACGGGAATAGCCTCGCCGACGCACAGGACCGGAGCTTTACATGGGATTTCGAGAATCGGCTCGTGCAGGCTGTAGTGCCGGGAACCAACGGCGGCACCACAACGTTCCGCTACGATCCGTTCGGTAGGCGCATTCAAAAGTCAGGGCCACTCGGCACCACCAATTACCTCTATGACGGCGCGAACGATATCGAGGAAGTCGACAACGCAGGGAACGTCTTGGCGAGGTACACGCAAGGAAGAGAGATCGACGAGTCGCTCGCTATGTTTCGCTCGGGAACCGCGAGCTACTACGAGCATGACGGCGTTAACTCGATCACTTCGCTGAGCAACGGAACGGCTGCGCCCGCGAACACCTACACGTTCGATTCATTTGGAGAGCTAACGGCATCTACAGGTTCAATCACTAATCCCTCCCAGTACACCGGGCGTGAGTTCGATCCAGAGACACGGATCAATTACTATCGCGAACGCTACTTTGATCCGTCATCTGGACGGTTCCTCTCGGAGGACCCCCTGCGCTTCAAGACTGCTACCAATTTTTATCCTTACGCCGCCAACAACCCGCTGCGATTCAATGACCCAATGGGACTGAGTGCGGCGGATGTTCAGCGAATTTTCGGTGCGTGCCAGAAGTGCACGGATCAGCTCACCAAGAGCGGGGAGCGACGTGCTGGAAGCGGCACGATGAATGGGTGGGCAAATAACATCATCGACTTCTTTTCCCTTGGCTTCCGCTATTCCGGTTGCACGCGGCAGGCAGACCTGACCGCAAGCTGCATGAACTTCCCTTCATCTCCGTACGATAGCAACTGGAACTTTACCGTCGAGAGCACAGAATGGGGATTCCATCACGTCACGATGGGCAGATCAAACGATCCTTCTGATCCGATCGTCGTTTGTGATCCGTGGAGGAACACACACTACACGATTCCGAGCGGTCCGGGCCCAGGCTCAGGCGGCGGCAATGGCGGCGGAGGCGGAACGTCTTTCTAGGGGGAATTATGAAAAGACTTCTCTGGACAGCGGCTCTAGCAATAGGCGGCTTTGCACTCGGCTGGCAGGATCAGGGAGGCCGATTAGAACCTCAGCACGTCCTTCTGGTGACTGTTTGGTTTGCCGCGATTGGATTCGGTTTTGGAAGCATCTTTTCCAAACGCCGTCCGAGGAACTGGCTACTCGTCTTCTGCTGGGCATTCACTCTGGGGCTCGTTGCAGTGATCTTTTCAAGTTTCGTTCCACTTGCCTCCTTCCCGGCGCAAGCATCCGTTGCTGGAGCGATTGGGGCACTCTTGGGGGGCGCAGTTGGGTTTGCTCAGTGGAAGCTCTCCGAACGCGGACAGGATCGTGAAGGGCCAGTGGCGGGATAGAAAGCCTGAGTAGCTGCCGCTGGCGCGTGAGTTGTGACCGCCTCAGGTCTGGGAAGTTTCTTCTTTACCTGCCGATCCGCAGGAGTTCCGCTGGCCGATTCCTGCTCGATCTACTGTTCGATCGCTGTCGATGAGGTCCTGATTCCGGAGTTGAATCCGCGTCCGGTGCTGACCCGGAACGTGGCGATTCCGCCACAGGCGTGAGGTTCTTGCCCTCCCGAAGCGCCGTTGTGGAGTCAAGAGTTTTCAGCCGTGCTGCGCACGGTGGTGAGAGGCGACACGTCACGAGTCGAAGACGAGACATACAAGGAAACGACGCAGCAGTTATTTCAGAAAGGTCTAACCGATCCCGGGCACACCGGACGGTAGTACCACCGAGAGCTACAGTTACGACGCGGTGGGGAATAGACTGTCATCCTTGGGAGTGCCGAACTACAACTACAATGCGTCGAACGAGCTGACGTCGAACTCGAGCGGCAGCTACACCTATGACAACAATGGGAATACGCTAGCCGACGCCCAAGGCCGCATCTTTACCTGGGATTTCGAGAATCGGCTCGTGCAGGCTGTAGTGCCGGGAACCAACGGCGGCACCACAACCTTCCGCTACGATCCGTTCGGTAGGCGCATTCAAAAGTCAGGGCCACTCGGCACCACCAATTACCTCTATGACGGCGCTAACTCAATCGATGAGGTGGACGGCAGCGCAATCTACTGGCACGATATGCGGCAACCACCGATGTTGATGAACCTCTCTCAGAACAGCGTGGCAGCACGAGCAGATACCACGAGCAGGATGGGCTAGGATCCGTCACATCATTGAGCAATAGTACAGGGACTCTAGCGAGTAGTTACATCTATGATGCCTTCGGGGAGTTGACCGCTTCGACGGGCACACTCGCCAACCCATTTCAGTACACGGGACGGGAATTCGATCAGGAAACCGGCGTCTACTACTACCGCGCCAGATACTACGACCCAAAAAGCGGTAGGTTCAACTCTGAGGATCCGTTGAGGTGGGCTAACGGACCTGCATTTTATCTCTATGTCATGAACTCTCCAGTCGTTCTCACCGATCCTCTGGGACTCTTCCCGTGCATGGATACTTTAGCTTTTGCGAATGAGCTTGACGAGAACAAGTCAGACAAGTCTACACATCACTGCGCGATGTTCGTACGCTGGGCGCTTGAAGCGGGAGGGATGGATACCTCTGGTCACCCAGACATGGCGAGGAAATACGGCCCATTCTTACAGAACATGGCTTCGCCGAGGTCTCATCCAGCGACTCCCCGCGCGGCTACACTCCGCAACCTGGAGATATTGTGTGGTCATTCAGCCACCTGCTGGGACTCCGCCGAACCAGGCGTATGGACACATCGCAGGATACGACGGTTCTCAATGGGTGTCAGACTTCGGGCAGAACTACATGCAAGTATACGCGAGCAATCCACCATACAAGGTATTTCGACCGGCACCATGTCTTATTCCCAGCCACTAGCGGAGGCCGAGCAAAGTGCTTGGCTCGTCGAGAAAGAAGAAGGAGAACGAAACATGATCGACTGGTTAAGAGGATCCGCTGGACGAAAGTTGCTAATTCTACTGCTATTTTTATCAAGCGGGGCATCAGGACAAGTGGCGCCCGATTCTGCATCAGGACAGTGCCGCAAGTTCGTTCGCGATTTCTACGACTGGTATACCCCGATTGCAAACTCGAAGACCGATATCAACGCCTCCGATATTGCAATCCGAGAGAGAGCCAAGGACTTCGCTCCGGATCTTCTCGCAGCATTGCAAGATGACTCTCGGGCTCAGGCTGACAATCCGGGCATGATCGTAGGACTCGATTACGATCCTTTCTTGAATTCTCAGGATCCGGCAGCGCACTATTCTATTGGGCGAGTCATACCCCGGGGAAACGCGTTCTGGGTGGAGGTGTTCGAAGAATCTCATGGGAAGAAGGCGCCAAAGCCGAGCATAGTTCCAGAGGTGAAGATCGACTCAGGCAAGTGTGTGTTCGTGAATTTTCATAACAGTGTGATTCCCGGCAAGGAAGAGGTAGATTTGCTGTCGTGGCTGAAAACACTGAAAAAGCAAAGAGAGAAGAGTCAGAAATAGGCCACAGGGTACGACAATAATGGGAACTCAAGCGAACGCAAAGGGACTTCGAGAACCGCCTCATACAGGTTGTGAATCCGGACCTGGGAACGACTACTTTTAACTACGATCCGTTCCGGAGACGTATTTAAGAATTGGGGCCGCTCGGAACCACGAAGTACTTCACTTCGGCCTCTCCGATGTGGACGGACGGCGGTATAATCGCGACATGGCGGATCGAGTAGTCCATATCTCCGAAGAAGAAGCGTCCCGCAACTTCGCCGACGTGCTGGCGCGCGTGCGCGCCGGTGCTGAGGTCGTCATCGAGAGTGGCAAGTTGCCGGTGGCGGTAATCCATGCGACGGCTCCGCCGCGGCGCTCCATCTCCGAGTCGATTGCTCTGGCCGAGGCCCGCTCGAAAGAACTCGGTTATAAGCCAGTGATGGATGCCGAGTATGCCGCCGACATGGAAGAGATCATCCGCAACCGCAAGCCCCGCGACACGTCGGCCTGGAAGTGACCGCTTGGGCCTGATCCTCGATACCAGCATCCTCATCGCAAGCGAACGACGTGGCGAAGCCATCGAAGATGTACTCCGTCAAGTGCGGACCACGCGTGGCGAGATCGACATTGCACTCTCGGCGATCAGTGTCGTGGAGCTTACGCACGGCATCTACCGCGCCAAAACCGACGCCGACCGTGAACGGCGGCGCGTTTTCGCCGAGGGAGTCTTACACGATCTAATCGTTCATCCGGTGACGCTGGAGATCGCGCAGTTGGCCGGTCGCATCGAGGGAGAACAGGCGGCCCAAGGCAACATCATCGCCTTCGAGGATCTCGTGATCGGGGCCACGGCCCTCTATCTCGGCTTCGAGGTGGCTACCCTCAACGTGCAACACTTCGGGCGAATTCCCGGCCTGTCAGTTGTACGACTCTAGTACCCTAGTACCTTCCAGCGTTCCAAGAGTCACTTCGCCTTGACGGCGGCGCTGACTACAATCAGCTGTCATGTGGTTCGCATGCAAAGGACGATCCATTGCTGCGCCGGCCGGAGAAGAGGACTCGTGCGGGACCACCAATTACCTCTATGATGGCCTCAGAGCCATTGAAGACGTGGATGGCAGCGGAAATATTCTTGCCAGGTACACTGCGGGAGGTGGCATCGACGAACCGTTGGCGGAGTTGCTATCGACGACGACTAGCTACTACCAGCAAGATGGCATGAATTCGGTTACGTCTCTGAGCAGTTCTTCAGGAACTCTCGCCAAAACTTACACGTTTGACTCCTTCGGCAAGCTGACCGCTTCGATAGGAACACTCACCAATCGGTTCCAGTACACTGGGCGCGAATTCGATCAGGAAACCGCGGTTTACTACTACCGAGCCAGATACATCGATCCCTCAACAGGGCGATTCTTCAGTGAGGATCCAGTTCGATTCTTTGAGGGACCGAACTTCTATCGGTATGTTCGTGACAACCCGCTGAATCTGATCGACGCGACAGGGCTACAGGCACAGATGCCCGGCAATCTGCCCCTCGGTACGCCGCAGCAATACTGGGGGCCATTTGCCGACGGCTTTGCGGAAGCTCTGAATCGATTGAACAATACGAACTGTGCTGAACAATTCGAACCATCCTGTCACGAGGGTCGCGAAAACACCGGTTCCACTCAAATGCAGAACACCACTTATCGCTTCGTGCCTCTACCTCAAGGGGCCGGGGCCGGTGCGCAAACTGTCGATCCCACCAATGTTCAAATCAACAGCCTGGGCCTGTACATGACAGCGGTCAACGGTCGAATAAGACTGCCGAATGGCTTTACATGCGACCTGGGAAACGTGACGAATGTCAGGGCTTTCATCTTGCTGCACGAACTCGGTCATCAGCTCAGTGGCAACACCGGGTTTACGCCGGATGTGGACGCGGCGACGAACTCGGCACATTCCATGAGGATCATTAAGGCATGTTTCCAATGCGGCAACTGATCGCTATAGTCCTCTTGTTTGGCGGAGTCTTGAGATTGTCGGCGCAACAGACAACTGTGTCGAAGCCTGCTTCCATAACAGTGAAGGCCAGCATCCTTCAGGAGAAGTACTGCCGCGCAGATGCTGATGTGTTCACTGTCTCTCTCAAACTCAAGCTGGAGGTCACGAACTCGTCAGAATCGACTGTACAACTGCTATGGCCTCTGGTCCCCTGGGTGGGCAAGGTGGCATCCAGCATGGATGCTGCCGAATCGGGCCGCTTTCTTTACGAGCAGACGGCAAGCCACTATCCGCAGGAAACCATTCACTTCGACCGACTGAAAATTGAATCTGGCAAGACAGTGACGTTGCAGAGCGGATATGACCTAGTTGCTAGGCACGATCCGGCGTTCTCGCTGCCACAATCGGTGTCCGCTGGCAGCTACGGCTTGATTCTTGTACTCAAGCCAGAAGAGGAACCTCCAGCTCAGCTACAAGGTTCTGAAACTCTCCAGAGCATAACGACTGATCCCTTTCTGGTGCGTGTACCGAGCCGCCCGAAACTCGCGGTGTGCGAGGCAGAGGGCGAGACGAGATGATACGTGTACGATTCGTTGGATTCAGCTACGATGACGCTCGCCAGAGTCGCGTACGACGCGAACGGCAATAACCTCTCCGATGCTCAGGGCCGCAGCTTCATTTGGGATTTCGAGAATCGGCCGGTGCAAGGGATTCTGCCGGGCTCGAACGGCGAAACGACCACTTTCAAGTACGATCCGTTCGGTCGGCGTATCCAAAAGTCGGGTCCGCTGGGTACCACCAATTACCTCTATGATGGGATGAACATTGTTGAGGAGGTAGATGCGCTAGGGAATGTCGTTGCGCGTAACGCGCACAATCTCACGGTCGACGAGCCCTTGTCGCAGTTCCGGAACAATGCTGGAAACTACTATGAAGCGGATGGTATAGGCTCCGTCACTTCACTAACCAATTCTCAAAGCCAACTATCCGCAACGTACAGGTACGATTCCTTCGGAAATCAATCACAGTCGACAGGAGCGAACGGTAACGAGTTTCGCTACACTGCGCGTGACGTCGATGGCGAGACAGGCCTCTACTACTACCGCGCGAGATACTACGATAGCTCGGTCGGAAGGTTCTTAAGCGAAGATCCACTCAGATTTAGCGCAGGAGTCGACTTCTATCCTTATGGGGCCAACAACGCTGTCCGGTACAACGACCCGTTTGGCACGTGCATAGTGGATTTTTATTTTGAGCGGACGGGGAAAAATGCAGATGGATTGTTCTTCCACACTTTTCTTGTTTTGATTGATAACTCCGGGAAAGGAAATCCTTGGCCGCAAGAATTCCGTGGGGGGCCTAGCGAAAACGGAGGGCCTGGGCCTAGAACCATCGTTGAAGCAGAACTGGAGGATCTGCGGATTGCCCCGGACAAACCCAGCGAGGCGGTAGCATCCGTGGGGCTTATCCATAACAACTGCCCCTGCTCGGAATTAGAAGTGAAGCTTCAGGATCTTGAAACAACGATAGATCATGAAAAAACAAAATATGGGTGGTCCAACAATAGCAATTCAGTGACCTCGCGAGCCATCGTAACGATGGGGCTACCTTTGCCAGCCGTTCCGCCCGGAGTCGGCATCACGCCGGGATGGGGTAATTCCAAGCCTCCCGTAGGGAAATGATGAAAAATCGTTATCGAATCTTGACTATCATCGTAGCTGTACTGGTGATTCTTGCGAGCGTTTGCGCAGTTGTCTGGGAGCATATTAATCGAACTACTGCGATCCGGTTGCGGCAGGACAAGGAATCCTTTGAGGCTGAGGTCTCCCAAAATCTGCCTCCCGGATCGAACAAAGTATTCGTACAACGATACTTGGATTCAAGGCATATGACCTACATTGATACAACCCCGATCTCTGACAAAGCCTCTGCTACCAATGACGTCGCTTCACTCATCGAAGCCCGATCACGTCAGACCATCGATCTTCCCCTCGGATCTTGTTCCATTTCAGCGACGTTCACATTCGATTCGCGTGGGACGCTGTTGGGATACACTGACCGGCACGGCTGCAAGTGGTTGTGGTAGCGACATTATTTCGGAATAGGCAGACGGATGCTCAGGCCTGTTGCTTTCGCGTGCCGGATCACAGCCATCATTTCGGGTGACAGCCACGGAATGACAACCTTCGAGTACGACCGTTTCGGCAGGCGCATTCAAATATCTGGTCCTCTCAATACCACGAATTACCTCTATGATGGGGATGACATGCTGGAGGAAATAGACAATTCCAGCAGTGTGCTCGCAAGATACGGACAAGGAGTGGGGATCGATGAGCCGATCTCGGTTCTTCGCAGCAGCGCGACAAACTACTATGAGGCAGATGAGGCGCTGGGTTCCATCACGTCTCTAAGCAACGGCGCTGGCGCGTTAGCCAGTACCTACACTTACGACAGTTTCGGGAATCTGACGACTTCCACTGGAACTCTCACCAATCCATTCCGGTACACCGGTCGCGACCTTGATTCGGAATCGGGGCTTTACTTCTATAGGGCTCGTTACTTCGATCCCGCTGCCGGCCGATTCATCTCTGAGGACCCAAGTCGTTTCGCAGGCGGAATTGATTTCTACGAGTATGTCGACAATTCGCCACTCAACGAATTCGACCCTCTGGGCCTAGCGGGAGGGCCAAAGATGCCAAGAGGCGCAAGGCGTTGTACGTATGGAGATTCCTGCAAGTTGCTGCGATGGAAGATGGTTTCGTTTGAGGACGCTATTTATTCACACCTTGGCTGGGACTGGTATATGCCTTGGCCGCGGGGAACAGGAAGGCATAGTCAAGAAATTTCGGATCTCTACAATGGCTTAGCAAGGTGTATCCAGATTTACGAGAAGAGATGCAAGGACGACAAACATTGCTCTAAATCAGAGGGTTTTCCGGATCCAGTACCGCAGCCGGATTTCCAGCCTAATACACCGACGACTCTGATGCCGGTGCCGATTGATCCGGTGGTCCCGCCGATGCCGATGCCTGAACCCACACCGATAGAAATCCCCTTTGAACCCATTTTTGCTCCAATCTGAAGATCAAAATGGACAAGAATTTCTTATTTGCAATTGCAATGGACGAACAGCAAGAAGGGGCGATCCCCAAAGCTGACGTGTTGGCCGGAATCTATAGTGATGACGTTGAGCTTGCAGGAGCTGTCTATGACATCGTTACGAGCAGCAAGCTTAGGATAAGAATCGAACCACCTCTAGCGGACGACGAACTCGACAAGCTCATAACAGAATACTTCGAACGCTGCATACTTACTGATCCCAAAGGTGAATGGACGCTAACCAGGTACAGCGCCGCTAGGGAAGCTCAAGGCTGCATTTTAGAGACTTGGGAGAGCGAAGGTGGATGCTCTGAAGCCTTCACGAAATGGAAGAAGTGGATGGAGAAGCTGTATCGAGCCGGCGATGAAGGAATAAGGCGTGCGATAGTCGATGGAATCTTAGAACATCTATTCGAGAAGAAGGCTCTGCGGCATTCCTTCGCCGATTGGAAGGCCGACTCCATACTTAGAACCGCCTACGATGAGGCGCAACTTTGGGCCGACACACAGCCCAAAATGAGTCCACCAGGTTCAGCATGAGGGCTGAGGGCTTTCGTTTTGAAAGGCGATAATTCTGACCCCCTCGGCGCTCGCTCAACCGCTTTAATCGCTTGGCCGATTAGAACTATTCCAACTGAGGCAGTGCTGCATCAGGCGGGACTGAACACGCTGGACGGAGCCAGCTACACCTACGACGCGGTGGGGAATAGACTGTCATCCGTGGGAGTGGCGAATTACGGCTACAATTCGTCGAACGAGCTGACGTCGAATTCGAATGGCAGCTACACATACGACGCAAACGGCAATACCCTCTCCGACGCACAAGGCCGCAGCTTTACCTGGGATCTCGAGAATCGGCTGGTGCAGGCTGTAGTGTCGGGAACCAACGGCGGAACGACAACGTTCCGCTACGATCCATTCGGTAGGCGCATTCAGAAGTCGGGTCCGCTGGGCGCCACCAATTACCTCTATGATGGGATAAACCTGCTCGAGGAACTCGACAACAGCGGGACCGTCCTCGCTCGCTACAACCAGGGTTCTTGGATAGACGAAGTTCTGTCCCAGCTGCGTTCGTCAACCACTAGCTATTATGAGCAGGATGGCCTCGGCTCCGTAACTTCTCTAAGCAACGCATCAGCCGCACTGTCGAACACGTACACCTTTGACTCGTTCGGCAACCTAATCGCTTCCAGCGGCAGCATCGCGAATCCATTCCAGTACACAGGACGCGAGTTCGACGCAGAGACGGGACTTCGATTTTATCGCCTCCGGTATTTTGATCCGAGCGTTGGCCGTTTCATTTCGGAAGATCCGATTGGTTTCGGCGGTGGCGACAACTTCTACAGATACGTACAGAACAACGTCACACTGCTGATCGATCCATTCGGGCTATCCTCGATGATTTTCAACCGCGCGAATGGAACGCTGATCCTCCTAGACAAGGATGGCAACGTCGTTGCGGTGTGCACTGCTGCTAACAACACAACTCGAAGCAGCAACGGCCCCTGGCCGAGAGGGACATATCCCTTCCAGAGCCACAATAACCATCCGCCCGATCCGAACGGGCCATACGGGTCTTACGGAATCGACGTGTTCGATGTGCCGGGCCGGACCGGTATGGGCGTTCACTCAGGCCGTCAAAACAGTGGCGGGCCGAACCACCCGACTTTGGGTTGCGTGCGAACGACGGACGATTGCATGAAGACGATCACGGATTGGCAATCACACGATCCCATGACCCAAATAAGCATTCAATAGATGGCTAATGCTCTCAGTTCGGAGCCGTAGGAGACAATCCAAATGCGCCTAATCTCGCTCGTTCTCATTCTGTTCTTCATGGCTAGTGCTTTTGCAGACGATGCACCGACTAAGAAATGCACACAAGAAGAGGCAATGCAGGCTGAAAAGGAAGCCGATTCGCTCAAGAGCTGGGATCAGGTCTATCGTGCGTACAAACGGTTCTCGCACTGCGATGATGGTGCGATTGCGGAGGGATACAGCGACTCAGTCACGAAGTTGCTCGCGGACGATTGGAAGAGTTTTAACCGGCTGCTGGTGCTCGCGAACCGAAACAGGGGGTTTAGGGGTTTCGTGTTGAAGCATATCGACGAAAGCGTTCCTGGAGATACGCTGGCGAAGATTGCGAATAACGCCCGGTCTGAGTGTCCAGCAGGAGGACGGAATCTCTGCCTCTCGATTGCGAAGGCCACGGGAAAGTAATGACCGTCCAGAGTGTTTGTTGTTTGCGATTCCCGGCCCGCTGAGGCGTGAGTTCCTAGATCGCTTGGGGTGCGGGAAAGTTTTTCTTAGCTGCCAATCCGCTGCCCGAATGCGGTGCCGAATCCGGGTCCGATTCCTGTTCTAGCGGTGTGGCGATCCTGCCACGGTCAGGGTGAGGTGGTGGTGGTGCCGGAGGTTGGGTTCAGGGTGACCATCCCGCCCGAGGTGCCCTGCCGGGGGAAGGTGAAAGGCGTGCTGCCTTCGGCATCGGGTTTATGCATGACACGTCATGTAAAAATGTGGGACAGACGGGACGTACCCCGCAGTGAGGCATCTCGTTATGCGACGGAGGCCAGTCTGATCAGCCTGAATTCTTCGACTCAGCCGCTGGGCACCACCAATTACCTCTATGACGGCCCCAATGCGGTCGAGGAGGTCGCTAGCGGCGGCAGCGTTCTGACTCGCTATGTACATGATCGAGCTGTTGATCAGCCACTGAGCGAGCTACGGTCAGGAACGAATGAATACTACCAACTCGACGGGGTTGGGTCCGTCGTCTCGCTCAGCAACTCAGCTGGCGTGCTGAGCAATACCTATACCTATGACGCATTTGGGAAGCTGACTGCGTCCGCCGGCACATTCAGTAACCCATTCGAGTACACCGGTCGCGACTTCGATCCGGAGACGGGCCTGTCCTACTACCGAGCTAGGCACTATGATCCTGGCGTGGGGAGATTCATTAGTGAAGATCTAATTGGCTTCGGCGGCGGCATCAATCGGTACGCATACGTAAGGAACGAACCGACGACACTTGTTGACCCGTTCGGGCTGGATTCAGGCCCTTGGCATCCGCCTGCTGGTGTCAAGACGAAGTGCTTGGACACTGATACCTGCCAGGTTATACAGGGCAAGATGTGGTTATTGGAGCGGATGATCGATTCTCACGAGGGATGGGACTTCCATATGCCCGCTCCGAGAGGGGGCGACCGCCATTCGAGACCGAGGCCTGGGAATCCAATGGGTGAGATCGGCCAGCTATACAAGCAATGGTTCGACTGCTTTAACCTTTACAAGGAAAAATGTAAGGACAACAAGCCTTGCGACAAGACTCCAGTACCGGAGACCGCACCGAAAACTCTACCGCTGTTGCCAGTACTCCCGCTGATCGAGGAAATCTTGGAGGGGTTGGCGTTTCTGTGACCGACAAAGCGCCAATGTAACGCGCAGCAACGTTTCTAATGACGCATCACCTAAGCTGCTCTAAATTACCGTACGGAGTGATCCAGTTCAACGACCTTTGCGAAAGGAAGTTGTCATGTTGGATGAGATAGTGAAGGAACTCGAGACATCTCCCAATCAAGGTGGAAGTGTTCCGTTGGCCCAAGTGCGGAACTGGATGAATAGCGACGATACCGACACATTGGGGGCCACCTACGGATTCCTCTCGAACGCGGGGCAAGTCAACAGGGTCACTCCGGCGCTCGAATTCGAGGAGGTTTTCAGTTTCATGTTGAAGTATTTCGAATACTGCTTCAGAACGGACCCGAAGAGTCGATGGGCCAACGGCAGATATTCTGCCGGCTGGGATCTGACTGGCTGGTTCACCCAGATGTGGGACGAGAAACGAGATAGAAAATACTTCGAAGCGATAAAGTCGATGCTAGGAAAGTTGTACGTAGAGGGAGACGCTGGCCTGAAGGGTTGTATCGAGGATTCCGTAATCGAACACTTGTTTGAGAGAAAACCTATTCGGAAATTCTTCGATGACTGGCAGGGTGATCCGGACCTTCGCCCCGCCTACGAGCAGGGAAAGGCGTGGGTCGATGGCGGAGGCAAGAGTCCGCTGACGGAATCGCGTGTTCCGAGGGGAACCTAACGCTCCAACCTGGGAGATACAAGAACGGAGGGTCCGAACCCATTTCTTTCTCGCCCCAAACCGCTGAGTCCTCGGATCTGGCTACGATGCGCCTGGATACAGCTACGACACCTGTCCTCACAGTTGCTAATGACAACAATGGGAATACGCTAGCCGACGCCCAAGGCCGCAGCTACACCTGGGACTTCGAGAATCGCCTGACCCAAGCGATCGTCCCCGGCACAAACGGCGGAACAATGACCTTCCGGTACGATCCGTGGGGAAGGCGCATCCAGAAGTCCGGCCCACTCGGCACCACGAACTACCTCTATGATGGGAGAAGCCTAGTTGAGCAGGTCGATCAGAGTGGAAATGCGCTCGCGCGGTATACCCAGAGCAGACAGATCGATGAGCCATTGGCGCAATTGTGGTCGGATACAAAAAATTACTATGATGCGGACGGACTGCAATCGATCACATCAATCGCCAATTCAGGTGGCTCGCTTGTCAGCACGTACGCCTACGATGAGTTCGGCAACATCGCGAGTTCCACTGGCAGTCTTGCCAATCCCTTCCGCTTTACGGCGCGTGAATTTGACCCTGAAACCGAACACTATGGATACAGAGCACGCTACTATGACCAAACTGTCGGGCGGTTCGTCAGCGAAGACCCGCTGAGGTACCCCGATGGAACCGGATTTTACGTCTACGTAAATAACAGTCCTGTCAATCTCTTCGACCCGCTGGGACTGTGTCCGTGGGAAATTCATCGCAGGCGTCTCCGAGGACTTCCGGGCCCAATCGCTGATCCGCTCAAGTCGATCACTACTACTTTTGGAACACAGAGACGGGAGAAACCGTCGGACTCGGACCAGCCTCTGGCATGGGATTGTTCCGTCCTGTTCCTGGCCAGTGGGAAACAAACGAACTGCCTTCCTCCTTGGACTTCTTCATGGAAGTTCCTGATTGGCTCTGCAACTGCGTATCCAACAAGATTAGGAATCGGGGCAAACCGCCTAACTACTGCGTGCTTCATGGCAAGACAGACATTAATGGTCCGTGCACCAACTGCCTGGGATGGACCAACAATGTCCTGCAGAGTTGCTATAACGACCAATATCCGAACAGGTAGGAGACTTTATGCGATCGCACATTGGCAGACTGATCTGGGTGCTACTCACGAACGGCGCATTGATTTGTCTCACAGTCTTGGGTTACTCGCACGAGGCGAATCTCCAGCGAATGCTTTACCCGGAGCGGGCCGTATCCCTTTTCCATCTGGTCTTAAGCGATCCTTGGGGCATCGTCGCCGTGACGGCACTGACGATCGGGATCGTGTTCGAGGCGACGTGGTCGAAAGGAGGTGCTGTCGTCAATTGCGCTTACTACGTGGTCGCTGTGGGAGCGGCTCTCTGGGGCATTTGGAAGGACAAAGGTCTCGTGCCCTCCGAGCACGTCACTGCGGGGCTGGCGTTTTATCTTCTGCCGGTTTCCGTGATCGCACTCACCGACATTTGGCTCTACAGAAAGGAGCTGCCGGGCCTTACACCAGCGACTCAGTGAGCCGGGCATGGTCGCAACCACCAATTACCTCTATGACGGGCCCGACATCATCGAGGCGGTAGATACCGCGGGAAATGTATCGGCCCGGAATACGAAGGGGCCCGGGATCGATGAAACGCTGGCCACACTTCGAAGCGGCGCGACCTCGTACTACGACGCTGACGGTTTGGGGTCCGTCACTTCCCTAAGCGATAACGCCGGTTCGCTCTCCAACATTTACACCTATGACTCCCACGGCAAGCTGATTTCATCCGGCGGAACGCTGGTCAACCCATTTCAGTATGCGGGTCGAGAATTTGACGCAGAGACTGGTCTTTACTACTACCGTGACCGATACTATGACGCCACCACGGGACGGTTTCTAAGCGAAGATCCGCTGGAGTTCGAAGGCGGCGACGTAGACCTCTATCGCTACGTGGCCAATGACCCGGTGATGTACATCGATCCCGATGGTCTCGGGAAACTTCCCGGAGATCCTTCGGGGTTGGGTCCGCAATGGACTCGCGATCCGACTCACCTCGACCCTAATGGCGAGAGGTGGCGAAACCCGAATGGGGATTATCTTGATTTTCATAGAGGGAGGCCGGGCCAGCCTGGAGAGAGAAGTCGCGACCACTGGCATTATAACGGGTGCAAAAGGCACTTGAAGCCCGGCGAGGAAGTGCCCACCGATACCGAACCAGCTCCAAAGCCACAACCTGACCAACCAAAGGCCCCGGATAACGCTCCCAAAACTCCGACTGAGCCGAGCGCTGGTCCCAATCAGCAGCAGACGCAAAACGCCATTGAAGCTACAGGTACAGTGGGGACCGTACTACTGATCCTCTACTATTTGTCAACGATTGCTAATTAGATAGACTCTGCGGAAGAGCGAATCTAGAACAAAGTTTGAGGCTGACGGTGCAATTAATCGAAATAGAAAACTCGCTGCCGAATGGGTTTCACGACGCCATTCTCGAATCAGTCGAGGTGGACTACGTATTTAGGCGGGTAGAGATCAAGCTACGGCTCTGGACCGGGGATCCAGACGCCTCAAATGAAAGCGAAAAAGAGGCGTATAGAGAGGCCCATTTAGAGCTTCTTGGCCTGGTTTACTTCGTGATCGAAGGTCCCGATCCGAAATCCAAATATCCGGAGACGAAGGGCCTATGGATAGATGGAGGAGAGGTTAAGTCTAACTCGGTCCCCACAATGCCTAGTCCAATCGAGCAAGTACCGCCAGGTACCTTCAAGTATTGGTTTTTCGTCAGGGATTGGAATTCATTCATTCACTTTGCTGCGCAAGACGCCCGGTTGCAGTGGTCCTAATAGAACTAAAGTCCGGTTCGCTCGGCACAAATTACCTAATTGGTAGTGCCGAGCGGGGGATTCGGAGACAGGGGAATTCCCCTATTTTCCGCGCCCTAGCGGGCTGGGAAACACAAGGACCGCATCTCGGATTGATCTGCCATCAAACAACGAAGAGCCGGTCTATGAACTACTAGATTCGGCACTGAACAGCAGCGCCCTTTGGTGCGGCCTCACACAGTGCTTTCTGGCGCAGTTCATCGTCAGTCGCACTGCCGAGCTCAGGTGTGAGAAAGACGTGCTTGCCTAATGCATTTGCGATAGACATCATCAGATGAAAGACAGCCCCAGCTTTTTCATCAGAATCTACGTCCTCGGGAAGAACGTCGAGTCTAATCTGGTTCGCAGCCTCGAGATGCGAGTTCAACGTAAATCCTGGCAGCATGACCTCCAGCATCACGGCGCTAATCTCGCGAGCTTTCAGTATCGACGATGCACTTGGTAGAGGCTTTTGATCACCGTCTTCGGAATAGGCGACGAGAAATTCACGTGACACATAGTCCAAGAGTCGCTGCCAATCAGCCGCATCCACGTCGAAGACTGTGACAAAGAGGAGCGTGCCCTTGTCGGGTTCGAAAATTCTTTTATACTTGTCGTTCCTTGGGGCCATTTAATCGCCGCTTTAGGGTCCGATGAAGCCTATCCAGTTACCATCTAAACTCCACCGAGCACCGATTCCGTTTGGCATTTGAATTTCCACGTAATTTCCCTGCCTAGAGCTATACCCAGTTCGACAGTTGCTCGCAGGATTAGTAAGGATGTCCTCCACGATCTCTTGAGCAGCATTATTCCACGCACTCGGAGGACCCTTTACAGTCGGAAACCCCTGACCTCTTCCCGAGTGGCTCTGCAGTCCGCTACCAGCGTTCGATATAGGTCCACCCTTGAACGGTTGAGAGGCGCTATTCGCATATTTGTCGAAATTGTTGGGGTTGCAAGGGTCTTTCGAGCATCCACCAGGATTCGCCGAAGCTGGTGATGAGCCAGAGCTACCACCGGGAGCAGCCCCAGCGCTCGGAGAACCGCACCATCCCATTGCCGCGCAAAGCGCCTTCGCTTGGTAATAATCATAGACCGCAAGCCCGACGTCGAGAGTGATCAGAGCACCAACCGGGCCCGCTGCTGATCCGGTAGCAATCTCCGTGCCTGAAATTCCGCCACCGCCAGCTACGATTGGAGCAAGTACCGGTGCTGCACCCGCAGCAGGTGTTTTGCCGCTGGGATCCACCAACCCAGTAGGAGAGTTCCCAACGTAGCTATAAAAATCCGGATCAATGTTGAAACCCAGCGGATCCTCGCTCAAGAGCCGTCCTCCGCTCGGACTATAGTAGCGCGCACGATAGTAGTAGAGTCCAGTTTCAGGATCGAACTCTCTGCTTGTGTACTGAAATGGATTTTCCAGGTTGCCCGTCGACGCTACGAGGCGACCGAACGAGTCGTAACCGTACGTATTCGCGATTGCGCCGCTGGAATTACTGAGCGAAGTTGCCGATCCCAAGCCGTCGGTCTCGTAATAGCTCGTTGCACTTGAGCTCTGCTCGGACAGCGGAGCATCAAGGCCCCCCATTACGTAGCGAGACAAGATGTTCCCGCTCGGGTCTATCTCCTCAACTAAGCTGGGACCACTATAGAGGTAATTCGTGGTATCGAGAGGACCAGATATTTGAATGCGCCTGGCGAAACGGTCGTACTCGAAGGTTGCCATTCCGTG
>Ga0335076_10001610_pt1 | contig 21938 bp, 16 predicted proteins | sample Lox_Sample_25_FD_206717 | JGI IMG/M metagenome (GOLD analysis project Ga0335076, IMG submission 206717) | Soil microbial communities from Loxahatchee National Wildlife Refuge, Florida, United States - Lox_Sample_2.5 | ecosystem: Environmental > Terrestrial > Soil > Wetlands | place: USA... | reverse complement strand
CCTCCTCTTCATCGGAAGAGCTCAAAACCGACAGTACGGGGCCGAAGATCTCCTCCTGCGCGATCCGCATCTCAGGCTTCATGTCGTCGAAGATCGTCGGCTCCACGAAGAACCCGCTGTCGTACACATCTCCCTCGGGCTTGCCGCCGCCGACAACGACGCGCGCCCCCTCGGAGCGTCCGCTCTCGAGATACCCGAGCACGCGCTTCTCCTGCTTGGCGCTGATCAGCGGCCCCATGTCGACGTCCTCGTACCACGGGCCGACGCGCACATTCTTGAACGCGTCCGCGAGACCGGAGACCACCTCATCGCGGATCGACGAGTCGACCACGACCCGCGACCCCGCGGCGCAGATCTGGCCCGTGTTCAGCGTGATGCTGCGCGCGATCGTCGGAATCGCGCGATCCAACGGGGCGTCGCGCAACACCACCTGTGGCGACTTCCCGCCGAGCTCCAGATGCAGCGGGATCAGGTGCCGCGCGCACGCCTCCATGACGCGACGGCCGGTCTCCGGTGACCCGGTGAAGCTCATCCGGCGTACCCCGGCATCCCCCGCCAGCGCCTCGCCAGCCTCGGCGCCAAGACCTGTCACCACATTGATCACTCCCGGTGGAATCCCCGCGTCGAGCGCGAGCCGAGCGAGCAGCAGACACGTCAGAGGCGCGTCCTCGGCCGGCTTGATCACGATCGTGTTGCCCATCGCGAGCGCGGGCCCGGCGTCGTTCACGGTGTTCGGCCCCGGCGCGTTCCAGGGGATGATGCTGCCGCACACGCCGAACGGCTCCCGCAGCGTCATCCCGATCACGTCCGGGAACACGCTCGGCAAGGTCGACCCCGTGGCCTTGTCGGCGAGCCCGGCCGTGAAGGTGAGGATCCCCGCCATCGGCCCGATCGGACCCCATTTTGGCCGGCCCACCTCCATCCGCTCCAACAGATCGAGCTCCTCCGCATGCGAGCGGCACAGTGCGGCCCAGTCGAGCAGCAACTGGCCGCGCCGGCTGGGACTCGTGTCCCGCCACGCACCGAAAGCGTCCGCCGCGGCCGCGACGGCGTCGGCCACGTCGTCCGGGCCCCCGCGCGGTACGTTCGCCAGCATCTCGCCGGTGGCGGGGTTGATCACCGGAATCGTGTCGTGATCCCGTGCCGGCACCCATTCACCGCCGATCAGGTGAGTGCCGTCGGGGAACAGGGCCTGGATGTCGAGCGTGTCAGTCGGCTCTTGCAGCGTCATGGGTTCCTCCTGCCAGCCGGGCCGGCTCGCGCGCGGCCGGCGCCGGTGAGTCGCGGGAAACTGGGAAGTGGCATGCGGCGAAATGACCTTCGCCGAGCCTCCGCAGTGGCGGCTCCTGCGTGGCGCAGATCTCCTGAGCTCGCGGGCAGCGGGTCCGGAACCGGCAGCCGCTCGGCGGGTCGATCGGCGACGGCGGCTCGCCCTGGATCGTCTTCGCCACCGGCGCCCGCGGCGCCGCCGGGTCGGGATTCGGGATCGACGCGAGCAGCGCGACCGTGTACGGATGCAGCGGCTCGCGGTACAGAGACTCGGCCGGTCCGAGCTCGACCAGCTTGCCCAGGTACATGACCGCGACCCGGTCGGACACCTGCTTGACCAGCGCCAGGTCGTGCGCGATGAACAGGTACGTGAGCGACAGCTCCGAGCGGAGGCGCTCGAGCAGGTTCAGCACCTGCGCCCGGATCAGCACGTCGAGTGAGGACACCGCCTCGTCGTAGATGATCAGCGCCGGGTCGAGGGCGAGCGCGCGCGCAATCGCGACCCGCTGTGCCTGACCGCCCGACAGTTGTCGCGGCCGGCGGTCTCCGTAGCGTTCGGGATCGAGACCGACTCGGTCGAGGACCTCGGCGACCTGGCGCCGGCGCTCGGCTCGCGCCGCCGTCCGGAACGCGATCAGCGGTTCCTCGACGATCCGGGTCACCGACCATTTCGGATCGAGCGAACCGAACGGGTCCTGGAACACCATCTGCATCTGGCGCCGGGCGCGGAGCAGCTCCCGTCCGCGCAGGTTCACGAGATCGGTGCCCTCGAACAGCACCTCGCCGGCCTTGGGCCGTGGCGCCTGGAGGATCGCGCGCGCCAGCGTGGACTTCCCCGAGCCGGTCTCGCCCACCAGGCCCAGCGTCTCCCCTTTCGCCAGAGTGAACGACACGTCGGACACCGCCTGCACGACGCCGCTACGGACCCCGCCCTGAGCCCGGACCTCGAACTCCTGGACGAGGTGGCGCACGTCGAGCAGCGGCGCGCCGGTGCTCACGCCCTTACCCCGTCCTCGCACGGGTGCCAGCAGGCCCACAGATGCTCGGGCTCGTGCTCCTCCAACGCGGGCGCGTGCTCCCGGCACTGATCGGTGGCGCTCGGGCAGCGGGGCGTGAACGGGCACCCCGGTTCGCGCAGCGCGAGGTTCGGCGGCTGGCCGGGCACCGCCGCCAGCGGCGCGTGCGAGACGTTCTGGAGCCTCGGGATCGCGTCAAGCAGTGCGCGCGTGTAGGGCATCCGGACGTGGGCGAACAGCATTCGCGTCGGAGCGCGCTCGACCGCCCGCCCGGCGTACATCACCACGACCTCGTCGGCGAAGCTCGCCGCCAACCCAAGATCGTGGCTGATCATGATCAGACCCATCCCGAGCCGCTGCTGGAGGTCTCGCAGGAGCTCCATGATCTGCGCCTGCGTCGTCACGTCGAGCGCGGTCGTGGCCTCATCGGCGATCAGCAGCTTCGGCGAGGCCGCCAGCGCGATCGCGATCATCACGCGCTGGCGCATCCCGCCCGACAGCTGGTGCGGATACTGCTCGAGTCGCTCGCGCGCGGCGGGCAGCCGCACCAGCTCGAGCAGCTCGAGCGCCCGGTCCTGCGCCGCCCCGCGCGAGGCCTTCTCGTGCGTCTGGATCGCCTCGCGGATCTGAGCCCCGACCCGCATCGTCGGGTTCAGCGACCGCGTCGGATCCTGGAACACCATCGCCACGCCACACCCCCGATGCTTGCGCATCGCCTTTTCCGGCAGCCCGACCATCTCGACGTCGTCGAACCGGATCGACCCGGTGACGGTCGCGGTCGGTGGGAGCAGACCCATGATCGCTCTGGCGCTTACGGTCTTGCCGGAGCCGGACTCGCCGATCACCGCGACCGTCTGCCCGCGTCGCATGGAATACGTCAGCCCGTCCACTGCCCGCACGAGCCGTCGGTCCTGGCGGAAGTCGACCCGCAGGTCTGAGATCTCGAGCAGCGACTCGCTCATTGATTGCCCCACCGGGCTCGGAGTCCCTCGCCCAGTAGGTTGAACGAGACGACCGTGATGAACAGGGCGGCGCTCGGCAGGAACACGTAGCGCGGGTCGGCGGACAGCGTGCTCTGCCCCTGGGCGATCATGTTTCCCCAGCTCGGTGCCGGCGGAGGCACTCCCAATCCGACGAAACTGAGCGCTCCCTCGAGGATCATGATGATCCCCATACCCAGCAGCGCGTAGGTCAGTAGCTGGGGCAGGATGTTGGGCGCGATGTGACCCAGCAGCATGCGCGGAAAACTCGTCCCCGACAGCCGCGCCGCGGTTATGAACGTCTGCTCGCGCAGCCGCAACGTGGCCGCGCGCGAGATCCGCGCGGACGCCGGGACGCTGAAGAAGGACAGCGCCCAGATCGTGTGCAGTTCGCTCGGGCCGAGACCCTGCGCGATCGCCACCGCGAGCACGAGCCCGGGGAACGCGATGAACACGTCGAGGATCCGCATGATCGTCGCATCCCGCCAGCCGCCCAAGTAGGCGGCGACGGCCCCGATCAGGCCGCCCAGCACGAGACCGATCGCCTGTACCGCGAGCGCGATCTCGAGCGATGCGCGCCCGCCGTAGAGCAGGCGCGACCACTCATCGTTTCCGACGGGATCGGTTCCGAGAAAGTGGCCGGGAGAGAACGCCGGCAGGCTCGCGTTCAGGATGTTTCCGCCGGTGGGCGGCGGCACCGGGCCGATGATCGGCCAGACGAAGCAGAGCAGGAAGATGAACGCGACCATCACTGCCGGGACGGTCACTCCGAGCCGGCCGCGCCACCAGCCGCCCGCTTTGGCGACGGCGGCTTCGTCGGCCGCGGGCGCGACCCCCGCTACGACCAGATCACTCGGTAGGTCGGCCATAGCGGATCCTTGGATCGAGCACGGAATACAGGACGTCGGCAGCCAGGTTCAACAACACGACGATCACCGCGAACACGAACACGATCCCCTCGATCACGGGGATGTCGCGGTTGTCGATCGCCTGCAGCAACTCGTGGCCGATACCCGGAATCCCGAAGATGTCCTCGATCACGACCGTGAAGCCGAGCAGCGTGCCCAGGTTCAGTGCCACGACCGTGATCAGCCCGAACAGCGAGTTGCGGAGCGCGTGCCGGCTGAGCACCCGCCACGGCCGCACGCCTTTCGCGCGCGCGGTCACCACGTAGTCCTCGCTCTGCATCTGCTCGAGCAGGTCCGCGCGCAGCAGGCGGGTGTAGAAGCACAACAGGCCGAGCCCGATCGACACCGCGGGCAAGATCAGGTACCGGATGTTCTGCGAGAGGCTCTGTCCGGGCGGGACCCACCCGATCGCCGGCAGCACGTTCAGCTTGACCGCGAACACGTATACGAGCAGGAGCGCCAGAACGTACGGGGCAACCGATAGCCCCGCCATGCTGAACATCATGCTCAGCCGGTCAGCGACGCCGTTCGGCTTGCGCGCGGACGCGAGCGCGATCGGCACAGCGAGGGCGAGCGAGAACAGGAACGCGAGCCCGACCAGCTCGAACGTCACCGGCAGATCCGAGGCCAGGATCGAGCCGACGCTCTGACCGCTCGACAGCGAATGGCCGAGATGCCCGATCACCGCTTCGTGGAGCCAGTCCCAGTAGCGCGTCAAGAACGGCTTGTCGAGCCCGAGCGTTTTCTCCAGCTGATGGATCTCGGCGGGGGTCGCCTGGGCGCCGAGCAGCTCCTGCGCGGCGTCACCCGGCAGCGAGTTCATCACCACGAACGAGAGGAACGTCACCCCGAACAGCACCGGGATCGCCGCCAAGAGACGCCGGATTATGAATTGCAGCGTGGGCGAGCCGGCGCGCCGGCCCGCCCGGCCGGCCCGCGCCGCCAGCGGAGAGCTGAGCGGCGCGGAGGCACTACTCATCGGGTGCTATCCGTGCCCCACGGATCATTACTGGGTGAACGAGACGTCTTGCCACAGCGGCGCGGTGTTGACCACCACCGACGGGATCGATGTTGTTAGTCCCGGCCCCTGCACGCCGTGCACGGCAACGTTCCAGCTCGCGAGCGGGAACAGGAATGGCCCGTCCGCATTCTTGGCGATGTACTGCGCCGCCTGCTGGTAGACCTTGTCGCGGGCGGCTGGATTGACCAGCGCCTGGCCGCCGAGGATCAGCGCGTCGAGCTTCGGGTCGTGCACGCCGCTGAACGGCGACGCGGACAGGAACCGGAAGCCGAGCCCCACGCCCGCGGCGGGATCCCATGCCCCCGCCGTCTGGAGTGCGGCCTGCCACTTCTTGGTGTCGAACTGCTGAATCAGTCCGGCGAGGCTGTACAGGTGGATCGAGGTGTTGATACCCGCTTCCTTCCACAGCGTCTGCAGGGCCTCCATGAAATTCTGGTTGACCGGTGACGCGAGCGTGAAGAAATTCACATTCAATCCGCCGATGTCCTTGACCAGCGTTTTGGCCATGCTCAGGTCATACCCCAAATAGCCCGGCACGTTCGGGTAATAGAACAGTCCGCCCGGCGCGGTGAAGCCCTGGACTACTTGGAACTGATTGCCGAACAGCTTCTGGTCGATGACGGCTGCATCGGTGGCGTAGTAGATCGCCTCCCGGGCCTTGACGTTGTTGAACGGTGGTGCCGTTGTGTTCAGCTGGATGTCATACGGGGAAGTCGCCGGCTGCTCAGTCGTCGTGAAATGCGACTTGTAAGTACTCACGAGCGAAGGGGTCGCCATCCCGTCGTACGCCTGCGCGCCGCCTGACTGGAGCGCCTCGAGCGCGGCCTCGTCGTCTGCCGTGGCCTTGAACGTGAGGTTGTCCAGATATGGCTTACCGCTCTCCCAGTAACTCGGGTTCTTCTTAAGCACGAGCGTGTTGCTGAGCGTGTCGCTGACGACCGTGAACGGGCCCGCACCGACCGGCTTGATCTTGAACGCCTGCTCGCCCATCGTCTTCAACGCCGTAGGCGACGCGATCCAGTTCAGATTCGCGACCAACAGCTGATTCTGGAATGCGCCGTCGGGAGCGGCCATTGTGAACACAACGGTCGTCGAGTTCGGCGCGGTGATCGACTTGACCGGCGGGAGGATCGGTTTACACGTGCACGGGTTGGCCAGGTCGCGCTTCCAATTGGTGACCACGGCGGCGGCGTCAAGCGGCGTGCCGTCGGAGAATTTGAGGTTCGGCTGCAGCGTGATCGTCCAGGTCTTGCCGCCGGCTGACGGCGTCGCGGACGCGGCCAGATCGGGGATCACCTTGCCGCCGGCGGCGAGCTGGAACAGCTGTCCGAAGATCGAGTTCATCTGATCCTGGTCGGCGGCCCCGTTGACGTTCGTCGCGGGATCAAGGCCGGTGGGCCACGCGCCCGCGTACCCGCCGAGCTCGAGCACGGTCAGGGACCCGCCCGCTTTAGGCGTTCCGGTCGCGGCCGCCGACGTGGAGGTCGCCGACGTCGAACTCGACGCCGACGCGGAGGAGGCCGAGGATTTGGAACTGGAGCTGCCGCATGCACTCACGACCGCGGCGATCAGAAACAGACAGGCCGCAATAGCTGCAAGCCTGCTCGTACGGATGGCGTGGCTCATCCCTCGGCTCTCCTCGCTTAGAAGCAGCGTACTCGCCGGCGCTCCCTGTGTGGCCAATCTGCCGGTGGACTATCTGAGGGCAGCGCCGCCGCGATGGTAACACGCTTGTCAACGATTTTGTGTCCCTCAAAACACGGTCTTAAGCAGGTCTGCGCTGAGAGTTAAGTCAGCGGTCTGCGACGGGCGTCTCCGGCCTCGTGACGCGTCGCGGCAAGACGAATTCGACCCCGACGAGACGCGCAGCCGTGCCCTCCGTTGCGCGGTCGGGCATGATAAGCAGCCCGCATCAAAAGACCCATGAGGAGAGGGCACCGAAATGAAGACCAACGCCGCAGTCCTGACCGAGCGCAACGCACCGTGGCAGATCATGGAGCTCGATGTGCGCGACCCCAAGGAGGGGGAGGTGATGATCCGCTACGTCGCGGCCGGACTGTGCCACTCCGACATGCACCTGGTGACCGGTGACCTGCCGTCCCCGCTGCCGTACATCGGCGGTCACGAGGGCGCCGGGATCATCGAGGCGGTCGGACCAGGCGTCACCAAGGTCGCCAAGGGCGATCACGTCGTGTGTGCGTTTATCCCCGCGTGCGGGGTCTGCCGGTGGTGCTCCACTGGTCTCCAGAGCCTTTGCGATATGGGCGCGACGATCCTCGACGGCTATATGCCCGACGGGAGCTATGGCTCCTCGCTCGACGGGACGGGCGTCGGCGCGATGTGCATGCTCGGGACGTTCTCGCAGTACGCGACCATCAGACAGGAATCGGTCGTCAAGGTCGACGAGGACCTGCCGCTGGAGGTCGTGGTTCTGTGCGGCTGCGGCGTGCCGACGGGCTGGGGCTCGGCTGTCAACACCGGCAACGTACAGATCGGCGACACCGTGCTGATCTTCGGCATCGGCGGCATCGGCGCGAACGCAGTCCAGGGCGCCTCTCACGCGGGAGCGACGCGGATCATCGCGGTCGACCCACTGAAGAACAAGGGCGAGTTCGCCCAGGAGATGGGCGCCACCCACGCCGTCCAGACGGCCGAGGAGGGAATCGCGCTCGCCCAGCAGAACCCGGCCGGCGGCGCAGACGTGGCGATCGTGACCGTCGACGTGGTCAACGAGCAGGTGGTCCAAGCCGCCGCGATGGCCCTGCGCAAGAACGGCACGCTCGTGATCACCGGGCTCGCCCATCCCGAGTCGCTGACCGTCCATCTATCGGGGGCCGACATGGTGCTCAACCGTAAGCACGTCAAGGGCGCGTTGTTCGGCGACTGCAACCCGGCCTACGACATCAAGAAGATGCTCGAGCTGTACCGCGCCGGCAAGCTCAAGCTCGACGAGCTCGTCACCAAGCAGTACAAGCTGTCGGAGATCAACGAGGGCTACGCGGACCTCGAGGCCGGCAAGAACATCCGTGGGGTCATCATCCACGAGCACTGAGGTCGCGTGACTTCGTTCGCTGCAGACGACGACCCGATGGTGGTGGGGCTCCGCCGCGAGGCCGAGATCCTCAGCGTCGCGCTGGCTACGGGCTGCCACACGGTGCTCGAAGGGCCGCCCGGCACCGGTAAGTCAACGCTGCTGCGGAGCATCGCCGCGGCCAGCGGTCGGGGCGTGGAGTTCGTCGAGGGCAACGCCGAGCTCACGCCGGCGCGGCTGATCGGCTCGCACGACCCGGCGCTCGTCCTCGACGGCGGCTACACGCCGGAGGCATGGACCGACGGACCGCTGGTTACGGCGATGCGGTCGGGCGGGCTGCTCTACCTGGAGGAGCTCAACCGTATCCCCGAGGAGACGCTCAACGTGCTGATCACCGCGATGGCCGAGCGCGAGATCGTCGTGCCGCGATTCGGAAGGATCGGCGCGGCCGACGGGTTCGTGCTCGTTGCGGCGATGAATCCCTTCGATGCGATCGGCACCGCGCGCGTCAGCCAGTCGATCGCGGATCGCATGTGCCGAATCGCGATCGGCTACCTCGACGAGGGGCAGGAGCGCGAGGTGGTGGAGCGTCAGACCGGGCTCGACGGATCGCTCGTCGCGGTCGCGGTCTCGATCGCCCGTGGCAGCCGAACGCACCCCGCGGTACGGATCGGCTCATCGGTCCGGGGCGCGATCGACATGGTCCGCCTGGCCAGCGGACTCGCGACCGTGCGCGATCAGCCGGGCACCGAGCGCGAGGTCCTGCTTGACGGCGCGATCGCCGCGATGTCCGGGCGCGTGAGGGTCCACGAGGATCAGAGCCGCACCGCCGAGGAGGTGATCGCCGAACTGCTCGACGCTGCCCTCGCCACGGAGGGCGACGATCGGGCCACCTTACCCCGCCACTGCGAGCCGTAACAAGGCAGCACCGCGCGCCCGGACCGCTCAGCGCCCCTGAGGCCCGGTCGCAGATAACCGCCGCCGGACGGCAGACTCTGAGCCGCGAGCGCCTCGCGGCCGACCACGAGAGTTTCACGACCGTCTCGCCCAAGGTCGGGCGGATCGACTCCGATGCGTTCGCGGGCGCCATGCGTCGTGACCCCGACGCCGCAGTCGCACTCCTTGCCGACATGGCGGTGGCCACGGATCCGGCACTGCGCGCCCACGCCAGACAACTCGCGGGCCGGCTGCTCCCGCCGCTCGGACGCGTCGGCGCGCCGCGACGCCGGGGTACACGACGACTCGTCGGGCGACCGGGCGCTGCCGATGGCGATGTCGACGTCGAGCGCACGCTCGAGCGCAGCGGCGGCAGACCCCCGCGCGAGGCGGGACAAGTCGTCTCACGCCAGTTCGTGGCGGCGCCCCGGGCGGTTTGCCTGCTGGTCGACCGCAGCGGTTCGATGAGGGGCCACGCGGTCGCGATCGCCGCGGTGGCGGCGGCCGCAGTCGTGGACGCAGCCTCCGACCGTCTGTGCTGCGGCGTGATTGCATTCGGCACCGACACGATGGTCCTGCGCGATCCCCGCGACGAGGTGCCGTCCGAGCGAGTCGTCGACGACTTGCTCTCACTCCGGGGGCACGGGCGCACCGATGTCGCTCGCGCGCTTGCCGCTGCCGCGGCGCAACTCGAGCATGTTCCGCCCGGCGGCCGCACGGCGATCCTGCTGTCGGATTGCCTGCACACCAAGGGCGCCGATCCATTGGGGCCGGCCGGCGCACTCGACGGTCTCCACGTGCTCGGCACGAGCGGCGAGCCCGATTCGATCCGCGCGGGCAAAGCGCTGGCTCGTCGCGGCCGCGGTCGCTGGCTGCCGGCGACAAGCCTCGGCGAACTCGCACGGAATCTGCAATCCGTCCTCGCCTGACGGATACGTGGCCGTGGGCCGGCGCCGGCTCGTGGCGCGGGGCTAGCCGAGGCGGTTAATCGTGCAAAAGGCCTATAAACCTGCCCAAGCCGGTTGTGTTAATGTGCTGTGAACTCGCGCCCGGTCGGGGATAAGGATCCGGCGCGCTCTAGGCGCACTGAAAGGAGCAGTTCTATGCGTGGACGTACCGCGGCGCTGATCGCCGCAACCGTCGCTTCCACGGGAGCGGTGGCTACTTCCGCGGTGGCCGCAGGCACACCCTCGGGCCCACCGCCACCGCCCACCGCAACCAACGGTCATCAGGTTCAGCTGGTGGCCTCGGGCTTGCATACTCCCACCTCGTTTGCGTTTGGCGGTGGCGCCGTCTTCGAGGGCGACGGCGGCGCGGAGAATGTCAACCCGCCCAATGGTGGGGTGTTCGTGCTGAAGAACGGCACCGGGACGCTGATCCCCGGATCGCCCGCGTTCGTCGCCGGCCTGGCGTGGCACAAGGGCGCGCTCTACGTCAGCGGCGGAGTGCTCACGGCAAAGGGCCCGAAGTGGCAGGTCCAGAAGTGGAGCGGCTGGAACGGCACGACGTTCGCGAGCCAGAAGGCGATCTACACGGCGCCGAAGGGGTTCCAGGGCTTCAACGGGCTGGCGTTCGGTGCCGACGGACGGCTCTACGTCGGCGTTGACGTGGGCCTGTTGAACAACAACGACCACGGCCCGTCGACGACCTCACCGTACGTCTACGACATCCTGTCGATGAACACCAGCGGTAAGGGCCTCAAGGTGTTCGCGACCGGCATCCGCCAGCCGTGGCAGATGGCGTTCCCGAAGGGCTCGTCGTCCCCGTTCGTGTCCGACCTCGGTCAGGACTCGGCCGCCAAGAATCCGCCGGACTTCATCCTGCGGGTCCGTCAGGGGGACAACTACGGGTTCCCGTCGTGCAACTGGACGTCGGCGAGCAAGTGCAAGGGCTACGCCAAGCCGTTCCAGCAGTTCGGCCCGCACACCGACGTCATGGGCATGGTCATCATCGGCGGCCGGCTGTACGTGACCTCGTTCCTTGGTGTCGGCGCCAAGGGGCCGGGCGGCGAGGTTCTCTCGATGCCGCTGAAGGGCGGCAAGCTCAAGCCTCTGTTGACGGGCTTCGTGGCGCCCACCGTCGGACTCGGTGGGAACAACGGCTGGCTCTACGTAGGTGAGTTGACCGGCCAGGTGTTCCGCGTCAAGCCGTAAGCGTTCTGGCGTCCCGGTCCCCTCGCTCGAGGGGACCGGGATCGCCATCCGTCAGTCAAGGAAGCTGACGCGCGACCGGATGAACGCGGCGCCGGCGTCGAGTCGGGCGGCAACTTCCGGTTCGTTCGGAACAGCGTCGCGGACGGCGTCCGCCAGCATCTCGAGGCCCCGGGCCAGCCTCGAGTTCGGAAAGTCGCGCGCCTCGAGCACCCTCGCCAGCCACGCCAGCTGCGCCTCGAAGTCGAGCGCTTCGGTGAGGCTGAGGACGGCCCAGTTGAGCAGATGCTGGCAATCGTGCCGGCACCATTCCGCGCCGGCCGGCCCGTAGCGCTCGCGCTCGTCGGGAAACTCCGCGTCATATGACGTGCACGCGCTCCGCGCGATCGCGACCAGATCGAGCTGCTCGCCGTGCGGGCCGGTCGCGGTCTCGGGTGGCGGCATGCCGCTCGGTGGCGCGACCCGCTTGCTCATGGCGCGATACGTGGCCGGGACGTCGACACGTACACGCCGGGGACGATAGTCCCGCTTCTCCGCGATGGAGAAAAATCCGGCGCCGGTAAGATCAGCGTCGTGCGCTCTGGCGTGGGGAGCAGAGTCGTCGTGACCGTCCTCGCCAGCGCGCTGCTGGCGCTGATCGGCGGCGGACGGCTGGGTGCGACTCCGGCGGCAGCCGAGTCGGGCTGCGCATCGCTCGGCCAGGCCGCGAACTTCGCGGTGTTCACGGACGGCGCGTTCAATGCGGCGTCGGGCGCCGGGACCACGATCAACGGCTCGATTGGGGCCGCGGGCGACGTGACACTGGCCAGCGTCACGATCAACGGCAACATCGTCGCGGGCGGCAACTTCACGGGCGGCAGCAGCGGCGGTACGGTCACTGGGAGCGTGCAATACGGGGGGACCGCCAACGTCGCCCCGAACTTCGCCGTGACGGGCGGTCTCACCCACGCCGCGCCGCCGTTCTCGTTCGACAGCGAGTTCGTCTCGCTCAAAGAACTGAGCGCCTCGCTCGCCAACCTCGCGCAAAGCCCGGGAGCGACCGTTTCCCTGATGAGCAATGGGCTTCTCCAGCTCACCGGGACCGCCTCGGGCTTGAACGTGTTCACGGTGAGCGCCGCCGACCTCTCCCAGGCGCAGGGGGTGGCGATCACGATCCCATCGGGGGCGACCGCGCTGATCAACGTCAACACGGCGACGATCCTGTCGATCGGGCTCCAGTACATGAATCTGTCGACCAACGATCCCTCGGGGGTGCTCTGGAACCTGCCGCTGGCGACCGGGATAAACGCGACCCGCCAATTCACCTGGCTGGGGACGATTCTGGCTCCGAACGCTGAGGTGACGGGCGTCTCCGGGGTGACCCTCAACGGGCAACTGATCACGGCGTCCGCCCCGGCCGCGAATTGGGGCGTCAACGGAACTCAGTACAAGTTTGCCGGATGCCTACCCGGTCCGCCCGACACGACGCTGTCGCTGACACCGCTGTGCATCGACTACAGCGGCAGTCTCGACATGGTTATGCGCAACACTGGCGACCAGACCCGCCAGGTCAGCTGGAAAGACCTCACGGGCAGCGATTTTGGCCAGTTCTCGATTCCGCCCGATAGCGACGCCTACTTCTACGTACAGGGCGGCGGCGCTGGGAGCGTGATCCAAGCGACCTCGGGAACGACGACCGTCCAGGCGAACGGCACCGGAAAGCATTGCCAGGGGCAGATCACGGTCAACCTTGTGACCGAGGGCGACGCCCCGATGGGCCAGACCTGGGACGTCGACCTCACCAACGGGGACAACGGCAACGTGTCCGACGTCCTCACGCTCGGTTCGGGCGACACGCAGACGGTGACCGTTCCCGGTGGCTATGTCGCGGGTACGTCCGCGATCGACGAGGTCGTCGGCGGAGCCGCGTACACGATCTCGGTCGACGACCCGCACGGCGCGGTCTCGACCTCGATCAGCCTGACCCCGGTCGAGATCCTCGACGGGCAGAATGAGTACGTCACGCTGACATTGGTGTACGAGAGCGGTACGCCGGGCACGGGTCCGCCCGAGCCGCCCACCGATCCCGAGCAGCCGACGCTCCCGCCGGGCGCGCCCGATCCCCCACCGGGCCCGGGGGTCGACAACAACAACTCCGGAGCCGACGTCGCGATCACGCACCACATCACCCCGGCTCGGCTCCGAGTCGGGGGCACGATCGAGACGGTCAGTCGCATCACCAACCTGGGTCCCGAACCGGCGGTGGACGTGGTCGCCCGCGAGATCCCCCAGTACCACCCGGCACAGGCCAACAGCGTGGCGCACGTGCTTTCCCTGACCACGACTCAGGGCACCTGCACCCAGCGTCGGCCGGTTCTCTGCTCGCTGGGGACGCTCGCTCCGGGAGCCACGGTGACGATCCGCACGCGCACGCGCGTCCTCGTCGTCGCCCCGCTCCGGAGCATCGTGGTCGTGTCCTCGCTGACCCCCGATACGAACATGACCAACAACATCGCCGAGGCCAACGTGACGACGTTCTCGAACGCGACCGTCCACGCGCACATCAGCGCTCCGCCGGTGGGACGCGTGGCGACGCAACTGACCTATCTCGTGAGCGCGGCGCTCACGCGGAACTCGCGCGGCGGGCCAGTCCGGCTGTGCACGCAGCCACCGAAGAGCTTCGTGCAGGTTCGCGCGCCGGGCACGTTCAAGCATCGCGGTGTCTACTGCCGTGACTACCCGTTCCTCGCGCCCGGCCATTCGGTCAGCTTCCTCGTCTCCGCGTTCCCGTCCGCGACCGGGCGGCTGACCGCTCAGGCCCGCGCGACCGCCGTGGGCTCACAGCGAGCGTCCCGCGTATCCGCCCACATCGTCGTCGCCTCTGCCGTCGCCTGCCCTGCGGCGGTCCGTCCTGAGGCGCGCCCCCGGCGGCCCACCGCCCGCGCGGCCTGCTGACGCCCTCCTCAGGCCGCGCCGAGGATGAGGTCGGCGCCACGCTCGGCGACCATCACCGTCGGTGCGTGCGTGTTGCCGCCCGGAATCAACGGCATAACCGAAGCGTCGATCACCCGGATGTTCTCGAGCCCGTGAACCCGCAACTGGCTGTCGACGACCGCGTCCTCGGCGGTGTCGCTCATCCGGCACGTTCCGACCGGGTGGTAAATCAGCATCAGCCGACGGCGGAGGTCAGCCTCGAGATCGGGATCGGCGGTGACCTCGGGACCAGGCCTGAGCTCCGCGGTGATGATCTCCCCGAGCACGGACTGCTCGGCGATCCGTCGCGCGAGCTTGACGCCGGCGATCAACGACGCGACGTCCTCAGGATCGGACAACGAGTTGGTCAGGATCCTGGGCTTCGCGGTCGGATCGGACGAGCGCAGCCAGACGCGACCGCGCGCCCTGGGCGTGACGAGCACGGGCGCGATCGCGATCGCGTGGCCGTCATACGTTTCCGCACCGTGATCCTCGTAGTAGGCGGGGCCCATGTGGTACTGGATGTCCGCGGCGGGGAGCCCCGGCCGCGTGCGATGGAAGGCGACGACCTCCGCCACGGGCGAGCTCAACGGTCCGGTGCGGCGGAGCAGCCACTCGGCGACCGATCGCGGTCGTTCCGCGACATACAGCGTGTCCTCGTCGGATACCGCGAACAGCAGCGTCACGAACGGGTGATCCTGGAGATTCCCTCCGACCCCTGGAAGCGCGTGGCGGACGTCGACGCCGACGGCGCGCAGGTCGTCCGGCGCACCGATGCCCGATAGCTGAAGCAGCTGCGGAGAGCCGATCGCGCCGGCCGACAGGACGACCTCTCGCTCGGCTCGGAGTACCTCACCGCCGCTGCGCCGGCTGCCAACGCGGACGCCGACCGCACGCTTCCCGTCGAATTCGACGCCGAGCACGGTCGTCCGCGTGCGGATCTCGAGATTCGGGCGCTTTGCGGCGGGTCGGAGGAACGCATCGGCACTGCTGAAGCGCCGGCCGCGCCACTGGTTGACCTGGAACATCGAGACGCCGTCCTGCTCGGTGCCGTTGTAGTCGCGCGTCCACGGGATACCGGCGGCTTCGCTGGCCGCGATCAGCCGGTGGTCGAGTGGACGCGGCGAGCGCTGATCGCTCACTCGAAGCGGGCCGCCCGCGCCGTGCCACTCCGACGCGCCGCGTACGTTGTCCTCCGACTTCAGGAAATACGGCAGGACGTCCGGATACCCCCAGCCCGGCGCACCCTGCGCCTTCCAGCTGTCGTAGTCGACCGGCCGGCCGCGGACATACAGCATCGCGTTCATCGAGCTCGAGCCGCCGAGGCCCTTGCCGCGCGGCACGTACAGAGACCTCCCGTCGACGAACGGCTCGGGCTCGGTCGCGAAGTCCCAATCGAGCTTAGTGTGGAACTGCTTCGAGAAAGCGGCCGGGATCTTGATGTTCGGCGAGCGGTCCTTTCCCCCGGCCTCCAGCAGCAGGACCTTCACGGACGGGTCGACCGACAGCCGGTTGGCGAGAACGCATCCGGCCGACCCCGCACCCACGACGATGTAATCGAAGCTCTGCACGAACGCTCGCGCCGAGACTACACGCGGGGCGAGCTCACGAGCCCGGGGCTGTCACGATCCCTCCCGACGGCTGTTCCTGGCGACGACCGAAAGGAGACGAGCAATGGAATACGTGAACCTCGGCAGGACCGGACTCAGGGTGTCCCGCGTCTGCCTCGGGATGATGAGCTACGGCAAGCACGAGAGTCGCGAGTGGGCACTGGAGGAGCGAGACGCGGAGCCAATTGTGCGTCGGGCCGTCGAGGGCGGCATCACGTTCTTCGACACCGCCGACGTCTACAACGGAGGGCAGAGCGAGGTGATCACCGGCCGGCTGTTGCGCAATCTGTTCGGGATGCGCGAGGAATACGTGGTCGCGACCAAGGTCCACGGCCAGACGATGCCGGGCGAGAACGGGCGCGGCCTCTCGCGAAAGCACATCATGGCCTCAATCGACGCGTCGCTGAAGCGGCTCGAGCTCGACTACGTCGACCTGTACCAGATCCATCGATGGGACTACCGCGCGCCGATCGACGAGACGATGGACGCGCTCCACGACGTGGTCAGGGCCGGGAAGGCTCGCTACCTCGGCGCGAGCAGCATGTTCGCCTGGCAGTTCGCCAAGGCGCAGTCGATCGCGATCACCCCGTTTGTCTCGATGCAGAACCACTACAACCTCATCTACCGCGAGGAGGAGCGGGAGATGATCCCGCAGTGCATCGACCAGGGCGTCGGCGTGATCCCGTGGAGCCCGCTGGCGCGCGGGCTGCTCGCGGGGAACCGCACGCGCGCGGGGGAGCGGCTGACGACCCGCGCCAACACCGATCAGTTCGGCGACATGCTGTACACGCAGCTCGAGGCGGACTTCGACGTAATCGAGCGCGCGAACCAGGTGGCCGGTGCACGCGGAGTGCCGACCGCGCAGGTCGCGCTGGCGTGGCTGATCAGCCGGGCCGGGGTGACGGCGCCGATCGTCGGTGCGACCCAGCTCGAACACCTCGAGGACGCGCTGGCCGCCGAGAAGCTGATGCTGTCCGACGACGAGATCGCGGCGCTCGAGGAGCCGTACATCCCGCACGCGATCGCCGGCCACTCGTAGAGGATGGCGGCGCCCGAGGCAACCACGGTCGACGCCGGTGGCCGCGAGGTCCGCGTGTCGAACCCAGACCGCGTGATCTTCCCGTCGACCGAGCGGACGGGGCCGGTCACGAAGCTCGACATCGTCGAGTACTACCTAGCCGTCGATGACGGGATCATGCGGGCACTCGAGTGGCGGCCCACCACGCTCGAGCGGTGGCCCAAGGGCGTATACCCCGGCATGGTCCTGTCCACCCGCGAGGGCCGCGTCGGCGACGCGTTCTACCAGAAGCGGATCCCGAAGGGCGCTCCTACGTACGTCGAGACCGCGCAGATTGCGTTCCCTTCGGGTCGCCACGCGGACGAGGTCTGCCCCACGGAGATCGCCGTGGTCGCATGGGCCGCGCAGATGGGCACGATCACCTTCCATCCGTGGCCCGTTCGCCGCGAGGACGTCGACCATCCGGACGAGCTCCGTATCGACCTCGACCCCCAGCCCGGTACCGACTTCGAGGATGCGGCCCGGGCGGCCGGCGAGGCGCGCGCGCTGCTGGCCGAGCTCGGATTCGTCGGCTTTCCGAAGACGTCGGGCGGACGGGGCATACACATCTACATTCGGATCGAGCCACGGTGGACGTTCACGAACGTGCGCCATGCCGCGATAGCGTTCGGTCGCGCGCTCGAGCGGCGTCTCCCTGACCGGGTCACGACAAGCTGGTGGAAGGAGGAGCGCGGCGAGCGCATCTTCATCGACTACAACCAGAACGCGCGGGACCGGACGATCGCCTCGGCGTACAGCATCCGCCCCAAGCCGGGCGCGACGGTGTCCGCGCCGCTGGCGTGGGACGAGGTGTCTGAGGTGAAACCCGAGGATTTCACGGTCGCGACGATGCCGGCACGGTTTGCCGAGGTTGGCGACCGCCACGCCGCGATCAACGACCACGCCTATTCGCTGCAGCCCTTGCTGGACCTGTACGAGGCGGATCTTGCTGAGGGGCGCGGTGACATGCCCTACCCGCCCGACTATCCCAAGATGCCCGGCGAGCCTAAGCGGGTCCAACCGTCACGCGACCGCGACCGGCCTCGCTAACGCTCATATGGAGGTGTGGGTGTCAAGGGTCGCGGTTGAGGTTGTGGTGATCCGCGGGGTGGTTGGGCTCGGTTGAGGGGGCGGCGGGTCTGGCGGGTGCGCGACGCGCGGTCAGACTCATATTCGCGGATTGTCACCGCAGGACCGGGTTTCGTCGTGAGAGCCCGCTGTCTAACACCGAGCGTGGCCGTCGCGGAGCGCGGCGGTTGCTCATCGTTAGATCGTGGATGCTCTCGCGCGTGGGGGCCAGGCGGGTTCCGCCGCCTCCTCAGCCGAGTGGCGTAGGGTTGGTCTGAGGTCAAGTCGTGGGGTCGTGTTGGTGTGGGTCTGGCGCAGGTGTTGGCTGGTCGCGCTGGAGTTCGTCCAGTAGTTCGCAGAACGCGTCGAGTTGTCGCTGGTCGAGCCGCTGGGCGGGGATCCGTAGCGTGAAGCTGGCACTGGGGAGCGCGTCCGGGGCACGCGTGGCGGACGGTCTGCTCTGCGATCGCGGTCGGCTCATGGCTGTGTCTCCTCGGCATCGGCGTGAAGCGCGATCGCCCAGCAGAAGCCGGCGAGGTGACGCGCGACGGCGACCGCGACGATCGTCTTGCGCTTGCCGCGCTTGGTGTCCAGGCGGCGCCAGAGATGGTGCAGCCGCTGTTGGGCTTTCCACGCGATCGCGATCACGAGCGGGTCCTGGCCCTCCTGGCGGCGCTCGAGCGTGCTGCCGAGCCGTGGCGGTCGGCGGTAATGCCACGCCGCCTCGATCAGCAAGCGTCTGGCGTGGCTTGATCCGGTCTTGGTGATGTGCCCCTGGCGGCGGGTGGCGCCGGTGCTGTGCTCGGCCGGGACCAGGCCGAGATAGCTCATCAGCTGTCCGGCGCGCTCGAACCGCTGAAAGTCGCCGACCTCCACGGCGAGGCCGACCGCCGAGAGCGTGTCGATCCCCCGCAGGCATCTGAGCCGGGCGACCGTCTGCGCGCACGGCGAGCCAGGCACGAGCTCGCCGATCGTGGCCTCGAGCGTCTCGCGCCGCAGCATCAGCGCATCGATCGCGCCAACATAGTCGCTCAGCGTCGCCTGCGCGCCGGGCTGACCGAGGTCAAGCTTCGCCAGCCACGCGCGGTGTCGCTGCCCCCAGCGGCTGGTCGTGTCCTCGAAGCGGATGTCGTGGCGCAACAGCATCTTCCCCAGCCGATGCCGCGCGCGCATCAGATCGCCGCGCACATCCTCGCGCGCCCGGACCAGGTCACGCAGCGCTTCCTCCTCGCCGCTGGGTACCCGCACCGCGACCAGCCCGCCGATCATCAACAGCCGCACGAGGCGCTCAGCGTCACGGCGATCGGTCTTGACCCGGTCCTGCGCCGGACGCTCGATCTTCCCCGGCGCCGCGACCACACACCCGACCCCGGACGCGATCAGCGCCCGCGCGAGCCCGAACCCAGTCGGGCCCGCCTCGTAGGCTACGCGCACCGGCGCCGGCAACCCGGCGCAGAACTCCACCACCCCAGCCGTCTCGCCCGGCAGCTGGCGCACAATCATCTCCCCAGACTCGGCGTCGACCACGCACGCCACGACCTTCGCCGCGTGCACGTCCAAGCCGACCCAGGTGCGAACCTTGGTCACGGTCGGTTCCTCCTATGCGGTTGTGGGGCCGCCGCGCAGGTGCTAGCTGTGCGGCTACAACACCTCCCCGCGATCGCGTGGGAGGCCGACCGACTCATACCACGCCGGCCGGACGGCCACCTCCATATGGTCTAACTGACGGGGACGCGACTGCGATTTGCCGCCACTATGGCCCCAAATGTCGGTCGCTGCCGAATCTCAGGGCGCCTGGGGAAGCTTCTTCGCGCCGCGCTTCGTGACCGGGTTGGACGGCGGCGGCACTACCGGCCCGATGTCCCCGTCGGGCGCCTCGTCGAGGTCGACGATGACCGGCGCGTGATCGCTCGGGCCACTGCCCTTGCGGGCCTGGCGATCGACCCAAGCGGCCTGGACCCGCTTGGCCACGGCGTCGCCGGCGAGCACCAGGTCGATCCGCATCCCGAGGTCCTGGTGGAACATCCCCGCTCGGTAGTCCCAGTACGTGAACACCCGCTTGTCCGGCCAGTGATCGCGCACGACGTCGTGTAAGCCGACCGCCTCAAGCTCGGCCAGGGCGGCCCGCTCGGGTGGCGTCACATGGGTCTGCCCGACGTACGCGCCGGGGTCGAACACGTCCTCGTCGGTCGGCGCGATGTTCATGTCGCCGCACACGACCACGTCCTTCGGACCGGCGGCCATAACGTCCCTCAGCGACTCCAGCCACGCGAGCTTGTACTGGTAGTGCTCGGAACCGGGGGTGCGGCCGTTGGGCACGTACACCGACACCACGCGGATGCCGTCGCACGTCGCGGACACGGCGCGCGCCTCGGGATTCGGGAAGCCCGGAGCCCCTTCGATCCCATTCACGACCTCGTCGAGCCCAACCCGAGACAGGATCGCGACTCCGTTCCAGGCCGCCTCGCCGTGCGCGGCGGCTTCGTAGCCGCGCTCGGACAATGCATCGCCGAGCAACTCGAAGAACGCGTCGTCGGCGAGCTTCGTTTCCTGAAGACAGACGACGTCAGGCCGCCGCTGATCCAACCACGGGAGTAACCGAGGCAGCCGCTGCTTCAGCGAGTTGACGTTCCAGGTCGCGATCCGCACGTCCCGCTACGGTAGCGGCACCCCCAGGGGGCGTGGCGCGTCCCACGGATACGCGGTAAACCTCGCGAAGATGAGCACGGTGGGTGACGGAGCGCTCCAGGACTACGAGGTTCCAGCGGGCAGCCGGGACGAGCTGATCGACGCCGACGGCTCGCCGCTTCCCCACGCCACCAAGCTGCTCGCCGCGCTCGAGCGCCTCGGCCCCGAGCGCCTCGAGGCGGCGGGCCGGCGCCGCGACACGATCTTCATGCAACAGGGGATCACGTTCGAGGTCCCGACCGGGGACGGCGAGCGCCGCGACCGGGCGTGGCCGCTCGATCTCGTCCCGCGAGTCCTGACAGCGGCCGAGTGGACCGCGATCAAGCGCGGCCTGGCCCAGCGGATCCGGGCGCTGAACGCGTTCGTCGACGACGTCTACCACGCTCACGAGATCGTGCGGGCGGGAATCGTCCCGTGGTCGCTGGTCGTCAGCCGGCCGCAGTTCGCCCGGCCGGTGCACGGGGTCCGCCCGCCCGGTGGCGTGTACTGCCACGTCTCGGGCTGCGACCTCGTCCGCGGCGGCGACGGCCGCTGGCGGGTGCTCGAAGACAACGTGCGCACGCCGTCGGGCATCTCGTACGTGATCGAGAACCGGCTCGCGATGACCCGGTTGATGCCCGAGCTGTTCGAGGGCCAGCGGATCCGCGCCGTCGACCACTACCCCTCCCTGCTGCTCGACGCGCTCCGCGCGGTGGCGCCGGGCGTCGACGGAGAGGCGACCGTCGTGCTGTGGACGCCCGGCCCGATGAACTCCGCCTACTTCGAGCACGCGTTCCTCGCGCGGCAGATGGGGATCGAGCTGGTCGAGGCCGGCGATCTCGTTGTCCGCGACGCGGTCTGCTACATGCGCACGACCAGCGGCCTTCAGCGGGTGCACACGATCTACCGCCGGCTCGACGACGACTTCATCGACCCGCTCGAGTTCCGTCCCGATTCGCTGCTCGGAGTTCCCGGCCTGGTCCGCGCCTACCGCGCCGGCACGGTCGCGATCGCGAACGCGGTCGGAACCGGGGTCGCCGACGACAAGGCCGTCTACCACTACGTGCCCGAGATGATCCGCTTCTACCTGAGCGAGGAGCCGATCCTCGAAAACGTCCCCACGTATCTCCTCACCGACAAGCGACTCCGAGAGCACGTGCTCGGGCGCCTCCACGAGCTCGTGATCAAGCCGACGTCCGAGTCCGGCGGCAAGGGCGTGTTCATCGGCCCGCAGGCCGACGCGGCGCAACGTGAGCGCCAGACGCGGCTGATC
>Ga0335076_10001609_pt1 | contig 21953 bp, 20 predicted proteins | sample Lox_Sample_25_FD_206717 | JGI IMG/M metagenome (GOLD analysis project Ga0335076, IMG submission 206717) | Soil microbial communities from Loxahatchee National Wildlife Refuge, Florida, United States - Lox_Sample_2.5 | ecosystem: Environmental > Terrestrial > Soil > Wetlands | place: USA... | reverse complement strand
TGACGCCCTCGTCGTGGCGCAGGTCGCCCTCGCAGCGCGGCGCGACGATCAGGTCGAACTGCGCGCCCAGGTCGTCGCGCTGCAGCCGCGCCAGGTCGCCGCGCACCCAGCGCACGTGGTCGGCCACCCGGTTGGCCTCGGCGAGGCGGCGGGCGAGCTGGGTCTGGCCCAGGTCGACGGCGACCACCTGCGCGCCCGCGCGCGCCGCCCAGAGCGCGGCGACGCCGACACCGCAGCCGGCGTCGAGGACGCGCATGCCGGGCCGGACGGACCGCTCCAGGATGCGGCGCAGCGCGAGCGGCGCGTCGGCGTGCCGGAGGACCTCGAGCTGCTCGTGCGGGTTCATGCGCGCCCCACTTCGAGCCCGATCGGCGCGCCTCGCTCAGGTCTGAAGCGCCTGGATGCTCTTCTGCAGGCGCCGGAAGCCGATCGCCGACGCCGCCGACAGCGCGGCGGCGACCGGCATCAAGCCGTCGCCGAGCCCGCGCCACGCCGGCAGCTCGAGTGCACCTCCGTAGAGCGAGTGCGCGCTCCAGCCGACGTAGAGCGCCATGCCGAGGAACGGTGCGATCGCGCCGCGGATGCCGGTGAGCGTCACGTGCACGCCCATGTAGAGGCCGGCGCGCTCGCGCGTCGCGAAGTCGTTGTGACCGAGGCTCCAGGCCAGCGCGCCGCCGCCGCGCGCCGCGCCCTGCACGCAGCGCGACACGAAGACGAGCGGCAGCGAGTGCACGCCCGCGCCGAGCCACAAGAGCAGCTGCGACAAGGTGAACGTCCAGCCGTGCACCGCGCGGAACGCGGTGACGTGCACGCGGTCGATGAAGAGCGCCCAGAAGGGGATCGTCACGAGTGCGAGCGCGAACGGCACGACCATGGTCGCGGCGATCGACTCCGAGTAGCTGGCCTGCATCTCGCGCGAGACGAGATACAGCACCGGCGCCTCGACCATCATGTTCGAGATGCCGCCGATCATCTGCCAGCCCAGGAAGCGCGCGTAGAGCCGATCGGCGCGCAGCAGCGCCAGCACGCCGCCCGTGGCGTGGTGGGCGGCGCTGCGCTCCTCGGCGAGGTGCTCGGCCTCGCCGGCGAGGGGCACGCGCGAGAACGCGAACACCCCCACCGCGGAGGCCAACGCGCCCAGCGCGTACGCGAGACGGAAGTTCTGCGGGTTCGCCTCCAGGAGCTGTCCGCCCAGCCACGAGGTGGCCACGAACGACACCGTCGAGATCATCGACAGCCGCGCCGTCAGCTTGCCGCGCACCTCGCGGCCGTAGTTGAGGGTCCAGACGATGCTGCGCAGCGTCGTGACTCCGCCGAGCAGCTGGCGCGAGACGATCTGCAGCCCGACGAGGAGCGCCGCGCCGGCCGTGCCTTCGGGAATGGCGACCACGCCGGCCACGCAGAGCGTGAAGGCCGCCATGAGCGCGGCCGTCCACGGCACGCGCCGGCGCCCGTGCGCGAGCCGCGCCCAGAGCGAGCTCGACAGGTTGCCGAACATCGGTGCGGCGGTGACGAGCGCCAACACCGCGGGGTGTACGTGGAAGAGCTTGTCGGCGATCACGCCGACGAAGCCGCCCTCCATGAGCGCGGGCCCGGCGCCGAAGCACGCCTCGGTCCAGCGCTCCAGCCGGTAGCCGCGCAGGGGCAGCTCGGACAGGGCGGGGCGGCGCAGCGGACCGCGCGCCGGCGCCGGGCGCGGTTCCAGCTGCCTCGCTCGCATGGCGGGCGGGTACGCTAGCGCGCGTTCGCGTCCGGGGCCGCTCGGCCCGCGCGCAGCGCGAACGCCGCGCGCACGCGCTCGACGGCGTCGTCGAGCACGACGTAGAACACCGGCACGACGACGAGCGTGAGCACGACCGACGACAGCATGCCCGCGCCCGTGGCGACGGCCATCGGCGCGCGGGTCTCGGCGCCCGGGCCGACGCCGGCCGCCGCGGGCAGCACGCCGAGGATCATCGACACCGCGGTCATCAGCACGGGCCGCATGCGCACCGGCGCCGCCTGGCGCATCGCCGTGCGCTTGTCCACGCCGCGCGCGCGCAGCTCGTTCGCGAAGTCGACGAGCAGGATCGAGTTCTTGGTCACGAGTCCCATCAGCAGGATGATCCCGATCACGCTGAACAGGTTGATCGTCATCCCCGCCCGGAACAGGTGCATGCCGAGCAGGCCGCCGAACGCGCCGACCATCGCCAGCGGCAGCGCCAGCATGACGGTGAGCGGGTGGAGCAGGCTCTCGAACTGCGCGGCGAGCACCATGTAGATCACGAGCACCGCGAGGCCGATCGCGAGCTCGAACTGGCGCAGGCTCTCCAGGAACTGCTGCGCGCTGCCGCCGAACTGCAGGCTCGCGCCTTCGGGCAGCATGCCGCGCGTGGTCTCGCGCACGATCTGGATCGCCTCGCCGACGGGGATGCCCTCCAGGTTCGCGGAGATGGTCACGCTGCGCTGGCGCTGGTCGCGGGTGATCATCGACGGCGCGGCGCCGACCTCGATCCTCGCCAGGTTGCGCAGCTCGGCGACGCCGCCGTCGCGGGTGCGCACGTAGAGCCCGCCGATCGCCTCGGGGTCGGCGCGGAACGCGTCGGCCAGGCGCACGCGGATGTCGTAGCGGTGGCCGTTCTCCTTGAACTTGGCGACGTCGAGCCCACCCATCCCGGCCTGCACGATTTCGGACAGGCCGCGCGCGTCGACGCCGAGCGCGCTGCACTTCTCGCGGTCGGGCACGATGCGCAGCTCGGGCAGGCCGATCTTGAGCGACTTCGACAGGTCCACGAAGCCCGGCGTGGCGCGCAGCTTCTGCAGGATCTCGTCCGACAAGTGGTCGAGCTGGTCGATCGACAGGTTCCCGCGCAGCGCGAACTCGAGCTCGCCGCGCGCGTCGCCGCCGAGCGCAGACGTCGGGTCGAACACCCGCGCCTCCAGCCCCGGGACGTTCCGGAACGCCTCGCGCGCGGCGACCATGATGTCCTGCACCCTGCGGCTGCGCTCGCTGCGCGGCTTCAAGATGGCGACGAGCACGGCCTGCGTGACGTCGCCGGGGCCCTCGGGGCCCGAGATGCCGACGCCGTCGAAGAGCCCGATCGTCTCCGGCTGCGAGAGCATCCACTTCTCGGCCTGCTTCACGCGCTCCGTCGTGCCCGCGAGCGAGGTGCCGGGCGGCGTCTCGAACATGGCGAACACGCGGCCCTCGTCCTGCGGCGGGAAGAACTCCGAGCCGAGCAGCGAGCCGAAGCAGAGTGCCACGCCGAACGAGGCGAGCGCGAGCAACAGCACCGCCGCGCGGTGCGCGAACGCCCAGTCGAGCAGCTGCACGTAGCGGCGCTCGAGCGCCTCGAAGCCGAGCTCGAGCGTGCGGAACACGCCGCGGCTCCGCGGCGGCTCCGCCGGCATGCGCGCGGCCAGCATGGGGATGAGCGTGAGCGCGACGAAGAGCGAGAATGCGACCGACGCCGCGACGGTGAGCCCGAACTCGCGCAGGAAGCTGCCGACGATGCCCCGCACGAACACGACGGGCAGGAACACGATGGCGATCGAGAGCGTCGCGGCGGTCGCGGCGAACGCGATCTGCCGCGCACCGTTCGACGCCGCCTCGCGCGGCGACTCGCCCGCCTCGCGCCGGCGCTCGATGTTCTCGAGCACGATGATCGCATCGTCGATGACCACGCCGACCGCGAGCGCCAGCGCCAGGAGCGTCATCGTGTTGATCGTGAACCCGAACACCCACATGGCGCCGAACGCGGCCACGAGCGAGAGCGGAATCGACGTGCCGATCACGAGCGTCGGCCGCACGCGGCGCAGGAACAGCAGCACGGTCAGCGTCGCGAGCAGGGCGCCGAACACGAGCGCGAACTCGGTCTCCGCGACCGACTCGCGGATCGACGACGAGAAGTCGATCACCTGGTCCCGCGTGGGGAAGCTCATGCCTTCGGGCAGCGTCTTGCGCAGCTCGTCGATGGCGTCGTGCGTGCGGTTTGCGATCTCGACCGTGTTCGCGCGCGACTGCTTCAAGATGCCGATGCCGGCACCCGCCGACCCGTTGAAGCGCGCCAGATAGCGCTCGTCCTCGGCGCCGTCCTCCACCTTCGCCACGTCGCCGAGGCGCACGCGCGCACCGCCGACGTCGGCCACGATCAGGTTCGAGAGCGTCTCCACGGACTCGAACTCGGCCTCGGTCTTCAGCGTGTACTCGAGGGCGTGGCTCTCGATGCGGCCGGCGGGCAGGTCGATGTGCTCGCGCTGGATCGCCGACACCACGTCGGTCACGGCGAGCCCGCGCGCGCGCAGCGCGTCGCCGTCGAGCCAGATGCGGATCGCGCGCTCGCGCTTGCCGAAGATCTCGGTCGAGGCGACCCCCGGCAGTGTCTCGAGCACCGGCTTCACCGAGTTCTTGATGTACTCGGTGACCTCGACCTGCGGCCGCTCCGACGCCAGCGACAGCCAGATGATGGGGCTCGACGACAAGCTGCGCTTGTCGATCACGGGCGGGTCGAGCTCGCGCGGCAGGTTCACGCGCGCGCGCGCGACCTTGTCGCGCACGTCCTGCGCGGCCTGGTCGATGTCGCGCTCGAGCTCGAACTCGGCGGTGATCATCGCTGCGCCCTGCGTGGTGGTCGAACGCAGCGAGCGCAGGCCGGCGATCGTGTTCAAGTTCTCTTCGAGGACCTCGGTGACGTCCTCCTCCATCGTCTCGGGGCTCGCGCCCGGCAGCTGCGCCGTGACGGTGACGACGGGGAACTCCATGTTCGGCAGCTGGTCGACGCCGAGCTCGCAGTAGCCGAGCACGCCGAACACGACGAGCGAGAGCATCAGCATCAGCGTCAGCACGGGACGCGCGATGCAGAGGTCGACGAGGTTCACGGCGCCGCCGCCGCCGGCACGACGGGCGAGCCGTCCGCGTTGCGCGCCACGATCGCGGCGCCGTCGGCGAGCGTCGAGTGGCCGCGCACGACCACCACGTCGCCCTTCGCGAGTCCGCCGTCGATCTCGGCCCTGCCCGCGCGGATCGGCCCGAGCTCGACGCGCTTGCGCTCCGCCTTGGTGCCGTTGTCGACGGCGCGGAACACGACTGCGCCGTCCGCGCGCTGCAGCACCGCTTCTTCGGGCACGAGCAGCACGTTCGAGCGGCGCGCGATGCCGAGGTCGGCGCGCGCGAACAGACCCGGCCGCAAGCGGCCGTCGGGGTTCGGCAGCGCGGCCTTCACCCGCAAGGTGCGGGTGCGCTCGTCGATCTCCGGCGAGATCATCGTGACCTCGGCATGGAAGAGCTCGCCGGGATAGGGCGCGACCGAGATCGCCAGCGGCAGGCCGAGGCGCAGCCGGCTCGCGTCCGACTCCGGCAGCGAGAACTCGACCTCGACGGGATCCAGCGAGACCAGCTCGAAGAGCTTCTGGCCCGGCTGCACGTACTCGCCGCGCGACACGAAGCGCCGGCCGATCACGCCCGGGAAGCGCGCGGCGACGCGCGAGTCGGCGCTCGCGCGCTCCGCCGCGCCGAGGTCGGCCTGTGCGGCCTGCACGCGCGAGCGCGCGGCTTCGAGCGCGGTGTCGGCCTGGTCGAGCTGCGTCTTCGACGCCACCTGGTGTCGCGCCAGCGCGTGTGTGCGCGCGTTCTGGCGCTGCGCGTCGAGGAGCCCCGAGCCCGCCTCGGAAAGGCGAGCGCGCGCGCGGTCCAGGTCGAGCGCGCGGCGCTCGGGATCGATCTCGATCACCACGGCGCCCTCGGCGACGGGCTGGCCCTCGTCGACGACGATCGAAGTGACCTCGCCGGGCACCTGCGCGGCCACGTCGGCGCGCTGCTTCGCGAGGATCTGGCCCGTCGCGGCGACGCGCTCCTCGACGTCGGTCACTTCGACCGGCGCGAGCACCACGGCGTGCGCGGCCGCCCGGGGGGCCGTCTTCTGCCGGCTGCACGCCAGAGCCGCCATGGCGAGGGCGAGCGCGAGCGCACGGCGGCTCACGGCACGGCTCCCGCGGTCACGATGCCGCGCTCGATCGTCGCCAGGGCCAGGCTGACGAGCTCGGGCCGCCACGGATGGTCCGGCCGCGACACGCGCAGCGCGACCACGCCGTGCAGCACCGCCCACACGGCCTGGAACACGGCCTCGGGATCGGGGAGCGCCGCGCCGCGCGAGCGGCAGGCCTCGACCAGCGCGCGGAACACGAGCCGGCGCGCGGCCTCGGCCGACGGAATCAGCTCGGCGGTCTCGGTGCGCGGCGCGGAGATCAGCGCGTACTGCGTGGCGTTCGCGAGGCCGAACTCCAGATAGGCACGCGCCAGGTCGCGCAGGTAGGCGATGGGCTCGCCACCGCGCGGCACCCTACACAGCGTTGCGTAGAGCTCGGCGCAGCGTTCCTCGAGCAGCGCGTCGATCAGCCCCGTCTTGTCGCGGAAGTGGTGGTAGATCGTCGGGGCCTTGAAGCCCGAGCGCTCCTCCACGCGGCGAATCGTCAGCTGCTCGGCGCCCAGCTCGAACAACAGCGCCTGCGTCGCCTCGAGGATCGCGCGGCGCGTCGCGTGCCGGCCGCGGCGCGCGGTCTTCGCGTGTTCGGGCATGGGGGGACTCCGAGCGGTGTAACGGCGTTACACCTATCGGCGTCGCCCGCGCGCGAGCGCAGCCTGCAAGCGAGCTTGCCCGCGCGCCCGACAGCAATGGAAACGCCCGCCAGCGCGGGCTGGCGGGCGTTTCGGAAGCTCGGAGCGGCGGGGCTATCTGCCCTTGTTCAGCCGTCCGATGTCGATGTAGCCCCGGATCTTGCCCTTGGTCGAGAACGGCGAGCCTTCGCTGTTCCAGAACTCGATGCGATTTCCGGTGCCCGTCTGAACGTTCACGATGATGTCGGACACGATGCGGTTGTCCTTCGGCTCGGGAACGCCTTCCCAGCCCGGGTACCACACGCCGTCCGGCGCCTTCGGATCCTTCTGAGTCTTCCCGTTCCAGTCTTCGCTGTAGCGGTGGTTGTGCCAGATGACCTTCCACAGCTCCTTCTTGCGGTCGTACGCGAAGCTGAACAGCGGCTCGTAGGTCTCCTTGTCGATGTAGATGTCCTTGTGGTGGTACGGGTGATCCTCGTTCTTGGGGATGAACCGCACGATCCACGCGTTGCGCACTTCCCAGCGATCGCTCGCGTAGCTGAAGCCGTACGGGCCGAAGTTGTACGTGTCGGTGTACGGGTAGGCGAGCGTCTTGGTGTTCATGGGCGCGATGACCGTCTTCTCGCCGAGGCACTTCCAGTCGTACTGCGGCGGAATGCCCGAGAAGCTGCGCAGGTCGTCCATGGTGAAGTCCGTGCCCTGCACGGAGTCGGTGCGCTGGGCCGACGAGATGCGGCGCACGCGCCGCAGGTCGGGCACGTACACCCACGTGTCGTCGTTCTTCATGTCCTTGAGCGGACCGTCGGAGCTCTTGTAGCGGTACGTCAGCACCAGGATGCCGCGCGCATCGAACGGCGCGTCGACCTCGATGCCGAACGCGCTCTCGCGCTTCTCCTGCGGGAAGATGTCGCCGTTGTTCTCCGACAGGTACTGCGGCTCGACGCGGTTCGAGAGCGCGATCACCTTCGCGGTGCCCTCGTAGTAGAGCGGCAGCTGCTCACCGCGGTCCCAGTACGTGTACGACCACGTGGAGCGCGCGCCGTCGCCGTTCCACGTCTTCAGGAAGTTCCAGATGATCTTCGTGCCCGCGTTCGGATCGCCCTTGCAGTCGATCGCCGCGGTGTCGAAGGGCAGGCCGGCGGTGTAGTTCTCGAGCGCGCCGTCCTGGCCGATCTTCGCCTGGCCCTTGAACTTCTCGCTCGCCGCCTTGTACGCGTCGGCCTCGCCGTACTTGCGCTGCGTCGGGCCGATCTCGAGCTGCATGCCCTCGTAGAAGAAGAACTCGCGGTTGTCCCAGAACTCGGGCGGCAGGAAGTCCTTCAGCTTCTCGACGTCCGCGAAGCTGATGGTGTCGCCTTCCTTGAAAGGCGTGGTCGGAAGCACGTCTTGCGCCTTCTTCTCCTGCGCGTGCAGCGTCGCGGGCAGGGACAGGCACAGCGCAAGCGCTAGAGCCGTCTTTCGCATGAAACTCCTCCTTGTTTCCCCTCGGTCAGATGCGGGAGAGCGGGCCATCATAGACCCAAACGCGGCGGCGTGGGTAGCGGGTCAGGGACCCGCGATCCAGTCGATGTCGCCAAAAAATACGTCGCCGGGTGCGCGGTAGATGGGCTCGCTGCGCCCGTCGGCGAGCGACACGCGCACGAGCTCCTGCGGCAGCTCGGCGTCGCTCTTCTCCGAGTGGTCGCGCACGAGGACGAAGGCGTGGTCGGCGCCGCACGGCCGGCCGTCGTACACGCGCTTGTCGCCGCCGGGCGTGTAGACGAGCTTGCAGCCGGCGCCCTCGGGGTCGCACAGCACGAGCCCGCGGCGCTGCTTCGCGTACACGCCGCGCGCCCCCCACCACAGCGGCAGGCTGCCGCCTGCGACCATCGGTCCGCCCGGCTCGCCGTCGCGCAGGAGCGCAGCCTTTCCGCGCAGATCGGCCGACACTTTGAAGAGTCGCGGGAAGGCGACCTCCTGGCCTTCGAACGACATGCTGCTCTCGGAGTCGGCGCCGTCCGGATCGGGAATGGTCTGCAGCACGACGAGCGCGGCGCCGTCCGGGCTCCAGCGCGGCCGGTCGAGCGCCTTCGGCGCGTCGGCGAGCGGCTCTTCCCCGCGCGACGCGAGCGAGAACAGCACGAGCTCGCTCGCGCCCTGGTCGTCGGTCTCGACGCCCGCCGCGAGGCGCTCGCCGCGCGGATCGGGCTCGGCGTCGAACCAGCGCGCGGGCGCGGCGAACCGCTCGGCCTTGCCGGTGTCGGCGTCGACGCGCAACAGCTGGGTCTGCGAGAGCCCGTACTGCTCCTGCGGCGGCAGCTCCTGACTCACGAGCAGCGCGTGCGGCGAGATCCAGCGCGCGGCCTGCACGTGCTCGATCGCGAGCGACCGCGCGCCGTCGGCGTCGAACACGACGAGCGCGTGCGGCACGTCGGGGTCCGCGTTCTCGAACAGCACGACCAGGCGGCCGGGCCCGCGGAAGCCGACGTCGTACGGCGCGGGCGCGCCGTGCTTGCGGCCGCACGCGCACACGAGCCCGAGCGCGAGGAGCGAGAGCGCGAGACGGTGGCGCAGCACCGCGGCATGATACCGGCCGCGATGCGACTTGCGGACGGAAGAGTGACTGGGCTGGCGATCCTCGCGGCGCTCGCGGCGGTGTATGCGCGCGCGCTCGGCGGGCCGTTCGTGTTCGACGACCAGACGGCGGTCGTTTCGAACGAGACGCTGCGCTCGCTGTCGCCGCTGCGGTCGGTGCTCGTGCAGCCGCCGGACCTGACGACGTCGGGGCGGCCCGTCGCAGCGCTGTCGCTCGCGCTCGACTACGCGGCGGGCGGGCTCTCGCCCGCGGTGTTTCGCGCGACGAACCTCGCGCTGCACGGGCTCGTGGCGCTCCTGCTCTTCGACGTGGTGCGGCGGACGCTGCGCTCGCGCCGGCTCGGGGCCGGCTTCGCCGCGCACGCGAACGGCCTCGCCGCCGCTTCCGCGCTCCTCTTCGCGGTGCACCCGCTCGCGAGCGAGGTGGCCTGCTACGTCTCGGCGCGGACGGAGTCGCTCGTGGCGCTGTGCTACCTCGCCGCGCTCGACTGCGCGATCTGCGCGCGCGGCAGCGCGCGGCCGTGGGCGTGGCTCGCGGCGGCGCTGGCCGTGTGCGCGCTCGGCATGGCGAGCAAGGAGGTGATGGTCAGCGCGCCGCTCGTCATCGCCCTACACGGCGCGGTGTTCGACGGCTTCGACGAGGGCAGGTGGCGCCTGCACATGGGCACGTTCTACGCGCTCGCGCCGAGCTGGCTGCTGCTCGGCTGGCTCCTGGCCGCGTCACCGCGCGCGGGGTCGGCGGGCTTCGATCACTGGGTCACACCGGCCGTCTATCTCGCGAACCAGTGCCGGCTCCTGCCGCGCTATCTCGCGCTCGTGGTGTGGCCGCACCCGCTGCGGATCGACTACGGCACGCCCGAGCCGCTCGCGTTCGGCGACGTGTGGGCCGGCGCGCTCTTCACGGCTGCGCTCCTCGCGGGGTCGCTGTGGGCGCTGTGGCGGCGACCCGCAGCGGGCTTCGTCGGCGTGGCGTGCTTCGCGGTGCTGGCGACCTCGTCGAGCTTGTTCCCGATCGCGTCCGAGGTCGGTGCGGAGCGGCGCATGTACCTGCCGCTCGCGGCGCTCGTGCCGCTCGCCGTGAGCTGCGTCTGGCTCGCGCTCGGGCGCCTGCGCGCCGAGCGGCTCGCGCCGCCGCTCGTCTGCGCCTCTGCGCTCGCGCTCGCCGCGGTCTCGTTCGCGCGGGCCGGCGACTACGAGACCGAGGTGGGGCTGTGGCGGCACGACGTCGCCGCGGCGCCGGAGAACCGCCGCGCGCACTACAACCTGGCGACGGCCCTCGAGGGCGAGGGGCGCAGCGAGGAGGCGCGCGCCGAGATGGCGCAGGCCGTCCGTGCCGAGATCGACTTCTACGAGCGGGTGCTCCCGCGGCAGCCCGACCCGGTGACGTCGCGCGTCGACCTGGGCGCGCTGCACGAGCTCGCGGGCGAGCCCGAGCGCGCGCGCGAGCTCTACGACGAAGCGCTCCTGCGCGCGCCCGAGGACGGCTACGCGCTCCGTCGCATGGCCCTCCTGCTCGTGCGCAATCCCGCGCTCGGGGTGCCCGGCGACCCGCGCGCGCGCGAGTTCGCCGAGCGCGCCGTCGGCGCCACGTCACGGCGCGACGCCGCCGCGCTCGAGGCTCTCGCGCAGGTGGAGCTCGCATCCGGCAACGCCGAAGCCGCGCTCGCGCTCTTGCGCGAGGCGCTGGCCACCGATCCCGCGAGGCAGTCCGCCCGCGTGCTCGACCGCATCCGGCGCGAGGCCGAGGGGCTCGCCTCCGGGGGCGAGTCGCCGAGCCCCTAGATCGCGTCCTGGCCGCGCTCGTTCGTCCGGATGCGCACGGCCTCGTCGACGGGCAGGACGAAGATCTTCCCGTCGCCGACCCGGCCGGTCCAAACGACCTTGAGCAGCTCCTCGACGATCGCGGGCGCGCGGCAGTCCTCGACGACGATCTCGACCTTGAGGCGCGGCATGTAAGGCCGCTCGTGCTCGACGCTGCGGTAGTGCTCGACGGGACCGCGCGTGTGCCCGTAGCCGCGCACGTCGTAGACCGTCATCCCCTCGATGCCGACTCTCGCCAGGAGCTCCCGGACCTCCGGGATCTTCGACTCGTTGACGATGGCCTCGATCTTCTTCACCCGCGCGCGGGCTCCCCGTCCCGCACGCGAAGGCAGCAAGTCCCGGGCCAGAGTCCGCGCGCGCGGCCCGGCGTGCAGAGCGCGAAGGGAAGCGCTCCGCGCCGACTCTCTGAGCAGCGCTGCCGCGCTTTCCACCGTGCGGCACGCGGGAAATTAGAGTGAAGCAATCTTCGGGCGCGGCGAATCCCAGGAATTCCCCAAGTTCCGCGCCGCAGTCTCTGCGTAGACTGCTCTCGACCGGGACCTGCGACCCGGTCGACGCGACGCAGGGCCCGGTGGACGCGTGCGAAGACAAACGAGCTCCCTTCCGGATCGCGAGAGTCCCCTCACGCGCGTCCACCGCGGCCCGAACGCAACGCGCCCGGATTCGCCCGAAGTGGCCAGCGCGCGCCGAGCAGATGCGCTCCCTCGCGCGCCGCGGAGGGCACGTCGCTTGCTCGACGCCTGCTCATGGTGAAGCAGAAGGCGAGAAGGCCCGCGGCGAAACGGCGCTGGGTGCAGCGCGTCACCGACACGAGCCGCGCGCTCGAGCTCGAGCCCGGCGTGTTCGGACTCGCCGACCCGAAGGCGATCGCGCGCTCGCTCCTGCGTTCGGCGCAAGCGAGCAAGACGCGCAAGGCCGAGCCGTTCCGCTCGGCGATGTCGATGCTCGTGTTCTACGTGAACCGCGCGGGCCGGCGGCTTCCCGCCGCGAGGCGCCGCGTGCTCGAGCGCGCGAAGGGCGAGCTGCGCGCGCTCCACACGCGCGCCCGGGGCGAGTGAAGCGGCGGAGCTACCAGCTGCGGACGACCGGCAGCACCTTCTCGCCGATGAGCCGCAGGCTCTTCTCCGCGGCCGCGTCGGGCAGGCCGCCGAACGTGGGCACGATCGACAGGTTGAAGTCGCCGATCAGCTCGCGGCGCGCGCGCAGCTTCTCGAGGATCTGCGCCGGCGTGCCGTACGCGTTGATCTCGACGAAGCCCTTCGCCGCGTTGTCGACGCCGTACGCGCCGAGCGCCGCCGCGTTCTCGGCGTAGGACGCGTAGCCCTTCTTCTGGAAGTTCTCGACTTTCGTGAACTCGTAGTGAGTCACGACCGAGTGGTAGTAGTTCGCGACGTGCTCCTGGGCGAGGTCGCGCGCCTCGGTCGGCGATTCGGAGCACACGAGGAACTCCGCGAAGGTCGCCGTGGGCGGCGGGGTGGCGTGGAACTTCGCCCAGCTGGTGTTGAACTGGGCGATGTGCTCCTTGGTCTCCTCCCAGGGCTTCTGCACGAACACCATCGGCTTCGCGCCGAGCTCCGCGCACACGGGCGTGGAGTGCGGCGACATCGCGACCATGTACGTCCGGTCCTTCCAAGAGCCGCGCGGCTTCGGGCGGATCGACACCGGCTTCTTCGGGTAGTACGGGCCGTCGCCGCGCACGACGCCGGTCTCGAGGCCCGCGAGGATCATGCGCGCGGACTCGTGGAAGCGGTCGCGCGCCTCGTTCATGTCGATCTCGAAGCCGTCGTACTCCATGCGCGCGAGCCCGTGGCCCATGCCGAAGATGGCGCGGCCCTTCGACTGGTAGTCGAGCAGCGTCATCTTCTCGACCACACGCAGCGGATCGTTCCAGGGCAGGATGACCGCGCCCGTCGCGAGCGCGATGCGTTTCGTGCGCCCCGCCAGGTAGGCGAGAATCTGCGGCGTGTCGGGGCCCATCGAGTACCAGTCGAAGTGGTGCTCGACGCACCACACCGAGTCGAAGCCGAGCGGCTCGGCCATTTCGGCGAGCTTGTACTCGAGGTCGAGCACGTGCTCGTCTGTGCTGGTCTCGAGGTAGTTCTGCAGCACGAGCTGGAGTCCGACCTTCATCGCGAAGCCTCCTGCCACGAGGGTGTGGACCGACGATACTCCGATCGGAGAGTCGTTGCAGCGCGCTCAGCGGTAGAGCTTCAGGACCTTTTCGAGCAGCTCTTTGTGCGTATTGCCGCCGACGACGTCGAGGTCGATCCTGCGGCCGAGGATCTCGTCTGCCTCGGGCGTGCCGAGATCGCCGAGCGACTTCGCCGCGAGGCAGCGGTCTTGCCAGCTCGTCTTGGGGCTGGCGTAGATCCTTTCGAGCAGCGGCAGCTGGGCCACCGCGCCGAGCGTCCCGAGCGAGGAGATGGCCGCGGCTCGCATGTACTCCTGATCATCCGACGCGAGCTTCGCGACCGTGTCGATGGCCTTCGGGTTGTTGCCGAAGCCGAGCGAGTAGACCTGCAGGTACGTGTCCTCGGTCCGCTCGCCTTGGAGCCTGCCGATCTGCGCGTCCACGGAGGCGTCACTCACTCTGTAGCCGTACAGCGCGTTCGCGATCTTGCTCGCAGACTCCTGGATCGCCCCCGAGAGCGGCTCCTCCAAGAGGTGGCCGCCGTGAATGATCCCGCCGCGCAGCACGACCGCGCCGATGCGTCGCAGACCGTGCTCCGTTTCGAGATCGCCGCTCATGAATACGATGAAGAAGATTGGAGTGTACGGGCTGGTCTTCTGCACATACACATGGAAGTCGCGCAGAAGCAGGTGAGGTGAACCGCGCTCCTCCCGCGTGATCGTCAGCGGCAGCCCGCGCGAACGCAGCTCCGCTTGGAGATTCGTCGAGAAGTAGTACATCGGGTCGAAGGATGTCGCGGCGAGCGAGTACGGGAGGCTCGCGTCATTCTGCTCGAAGAACGGCTCCGGCCCCAGATGGTCGACGAGGGAGATTGTAATCGGCAACGGCTGCGCCGTGAGCTCGTACGCAAGGTGCGACGGCGCCGGATCGTGCATGACGACCGCGGGGGGTCTCGCGCAGCCGCCGGCCGCGAGAGTGACTGCCAGAGCGAGATACCACCGCGCCGACCCCAAGCCCATGCAGACATGAGTCTGGCGCGCCGCCCGTCGCCGCTCAGCCACCCGCCATCACCCAGGCTTCGAGGTCTTCGGGCAGGTCGCGTACGCGGCTCATGAGCTCGCGCGCGGCGGGGCCGTTGTTCGCGACGAGCACGTCCTCGAAGTGGCCGACGATGCGCTCGCTCGCGAGGCCGACGCTGCGCATGGTGGGCAGGATGAAGCCGGTGATCGGGCCCATGCGGCCGCCCGTGCGCTCGACCGCAGCGCGGAGCTTCTCGCGCTCCTTGGCGATCTCGGCGACGACCTGCGCGGGGTCGAGGCCCACGTCCTTCCAGAGCCCGAGCACCGCGTCGCGCATCGACAGGCCGGAGCGCGAGTCGATGAGCAGCCGCGCGGCCTCGAAGCCGAAGTCCTCCAGCTCGGCGCGCTCGGGCTCGGACAGCGTCGGCACGACGTGAGACAGGTACTTCACGCCGTAGCCGGTGTGCCGCGCCTCGTCGCGCGACACGTACGTGAGCAGCTGCTTCAGGAGCGGCTCCTTCGTCGTGTTGCGCATGTCGCGGAACACGTAGAGCGCGAGGCCCTCGATGACGATCTGCATCCCGACGACCTTCATCATCCAGCTCTCGGCTTCCGAGACGCGGTCGAGCAGCTGCTTCAGCGCGGGCGCGATCGGGTACACGTGGTCCAGCCGCGCGATGTACTGCGCGAACACCTCGACGTGACGGGCCTCGTCGAGCGTCTGCGTCGCCGCATAGAACTTCCCGTCCATGTGCGGCACCGCGTTCACGAGCTGGCCCGCGATGAAGAGCGCGCCCTGCTCGCCGTGCAGGAAGTTCGACAGCATGAACGCGGCGCTGCGGCGCGAGATCTCCCAGCGCGTGTCCGCGGGCAGGTTCGCCCAGAAGTCGGTCTGGTCGACCGGGATGCCGCCCATGCTGAAGCTCCGGGAGAACGCCTCCCTGTCGACCGGCTGGCTCCAGTCGAGGTCGCGCATGCCGATCCATTGCCGCTCGAGCGCGTTCGCGTACAGGTTGCGCAGTTGGTCGAGCTCGGGCGCGTAGTTCCAGTTGTAGACGGCTTGGAGCGCGGCCTTCACGCCCTCGGTCTGCGGTGCGGTCATGGCGTTCCCTTCTTCGTGCTCTTGAGAATCCGCTCGCGGTTGGCGCGGAAGAGGGCGCGGACCGCCTCCTGCCCGCGCTCGGGATCGCGCGCTGCGACGGCGTCGTCGATGGCCCGCACCAGCTCGGACAGCTCGGCGCGCACCGGCCGCAGGCGCGCGCGCTTGCCGCGCAGCTTCGGCAACACGTTCGCTTTCAGGCCGTTGCGAATCAGCCGCAGGACCAGGTTGCGCGAGCCCGCGAAGATCAGCTCGCCCAGCTCGTCGAGCGTCGCGAAGTACGCCGCGTCCTCGCCGTCGGACGCGCCGGAGCGCGCCAGCTTGCGCAGCAGCTCGCGCGCGTGCGCGAGCTCGGCGTCGGTGGCCCGCTCGAGCGCGAGCCGCACGGCACCCGTGAAGAGCAGCTCGGAGACATCGAGCCACTGCTCGACGAGCTCGGCGTCCGCCGGCGCGCCCGAGTCGAACAGGTGCGCGATCACGTCGGGGCTCGCGTCGTGCAGCGCCGCCACGCGCGCGCCGCCGGGGCGGATCTCGATCAGGCCGAGCCGCTCGAGCTGCTGCAGCGCCTCGCGCGCGGAGAGCCGGTTCAGGCCCGCACGCGCCGCGAGCTCGCGCTCGCTCGGCAGGCGGTCGCCCGGCTGGTAGCGGCCGCGCAGGATCTCGGCGCGCAGGGCGCCGGCGAGCTCGTCCGCGTGCGACCGCTGCAACTTTTCCGCGCTCCTCTGCCGGATCCGGGGTAGTCTGGTCCAACCAACCTGGTAAGTCCAGACGGACGGGGGGACGAATGGAGCCGTCGATCAAGGGCTCCCTCCTGGCGGTCGGGCTCGCGCAGCTCTTCCAGCTGGTCGAGCGCGGCAAGATCGACGTGCGCGAGGTCGAGGCGACGCTCGGGCGCGAGTGGTTCGAAGCGGCGCGGGGCGGCCGCATCGCGCCGTCGGCGTGGTACCCCGTCGATTTCTACGATCGCGTGCTCGTGCTGATGATGAACCGCGCAGGCGACGGCCGCAGCGAGTATCTCGTCGAGCTCGGGCGGCAAGGCGCGGTCGCGCTGGCGAGTCAGGGCATTTACAAGCAGCTGGGCCGGAAGGCCGGCGACGAGGTCGACGAGCGCTTCGTGCGCCAGCTGCTCACGCTGGCGAAGGCGCTCTACAGCTTCACGGTGTGGGACCTCGAGGCGCTCGACGCGGACGCCGGCTGGTTCGTGATTCGGATCAACGAGGCGGCGCGCTATCCCGACTCACTCCGCTGGCGCAACTGCGGGTTCCTCGAGACGATGACGTCCGAGGCCGTCGGTCGGCCCTGCACGCTCGTGAGCGAGCGGCCGAGCCCGGACCTGATCCGCTTCCGGATCCAATGGCGCACCCAGGAGTGACTCAGCCCAGCAGCTTGCGGATGCGCGCGCTCAGGGCCGCGGCGCGTCCGAGCTCGCGAAAGGCCGCGAGGTCGGCCGGAGGCTCGGCGAGCCCGCAGCGCTCGCCGTCGCTCTCCACGGGCGCCCAGATCTGGCGCGTGTCGATCACGTAGGCGCCGAAGACCGCGGCCAGCCGGTCGCCGACCTGCGCGCGCTCGAGCTCCTTCTGAACGGTGAAGGCGCCGAGCGCCGCGTTGCACAAGACGCTCAGCTCGGCGAGGGCCGCGCGGTAGCCGGGGCGCGTCTCCACGCCGGCGCCGTAGGTCACGGAGAGGACGCGCGCGGACATGAGCACGACCGCGAGCAGGCCGTCGACGATGCCGCGCAGGTCGTGCTGATCGGACAGATCGAGATAGCCGCCGGGACGGAGGTAGGTGTCGACCGCGGCGCCGATCGCGCCGCAGCCGCTGTGCCCGAGCACGACGATGAGCCGCACGCTGTCACCGAGGTGCTGCATCGCGTAGCGCAGACTGCCGAGGATGTCGGGCCCGAGCACGTTCCCCGCCACGCGCACCACGAACAAGTCGTTCGGGCCCTCGTGGAAGACCAGCTCGATGGGCACGCGGGCGTCGGCGCAGCCGAGCACCGCCGCGAACGGCCGCTGCAGCGGCGCGGCGCCGCCGGTGCGCACGCCGAGCTCGCGCGGGTCGACGTGCACGACCTGCTGCGCGACGCGGCCTTCACCGACGTCGATGCGCTCGATGAGCGACGCGAAGTCGAGGTTGCCGCGCTGGAGCCGTTCGCGCGCCGCGCGCGGGCTGTCGGGCCGGGCGCGCAGCTCCTCGGCGTCGTAGCGGTAGACGATCTCGACGATGCGCATCGCCGCGCGATGTTACACGGGGCCGGCCCGCTCCGACGCGTGATAGCATCTTCGCGGTTTGGGGTGGAGCATTCTTCTCAGCGCCGTCTGCGGCGGCCTGGCAGCGGGTCTCGCCGGGCTGCTCGTGCGCGACCGCGCCAACCGCCGCGGCATCTACTTCGCGGTCTTGCTCTGCTCGTTCGCCGCGTTCAACTTCGCGCTGAAGCCGTTCCTCCTGACGCAGCTGCAGGTCTGGCAGGCGCGCCAGCAGACCGAGAAGCTGCTCGCGGGGAACCGGCTCTTCTCGCTGCTCGCGGCGAAGCACCCCGAGATCCGCGACGAGGCCCTGGCGATGATGAGCGACCTGGCGCGCCGCGAGGTGCCGCAGGCCGAAGCCGAGGCGCAGGCCCTGGCATGGGGCCGCAGTGTCTCGATGAAGTATTTCCCCGAGTATCTGCCTGCGGCGTCCGACGCATCGCTCGTCGAGTTCGCGTCGGCCAACCTCGCGGCGCTGGACCACCTGTCGGCGCGCAGCGACGACGGATGCGCATTCTACTTATACGGGGGCACGGCGCCGCCCGGCTTCCAGTTCAACGAGGACGACAGCCAGAAGCTCTCGGCAGCGATGGCCGACATCGTCGCGTCCTCGTCGAGCGGTGTGCTCGCTCCCGCCGATCCAGCGCAGAAGGAAGAGGCGCGCCGCGCGCTGATCGGGCGCATCACCGCTGAGCACGGTCCCGACTTCCTGGCGCCGCTGGCGAAGGCGCGGCAGCCCGACGCGCCGGACGTCGACCGGCGCGCGCTCTGCAACATCACGCGCGAGCTCTACCGCACCGCGCTCGATTTCCCGGAGGACCAGCGCGCAGTGATCCTGAGAGCGCTGCTCGCGCGGGGCGGGTGACCTTCGCGACTACCGCGGTGCCAGATCAGCCGCCGCGCAGACCTGCGAGATCCCAGGCGGCTGCACCGCGCCATGCTGTGTCGCTCGCTCGATGACCACCACGTCGACCATCGAACACGGTCCGCCGTCGCGCGCGTACGTGGCACCGCATCGGAGGGCCTCGGGGCGCGCTCTCACACACAAAGTTGTTGCTTGAATCCATAGGCCATGTGGACGTATATGGTTCAAAGCAGGGTTTTCCGACGAGGTTCCTTCTCCCGTGGGAGTCGAGGGGCGAATGTCGAAGTAGCGAAGCTGTGGCGATAAACCCAACCGAAGGAGACCGGAATGCATCATCCGAGCGCTCTCATTGGTCGTGCCATCTCCTGCCTTACGTTGCTCTTGCTGCTGGCGGGGTCGAGCACCGCCGGGGCTGCCTCTCTCGTATACGAGGGATTCCAGTATCTTCCAGGCCAGACCATCCCGACCATGGCGGGCGGAACCGGGTGGGCGCCCGGACCTTGGACCGGGAGCAACCAGATGGTGGATGCGCCGCCGACGCTGGTGTTCCCGACCGCCCTCCCGTCGACGGGAGACTCGCTCATGAACCCGGCTCCCGGTGAAGCGTTCCGCTCGTTCTTCATGCCGCTCACCAACGGTGGAAGTGAGCTGTGGGTCAGCTTCATGGAGCGGTCCCTGGCTGCGGGAACCGGCACATTCGTTTCTCTCGATGGGAGCGGCGGCGCGGGAAGCATCACCGTCAGCAAGGACGCGGGCGGCGCGATCACGCTGGGTGCCGGGGGCCTCTTCGCTCCCGCCGGGTTCTCAGCGGGTCCGGGCAATACGGACTTCTTCGTGCTGGGACTCTCCCAATTCAGCGGAACCACCACGGTCGATCTGTTCCTCAATCCAGGACCGGCGCTTGGCCCTCCGACCGCTTCCCTCATCCTCCCCGCGCCCTTCATCCTGAGCCAGTTCTACTTCCGCACGGATCCCAGTCAGGAGCTCGACGAGATCCGGATCGGGACGAGTCTCGTCGACGTCGCAGCCGCAGTACCTGAGCCCGGAACGGCGCTTCTGCTCGGACTCGGAGCTGTCGGACTCTCCTGGGTGCGCCGCCATCGACGAGCGCACTAACCCGCGAGTCTCACCCGGACTTCTGACGTACCAACGCACTTCGGTGTAGGGCCAGCGAGGGGCGCTGCCGAGTCCGCTGGGATGACGGGCACTGCCTGGCGTCCCCGGCGCGATTCGAACGCACGACCTGCTGCTTAGGAGTGCATTCCGGCGCTCTTGGGCGTCGTTCGGTTTAGTTGGTTCTCGTGCGGAAGTGCTCGGAATTCTAGGCAGTCACGCGCCCTCGCTGCAGGCGGGAGGTGGGTCGACTTCGGTCCGATCTGGTCGGGTTGGCACCACGCTGGCACCACGTCACCAAGGACCCGTCACGTGCCGCGCCTCGGAGAGAACCCGGGGGAGGACCCGACTGGGTCCCATCTGGCCGGTCGGGTCCTCACGGTCGCGACCTTCGCGCATCTGCTCTCCGTTCACCGACGATAGAGGCGAGAGTTGCCAGAGAGAGCACCGAGAGCGCGGCCAGCGAAGGTTCCGGGATTGTGATCGTAGCGAAGACCCCGTCGGGCCCTGGAGCGACGGAGCCGGAAGGCGCGAACGGCGGCCCGTTCGGGTCCGTGTTCGGGTCATAGGGACCCGTCAAGAACGTGTAGTGGACCCCGCCATTGGGGATGAGGAAACTCGTTCCGTCGAACTGGGGATATAAGCCCTGCGCGGCTACAAATTCGAGCTGCCCCGGGGCGAGCGCCGTAAGCGTGAAGAACACGACCGTGAACGGTCCGTGGTCCGCGGTCATGGCGACACGATCGATGGGGGTATACAGCTCTCCGTAGATCCAGACAGGAATGTCGGACCCAGGGTGGGGCGCCTCTGGCTGCTCGGACTCGATCGGGTCCACGAGAAAGCCGGTGTCCTGGAAACCCTCCCGCTCCTTCGAGTCCGCCACCACCGGATCCCACTCGGCGAGCTGTCGCCCGTTGTCGACAAACAGCGAGGTAGTAACCGACCACAAGTTCTCGCCGGGCGACAAAGCGATCTGGGCGTCGTAGGTGACGGTGTCTCCGACATGGATCACGGGCGGGCCGGATAGCTCGAACGTGTACGCACTCGCCAGCGGGGCCACGAGCAACATCGTGAACAAGAGCGGGATGCGCACTTCACGCCTCCTCGAGTGATGAGTCACGTCGCACCGTGCATTCTACCGACGTACGCTCTTCTATGCGGGGTATTCCGGTGTCGGTCTTCACGTCATGCCCGAGCGCTCCACCCGCCGTTCGTCCTCGCCGAATTCTCGGCGGTGTACTCATGGAGCCGGCTAGTCGGTCCCGCCTGGGTCGACGGCGATCTCGTGTTCCCCGGGCCGCTTGGAGAGCCGGCCGATGAGCTGGCGATCAACCGCCGCGCCTTCAAGAACACGCTGAAGCGCGCTGGGCTGCCGCGCGAGGTGAAGCTCTACGCGCTGCGGCACACGTTCGCGTCGCTCGCGCTCGCAGGCGGAGCAACGGTCCACGAGGTCGCGGCCGCGCTGGGGCACGCGAGCCCGCAGCTCGTGCTCTCGACCTACGGCCACGCGCTGCCGGAGCGGAAGGCGGAGACGTTCGCGAAGGTTGGGGTGCTGGTGTTCGGCTAGAAGATCGCATCGGTGTAGCGCCCGGCCATGGTACCTTTGCCATTCGGCGAGGGTGGTTCGCGCTCGATGAAAGACCAAGAGTCCCCGTTTGATTGGAAGGCCGGGGGCAAACATCAGCGTCTTTGGGTCCAAGTCAAGAAGTGGGACTACAAGCTGACGAGCGTCACAACCCGCTATTTCAGCCGTTACTTTGGATTTGAAGGAATCGTCGGGCGGCGTCCGACCTCAAGATTCCAAGTCGAGGTCCTTGGGCATGTCGAGGTCTTTGAACCATCTGAAGAGAGCGCCTCTCGCGAGGTCGGCGTCTTCCACTACGGGGATCTAGCTCCCGGGATCAAGGCAGGCAGCGTGACGCTGCGCGTTCCTCGCGAGACATACTCGGAGCTGCTCCGAATGTTCGCGGTGACTTTTGCCTGTAACGGTGTAAGCGGCCTGGGCCTCGAATTGAACCTGAGCGACCCGAGAGGCGCGGAACCCGGATTTTGGGATACGGGCTGGATAGGCCAGGAGATCTCGGTTGCGGAGTTCAACCTCCATTCCGGTGGTGGGTTGCGCGAACCCCCGTTACTGGAGAGGTTATTCCCGTAAGCGCTGGTTCTTCAGCTGGCGTTCACTAGCCGCTGGATGAGTGCCGGATCTTGGACCCACGTAATGATCGCCCCGCAACCAGTGCAATAGATCAGGTAACCATCAGCGTTTGCTAGCCGCTTCCGTGAGAAATCGATGTCCGTTCCGTCGCATTTCCCGCAACACGGTGTCTTCTTGTCCGCCATATTTTTGATCTACCACTCCAAAAGCTGACGCCTCTCTGACGTGCCCCCCGAAAACTGGCCGATTTAGAATGAGAGTTCTCCTCAAACACCGAGAGGAGAACGACGGTGCGGAAGAGCCGATTCAGCGAGGAGCAGATCATCGGCGTGCTGCGT
>Ga0335076_10001608_pt1 | contig 21960 bp, 18 predicted proteins | sample Lox_Sample_25_FD_206717 | JGI IMG/M metagenome (GOLD analysis project Ga0335076, IMG submission 206717) | Soil microbial communities from Loxahatchee National Wildlife Refuge, Florida, United States - Lox_Sample_2.5 | ecosystem: Environmental > Terrestrial > Soil > Wetlands | place: USA... | reverse complement strand
TCGAGCGAGATTTCGTCATCGGTGGTACCGAGCGGCTTGCTCCAGAAGATCTCGGTGGCTTGCAGTGTTTTGTATGCCACTCCGGTAAAGATCATCACCGAGAGAATCAGGGCAAGAGAATAGGGCGCACGCGCCGGTCGCAAGCGAAAGGCACAGACGCTCACGACAACCCAAATCGACAGCGTTACCGTCCCCTGCAAGAACCCACTCCAGTCCGCATCCCCAATAAGTAATGGGAAGGTGATGGCGAGTGTAGACGACGCCAGTAAGACGATCCACGTCCCGAGGCGGCGATTCGCGGCTTGGAACGCCGCGGAAACTTTGAGAAACGGATCAATGATCCAGAGTCCCCAGAGTACGAGAGAGAGAGCGAGCGCCACGGAATAGAGAACTGCGAGACGGCTGTTAAAACTTAGGGCACTATCGAGAAACCAATGCAGTACAAACGCCAGTGCGAAGAAGGCGAGCGCTGCGTTAATCGTGAGCTGCAATCTGAACGGCTTTTCGTTCTTTGTCGCGATCAGCGCGACGAGGTTCAGAATCGAAAATATTGCGAGCGCGAGAATTAAGTGTGATGCAAGGCTCCAGACAGCGTGTTCAAGGTCAGTTGCATGGAGGACGAACGACTGAGTATGGCTGGCGTTTCGAGAGCTTGCACCAACAATGTAGAGACAACTAACTACAATTGAGATCAGAATAACCGGGGCATATGGGAAAAAGATCGCATTTTTAGCGCCCTCGCAGCCTGACGATGGTCGATTCGAGGATCGGCGAAATAAACTAGCAAACATCAGAGGAAACAAAGCTGCGATGCTGCACCAATATGTCGAAGCTGTTGGTTCCGTATGAGGCAGCACCGGAAAAGCGGTGAGAGAAATGCCAATCAGAATGAATACCGCAACACTCCCGAAGAAGAGCCGATTCCGGTTTCTCCAGGCTTCGTGCAGATTCCAGCCAGCCATCATGGCCGCAACCGCCGCAAACCAGTAAAGTGCTGCGTGATATCGGACAAACCAGGGCATCCAGCTATAAGGGGGTGCCTTAATTAGGAAAAAATATGTGTAGGGCAAGAATCCGAGCAGCAAATACAGCGACGTGAGGACGAAATACGTCCCGGCAAGAATGCGAAGTGCTGTCTGGGTCAACAGGCGCAAACAGACCAACCCTCAGGCGACGCGAATGGCGATTCTTCTGTCCTTATGATTTTCCGCGAACTTGCTTGCGGCAACAAGTTACCAGAGAATTGAACCTGCTTGCTGGAAGCAAAACGCAGCTTTCGATGTGACCAAAGTACCCTTCTGTGTGCCACTTCCGTCTACAGAGGTTTCTGGTGCATCAGCTACGATGAAAGCTGCGATTTTTCCGTTTTGCTTGAGGGACACTCCGGGATGCAAGCACAGGCCGCTAAGAAAGTCGCAATACCAGGTTCTCCCGCAGCACTCTTTGCGCGTAACTTCTTCAAAAATCCGTCAATGCTCGGGTCCATCGTCCCCAGTTCACGCTTCCTCGTAAATGACATCATGCGGCAGGTCGACTGGGGCCGCGCCCATGTAATTGTCGAATTCGGGCCCGGAGTCGGGACTTTTACCAGAGAAGCCCTGAAGCGAATGCGGCATGACGCAATGCTGGTAGTCATCGAATTGAATTCAGATTTCGTGGAATACCTCAAAAACACGATCCGCGATCCACGATTACGGGTGGTGCACGGGTCCGCGGCGGATGTGCGACGGATTCTTGCAGAGCACGGGATCGCTTATGCGGATTGCATCATCTCCAGCTTGCCCTTCACTCTGTTGCCAGAAGAACAGCGCTGGGAGATCGTCTCCGAATCGCGCGATGTGCTGAAGCCCCAGGGGGCACTGCTGTTATTCCAGTACAGTCGCGTGCTCCTGCCCTGCCTCAAGTCGAGCTTCAGTTCGGTGCGCTCGAACTTTCAGTTATTCAACATTCTGCCCGCATTGATCTTTCACTGTACGCCGTAGCGTTCTGCAGACCAGAATTCTCCCAGGCTGCGCATACGCATTTTTTGATAGCCGTATTCCCTGAAGGCTCAAACGGATACGAACTTTTCCACAACACGTTGTGACATCTGACCTTGTGCGGAATTTGCCATTTGTCCCATGATGGCACCGCAAGCGTTGCGAGCAGAAAACGGCAAGAAGTCGATAAACCCTTGTGGCTCAAGATTTTGCCCGTAAGTGATTGCAGCCCATAGATTATTTCGCAATTTGCCGCTAAGTTGATGATTCCAGAGATCGAGGGGAGGGGGGTACCCGGTACTAAAAAGTAAACCCATCCCAAAATGGGAATTCTCGCTCCAGTCCCAAATCTCCCTAAGTCCTCCTTGTCTCGACAAAAAAATTGAGTATTGCTGGAAAGCGGCAATAAACTTCCGGCCAGAGCGCAAGCCGCAGGTACGCTCCCAGCTCGGAGGAGTGGAAGAATCATGCCCACGAGATATTTTGGATTCACAATCGCAGTAGTCTGTTCGTGGTTGTTAGCTGCAACTCTCGGTTCGCGAAGGGAGATTGTTATGGCCAGGGAATCGAATCCGCAATCTCAGGAACAAGGCACGCGTGCCACGATCGACCGCTTTAACGACGCATTCAATCGCCACGACGCGGAAGCCGTAGCAGCGCTTTTGACGGAAGACACGGTCTTCGAAGACACCTCACCTGCTCCCGACGGAAAGCGCGTGGAAGGAAAAGCCGCTGTGGCTGAATTCTGGCGCGGATGGTTCGCGAAGAACACGGACGCGCATTTCGATGCTGAAGATGTGATCGTGGCCGGGAATCGCGCGACAGTTCTGTGGGTTTATCGGAAGATGCGCAACGGACAGCCGTGGCATCTGCGCGGCGTCGATGTCTTCACTGTCCGTGACGGGAAAGTGGCCGCGAAACTGGCCTATGTGAAGGGATGAGATCCGCGTTGTGACTTCTGTCACTGACGCGCTGCGAGCGCTGGTAGAAAGTGGCGCGTTGGGTCACAACAGGAGCTGAAATGAATCGTCGAGAGTGGTTGCAGGCTGCAGGAGCGATTGGAGCGGGAACGATGATCGGGAATCTGGGCAAGTTGCCGGCTTTAGCAGGTCCGGTCGGCGTTTCGAAGTGGGAGGCGAACGTTCAGCGGCTGCAGCTCCGGCATACCTGGAAGACGACCATGTCGTCGAGCCAGTATCGCGACACGATCTTTGCGCGCGTGACGAGCGACGGTGTGACTGGCGTGGGAGAAGGCGCGCCCATCGTGCGGTATCACGAGAATGCCGAGGATGGCGCGAAGGCGATTGCGGAGATCTTGCCAACGCTTCAACATGCGAATCTCTGGCAATTCGAGAAGCTGATGGACCGAATTTCCCGATCCATCGATGGACAATTCGCGGCCAAGGCTGCGCTCGATGTGGCTTTGATGGACTGGATCGGACAGAAAATGAACGTCCCGTTGTACCGCTTGTTCGGCCTGGATGAATGGGACGCGCCTGTCACCACATTTTCGATTGGCATCGACACTCCGGAGATCACGAAGCAGAAGGTAAGGGAAGCCGAGGCGTTTCCGGTACTGAAGATCAAAGTCGGCCTTGAAAGCGATGAAGCGACCATCGAAGCCGTACGCAGCGTGACCCAGAAACCGCTACGAGTCGATGCGAATGAAGGGTGGAAAGACAAAGAAGAAGCGGTCCGAAAGATCAATTGGCTGGAGACGCAGGGTGTTGAGTTTGTTGAGCAACCAATGCCTGCAGAGATGATCGAAGAGACAAAGTGGGTGAGAAAGCGAGTGCATCTGCCGCTTATTGCGGACGAGGCGGCTGTGAACGCATATGCAATTCCCAGGCTGGCAGAGGCTTACGACGGCGTGAACGTGAAGCTGGACAAGTGTGGCGGCATTCAGCAGGCGCTACGAATGATTTACGTTGCGAAGTCGCTCGATATGAAGACCATGCTGGGCTGCATGGTGTCGAGCTCAGTGAGCGTGACAGCAGCGGCGCATCTTTCGCCGCTGGTGGATTATGCCGATCTGGATGGAAATCTGCTGATCGCGAACGATCCATATAGTGGCGTTAAGGTGGAGAAAGGGAAGTTGGTTCTACCGGATGGACCGGGATTGGGAGTGAAGGCCACGGGAGTTTGAGCGCGATTGGTTTGCGGGAAGATAGATAAGCGCGATCGCGACTCTCGACAGTTATTTTTTGAACGGTACGATTTTCGTAGCTATAGTTGCAGCGAATCAGCCGCGATGCGAAACCTGCGGAAGCATTATCAGTGGCTTCGGATAGCATTCGCCTTGGCGTGGACTGGCGCGCTTTCTCAGTACTGGATACGTATAAAAATGAGTGCGGCATTTCAATCTCTTTTGGCGATTGGACTAGGACAGCCATTTCCGCTGTCAGTGGTTTACGTGACGTTCATCTACGTGGTTGCCATCACCGCGATTCTTTGGGCGGGACTTTGCATTTATCTCACAATAACAGGCAGCCTCAATCTGCGAAGACTCTTGCGGGGCCTTTGTCTGATCTCGATAGTGGTTTTTCCTTCCCTGAGCATGGGAATTTTCCTCAAGGGAGTGCCGTTTTCCCCTCTGGCTACATACCTGATCTTGTGGTTGCCATTGCTTTTCGCTTTGTGGCTGTCGATACAAGCGCAGCAGTATGATCGGGGGGAATCACTGTCGTAACATCTTGAGTGCACTAATCGACGGATGGAAGTCGAATCGCCCGAATTGGTGCATGGTCATCCAAGTCAGATATTTCACGGCAGCAACCCCAAGAATAATGGCTGTTATCCAGAGTACGTAGTGCCAAGTCACTCGTGGGCCGAATCCCTGTTTCTTCATATCTGTCAGATTAATTCAGATTACCATTCCAACAATTATGATGGTTTGCCTATGCCCGAAACTGATGGACAAATTACGCATGTCAGTGATACGGCACTGATGATCGCGGCTTGCCGCGCGCATGAGAATGAGCTGTCGGATGCGTTCGTGCGGGATCCGTTTGCGGCGCGGCTTGCGGGAGAGCGTGGAGTTGCGATTCTTCGGGCGATGCCGCATGCGAACGTGCTGCGGCTTGGGATGGCGATTCGAACCCGTTTCATCGATGAGTTGCTGCAGGACGCACTTGAAAAACATTCGATCGCGACTGTGTTGAGCGTTGGTTGCGGACTCGATACGCGCCCGTGGCGTCTCAAGCTGTCACCAGACTTGCGGTGGATCGAAGTCGATTTCGCAGATGTGCTGGATTACAAAGATCAGCACATGTTAGGGGAGAAGCCACGCTGCGGACGTGAGCGGCTCAGCGTCGATCTGAATGATGCGGCACAGCGACGCGCGATGTATGAAGCTGCTGGCTCTTCGCCGGCGCTCATGATCACGGAAGGACTGCTACTTTACTTGCCGGCTGCGACTGTGGACGCGCTCGCGGCCCAGGTGTCTGCGCAATGCGGCGTCCGCTACTGGATTAGCGATCTCACGACTTCGGCGTTCACCAGGATACTTAGCGCAGGCGCAGACACGCTGCAGCCCATCCGTCATGTGCAGGCGTCGGATTCTCTGAAGGGCGAACAGATTCTCGAAGTTCTCCAACGGCATGGCTGGGCGACTTTGGAGATGCGAAGCTACATTAACGATGTTGGGTTCGTGAGAGAACGCGTGCTACGCGCGACGGGAGGCGTGGAGCCGCCTCGGCCACCGTTTCCGCCGGACGATCCGACAGGAGTGCATCTTTTTGGACGGAGATAGTTACACCATTACATTTCAGGAATCCCCGCATGTTCGCGCGCAGAATTCCTGCAAGAATCGCGGAGAAAAGACATTCTATGGTGGAAGCATTCCAGCGAGTTGCAGAATTCTGAACGGCAGGGAGCGATATTATGCGGACCTTCGCGTTTCAGACCGTCACGTGCCTGGTCATGGCAGTTATGAGCTTTTCGCAGAATCCTGCAGCGGCAGTTTCTGCGAGGCACTCACAAAGAGACGAACAGCAGATTCGGCAAATTGAGGCTGACATGCTGAAAGGCGAGATGCATAGTGATCCGGCAGTGTTCGAAGAAGATCTTGCCGAGGACTGCGTCAATTGGCCAGCTGGCCCGGATTTCACGAAAGCCCGGCTGGTAGAGGGAATTCGCAAGTCTCAGGGGCAGGCTCCTCCCTATACCGCGGAGGATGAAGACATGCACGTCTACATCCTGGGTGATACTGCAGTCGCTATCTACGTGAAGAGATATGCGGTGAGAGCAAACCCCGACCACGTAGACCTGCAGGATTTGACCGACATCTTTGTACGGAGCGGTAGTATCTGGAAGCTGAAAATATCGAGAGCGAGTCCGCATAAGAAAGCGGAAAGCTGAGTTAGATTTCATTTCAAAAACCAGACAGAGATGCCCTGCCAGTGCTACCGTCGCAACGTCTAAGAACAAGGCCGGGGATCGCGGAGGAGTGCTCCGAGTGTCCCCGGCGAAAATTAAATTATTGACTGATGTATACGTTGTCGAATGTTGAGTCGACGGCGACCCATGTGTCACTAGCAGTGCAATTCGCCGGAAATACATTCACCGACACCGTATTGTTTGGATTCACCGCTGGCGTGGTGTCGGAGTACGTGTATGGAATGTTCCCGGACGTTGTCTGATGCGTGACATCGTTCGTCCAGCTGAGAACGAATTGGTGGTTGGGCTGGTCCCATTGTACCGTTGCGGTAATGGGCGTTCCCATTGTCACCGTGCCAATTCCGATGGTCTGGAGTGGAGTGTATCCGAGCGACATCTGACCTAAGACGTCAATCTGGCTCTTCGGATCAGTCGAGATGTGGCCCAGCACCAAAGATGCGCCGAGGTTGTTGTTGGGGTTTCCCGATCCGTCATTGAAGAACATGCCAAAGATGCTCGCGTTGCCGCCCAATTCAGGATTAGCCGCGCAGCTCTTTTCCACGATATTTCGTACGGTCACATCGGCGGTGATGCTTTTGATCGCCAGAGGATTGGCGAAGTTCGCGCCAGCGCCGCTCCACTGATACCCGGTGTTGCTCGTTCTCAGTCCAGAGATGCGACGAGCGACGCGCAGTTTACCGCTCTCAATGTCAATCACGCACTCCTCCGACCTGGTGGTCGATGAGCAGTAGGTAGTCCAGAGTGCGTCGTTGATAAGCGATTGGCTGAAATTGTCGTAGAGCGTTGCACTCGGAGCGGAACGGTTGGGGCTCGGCGCTGCTTGAAGTGCCAGAACTGCAGCGATCACGATGACAGCGAATCCAAAAGCCTTCATTTTAGGTGTGGCCATGTTTGGCTCCTTGCAGACGGGTTTGGGGCCCGCTCGCCTCAGGGGTTGTTGCGTCCCGACAGGGTGGGGCGTACTTTTCGGGGGGCGAGCACAACGCCGCAATTGTCGGCGGGGAGTGGAAGGTTGTCAATGACTGTTGACACCGTAGACCGCTGAGCCGCGATTCGAGAAAGAGTCGTCTCGAGCTAGTCTGAAGAGAGCGAAGGCCGGGCATCCCGGAATGGTTTCCGGATTCCCGGCCTCGTCTTAGTGCACCTTGGTGGAGAAACCGTGGGCTAAAGCCCCTGATTTTGGGGCTCTGGAAGCGGCCTGAAGGGCCGATCTTCCTCTTCTACATCAGAAATGTTTTCTAGTTGGCTGCTCCCGTAGCGTTGCTTGCCGCCGTTGTCGGGGCTGCGGGTTGAGCCGTTGCACCGGCGCCGTAGCGGCCCAGACGTGGGAAGAACGGGGTGACTTCGAACGGCATCTTGTCACGCGGCGAAGTGATGGCGACGGGAGCCGTCTTCACCATTTCAGCCTTGTCATCCCACGGATTGATCTTGACGCGTCCGCCAAGAGGCAGAGCCGCGATCTGATCGAGCTTATTGTTGTCGAGCGCCGGCCCCAGCGTCGCGAGGGCGGAGAGGCGAGTGACCTGTCCACCTTCCCCGAGTGGATTGCCCAGGTGCGTTGTCATCAGGGCGTTCAGACTCGCGGCGTGCGCTTGCAGCGACTTCAGAAACAAGCCGACGTTGTCGAGCTTCTGCGCGTAAGGCGAATTCTTCAAGAGCTCCACTGCCTTTTTGTCGGCAGCTGCTTCTTCTTCCGGAATGTGCTTGAATCCCAAGTTCTGGTACGTGGCGTCGTCAGAGAAGAGCATGCGGTCGTTGAACGCGTACTTCGAGCCCAGGTTGTGTCCGAGCACGATGTGCGCCAGTTCATGAGAGAGCACCGCCGCAAGGCTAGCCTCGTCGGGAAGAACGTCCACTAATCCGCGGCTGATGACGATCGTGTTGCCCACGCTGAATGTCTCGAGCGGAGAGGTGAGCAGCACGCGGGCGCGAACAGGGCGCGGCAGATCGATGTTGTTGGTGACTTCCAGGTTGTTGATGACCGTTTGAAGAATATGATCGACGTCGCCTTCGGGAGCGAGCAGACCAGCTTCGGTCAAGCGCTCAACGACGTTATCTTCCGCCTGCTGCTGCCATACGCGTTCAGCTTGCAACGGTGAAGCGTCTTGTTGGGCAGAGCTTTCGTCGGTAACGCTGTCGACGCGGATGTTGGTCAATTCGTCATCCTTGCTGCCCTTTTTCAGGTCGTATCCCCAAATGCGGGTCTGCGCCTTGAAGGCCATCTTGTTCTTCACGCCTGCGCTGAAGTCGCCTTCTTCGCTATAGATGAAGGACGGCACCCAGTAGCCGGGAATAAGATTCAAGCGCCAGCTATCCATGTGGAAGAAGTAGCTGTTGCGCGGAGCGGGATAGTAGGTGCCATTGAGGCGGACGATGTTGTATCCCTGATCTTCGACCCAGATGCGGCCGAGGAAGCGTCCGTGACCGGACTTCGGTTTCGGAGTTACGTCGAACACCAGGCAGCGCACTTCGCCGAGAAATTCGCGGCGAACGTAGTGAAAGTCATAGTGCTCGCGATCAAAGTCAGTGCGATCGGCGTAGACCATCCAGGAGAAGCCCATCGGCTGGTACTGGACTTTATAAAGCTTCTGAAACCCGCCGAGCAGGCGGGTCTGCATGCTCTTGTCTTCTTCCTTGAGGTAGTCCTTGCGGTCGACGGTTTCGCCCATGTCGAGACGGCCGAGGAAATAGTGGTCCTCGCTGGGCACGGGGCCGAGTTGCGGGTCCGCAGTCAGGTTCTGTAAATAAGTCTCCACGACGGGCGTGCGGTTCGAAAGAATCTTGATCAGCCCGTGCTCGCGCTCAATGAAAAGATTCACGACCTGATCCATGGTGGTCGGTGCCGCAAATGCAGGCGGAGGCGCAATCGCGGAGCTCTGCGCCGCAGGAGCTTGCTGTGGCGCGGCGGCCTGTGAGGGCTGCTGCTGCGCAGGAGCAGAATCGGCGGGTTGAGATGGTTGCGCCGTCTGTGTTGCTTGTGGCGCGGCCGGTTGGGACACCTGAGGTCCCGTCGCCTGCTGAGCAGCGGCGCTGAACGAAATCAGCAAGGCCGCAGTGAAGATCAGATTCGAAGTGCGCATGACTATCTCCAAGACCAATTGTCCGTACTCAGTTGCCAGTACTCAGTTAACTTTTTCCATCTCAAGCATCTGGTACGTGGTTCGAACTGGTTGTCATTTTCCTAGTGCCCCAGCCCTCGAGGCCTTCCAGTAACCGAGTGCGAGTACCAGGTACTGCTGCTAGTACGCCAGCTGGAACGTCACGTGGACGACCGCTGTGGAATCCATCGGTTGTCCGTAACGGAGAGCTGGCTTGAAACGAATCTTGTTTGCTGCCGCGATGGCAGCTTCGTCGAGGCCATGACCCAGGCCGCGAACGACTCGATTGACGTGCAGCGTGCCATTGGCTGAAAAGCTCACTTCCAGCAGGACTTCGCCTTCCAGCTTCATATCGCGCGCTTCCTGCGTGTAAATCGGGTTCGGCTTGAACGTGATCTCGACTGGAGTTGTCGCCGGGCCGCTGTCTTGAATCACCTTGGGGCCGGTGCTCTGGGCGACCTGCTGCGCTCCGAAGCCGCCGGTCGAGACGCCTTGTCCGTTGCTGCGACCGTCACCCTTCCCAGGAGTAGCCACACCGTTTCCGAAGTCGGCGCTGGCAACCGTGCCTTTAATTCCTTTTGCGCCGCCGGAGCCATTGCCCTGTCCCGGGCCGGCGGGCATATCAAATGAGCCTAGAGACGCGGTATAGAGCTTCGCGCCCTGCTTGCCGGTGCCGGGCAATCCGTTGGGATCGCCGAAGCCGCCGGTCTGAACTTTGTTAATCGGAGCGTTCACAGTCGGAGTCTGGGAACTGCCCTGTCCGAAGTCTCCGGTGTGGACCAGCTGCGGACGGGCACCACCCGCCGTCTTGATTTCCGGAGGAGCGAACTGATTTACCACCACTTTCGGAGCCTCAACGGGCTGCGGCGCTTCGCGACGTATCTCGTGCGGTACGACCAGCTTGGGTTGATCCAGGACCGGCATCTTCACGGCAGGGAGCAACTTCGCATGAACCTCCGGCTTCACTTTGATTGGTTCAGCCTCGGGCCGAAGAGATGGCAAAGGAATGATTTCGGTCACGTGGTACTGGGCGAGCGTCAACTTTTCTGGCATGAGGACGGAAATGTTGATGACAATCAGAAGGATGAGCGCAACGATGCCATAGGCGGCCGCGATCGCTTTCTTGTTCAGTTTCCGTTCGGGCAATAGTCCGAGCTGAAATCCGCCGTAAGCAGTTGGCATGCATTTCCTTCCATTGGGACCCGGTCGGGGAGTTACCAGGAGCTTGGAGTCTTAAAAATAAGGGAGATAGGACAGGGGGTAAACGTGTCCACGGCTCTTGACCTTCAGTAACCACAGGTGTTTCTTTTTGAGAAAATAGCCTGAAATGGGACGTTGGAAGCTGTCTTACGAGGAAAGCGGAATACCGCTGGGGCCGCGGAGAGGTGCCGTCAAGGGCGCAGAGAAACTGCGTCTATCATCTGCGGCAATCCTCTACGAAGTCGGCTCTCAAGATTTTTGGAATGCAGATGGAAGAAGCAAACTGGTGATCCAGCCTACGAAGAATGTGACTCCGCTGCCGATCATGACCCACCACGTCCACGGGATGTGGGTGCCGAGCCAAAGATAGAGTTCTACCGAGAAGCCGCATAGCATGCCGACGAAGACGCCTGCCTGATTCGCGCGTTTCGTAAGTACACCGAGGAGGAATGCGCCAAGGAGTGCTCCGTAGGCGACCGAAGCGATCTGCAATCCGACCTCGACGACGCGGCCGGCTTTGTGCAAAGCAATGATCGCCAGTGCGAAAAGGATGAGCGCCCAGATCAAGGTGGCGACTCGCGAAAGCCGCATATTCGTTTGCTCGTCAGATTGGGGGCGCAGGCGGGCGTAGAAATCCATGATTGCGCTTGAGGACAGGGAATTTAGGGCGGCGCTCAGGTTTGACATCGCGGCAGCCAGGATTGCAGCGATCAGCAGTCCAGAGATTCCGTGCGGCAATTTGCTTACGATGAAAGTCGGATAGATGCGATCCGGGCGACCGAATACAGCAGAAGGCACGTGGTAATAGGCCCACAGCATGACACCCACGATCAGGAAAAGGACGAATAAAAATAAGATGGCAACCCCGCTTGAAATGAGGGCGGTAACCGATTGCTTTCGTCCTCGGGCTGCGAGAAGGCGTTGCACGATCAACTGATCGGTGCCATGGCTGGCGGTGGTGAAGACAGCTCCACCGATTACGCCGGACCAGAAGGTATAAGGAATCCAGAAGTTGGGGGTGAAGTCGAAGATCCGCAGCTTGCCTGCTGCCGCTGCGGCGGAGTGAATGGCAGCCCATCCGCCGGGAACTAGATGTGTGATCGTGACGAGGCCGACGAGAGTGCCACCGACGTAAATAACGGTCTGTACGACGTCGGTCCAGATGACCGCGGCGAGCCCTCCTTCAAAGGTATAGATAAGAGTCAAAGCCGTAATGATCGCGATGGACGCTACCTGACCCGTGCCGAGCGCAATCGACACTACGATCGAGACCGCATATACGCGGACGCCTTCTGCTGCGGAGCGAGTGAGTAGAAAGAGTCCGGCGGTAAAGGAGCGGAGGGTACGCCCGAAGCGGCGTTCGATGAGTTCGTAGGCGGTATAGAGATCGCCACGGAAATAATGCGGCAGAAGCAGGAAACTGATGATGATGCGTCCGACCACGTAGCCCATTACGACTTGAAGGAACGTGAGGTTCGTGTCATAAGCGAGGCCGGGAATGCTGATGATGGTGAGAGTGCTGGTTTCGGCAGCAACGATGGAGAGGGAAATGGCCCACCATGGGATATCGCGTCCCGCGAGAAAGTAGTCGCGGAGAGTGCGCTGTTTTTTGCGGAAGCGCAGGCCGAAGAGTGTGATACCCGCGAGATAAACAGCGATGATAGCGAAATCGAGTTTGTTCAGGCCCATGCGTCGGCGGAAGCGATCCGGTTCTTCCTCGGGCAAAGTGCGCGGGCAAGATGCCCGCGCGACAGCCGGCGAGGCGCCGGCGCTACATTCCTACTGATTATCGCGGTGATCGAGAGTTTCTGCGAGTGAGACTCTTTGGTCGCCGCTGGTTACGAGTGTGCTTCCGGATGGGCGGAGCATCCGTGCTGCTGTGTTAGAACTAAGCCGTGCCTTACTTTCTGGGAATTGACGGCGGTGGGACGAAAACGACTTGTGCCGTCGGGGATGAGTCTCGTCTGCTGGCGACGGCGACCGCTGGGCCCAGCAACATTGTTCGAGTGGGAGAGGATCACGCGCGCGAATCGTTACACAAAGCAGTTCGGCAGGCGTGCAGCGCGGCTGGGATTCGCGCAGCGGAGATTGCGCGCACCTGCGTAGGCGGGGCAGGGGCTGGACGTCCGGAGGTGGCGGAGATTGTCCGTAGCATCTTGTCGGAGACTGTGGCGGGTCCCATCGATGTCGTCGGAGACATGCAGACCGCACTGGAAGCGGCATTCGATAAGGGGCCCGGCGTGGTGGTGAATGCGGGAACGGGTTCGTTCGCGTATGGGCGAAACCAGCGCGGCCAAACGCTGCGCGCCGGCGGTTGGGGATTCGCGATTGGAGATGAAGGGTCGGCGCACTGGATTGGGAGGGAGGCTGTTCGCACGGTTTTGCAGGAGAGCGAGCACGGAGAGGACAGCTCTGCGTTCATCGAAACATCTCTGGTGCACGGATTGTTCAAGGCGTGGGGCGTGCGCTCGTTTCTGGATCTGGCGCGTGCTGGCAACTCAGTTCCGCCTCCGGATTTTGCGGCGCTCTTCCCCGCTGTGGTGACTAGCAAGGATGAGATTGCGCGAAATGTCTTGCGAGAAGCGGGGCGGGAATTGGCGCGTTTGGCTGAAGTTGTAATCGGCAGGTTATTTGGTGAAGACCTGTCCGTCGTACCGGTGGCCATGACGGGCGGCGTCTTTCGTCATGCGGAGCTGGTCCGGCAGGTTTTCTACAATGAGTTGCGCAAGGCCGATCCGCGGGTGCAGGTAAAGACTGAGGTTGTGGACCCAGTCGAAGGTGCGCTGCGGATGGCGCGACGGGCCGCCGGATAAAGCATTTACCACAAAGGTCACGAAGGTACACGAAGGAAATAAAAAAATGGCTGGCCTGGCCTGTTATGGATGAAGCTTCCCAAGTTGAACATTCAGGCCATCCTGCTGATGGCGATGGGTCGATTGAACCGGGTAGAGACTCACCGGGGCTCAGTGAAGATCTCGCGCTCGCGAGATTGAAAGATTCCGAAGTCACTAAAGAGTCCATCGAAGAAATCGCGCACGACTCTGCGGCGATGAAGTCGCGAAAAGTGCGTTTAGCTCTGGCCACTCACGCGCGAACGCCGAGGCGGATTGCGCTTCGCGTCATTCGGGAACTCTATACATTCGAGCTGATGCAGTTTGCACTTCTGCCGGTCGCGCCCGCCGACCTGAAGCGGATCGCCGATGAATTGCTGATTGGACGGCTGGCGTCGATCACATTAGGAGAACGGATCGCGTTGGCTCGGCGTTGTTCCGGCGTAGTGGCTGGCGGACTACTGCTCGATAAGGAATCGCGCGTGTGGCAGACCGCATTGGAGAATCCGCGGCTCACTGAGATTGGGGTCATTCGGGCTTTGGCAAAAACCAGAGGTTCGCGGGCATTTGTGGAGGCTGTTTGCTATCACGCGAAGTGGTCGGTGCGCATTGAGGTCCGATATGCTTTGTTGCGAAGTGCCTACACGCCGCTGACCAAGGCGATTGAATTTGCGCGACGCATTCCCCCGCCACAGTTACGGGATATTCTGCATGTTTCGAAGTTGCCTGAGAGTGTGAAGCGGGTGCTGCGGAAGGAAATTCAGGAGAGTTAGCCAGATTTGTTTTCGACGCTGGCAAAAAGCTTTACCGCGAAGTTCGCGAAAAAAGGCCGCTGATGTCGCGAAGAGAACCTGCCGAGATCCCGTCCCGGCTCGATCCCACTAGCTCCGATTATCTGCCTCCACCTACCGCCAGAATTGCTCCCGTTACGTACGATGCCGCTGGGGACAGCAGCCACAGGACTGCTTCTGCGATTTCTTCCGGCTGGCCTGCGCGGTTCATCGGGATCGTCGGCATTAAGCGCTGGAGGCGGCCCGGTTCGCCGTTGGTTTTGTGGATGTCTGTATCCGTTAGTCCCGGAGCAACCGCATTTACTCGAATTCCTTCGGTCGCAACCTCGCGCGCCAACCCGATCGTGAAGCTATCAATTGCGCCCTTCGATGCAGCATAGTGCACCCATTCGCCGGCGGCTCCGGTGTGAACAGCGCGGGAAGAGATGTTGACGATAGCTCCGCCCTTGCCACCGTGGCGCCTCGACATGCGGCGCACGGCTTCTCGCGCGCACAGAATCGATCCCGTCACATTGACTGCGAAGGTTTTGTTGATTGCGTCTGCGGTGACGTCTTCAACACGCGCGAATCCGCCAGTGATTCCAGCATTGTTGACCAGGGCTGTGATCGGGCCCAGTTCGCGCTCGGCGGTTTCGAACATCGCAATGATTTGTTGTACGTTGGAAACGTCGGCATGGATCGGAAGAGCTTTTCCAGCGCGCCTGATGATTTGATCCGCAACGACTTTGGCTTCTTTCTCGCCCGTCGAGTAATTCAGGGCAACGGCATAACCATACTTCGCGCCAAGGCGTGCGACCGCCGCGCCGATTCCCCGGCTGGCTCCGGTCACAATCAGAGTGCCTTTACTTTGAGCTTGGACGTTTGTTTCCACAGCTAGACTTTCGCCATCTCGCGTTTGCCGTGCATCAGTTCGAGGACCGCCTCATACAACCGACGCCGGGCCTCATGCCGTTCATAAGCGCGCGTAATGTAGCGCACGCGAACTTCTACGCTACCCCCCATGGGTTGCACATTGATGCCGGGCAGAGCTTTGAGTGTTTTCGCGCGGTATTTGGTAGTGGTCTCCTGCCACTCGGCTTCGGCAGTTCGAGCGTTGGTAGCTGTTTCCTGCTCGACCAGTTTTTGAATCCCGTCGATCACGGGATACGGGTCCTGGCCCGCAGGAATCGAAACTTTCAGTTCATCCCACATCCATTGGCCCGAAGTGGTGAAGTTGAAGAAATGGCCTTCGATAGCGAAGCTATTAACGAACGAGACGCGACGGCCGGTAGGATGGCTGGAGTCGGTCCAGTTGCCGGTTTCGAGCAGGACGGTTTTGAGCAATCCAACTTCGACGACTTCGCCGCCGACGCCGTTGATCTCGACCCAGTCGCCGACTCGGATACCGTTCTTGCCCATCAGCACGAACCATCCAAAGAAGGCGACGATGAAATCCTTCATGGCGACAGTGAGGCCCGCGCCAGCCAGGCCGAGCACCGTGGTCGTTTGTGTCGGCATGCCGAAAACGATGAACACAATGATGACTATGCCAATCGCCTGCGCGGCGAATTTGACGACTGCCCGCAACGTGTCGATGCGCTTGTTCTCGGCTGAAAATCCGGTGAAGAGCTGGTCGATGATGCGAGCAGAGATGTAAACCACACAGAGCACGAGAAGGATCCACAGCAAGGTTTCCAGCAGATGATGGAGAGCGACACGCTCCCGGGCTTCCACGACCGCGATCCAGTTGCCGTAGATTTCGACGAGATCCTGCTCGTCTTGAATGCGGCGGCCGCGATCGGCGAGATTTTTTTGGTCGAGCGTGTAGTGCTTGAGAGCGTCAACGGCAGCTTTGGTTTCGGCCTGAGATTGTTGACCCTGTGCCGTAGCGCTGCCTTTGAAAAAACTTCTTGCGTGTTCTTTCGCAGCCTCGCGAGCCGCTTTGTCATTTTCGAGCTGCGCGGCCAATTGCGTGCGGCGTTGCGAGAGTTGCTGCTGCTTTTTGTTGGCCTCATCCGATGCTGACTGAAGCAGGGCCTTCTTCTCGCGGAGAGCTTGCCAGGCGCGGAATACGTCGAGGAAAGTGTGTTTCTCGAAGTCCTGTTCGTGTGGATTGACAGCGGAACCGGCGGGAGCCGCGTTATGGCCAGCCGTTTCATGCTGCTCTTGCAAGCGCTTGATCTTGGCCTGCGGGTCGCCTCCGGCCTGCTCCAGGTCCTCGCTGGCATCGTCGAACTCGTCCTGATCGAGTTCCATCTGTGCCTTCACGACGTCAAGCAGATCCTGAAAGTTGTCCTTCTGCGATTCTGGCGCGGCCGCCAGCTTCTTGGTAAGAGCAGCGACTTTATCCTGATCTTCTTTGAGGGCTTGCTGCTTCTGGGCCTTTCGGGCGGCGATTTCCTTTGCTTCAGGGGAAAGCGGCGGAGGATTCAGTTGAGCAGTGCGCAGCGCGTCAAAGAAGGCGAGATCCACTTCGTGGTCGGCGGTCTTCTCCGCCTCGTGCGCGAGGGTCTGCTCTTCCTGCGTGCCGGCCGTCGCCGCGACTTGCTGCGCCGTTTGGAGCGGACGCAGGTCAACGAGGTTGCGCCTTTGCGGCGTAGTCTTTCGCGAAAGAGATTTCTTTGTGGGAGCTGCAGACAAGTCTTCATTCTGCGCGGGAATCTCACGCGTCCAAAGCAGGCCAATTACGACTGCCGCTAGGAGCACAAAAAGGACGATTGCGGTAATCCAGTGCCGCAGTTTCATAGGAATCCTGAATTCATCGAGATGCGTTAGCGTCTCGTCTACTGGTTGAAGTGGCGAGGGTGACAAGACACTTTAGCAAGAAAGTGCAGGGCGAAGAAGACCGTAAGTGATGCTGAAGCGCGCGGATGGGAGGGCAAGATGCCCTTCTGACAGCCGGCGAGGACGCCGGCCCCACACGGCCGTAATCTGGGATGGCAAGGACCTTCGGCATAACATCCAGACAATGCTTGAGTATTTGCGATCGTTGGTGCGCGAGCCGTGGAAGCCCATTTCGCGTCCGGCTTTGGCGGGATGGCTTATCTTTTATGCGGCTTTCCTGGTTTATGCGATCTCTGCACCTGGGCCCGGGCTATTTATCGACAACGCCAATCTTATTGTCCACGAGGGTGGGCATAATTTGTTCGGATGGTTTGGGCCCACGCTCGGCCTTTGGGGCGGAACACTGCTGCAGTGGCTAGTTCCGTTTCTGCTGGCGGCCTATTTCTTCGCTGAGCGGCAGATAGCCGGATTCGTATTCTGCTCTTTTTTCTTTTTTGAGAACTGGCTGTATACCGCGACCTACATGGCCGATGCCCGGGCACAACAACTTCCGCTGGTGACGACGAGCGATCCGGATTTCGTGGAGCATGACTTTCACGCGATCTTTTCCAGCCTGGGAGTGCTCGAGTTCGATACCAAGATCGCGGCGGTGGTGCGGGTACTGGGATGGTTGGGAATGATCTCTGTAACGATGTGGCTTGTGTGGAGGGGGAGGTCGAAGCGTGAGACTTAGCGTCATTGCGTTAGGTGCTGTGGCCATCTGTTTATCTACATTTTCAAACTCAAGAATCGCCGCCCAAGAGAGTTGCGATATACCTAAGGTGCTTAGCGATGCCTTGCGAGGGAAGTACCCCGAGTTGACAGTGCTTCGCATTAACGACCTCCCGCAATCGGATCGGGAGCTGTTTCAGAAGGAGCACGGGCAAGACTGCGCAGGTATGACAAAGGTCGATTTTTATGGAGACGGAGCACCGACCTGGGCTCTTGTTTTAGTCCCGAGCGAGAAGAATGGCGGTAGTGCAAAACTGATTCTCGCACGTAAAGGCTCTCGCGGATTTGAATTTTCGGCGCTGGACAGCGCAAACCAGCCAACGGCAGTAGTGTGGCAGGCGCCTTCAGGTACATACAGCGATCTCGAATCCGACAAAACGATTCGCGCTAAGCATCAAGTGCTAGTTTTTGCGAGCTACGAAAGCTGGGCAATTGTCTATGCCTGGATGGATAACCACATTGGTAAGGTGTGGCTTGCTGACTAACAGCACTGTGAATTCTAGAGATCAACAGCTCTCACGGAATCCAATCTCCAATGAAGATATTTGTTTCGTGTGGGGCTTTGCCGTTGCGGTTTGAGGCCCAAACGAGTTTCTTGCCATCCGGAGAGAACATGGGGAATCCGTCGAAGCCGTCGCTGTAGGTGATTCGTTCGAGCGCGCTGCCATCGGGATTCATTGTCCACAGTTCAAAGTTTCCCTCGCCGCCTGTGGAGTGCGCGACTGGGTCGTAGTTCGACGAGAAAATGATTTTCTTCCCATCGGCAGTGAATGCCGGTCCGAAGCTTGCTGCGCCCAGATTTGTAATCTGCTTTTTGTCACTGCCGTCGGACTTCATCAGCCAGATTTCGAGCGACGTGGGGCGGATCAGATTTTGCGCGAGCAGTTCCTTGTAGTCGGCAATATCTTTTTCTGCCGTGGGATGGTAGGCGCGGTAGACGATCCACTTACCATCAGGAGAAAATGTCGGGCCGCCGTCATAGCCGAGTTCGTGCGTGAGTTGCTTCACGTGCGTACCGTTGGAATCCATGATGTAGATGTCGAGGTCGCCATTGCGGACGGATGTGAAGGTGATCTTCTTGCCGTCGGTCGAGATCGTTGCCTCGGCGTCGTAGCCTGGAGTTGTCGTCAGTTGCTTGAGGTCGGAGCCGTCGGGATTCGCGGTGAAGATGTCATATCCTGCGTAGACGCCCCAGACATATCCTTTCGAATAGTCCGGCCGGGGCGGGCATTCGGCGTTGGCGAGATGAGTGGACGCGTAGAGAATCTTCTTGCCGCTGGGAAAGAAGTAGCTGCAGGTGGTGCGTCCTTTGCCGGTCGAGACCATGTGCTGGTCGCTGCCGTCGATGTTCATCTCAAAAATCTGGTCGCACTTCACGTCGCCGTGGGTGGATTGATAGATGAGCTTTTTGCCGTCGGCGGAGAAGTAGGCCTCGGCATTCGAACCTCCGAACGTGAGTTGGTGGACATTGTGGAGATGCTTCTCCTGCGTCGTGGCCATGTCGGGCGGGTTGTCGATCTGCGCGCTCAACGCAACTGATGACAAGAAAAACAGCAGGAATGAGCAGAGTGAGGCTATGCGCTTCATAATTTGTTTCGCTAGTTTAGCGCGGTAAAAGCGATAACCACAAAGGGCACGAAGGTACACAAAGGACTCGCTTTGTATGCGTCGTGGCCTTTGTGGTTCATAAATCAGGAGCCGAAGGGGCCTGTAGCTACCCTGGCCAGGTTTTCGAGTTCTTTTTTGTATATAGGGCGCAGCATTAGGGTTGAGAGTGTTCGCTCAATTTTTCCAGGGAATCCGGCGCGCACTGGCAGTTCGGTCGAGATCGTAACGCGGGAGTCAGCGGGAGCAGAGCCGGGATCGATCGTGAAAGTTGTGACCGCTCCGTTGTCGAGATAGGTTTCGACCAGGACGCGGCCCGGTTCGGGCTCGCTGACCGCTGCCCGAAAGGGCTGCTTCTTTCCGAGGAAGCTCATCTCGAAACGAATAACGGTGCCTGCGCCGATGCCTCCTTGCTCAACTACCAGGTTGCTGAATTGCTTCGGCAGCAGGCGCGGATGTCCATCGTTGTAATTTGCAAGGAGCGAATAGACACGCTCGCGCCGGGCGGGAATAATGGCCGATGCGCTGATGATGTGACGCTCTGGTTTATTTTCCATGCTCAATTCAGGCTTTGGCTTTCGAGCTTCCGCAACCAAGTGCGTCGTTGGTCGTTAGCCGTTGGCAAAATCACAGGCCGTCGGCTGAGGCAGAGCCAGAATAATGCTGTTTTTCTACTTCTGGAAGTGACTGCGAATGGCCTCCGCCTGGGATCGAGTGACAACTGCGGATAGTGCCGCAGTATCAGCTTGTTTCACTGCTTGTAGGCTACCGAAATGTTCTAGCAGACGGCGCGAGGTTCTTTCGCCTACGCCCGGGACTTCCAACAATTCTGTCGATCTGTCGCGAATCTGTCGGCGTTTGCGGTGGAATGTGACGGCAAAGCGGTGAGCCTCGTCGCGGATCATCTGGATGAGGTGCAGAACCGGCGAGTGATGATCGAGCGCAATTGGATCTTTCTCCTGCCCGTAAACATAGAGGATTTCTTCACGCTTCGCGATGGCTGCTAGCGGCTGGTTGATGATCTCAAGTTTCTCTAACGCGTCCGCAGCGGCATGAAGTTGCCCTAAGCCACCGTCAATCAGCACGAGGCTGGGCATGGGTTTCTGCTCGTCCTGCAGGCGCTTGTAGCGGCGGGTGACGACCTCGCGCATGGAGGCGAAGTCGTCGACACCTTCGACCGTGCGGATGATGAACTTGCGATAGTCGGACTTCTTCATCTTGCCGTCTTCCCAAACAACCATGGATGCGACGGTCTCTGCGCCTTGTATATGCGAGATGTCGAAGCACTCGATGCGCTTCGGGAGGTTGGGCAGTCCGATGACTTCCTGCAGTTCCTCTTGAATCTTGCGGGCGTTAGGCTTCAAGATGCGGAAGCGTTGATCGTAGGACTGCTTCGCGTTATTACCCGCGAGATCGATCAGCGAACGTTTGTCTCCGCGCTGCGGTACGAGGATGTGCACGCGTGTGGCGCGGGCGCCCCCGTGTTGTTCGCTCAAGAGATCTTCAAGTTCTTCACGATCCTCGAATTCGATCGGAACATAGAGATTACGCGGCACGTAGGGCTGCCCGATGTAAAGCTGCTTCAGAAGGGCGGAGAAGAATTCGCCGGGATGAAAATGGTTTTTATCATCGGCAGATCTGAAACCAATTGCCTGAGTGGCGCCGCCGGATAACTGCGCTGGCGAGCGTTGCTCGCCCGGACGGACGACGGCGTCCGTCCCCACAAGTTCCGTGACGTCGTCTGCATTTGTGGCCATCGCGAACTCTGGTAGGTCTTCCCAGAAGAATTCGCGGCGGTCGACCATTTTGCCGGTGCGCATGTGAAACAAGTTCACCGCCAGCATGCCGTTTTCGTAGTGATAGCCGAACACATCCGCGTCGTCGCCCTCGGCAGCGGCGATGCGCTGACGTTCCTGCAACTGCTCGACCGTCGAAATCAGATCGCGGTAGCGAGCTGCCCGTTCGTATTCCTGCGCGGCGGCAGCCTGCTCCATGCGCTCGCGCAGCGATCGGGCGAGATCGGTCGGGCGTCCCTCGAGGAACATCTTCACGTCGCGGACGGCTTCCTGATAGACCTCCGGAGAGGTGAGGTCCTGAACGCACGGCCCGAGGCAACGTTTGATGTAGTACTGGAGGCAAGGCCGGGGATGAAATCGCGTGAGATCGACCTTGCAGGATGGAATCAGAAAATTGCGGTGGATCAGATCTGTGATGCGGTAGGCGAGATTCGCAGGGAAGTACGGCCCGTAATAATCACTACCGTCCTTGCGCAGCCGACGAGTGACATACACTCGCGGCCAACGCTCTCCGATTGTGAGTTTCACATATGGGTACGTCTTGTCGTCGCGCAGCAGGATGTTGAAACGGGGCTTGCGCTGCTTGATCAGATTATTTTCGAGCGCGAGCGCCTCTTTGTTGTTGGCGACAACGATGTACTCGACATCGACGGCTTCCCGCACCAAAGTCCCGGTTTTTGCGTCTTCCCATCGACCTTCGTGGAAATAGCTTGAGACGCGGCTGCGCA
>Ga0335076_10001607_pt1 | contig 21965 bp, 18 predicted proteins | sample Lox_Sample_25_FD_206717 | JGI IMG/M metagenome (GOLD analysis project Ga0335076, IMG submission 206717) | Soil microbial communities from Loxahatchee National Wildlife Refuge, Florida, United States - Lox_Sample_2.5 | ecosystem: Environmental > Terrestrial > Soil > Wetlands | place: USA... | reverse complement strand
GAAGGGAATGTTCTACATCCCTTCATTGTCGGCCCGCACGATTGTCTACAAAGGGCTGCTGCTGGCACCGCAGATTGCGAATTTCTACGGTGAATTGTCCGATCCCGATGTGACCAGCGCTCTGTGCCTGGTTCATCAGCGCTTCTCGACCAACACATTTCCCAGCTGGCAACTGGCGCACCCGTATCGCTACATCGCGCACAACGGCGAGATCAACACCCTGCGCGGCAACGTCAACTGGATGTATGCGCGGCAGTCGATTCTGCAATCGCCGCTGTTCGGCGACGACCTGCAAAAGCTCTACCCGGTAATTGCCCCCGGCGGCAGCGATTCCGCCAGCTTCGACAACGCCGTTGAACTGCTTTTTCAGGCCGGCCGGTCGATTGCGCACGTGATGGCCATGCTGATTCCGGAAGCGTGGGCAGGAAATCCGCACATGAAGGCCGAGAAGCGCGCTTTCTACGAGTATCACGCGTCGTTGATGGAGCCATGGGACGGCCCTGCAGCGATAGCGTTTACCGATGGCCGCGTGATCGGCGCTACGCTCGACCGTAACGGCCTGCGTCCCGGCCGGTACATGGTCACGCACGACGATCTGGTGGTGATGGCTTCCGAAACCGGTGTGCTCGATATCCCGCCGGAGCGGATCAAAACCAAGGGGCGTCTTCAGCCGGGAAAGATGTTTCTCGTCGATACGGTTGAAGGCCGCATCATTTCCGACAAGGAAATCAAGAAACGGCTCGCCGGCCGCCAACCCTACGGCGAGTGGCTGAAAGAGAACCAGATCACGCTCGACCAATTGCCTGAGCCTTCGCGCGTGCATGCGTTCGACCACAACACGATCCTGGGCCGCCAGCGCGCCTTCGGTTACACCGACGAAGATATCCGCATGATCCTTGAGCCCATGGCCGTGAATGGCGAAGAACCGGTCGGCTCGATGGGAACCGATACGCCGCTCGCTTGTCTGTCGGACCGCCCGCAGCCGCTGTTCAACTATTTTCGACAGCTGTTCGCGCAGGTGACGAACCCGCCGATCGATCCGATCCGGGAAGAGATGGTGATGTCGCTGGTCAGCTACATCGGCACCGAGCGCAACATCCTGGATGAGACGCCGGAGAACTGCCACACGCTGAAGCTGCCGCATCCTATCCTGACCAATCGCGACCTGGAGAAGCTGCGGCGCGTGTCGAAGGGCGATCTGCTGGCGACGACGCTGCCCGCGCTGTTCCGCGCGGAGGACGGCGAAACCGGGCTCAGGCTTGCGCTCGACGAGCTTTGCCGGCGGGCATCGCTGGCAGTGAAATCGGGATACACCCTGTTGATCCTGTCGGACCGGGGCGTAGACAAAAACTACGCCCCGATCCCCAGCCTGCTGGCGCTGGCGGCCGTGCACAACTTGTTGGTGCGTGAGGAGACGCGCACGCAGGTCGCGCTGATTATCGAATCCGGCGAACCGCGTGAGGTGATGCACTTCGCGCTGCTGATCGGGTACGGTGCCAGTTCGATTAACCCGTACCTGGCATTCGAAACGCTGGAAGACCTTGCCTGGCGCGGATTGTTGCCCGACGACGTCGACGCCGAAAAGGCGCAGAAGAACTTCATCAAGGCGATCAACAAAGCGCTGCTGAAGACGTTTTCCAAGATGGGTATCTCGACGCTGCAGAGTTACCGCGGCGCGCAGGTGTTCGAAGCGATCGGGCTCAATAAGGATCTCGTAGAAGCCTACTTCGCTGGAACCACTTCGAGGCTGGAGGGAATCGGCCTCGATGTGCTGGCGCGCGAAGCGCAGATGAAGCATGAGCATGCGTTCCGTCCCGTCAGCGGCTCTGAAAATGAGCTGGCTATCGGGGGCAGCTACCATTTCCGCGTCAACGGCGAGTATCACCTGCTGAATCCGCTGACGATCAGCAAGCTGCAGCATGCAGTGCGGCAGTCGAGTTTCAAAACGTTCCAGGAATACAGCGACCTGATCGACGACCAGAGCCGCAACCTGGCGACGCTGCGCAGCCTGATGCAGATTAAGAAGGCCGAGAAGCCGGTTCTGATCGAGGAAGTCGAGCCGGCGAAAGAAATCGTGAAGCGCTTTACCACTGGCGCGATGTCGTTCGGTTCGATCAGCAAAGAAGCACATGAAACGCTGGCCATCGCCATGAACCGTATCGGCGGCAAATCGAATACCGGCGAAGGTGGTGAAGACGAAGCACGGTTCAAGCCCGACGCCAACGGCGATCTGCGGCGCAGTGCGGTGAAGCAAGTGGCGTCGGCGCGGTTCGGTGTGACTGCGAACTATTTGGTCAACGCCGACGAACTACAGATCAAAATGGCGCAGGGCGCGAAGCCCGGCGAGGGCGGACAGCTCCCCGGGCACAAAGTCGACGAGGTAATCGCGCGGCTGCGACATTCGATTCCCGGTGTGGGACTGATTTCGCCGCCGCCGCACCACGACATTTATTCGATCGAAGACCTGGCGCAGCTGATCTACGACCTAAAGAACGTCAACCCGCAGGCGCGAATCGCGGTCAAGCTCGTTGCCGAAGTTGGCGTCGGAACGGTTGCAGCGGGCGTGTCGAAAGCTCATGCCGATGTCGTTCTCATCAGCGGCGACAGCGGCGGCACCGGCGCGTCGCCGCTCAGTTCGATCAAGCATGCCGGCATTCCGTGGGAGCTGGGCCTGGCGGAAACGCAGCAAGTCCTGCTGCTGAACGATCTGCGCAGCCGCATCCGCGTGCAGACCGACGGCAAGTTGCAGACGGGCCGAGATGTAGTGATCGCCGCACTGCTCGGCGCAGAAGAATTCGGATTCGCCACCACGCCGCTGGTCGCGATGGGCTGCATAATGATGCGCAAGTGCCATCTGAATACGTGTTCAGTCGGCATCGCCACGCAGGATCCGGAATTGCGCAAGCATTTTCAGGGACAGCCCGGGCACGTCATCAACTTCTTCTTCTTCATTGCCGAGCAGGTGCGCCAGTATATGGCGGACCTGGGCTTTCGCACAGTGGATGAGATGGTTGGCCGCGTCGACATGCTTGACGTGCGGCCGGCAGTCGATCACTGGAAGGCGCGGGGCATCGATTTGTCGGCGATTTTGTACAGCCCGCCGCTGCCCGCGCGCGTGGCGCGCCACTGCGTGACGAAGCAGGATCATGGCCTGGCGGCGGCGCTCGATCACGAGTTGATCAGGCAGGCGCAAACGGCGATCGAAAGCCGTGTCCCGGTTGAAATTCACTTGCCCATCCGCAACGTGCATCGCACGGTCGGCACCATGCTGAGCGGCGACATTGCCCGCCGCTACGGGGCTGAGGGCCTGCCGGACGACACCATTCAAGTGCGTCTGAACGGCTCGGCGGGCCAGAGCTTCGGCGCGTTTCTCGCGCGCGGCGTTACGCTCACGCTCGAAGGCGACGCCAACGACTACACCGGTAAGGGACTCTCGGGAGGAAGGCTGGTCGTGCATCCGCCGCGCAATGCCGGATTCGCCGCGGAAGAAAACATTCTCATCGGCAACGTCGTACTCTACGGCGCAACCAGCGGAGAAGCGTTTTTCAATGGAATGGCAGGCGAGCGCTTTGCGGTGCGGAACTCCGGCGCGACTGCAGTCGTGGAAGGTGTCGGCGATCATGGCTGCGAGTACATGACGAAGGGCCTGGTGGTGGTCCTTGGCGCGTGCGGGCGAAATTTTGCTGCCGGCATGAGCGGTGGCCTCGCCTATGTTTTCGACGAACGTCTGGACTTCACCGAGCGGCGTTGCAACCGCGCTTCCGTCGATCTGGAAGCCGTCATCGAACCGCGCGACGTCGAGATGCTGCACGGTCTGATCACGCGGCACTGGGAGCTGACGGCCAGCCGCCGCGCGCGCTGGATTCTGGATCACTGGTACGAGGCGCTGCCGCGCTTCGTCAAGGTGTTCCCGCGCGAGTTCAAGCGCGTGCTGGGTGTGAGCCGCACCCGCCAGCAATATGTACCCGGCCAGAATCTGCCAGCGTTCGCCATGGCCGAGCAGGTGCAGCATGGGTAAAACCACAGGCTTCATGGAGTACGGGCGCGAACTGCCCACGCGGCGCCCGATTCTGCAGCGCGTCAATGACTGGTTCGAGATTTACCAGGATTTTCCTGAAGAGAAATTGCGCGCCCAGGGCGCGCGGTGCATGGATTGCGGCGTTCCGTTCTGTCACACCGGATGTCCGGTCAACAACCTCATCCCTGACTGGAACGACCTGGTCTATCGCGGACGCTGGAAAGACGCCGTGCGGCAGTTGCATGCGACCAATAATTTTCCTGAGTTCACTGGCCGGATCTGTCCCGCGCCGTGCGAGGCCGCATGCGTGCTCGGCATTAACCAGCCGCCGGTGACGATCAAACAGATCGAGAAAAGTGTCGTTGAGCGCGGATTTGAAGAAGGCTGGATTCGGCCTGAACCACCCCGCCATCGCACAGGGAAGAAAGTTGCGATCGTGGGCTCAGGCCCGGCAGGATTGGCGGCCGCGCAACAGTTGGCGCGCGCCGGGCATGCGGTCACCGTTTATGAAAAGGCCGATCGCATTGGCGGCCTGCTGCGGTACGGCATCCCGAACTTCAAGCTGGAAAAGCACATCATCGACCGTCGCGTGGAGCAGATGGAAGGCGAAGGCGTGAAGTTCGTGACCAACGCGCACGTCGGCAAGAATATCGCGGTCGAAGATCTGCAGCGCGACTCGGACGCGATCGTGCTCGCGGGCGGCTCGGAACATCCGCGGGACTTGACCGTGCCGGGGAGGGAACTGAAGGGCATCCATTTCGCGATGGAGTTCCTGCCACAACAGAACCGGCGCTGCCTCGGCGATGAATTCGATTCGGAGCTGGACATTCTTGCCACCGGCAAGCGCGCCGTGATCATTGGTGGCGGCGACACCGGCGCCGACTGCCTGGGCACCTGCCACCGGCAAATGGCCCGCTCGGTGCATCAGTTTGAAATCATGCCCAAGCCTCCTGAGGAGCGCTCGCCGCAGACTCCGTGGCCGCTCTGGCCCATGCAGTTGCGGACGGAGGCGGCGCACGAGGAAGGCGGCATTCGGGATTGGAGCATTGCAACGACCTCGTTCGCCGGCGATGTAGATGGGAATGTGAAGCAACTGCACGCAGTCCGGGTCGGCCCTCCCCCCAAGTTTGAGCCGATCCCGGGCACTGAGTTCACGATCGATACGGAGCTTGTCCTGATCGCTATGGGATTCCTGGGCCCGGTACGCAGCGGGATGATTGAGCAACTCGGCGTGGCGCTCGACTCGCGCGGCAACGTCTCGACCGACGAGAACTGCATGTCGTCGGTCCGCGGAGTGTTCGCAGCGGGCGATATGCGTCGCGGACAGTCGCTGGTGGTGTGGGCAATCGCAGAGGGGCGGAAGACGGCGGCCTGCGTCGACCGGTATCTGAGGGAAGTTGGCACAGGAAAAGTTCTCGCCCAGGCCGTAGCCAGCCGTCCAACCGCCGTTGCCTAATTTACGCAGTCATCAGGCCGCGATAGATCGCCATACCCACGACCGCGTCGGCTCCGAGCGTGTGCAACTGATCAACTTCTTCCTGGCTCCGGACTCCTCCTGCCACGATGAGCTGTTTGGTTGTGGCACTGCGTAACTCGTGCACGACATTCACCGGAAATCCCTGGAGCAAACCCTCGGTGTCGATATGAGTGTAGAGGATCGCTCCGCAGAACGAGTCGAGAGCCGTCATCATCTCTCGCGTGGGGATCGATGTCGTTTCCTTCCAGCCCTTGATCGCGATATGTCCGCCACGGGAGTCAGCGGCGAAGACGAGCTTGTCGGGCCCGAATTTTTCCGCGAGCTGTTTTGCAAAGTTAACGTTGACTTTGCCCTCGGAGATCAACGACGAGCCGACGATAACGCGCCGCGCTCCCAGAGCCAAAGTTGCTTCCGCCGCGTCCAGGGTGCGAATGCCCCCGCCGACCTGACAGGGCAATTGACGTGCAAAATGGCGCACCAGATCAGCGTTATCACCGCGGCCCATGGCTGCATCGAGATCAATCAGTTGGACGAGTCGGTACTTCGTGAACCGGTCGACCCATTCCTGAAAATTCGCAAACTCCAGTTCTTTCCGGCTGCCTTGCACCAACTGAACAATCTTCCCACCCATGAGATCGATCGACGGGATCAGCATGGATACCTCACGGGAATTCCCTGCGAGCCGAGTTCCTGCTTGAGATCGGCGAGGCGGCTGTAGCCGTAGTGAAAGATCGACGCGGCGAGAGCGGCGTCGGCGTGTCCATCGCGAAAGACTTCGACAAAATGCGCGGCGCCGCCTGCACCGCCGGAGGCGATGACGGGAATCCGAACCGTGTCGGCAACGGCGCGCGTCAACTCGCAATCGAAGCCCGAGGCCGTGCCGTCGCGATCCATCGAGGTGAGCAGGATTTCGCCCGCGCCGCGGCTTTCGGCCTCTTTCGCCCAAGCGACGGCATCATGGCCGCTGGCGGAACGTCCACCGCCGGTGAAGGCTTCCCAGTGCGGCTCGCCGGCACGACGCTTTGCGTCAATTGCCACCACCACTGCTTGCGAACCGAAGCGCTCCGCGATGCTTGTGATCAGATTGGGAGCGGCGAGGGCAGAGGAGTTGATGCTGATCTTGTCGGCCCCGGCGGAGAATACCGCAGCCGCCTCCTCCAAGGTGCGAATGCCTCCGCCCACCGTGAATGGAATAAACAACTGGCGCGCTGTGCGGCGCACGGTATCGAGTAGCGTGGCGCGCTTCTCGTGCGACGCCGAGATGTCGAGAAGCACAACTTCGTCTGCGCCGGCTTCGCTGTGGGTCTTGGCCAGTTCGGCGGGGTCTCCGGCGTCGCGGAGATTTACGAACTGCACTCCTTTGACGACGCGTCCGGCGTTGACGTCGAGGCAAGCGATGATGCGTTTGGTTAGCATGGTCAGATCGAACAAAAATTGCGCAGCAGGTGCAGCCCGATGTCCCCTGATTTTTCCGGATGAAACTGCACGGCAAAGACGTGATCGCGTTCTACTGCCGCCGAGAATCGGCCTCCGTACTCGCAGCAGGCGATCGTCGTTTCGGTCACTGGGACACGAAATGAATGCGTGAAATAAACGAAGGCACGCTGGGGGATGCCATGAAACAGCCGGGAATCCGGGGAAATGTCGATGTCATTCCATCCCACGTGCGGCGATTTGACCTGGGGCGGAAAGTGCTCGCACTCGCCATGGAGGAGTCCGAGGCCCGGCGTGTCTGGCGCTTCCTGGCTGCGCTCGAAAATCCATTGCATGCCGACGCAGATGCCGAGGAAGGGGACTCGGCGCTCAATCGAGTTGGCGATGGCGTTTGTCAGACCCGAGCGGGCGAGGGCAGCGGTCGACGCAAAGTGGCCCACGCCAGGCAGCACGACGCGATCAGCCCTGCCGACAACGGACAGATCAGCTGTGATGGTCGAGACATTACCCAGCCAGTCGAGCGCCTTCTTTACGGAGACCAGATTGCCGGCGCCGTAGTCGACGATCGCGATGCGGTTGCTCACAGCACTCCTTTCGTGCTCGGCAGCAAGCGGCGCATTTGCCGATCGCGCCAGCACGCTGCGCGGAGAGCGCGGGCAAACGCTTTGAAGAGAGCTTCGATCTTGTGGTGATTCGATCTCCCGTAGAGCGTGCGCACGTGGACGTTACAGCGTGCCCCGCGGGCGAAGCCCTCGAAAAAGTCATGCACCAGTTCGGATTGCAGATCGCCGACCAGTCGCGTTTTCACTTTTGTATCAATGACCGCCGTTGTGCGTCCGCAGAAGTCCACGGCGGCCAGCCCCATGGTCTCGTCCATCGGCATGAGAAAGTAACCGGCGCGAAGAATACCGCGCTTCGAGCCAAGCGCCTTGTCGAACGCCTGTCCAAGCACAATGCCCACGTCTTCGACGGTGTGGTGCTGGTCGACATCGAGATCGCCCTGCGCCTTCAGTTTCAGGTCGAAGCCGCCATGGTGCGCAAACAGTTCGAGCATGTGGTCGAAGAAGCGGATGCCGGTCGAGACCTGGTAGCGTCCGCGGCCCTCGATGACCAGCGACACTTCGATCTGCGTTTCCTTGCTGAAGCGGTGCATGGTTGCCTTTCTCATGATTTCGACGCTCCTGTCGCGATGCCGAGGGTCTCAAATGTTTCCTGGAGTGCAGCGAGCAGGCGATCCGTGTGAGGGCGCGGGCCCAGCGTGATGCGCACGCAGCCTTCACATCCATAATCGCTGGAACGGTCGCGGACGAGAATGCCGCGTTCCCGCATGAGCCGGATAAATTCCGGCGATCCGATGCGCGCGAGCACGAAGTTTGCGTGGCTCGGCCAGTAGGGAATTCCAGCGTCTTCGTACGCGCGCTCCAGACGATCGCGTCCTGCAAGAACTTCGCTCACGTACTGGCGCACGTAATCCTGATCGGCGAGGGCCTCGGGCAAACACGCGAGCGCGACCGCATTCACGTTGTACGGAGAACTCACGCGGCGCACAGCACGAATTTGTTCCTGATGGCCGAGCAAGACGCCGATACGCAGACCCGCCAAGCCGTAGGCTTTCGAAAACGTGCGTGCCACGAAGATGTTGGGAATTTCGCGCCACGCGCTGACCAGAGTCTTACCATAAAACTCGAAGTAGGCCTCGTCGACAAGCAGGGCTGCCTGGGGTGCTGAGTGCGCGATTTGCAGCAAATCTTCCTGCGAAGCGACCGTGCCGGTCGGATTGTTGGGATTAGCCACGGCGATCAGACGAGTGCGGGGCTTGATGCGGTTTCGCACGTCTTCGATCGGGAAACGAAAGTCCGGCCCGGATGGGACACTCACGACTTGCGCTCCGGTGGCCGCGGCGTAGATGCGATACATCGAGAACGTGGGCACGACGACCAATGCTTCATCGGCGGGCTCAAGGTAGGTTTCGCAGAGCAGGTGAATCGCTTCGTCGACACCGTTGGTCAGCAGAACTTCCGCTGGCGTGACGCCGAGAAAGTCGGCGATCGCACCTTCGAGCGGCTCGCGCTCGGGATAGCGCGCCAGTTGCTCGAAGTCCAGACGGCGCAGGCGTTCGAGCACGCGAGGCGAACATCCAACCGTATTCTCGTTGAAGTCGAGGCGCAGGCCCTCGCGTCCGCCGAGAGGCGGGTGATACGACGGCAAGTTGCGTACCGCCTCACGCGCCTTAAGCATGGCTGCTCCTCACCCGAACCGAGTGCGCATGCGCGAGCAAACCTTCCGTTTCTGCCAGACATTCGACCGTCTTGGCGATGCGCTGCAAGCCCGGTGTGGACAGTTCCTGCACGGTGACGACTTTCACGAAGTCATGAACACTCAAGCCGCCGCGGAAGCGGGCCTGACCGGAAGTTGGCAACACATGGTTGGGGCCTGAAGCATAGTCGCCCGCCGCCTGCGGTGAGTAGTCTCCGACGAAGACAGATCCGGCATTGTCGATAAAGGGCAGGTCTTCCTTGTCGATGGTGATGTGCTCGGGAGCCAGGAGATTGGCCCACTCCCGAGCTTCCGGGCGCGAGGAAGCCAGCAGGATCACGCCACTCCGGCGTAGCGATTGTCGCGCAACGGGATTGTCTTTGATCAACGGTGCGATCTCGGCCGCCACTGCTCCGGCCAGATCTTTCGAGGTCGTGATCAAAATCGATATCGCATCAAGATCGTGCTCCGCCTGTGACACGAGATCGGCCGCGATAAAAGCGGGAGAACCGGAGTCGCTCAGAACGACCGCCTCGGTGGGTCCGGCGAGAAAGTCGATCGCACAGTCGAACGAAACCAACTTCTTGGCGACGGTCACGTAGCCGTTGCCGGGGCCGACAATCTTATCGACGCGCGGCACAGTCTCGGTTCCATAGGCCAGCGCGGCAATGGCCTGGGCGCCGCCAACTCGATAGACATCAGTGACTCCCAGCATCGCCGCCGCGCCCAGAACCTCCAGCGACGGTTTTGGCGAAACCACGCGAATGCTTTTGACCGCTGCGACCTTAGCGGGAATCACCGTCATCAGCAACGTTGAGACGAGGGGATGGCGTCCGCTGGGAACATAGCAACCGACAGAGTCGAGGGGCCGCACCAGTTGTCCGAGACAGGTTCCGTCACGCTGACGCATCCAGGAGGTGGGCTTTTGCCACTCGCAAAAGCGTCGGATGTTGGCCGCGGCCCGGTGCAGCGATTTTCGTAACTCTGGCGTCAGGAAATGTGCGGCCGCTTCCAACTCCGCTTCCGGCACGCGCAGTGGCTGTTTGCGCTCCAGGCCGTCCCACTGCTGCGCGTAGCGGCGAAGCGCGCGGTCGCCTCCGCGGCGGACGTCGCTTACGATGCGGCGCACGCGCGGTTCGAGCGAAGAGAACTGAGTGCCGCGCCGGGCCAGGCGTTCGACCTCGGCGGCCGCGGTGCGTCCGGTGAGCAGGCGCATCACATCACCACCTTGTTCAGCGGATATTCGACAATCCCCTGTGCCTTCGCTTCTTTCAGCCGTGGAATTACTTCCCACGCCGTCGACTCTTCGATCACCGTGTTGACGGCGAGCCAGTCTTCGTCGCTCAACGTCGAAATCGTTGGCTTCTTGAGCGCCGGCAGAACGGCGAGAACGGACTGCAGATCCTGCTTGCGGACGTTGAGCATCAGTCCAACGCGGTCCTGCGCCTCCATAGCGCCGCGCAGCATCAGCGCAAGATTGTCGATTTTGCGCCGTTTGCAGGAATCGGCATACGCGGCCTGGTTGGCGATGATCTGAGTGTTTGATTCGAGGACGGTATCGAGGATCCGCAGATGGTTTGCGCGGAGGGAACTGCCGGTCTCGGTGACCTCGACGATGGCGTCGGCGAGTGTGGGTGGCTTGACTTCGGTTGCGCCCCAGGAAAATTCGACGCGGACGTCTACGCCCTTCTTCGAAAAATAGTCGCGCGTGACGTTGACCAGTTCCGTGGCAATCGTGCAGCCGGCGAGATCTTCCGCGCGCTGAAAGCGGGAATCCTCGGGTGCGGCGAGCACCCAGCGAACTTTGCCGCGGCTGCGTTTGGCATAGATCAGATCGCTGACCGCAACCACTTCGAGGCCGCTTTCAATCACCCAGTCGAGACCCGTCAAGCCGGCGTCAATCGCGCCATGTTCGACGTAGCGGGCCATTTCCTGGGCGCGGATCAGCATGCATTCAATTTCCGGATCTGCGGTTCGGGCGAAGTAGGAACGACCGTCGGTGTAGATGGGAAGGCCGGCGCGCGCGAAAAGCTGCAGCGTCGCTTCCTGCAGGCTGCCTTTGGGAATGCCGAGCCGAAGTTTCATCGCGTTTTCTCCTTGCTCGTCACGCCGACGGTTTCCGGCGACGCCAAGAAGACGGGCTCAGTGAAGCACGAGCGCGTTCCTTTGTGGCAAACCAGGCCAGAGCCTTCGACTTCGACTTGCACCAGCAGCGTGTCGCGGTCGCAGTCGGTCTGCGCGGAAATGAGCCGCAATCGGTTGCCTGAGGTCTCGCCCTTGGTCCACAGCTCATTGCGGGTGCGGCTGAAGAACGTCACGTAGCCGAGTTGCAAGGTGCGTTCCATGGCAGCGCGGTTCATGAAGCCCACCATCAGGACTTCGCCGTTGGCCTGGTCCTGCACTACGGCGGGAATGAGGCCGTCCATCTTGTCGAAATCGAGTTCCACGGTCATCGTGGCCTCCCTTCACGGAAAACAAAAAGCCCGCTGCGCTTTGTTCGCGTCAGCGGGCTCAATCTCTAAAGGAGCGTTCGTTATCTCAGCTACGCACCCCCGCCAACGCGCTGTGCGCGTGATGGTGGTGGTGATGGCGATGAGACAACATAGTGTTGCTACGGTACTTCACGCGCTCGAGCGGGTCAATCAGAAGGTGAAGGCCGCACACTCTATTTTTCAAATGCGAACGATCTGAATTTCCAATCGTCATCGTTTATGTAACGGGAGTCGACTATAATCACGCTCAATCTATGGATTTTGATCAGCTGGTTACGTTCCTGGAGGTCGCAAAACTCGGCAGCTTCTCGCGAGCGGGACAAAAAGTATTCCGCTCGCAGTCGGCCGTGAGCGCGCAGATTCGCCAGTTGGAGCAGGAGTATGGAGACCGGCTGCTTGACCGGTCCGGCAAAGACGTCACTCTCACTCCTGCGGGCAGGGTCTTTCTCGCCTACGCGGAGAGGATGACGCAGTTGCGTGACGAATCAAAACTCGCGGTCGCCGACCACGGCACATCACCTCGCGGACAACTGGTCGTCGGCGCCAACGAGGCCACGTGCCTGTACGTGTTGCCGGATGTGTTCGCCAAATATTGCCACCTGCATCCTGAAGTCAAAATCAACATTTACCGGAATTTCAGCTACAAGATCGTGGAGAAACTGGAGAACGGAACGATTGACGTGGGCATCATCACGCTGCCCGTCAAGTCGGCCAAGTTGAAAACCGCGCCCATTTACCGCGATCAGCTGATGTGGATGGTGAATCCGCAGAATGCACTTGCGAAGCAGGACGTCGTATCATTGAGCGAAGTTGCGCGCGAGCCGATGTTGTTGCCGAAGACCGGATACACGCGGCGTCTCATGGACAAGCTGCTGCGTCCGTACGAGTCGCAATTGCAGGTGCGGATGGAATTGCCGAGCGTGGGCATGATCAAGAGTTTCGTGGCGGCGGGCTTGGGAGTCTCGCTGATCAGCGCCAGCTTTGCGCGGGACCAGGTTCTCGCTGGACGCGTAAAGCTCATCGCGCCCAAGGAAAAAGAACTGTGGCGGGAACTGGGTCTGGCTTACCGTCGCGACCGCACTCTGACGCAGGCGGCACGGACCTTCATAATGTCGGTGCGGCAGTTGGGGGCCACGTCGCGGTAGGGTAGGTGGTTTGTGGCCGGAGACGCATACGCAGGATACGAATCACTAACCACCAACCACTTTTTCTTCCTTGACAGCGGTTCTGAGGCAGGCGATCATTGAATAACTATTCACTATTGTGGATAATTATGCGCTATGACCAAGCTTGCCCGCCAAAAAGCCATCCTTGAAATCGTACAGCAAGCGCCTGTGGCCAGCCAGGAGGACTTGCAGCGCGCCCTCCACCGGCGTGGCTGCGACGTGGGGCAGGCTACCCTGTCGCGCGATATCCACGAGCTGAACCTGGTCAAAACCGGGGATGGTTATGCGCGGCTGCACGTGGCTCCGGCCGCTGAGCCGGCGCTGCCCCCGGTCTCTCGCCTGGTTAGGGAATTTGTGCTCGATGTGCGGCCGGCGCAGAATTTGCTGGTCATCAAGACCGCCGTGGGAAGCGCGCAGCCGGTGGCTGCGGCGCTCGACGCGGAGAGCTGGCCGGAGACGGTCGGCACGATCGCCGGCGATGACTCAATTCTGATTGTCTGTCCGGACCAGAAAGCGGCTGGCCGGCTGGCGGAACGCATCCGGGAGATGCTGGGGTGATGGGGTCCAAACTGAACACTGCAGTACTAGGCGCGACCGGATACTCCGGCCTCGAGCTGGCGCAGCTGCTGGCGCGGCATCCGCACGTCGCCACTCCTTTGCTCATGCGCCGCGGGAGTGACGCTGGAGCGGCCGAGGGTCCTGCGGCCCATCCTTCGTTGGCGGCAAAAGGTCGCTTGCCCGTTGAGTCGTTTTCCTGGGATGCGGTGGAGAAGCATGGCACGCAGTTGCTGTTTCTGGCGACGCCACACTCGGTTTCGCGCAGCCTAGTTCCGGAGGCCCTAGCGCGCGGGCTGCGGGTGGTGGATCTGAGCGGAGCGTGGAGGTTGAAGCAGGAGGAGCATCGCGCGGTTTACGGATTCAAAGACGAGAATGCGTCGGTGGCGGCTCGCCTTGATGCCCAGGCGGTGTATGGTTTGCCTGAGTTGAATGGAAAATGCATCCCTGCGGCGGCACTTGTCGCCAATCCCGGATGCTATGCCACGTCTGTCATCCTGGCCCTGGCGCCACTTGTGTCAGCCGATCTGGTGGACCGCGATCGCGGCATCATTTCCGATTCGAAGTCCGGCGTGTCGGGCGCCGGCAAAGAGCCGACTGCGCGTACGCACTTTGTTTCCGTCGCCGACAATTTTTCCGCGTACTCGCTGTTCACGCATCGTCATACCGGAGAGATCCTAGAACAGCTGGGGCTCGACGGGAGCCAATTCGTCTTTACGCCTCACCTATTGCCGATTCCGCGCGGAATTCTGTCGACCATCTATGTGCACCTGAAGAAGAAGGCAAGCGCGCCGGATGTGGAGTCGTGTTTCCGCGATTTCTACGCGGGGAAGCGGTGGTTGCGGATTCTCCCAGCTTCTGCACTGCCGCAAATTTCCGACTCGCTGCATACGAACTATTGCGACATCGGATTTTCGCTCGCTGCCGATGGCCAGCGGCTGATCGTCCTCTCCTGTCTCGACAACCTGCTCAAGGGAGCGGCTGGTCAGGCCGTGCAGAACATGAACCTGATGTATGGCTGGAATGAAGAGGAGGGCCTGGCATGAAGGTCGTCGTGAAAATTGGAGGAGCGGCTCTCGAGGACAAAGCGATTCTTCAGAAGTGCGCGCATTCGGTGGTGGAGATGGCGGAGGACGGCCACCAGATCGCGGTGGTGCACGGCGGAGGCAGCGCCCTGACGCGGACGTTGAAGCTGCTGGGCAAGGAGAGCGCATTCATCAACGGATTACGTGTCACCGACGCGGAGACGCGGGACGTCGCGCTGATGGTGCTGGCCGGCATCGTGAACAAGAGCCTGGTAGCGGCCATCGCTCTCGCCGGACATCCGGCGGTCGGACTTTGCGGTGGCGACGGCGGCGCCTTCCGTGCGCGCAAGAAACAGGACCAGGAGCACGACCTGGGCTTCGTCGGCGAAATCTGTTTTTCTGAGCCACGCTGGATCCGGGCTATCTGGACCGAGGGTGGGATCCCCGTGCTTTCATCGGTCGCGCTCGGCAGCGACGGACAGTACTACAACGTGAATGCCGATCAAATGGCGGCTGCGTGCGCGATTGCGTGCCAGGCGGACGCGCTGATTTTTCTTACCGACGTGGCGGGCGTGAAGCAGGCCGACGGGTCTGTCATCCCGTGGCTGAACACGAAGGAAGTTGCAGGGCTAGTGGAAGGGGCGGTCGTCAGTGGCGGCATGTTGCCGAAGTTGGAGGCCTGCACGAATGCGCTGAAGCATGGCGTCGGACGCGTGCGGATCCTGCCCGCATCCCAGGCGGAGACTCTGCCGCAATTCTATTTCACCAAACTGGAGTGCGGCACCGAGGTGCTGCGGGCATGAGCGTCCCTTCTCAGCGCGAGGTGGCTCATGCGCACGCGTGAAGCCACTCTGCCAGACGCGGAGCAGATTCACGCTCTGATCTCGGCGTACTCCGGTGACGGCACTCTGCTGCCGCGGAGCCTGGCCGAAATCTGCGAGAACGTCCGTGATTTCATTGTGCTCGAGCACGACGGGCTCATCATCGGCTGCGGTGCGCTGCATCTGTACGGCCTGCACCTGGCGGAGATCCGCTCGATTACCGTCGATCCCAAGCAACAGACCAAAGGAGGCGGCCGGCGCCTGGTGAAGGCGCTGCTCGCTCAGGCGGAACGGCATCAGGTGACGTGCGTTTGTCTGTTTACGCGAATTCCAGAATTCTTCTCGCGCATGGGGTTCACCATCGCTTCCCATCAGGATCTGCCGGATAAGATTCACAAAGACTGCTACAAGTGTCCGCGGCTACACTACTGCGATGAGGTGGCGATGATCCGCGGGGAAGTTCCGCGCTTTGCCATCCTTCCACCGCCAACGAACTGGTTGAAGATCCAGGCATGACACGCCTGCAGAATTCTCCCGAAACGATTCTCGTGCCGCGAGGATTTTCTTTTTCTGCGCTGGCTGCTGGCATCAAGGCGAGCGGCAGGCCGGATCTGGCGCTTGCCGAAGTGGCCACCCTCGCAAACGCGGCCGCACTTTTTACCAGGAATCGGGTGGTTGCGGCTCCGCTTGAAGTTGGGCGGGCATCATTGCGCAGTACTGGAGGCCGCGTACGCGCTCTCCTTGTGAATTCAGGCAACGCCAACTGCGCGACCGGGCCTCAGGGGAAGCGCGCTTGCGAACAAATTTGTCGTGAAGCGGCAAAGCTGATGGGCGCTAAATCGACGGAAGTGTTTCCTTCCTCGACGGGCATCATTGGCGTGCCGTTTCCGGCTGAGAAGGCGCTAGCCGGGCTGCCTGAGCTTATCGCGGCGAAATCTCAGTCCGAAGACGCTGCACTGGATTTTGCCCGCGCTATCATGACGACCGACACGCGCCCAAAGATTGCATCGGCACGGTTCGACGCCGCGGGGAAGCAGGTCACGCTGCTGGGCATCGCCAAGGGCTCGGGCATGATTCACCCCAATCTCGCGACCATGCTGGTGTACTTGTTCACCGACATCGTCGCCAGTCCCCGCGATTTGAAGCCTCTCTTGCGAGAGGCGTGCGACCAGTCCCTGAATTCGATGTCGGTGGATGGCGATACATCGACGAATGACACGGTTCTTCTGCTTGCCAGCGGGCAAAGTGAAACGGGGCTCTGGGATGAGAGAGTGAAGGAAAGATTTCCGCGGGCATTGCTATCTGTTTGTCAATCACTCGCCGAACAGATTGTGAGCGATGGCGAAGGCGTGCAGCACGTGATCCGGCTGCAGATCGAGCAGGCGCGCAGCAGAGAAGAGGCTCTCTCCGTGGCGCGGGCGATTGCTCATTCGGCGTTGGTGAAGACGGCCTGGGCGGGCGCGGATCCGAATTGGGGTCGAATTCTGGCAGCAGCGGGCGCATGCGGCATCAAGCTCGAACCGGCCTCTGTACGAATCTTCATTGCCGATCAGATGGTTTGCCGGAACGGAGTCGCTCATCCGTTCGACGAGCAGCGCGCTCACGATGCCCTGGCGCAACCAGATTGCGACATCCGCGTGCAACTCGGACGGGGGAAGAGCGCCGTGCGCTTCCTGACTACCGATCTGACGGCTGAGTACGTGCGAATCAACGCCGACTACTCGACCTAGCGCCAATTCCCCGAAATACACGTACCCAGCCGAGATCGTCCCCGGGCGCCCCGGACGATCGGGTCCGTGACGCCTTTCTTCCAGGGGTCGCTACAGGCAGCAACGAGTCCCGCACGAGCGGGATGCTAGGCCGCCTTTCTCCGTGACGGCGGGATTTCCCGTCCTTTGCCGCCTTTAGAAATCAGAAAGCGCTTCACCGAGGCAAACGCGAAATACAGGCATATAGCCAACGACAGATAGCTGCCTGGACCCAGCGAAACCGCCTTCATCGCCTCACCGCGAACTTGCTTTGCGGGCTCGATCGCTGCGTTGGCCGCGATTGAGCTTCCGACGCTGCTTCGGGCCATGATCCCGACCACCACCATGAAAACCAGCGGTAGCAGACCGCCAAGAGCTGCGCGTTTGTCATGCCACACAAGATGAACGAAGGGTCCTAGAAGCGCGAGCACCGCGATCCCGCCGTAGATCCCGGCGCCGGGCCCGCTGTACTGACCCAGCAGATCGGGAGCATTTCCGGCACTGAGGAACCCGAGAACCTCCCTGAACGTGAAATCGACTTTGCCGGGAAACGGCATCTGGATCGAGACCGCCGTCAGGAACCACCATGCCACCGCCAGAAGTCCGGCCCCAATGAGTGTGAAACCGCCTGCCTTTGAGAACACAGTCGCTGTTGAGGCACCATCCTTTCGGTGCGCGAGAACCCGCATCGCTTGCGCCTGTTCCTCGGCCAGCAGCGAGTCGGGGACGGCGGTGACGCTCTGAACCGTACCGCCGTCGTCGACCTCGACATCCACGACGAGGGCTGGCTTCGGTAGGGCATCCGACTTCCAAATACCCAGCGCGAAAGGATATTGGCGGCCTTCAACCATCAGCAAACCCGCGCCGAATCTGGGGTCTCGCAGGATCCTGCCTCGCTTTTTCATGGCCCCGTCTCTTCCGGCTGAGCTGAATCAGCACTTGCTGGTTGAACACCCGCAGTTCGGGTGCTAATATGCCAGCCCTGTGGGGACAGTCGTTCCTCCGCCATCCCTCCCCGGACCGGCTCGCAGTTATTACGCATTGCGTAAATCCGGGGAAAAGCTGTCATGTCGCTGTCCAATCGTCTTCCGATACGCCCATCTGCCGAGGGCGGAGGCATCCCGCAGGAAAGGCGGGCGCTCGACGACCTGTTCAGCCTGACCTATGAAGAGTTGCGCCGCCTCGCGTCGAGCGTAAAGCGCGGCGACCAGGGCGCGACTCTCAGCCCGACGGCGCTGGTCAACGAGGCTTGGCTGAAGCTGGCCAATTCGCCTCGGTTCGCCTCGACCTCCAGGCTGCACTTCAAAAGGATCGCCGCTCGCGCCATGCGCCAGGTATTGGTGGAGGCGGCTCGTCGCCGTCACGCCGGGAAACGCGGCGGTCCCGATGCGACCCGCATCCCCCTCGATGAATCGCGAGACGGGGAATCGTGGGAAGTGGAGGACGTCCTCGCCTTAGACCGTGCCCTGGATGAACTGGCGCGGCTGGAGCCCCGCCAGGCCCAGATGGTAGAGAGTCGCTTCTTCGGTGGGCTGGACATCCCTGAGACAGCCGCCTTGCTCGACGTTTCGGAAGCAACCATTCTGCGCGACTGGCGCGCGGCCAAAGCGTGGCTAGCGCACGAACTTCGCAAAGCGAGCTGAGAACTGTCTGGGAACTGGGAACTACATGGACAGTAGTCGGTGGGACAAAATCCAGACTTTATTCCACGAAGCCGCCGCCTTGCCCGCGGCGGAGCAACGCGCTTTTCTTGAGTCGGCCTCTGCAGGAGATGACGGACTGGTGGCGGATGTTCTGGCCCTTCTGCAGGAAGACGCTCGCGACAGCACACTTCTCGACCAGTCGCTGGCCGATGTCGCCCATAAGATCCTGGACAGGGGGGCACCCGTGTCGCTGCCTTTCCAGGAATTGGGGCCGTACCACATTCGCGGCGTGCTCGGCGAAGGCGGGATGGGAGTGGTCTATCTCGCCGAGCGGCAGGACTTGGGAAGCCGCGTCGCCCTCAAGCTGCTGCGTGATGCCTGGCTCTCTCCCGCGCGCCGGGAACGCTTCACGGCCGAGCAGCGCACTCTCGCGCAACTGAATCATCCTTCGATTGCCCGCCTTTACGATGCCGACTCGCTCTCCGACGGCACTCCCTATTTCGTCATGGAGTATGTGGAAGGCCTGCCGCTCACCGACTACTGTGTCAAGAATCAGTGTTCCATCGAGCGCCGGTTATTGCTGTTCCGCCAGGTTTGTGAGGCTGTGCAATACGCGCACAGCAACGCCGTCATTCACCGCGATCTGAAGCCCTCGAATGTCCTGGTGAAGGGCGATGGTTCCATTCGCCTGCTGGATTTCGGCATCGCCAAACAACTCGAGAGTCTCGATGTCCCGGCACAGCAGACCATGACAGGACTCCGCCTGATGACCCCGGCGTATGCTGCGCCGGAGCAGATTCGCGGGCACCGGCTGGGGATCCAGAGTGACGTGTATTCCCTGGGAGTGATCCTGTACGAATTGCTGTGCGACCACCTTCCGTTTGACTTGTCGAATCTGGCTCCCGCAGAAGCCGAGACTGTCCTGCTCGAGCACGAACCGGCAAGGCCGTCGGTCGCGGTCCGGCAAAAGGAAACCGCGTCGCCTGCGTTGTTGTTGAGCGCCGGTTCATGGGCCGATCTCGACGTCTTGTGCCTGACCGCGATGCACAAGGATCCCGAACGCAGGTATCGGTCAGTGGAAGCGCTGATCCGCGATGTGGATCACTATCTTCAGGCTGAACCCTTGGAAGCACGGCTGGACACGGTGGGCTACCGGCTCGGCAAGTTTGTGCGGAGGAATCGACGTGAAGTCATGGCGGCCACAGCGGCTCTCGCGGTCGTGATTGGACTGGTCGTGTTCTTTACGGTGCGCCTCGCGAGAGCGAGAGATTCAGCTTTGGCCGAAGCGGCAAGAACCCAACGCATTCAGCGTTTCACCATGAACCTGTTCCAGGGCGGAGACGAAACGGTCGGTCCAGCTGACGATCTGCGGGTCGTAACCCTGGTCGATCGCGGGGTGCAAGAAGCGCGCGCCCTCACGACCGACCCGAAAGCCCAGGCCGAGCTATACCAGACGCTGGGGACCGTCTACACGAACCTGGGGAAATTTGACGAGGCCAACCAGCTGTTGAATTCCTCGCTGGAAGAGCGCAAGTCGTTGTTTGGGATGGATAGCGCTGAGGTCGCGGAGAGCATATCGGCTCTGGCAGAACTGCGCGACGCCCAGGCGAAATTCGAAGAAGCAGAGAAACTTGCCCGGCAAAGCCTCGAGGTGAGCAAGCGCCGCCTGCCGCCCAATCACCCTGCAATCGGCAAGACCACCGCCTTGTTGGGGAAGATCCTGGAGGATCGCGGCCAGTACGGGCCCGCGATCGCGGTACAGGAGGAGGCCGCGCGCCTGCAGTCGTCGACGCGGGCCGACAGCGCCGAACTGGCTGCCACGCTTACCGAGCTTGCCAACAGTCATTTTTATGCCGGGCACTACGACCTGTCGGAGGCGTTGAACCAGCGCGTGCTCGCCATGGACCGGCAACTCTATGGCGAGCGGCATCCTCACGTAGCCGACGACTTGATCAATTTGGGCGCCATCCAGTACGAGCGAGGGCACTTCCCGGAAGCGGAGCGCTACTACCGCGATGGTTTGGACATTGTCCAGTCCTTCTTCGGCAAGGACCACCCCGCGACGGCGGCGGCGCTCACGATGCTCGGCCGCGGGCTCGTGTCGGAGAACAAGCTCGATGAGGCGGCGGCGGTTTTGCAGGAGGCGTTGCGGATTCAAGAGAAGGTATTCGGTAAATCCCATCCCCGTGTAGCTGGCACGCTCAATGAGTTGGGCAAGATCGCACAGCACCGCGGCAAGCTGGACGAAGCGGAAGCGGACCTCAAGCGCACGGTCGAGATCTACAAGACCACCTACGCGGGAAAGCACTACTACATTGGAGTGGCCCTGTCGAACCTGGCCGGTGTTTACGTTGAGGAGAAGCGGTATGGCGAGGCCGAGCGCCTGTACGGCGAAGCGCTCCAAATGTACAAGCAGACGTTGGCACCGGATCACCAGCTTTTCGGAATCGCACACGTTCGGCTGGGCCGGGCTTTGCTTCGGGATCGCCGCTACGCTGAGGCGCAAGCGGAGAGCCAACTGGGTTATGACATGCTGAGCAAGCAAGCTACGCCGCCGCAGAATTGGTTGCAGTATGCTCGAACCGACCTGGTCGAGGTGTACGACGCTCTTCACCAACCGGAGAAAGCCGTTAAATTCCGCTCAGAACTGGCCGCCAACGAACCCAAGCCCATCGAGACCGCCCGGAAGAATTAGGTTTCTCCTCGCCAACGGGTAAGTAATCAGGTGCGGTCTGCATTGACTCCTGCGCGCTTCTGCGGTTGGATGGAAGCTGCGTGATCTCCGATCCTTCCATCCCAGGCATCCGACGCCGCTTTGAGTGGCTGGATGCCGTATGGCTGGTGTTCCTGATTTTGCTGGCTGTGCTGCCGCCGCGCGCGGAATGGCACAAGCAAGCCATCCTGCTGGCCATCGGGGTTGTCCAGCTGCTCGAAGCGCAGGTGATCCGGCGATTTCCAAAGTGGGGTCCGACCTACATCGTTGTGGCGAAGATTGTGCTGTCGACCTTGCTGATTGGCCACACGGCCGAGGTGGGGATCAACAGCAGCTACTATCCCATTTACTACCTTCCGGCGGTGACGGCAGCCTTGTACTTCGGACCCTGGGGAACCCTGGGATGGACTGCGCTATTGTCTGTGACCTACAGTGCGTATCTCTACCCGGCGCTGCAGGAGTACGACATCAACAGCGAAGGAATCGGACGGCTTGGGCTACGGGTGGTGTTCTTTTTCCTGGCAGCGATGCTGGTGAACCGCTTCACCCAGGAAAGCCGCCGTCAAACCCGTCTCTATCAAGAGCTCGCGGAACGCCTCGCCGAAACTAACCGGCAA
>Ga0335076_10001606_pt1 | contig 21966 bp, 16 predicted proteins | sample Lox_Sample_25_FD_206717 | JGI IMG/M metagenome (GOLD analysis project Ga0335076, IMG submission 206717) | Soil microbial communities from Loxahatchee National Wildlife Refuge, Florida, United States - Lox_Sample_2.5 | ecosystem: Environmental > Terrestrial > Soil > Wetlands | place: USA... | reverse complement strand
CGTGTTCCCGACACAACCATGTCCGACTACGACTTCCAAGAGATCGAGACGCGCTGGCAGAAGAGGTGGGCCGACGGCCGGGTCTTCGAGGTGGGCGAAGACCCGAAGCGGCCGAAGTTCTACTGCCTCGAGATGCTGCCCTACCCGTCCGGGGACATCCACGTCGGGCACGTCCGCAACTACTGCATCACGGACGTGATCTCGCGCTGCAAGACGATGCGCGGGATGAACGTGATGCACCCGATCGGGTGGGACGCGCTGGGGCTGCCCGCCGAGAACGCCGCGATCAAGAAGGGCGTCCACCCGGAGGCCTGGACCCGCGCCAACATCGCGTCGATGAAGCGCCAGCTCCAGCGGCTCGGCTTCAGCTACCCCTGGAGCCGCGAGATCGCCACCTGCGACGCCTCGTACTACCGCTGGAACCAGTGGTTCTTCCTGCGCATGCTCGAGAAGGGCATCGCCTACCGCGCCAAGGCGCCCGTGAACTGGTGCCCTTCGTGCCTCACCGTGCTCGCGAACGAGCAGGCCGAGGGCGGGCTCTGCTGGCGCTGCAAGAGCACGGTCGAGCAGCGCGACATGGAGCAGTGGTTCCTCCGGATCACGGCCTACGAGGACGCGCTCCTCGACGACATGGCGCAGCTTCCGACCTGGCCCGAGCGCGTGCTGCAGCAGCAGCGCAACTGGGTGGGGAAGTCGCACGGTGCCGAGGTGGACTTCCCGGTCGAGGGCTTCCCGGCGATCCGCATCTTCACGACGCGCGTCGACACGATCTGCGGCGCGACCTTCATGGTGCTCGCACCCGAGCACCCGATGGTGGACGGGCTCCTCGCCGGCCAGGACGACGCCGCCGAGCGCAAGGCGCAGATCGGAAAGCTGCGCGCGCAGGACCGCCGCGCGCGGCTCGAAGGCAAGGTCGAGAAGGAAGGCGTCTTCACCGGCCGCTACGCCACGAACCCGTTCACGAACGAGAAGATCCCGATCTGGGTCGGGAACTTCGTGCTGATGGGCTACGGCACGGGCGCGATCATGTCGGTCCCCGCGCACGACGAGCGCGACTTCGACTTCGCCAGGAAGTACGGGCTCGAGGTCCGCGTCGTGATCCAGCCGGCAGGCGACGAGCTCGTCGGCCAGACGCTCGCGGCCGCCTACGTCGGGCCGGGGACGGTCGTGAACAGCGGGGAGTTCGACGGCCTCGTGGCCGAGGACGCGATTCCGAAGATGGCCGCCTGGGCCGAGAAGAAGGGCATCGGCAAGGCCACGACGACTTACCGGCTCAAGGACTGGCTGATCAGCCGGCAACGCTACTGGGGCACGCCGATCCCGGTCGTCTACTGCGATACGCACGGCATGCAGCCCGTGCCCGACTCCGAGCTGCCCGTCGTGCTACCCCCGGACGCGCCCTTCACGGGAGAGGGAGGCAACCCGCTCGAGAAGGTCAAGGCCTTCGTCGAGGCGCGCTGCCCGAAGTGCGGCGGCAAGGCCCGGCGCGAGACCGACACCATGGACACGTTCGTCGACTCGTCCTGGTACTTCTATCGCTATCTCTCGCCCACGAAGGACGACGGCCCCTTCGACCCGGCGGCGGTGCGCTACTGGTTCCCGATCGACCTCTACGTGGGCGGCATCGAGCACGCGATCCTGCACCTCGTCTACTCGCGCTTCTGGACCAAGGTGATGCGCGACCTCGGGCTCGTGGCGCTCGACGAGCCGGTCACGCGGCTGTTCCCGCAGGGAATGGTCCACAAGGACGGCGAGGTGATGTCGAAGTCGAAGGGCAACACGATCGCCCCCGACGAGGTGATCGCCCGCTACGGCGCCGACACGCTGCGGCTGTACATCCTCTTCGCGGGCCCGCCCGAGCTCGCGATGGAATGGAGCGAGAGCGGGATCGAAGGCCCGCACCGCTTCCTGCAGCAGGTGTGGCGGCTCTTCGATCGGCACGCGGAGGCCTTCGCGAAGCAGCCGCGCCAGCCGCTTCCCGCCGAGCTGCCGGCCGCAGCCCGGGATCTCCACCGCAAGGTGCACCAGACGATAAAGCGCGTGACCTACGACATCGAGGAGCGCATCCAGCTCAACACCGCCGTCGCCGCGCTCATGGAGCTCAAGAACGAGCTCCAGCGCGTGGAGGCGGAGGTGGCCGCGGGACCCGGGCGCGAGGTGCTGCGCGAGGCGCTCGAGACGCTCGTGAAGCTGCTCAACCCGTTCACGCCCCACATCTGCGAGGAGCTCTGGTCGCGGCTCGGCCACGCCACGAGCCTGGTGCGGGAGGCCTGGCCGAGCTTCGACGCGGCGGCGGCGCGCGAGGACGAGGTCGAGCTCGCCGTCCAGGTGAACGGCAAGGTGCGCGGGCGGGTCACCGTCGCGCGCGAGGCGCGCGAAGAGGAGATCCGCGCCCGAGCGCTCGCCGAGCCGCGCGTCGCCGAGCACCTGCAGGGCAAGCAGATCGTCAAGTTCGTCGTGGTCCCGCTCCGGCTCGTGAGCATGGTGGTGCGGTGAAGAGGCGCGAGCTGCTCGCGGCGACGGCCGCCGCGCTCGCGACGGGCTGCGGCTACTCGCTCCAGGGCCGCGGCATCACGACCGACGCCAGCGTCAAGCGCATCGGCGTGCCGCTCTTCAAGGACCGCACCGGCAAGCTCGGGCTCGACACGCACGTGACGCAGGCGGTGATGGTGGAGCTCTTGAAGCGCGGGCGCTTCAGCGTAGTACGCGAGGCGGCCGGGGTCGACGCCGTGGTCGAGGGCGAGATCCTGGCCTTCAACGTGACGCCGGTCGGCTTCTCGAGCGACACGGGCGTCACCCAGGCGACGCGCTACGCGATCACGCTCACCGCCAACGTGGTCTACCGCAAGATCGGCCAGAGCGACCCGATCTGGTCGAACGACGCGTTCTCGCAGCGCGACGAGTACGACATGAGCGAGCAGTCGCAGAATTACTTCGACCGCGAAGAGCAGTCGATCGAGCGGCTCGCGACCTCCTTCGCGCGCAGCCTGGTCGCCGCCATGCTGGAGGCGTTCTAGCCCGGATGGCGGGGAGCGGCCGTCCCGCCGCGGTCCAGGCGATCGTCGGCGAGGACTCCTACCTCGCCGAAGCCGCGCTCGAGCGCGTGCTGCGGGCGGCGGTCGGCGAGGACGGCTCCGAGTCGACGCGCGTCTTCTACGGGGACGAGACGAGGTGGGCCGAGGTGCTCGGGGCCGCCCGGACCGGGTCGCTGTTCGCGCCGAGCCGCGCGATCGTCGTGCGCAGGGCCGAGCTCTTCCCGGAGGACCGCGGGCGCAAGGAGGAGCGGGAAGGAAAGGAAGGCGCTGCCGACGAGGACGGGGCGGCGGGCGCGGGTGGAGAGCCCGAGGCGGCGGCGAGCGGGCGCAAGGCCAAGAAGGCGTCGCAGCCGGAGCATCCGCTGCTGACCTATGTCTCGAGCCCCGCTCCGGACGTGACGCTCGTGCTGATCGCGGCACGCCCGGACAAGCGGCGGCAGCCCTGGAAGGCGCTGCTGCCGCGCGTCGAAGTGCACGAGGCGGCGCCGCTCAAACGCGCCGCGCTTCGCGGCTACGTGGAGCAGGAGCTGCGGCGGCGGGGGCTGCGGCTCTCGCGCGACGTGCTCGGACTCCTGCTGGACGAGGTCGGCCAGGACCTGCGGCGCCTGATGGGGGAGATCGACAAGCTCGAGGCCTTCCTCGACGGGCGCGCCGAGATCACGGTCGAGGACGTCTCGGCCCTGCTCGGCAAGGGCCTGGGCCAGCCGCTCTACCTGCTGAGCGACGCTTTCGCGGCGCGAGACACGCCACGCGCGCTCGAGCTCGTCGAGCGCCTGCTCGGCGACGGCGAGCCGGGCCCGCTGGTGGTCTCGGCACTGCACCGCGCGCTGCGACAGGTGAGGGGCGCCGTCGCGCTGCAGAGCGCGGGAACGCCGGCCGCCCAGATCGGGACGCGGCTCCTGCCGCAGCACATGCAGTTCAAGCTCGCGGCGCTCCTCACGGCAGCGAAGCGCTGGAGCGAGGCCGACATCCGCCGGGCCATCGTGCTTCTCGAGGAGACCGACCGGGGGATCAAGCGGGGGGGCGACGCGGCCGTCGCCCTGACGGGCGCCGTGGTCGCGGCGACTCTTTCTACTTCGCCGAGGCGAGCGAGCTGACCTTGCGCGTCAGCCGGCTCTTGTACCGCGCTGCCGCGTTGTCGTGGATCACGCCCTTCTTCGCGGCCTTGTCGATCTGCCCGACCGTGCTCGACAGGAGCGCCTCCGCCGTCTTGGCGTTGCCCTCGGCGATGGCGGCGCGGAGCTTCTTCACCTGGGTCTTGAGCTGGGAAAGATTCTGCCTGTTGCGGGCCCGGCGCTTCTGGCTCTGCCTCATCTGCTTCTGGGCCGACGCGTGTCGCTGCACTCCACTCCTCCTCGCAAGTCGAACAAAACTCTAGTGTAGCGAGGCGCGGCTTGGACGTCAAGAAGGACGGAACGGAGCAGCTCGCGAAAGCCGCGGGGCTCGTGTCCTCGATGACGCTCGTCTCGCGGCTGCTGGGCCTCGTGCGCGAGCAGGTATTCGCCGGGCTCCTGGGCGCCGGCTACCACTCGGACGCGTTTCGCATCGGCTTCCGGGTCCCGAACCTGCTGCGCGACCTCTTCGCGGAGGGGGCGCTCTCGGCCGCGTTCGTGCCCACCTACGCGCGGACCCGCAAGGAGCAGGGACAGGAAGACGCCTTCCGCCTCGCGAACCGGCTTCTGACCTTCCTGGCCGTGGTGCTGGGCCTGGTCGTGGTGCTGGCGATCGCGTTCGCCTGGCCGATCGTCGCCACCATCGCGCCGGGCTTCGACGACGCGCCGGGCAAGGCGGCCCTCACCGTCCGGCTGACGCGCGTGATGATGCCCTTCCTGCCGCTCGTCTCGTTCGCCGCCGTCGCGATGGGGATGCTGAACGCCGAGGGCCGCTTCGGCGTGCCCGCGCTCTCCCCGGCGCTCTTCAATGCCGTCACCATCGCCTGGGCCGCCGGGCTCTGGGCCCTGGGCCTGCGTCCCGACCAGGTCGTTTTCGGCTGGGCCGTGGGCACGCTCGCCGGCGGGCTCGCACAGTTCCTGGTGCAGGTGCCGTCGCTGCGGCGCCTGGGCTGGCGCTTTCGCCTCGAGTGGGCGCCCGGCGACCCGACGCTGCGCCGAGTTGGGCGCCTGATGGCCCCGGCGACGGTCGGGCTCGCGGCCGTTCAGGTCAACATCTTCGTGAGCAGCATCTTCGCCTCGCAGCAGCCGGGAGCGGTGTCGTGGCTCGACTACGCCTTCCGCCTGCTGTACCTGCCGATCGGCCTCTTCGGCGTCGCCGTCGGCACGATCGCCACGGCCGGGCTCGCGCGCCGCGCCGCCGACAAGGACCTCGACGGCCTGTGCACGACGCTTCGGCAGTCTCTGTCGATGCTGCTCTACCTGACGCTGCCGGCGACGGCGGGGCTCATGCTGCTCGGCACGCCGATCGTGCGCCTGCTCTACGAGCGCGGCCGCTTCGGCGCCGCCGACACGCACCAGACCGCCATGGCGCTTCTCCTCTACTCGATCGGGCTCGTGGGCTATACGGGCGTGAAGGTGCTCGCTCCGGCCTTCTACGCGCTCGGCACCCCGCGCGTGCCGCTCCTCGCGAGCGCGCTCGCGGTCGCGACGAACCTGCTGGTGATCCTGCTCGCCCACGGCAGCCTCGGCTTCCGGGCGATCGCTCTCGGCACGGCGCTCGGCTCGCTGCTCAACGCCGGCTGTCTGGCCGTCGTCTTCCAGCGGCGGCTGGGGGGGCTCTTCGGGCACGGCCTCGTGCGCGGCGCGCTTCGCATGGCGGTCGCGGCGGCGGTCATGGGCGTCGCCGCGCTCCTGGCTGAGAGCGCCCTCGAAAGCTGGCTCGGAACGCGGGGGTTGAGGGCCCAGCTCGCCACGGGCCTCCTGCCGGTCGCGGCCGGCGCGGGCGTCTACTTCGCGCTCACTCTCGCGCTGCGCGTGGGCGAGGCGCATGCGCTCGGCGGGCTCGTCCGGCGCTTCGCCGGCCGCTAGCATGAAGCGGCGCCCGCGCAAGACGGCACAGGCGGCGCGGATCCCACGCAGCGAGCGGCTGCGCGCCGATCCGGTGGCCGCGTGGCTCGACCACCTGCGCGTCGAGCGGGCGCTCGCCGCCAACACGCTCGTGGCCTACGAGCGCGATCTCGGGACGCTCACGGCCTTCGCCGAGAAGCAGCGCACTCCCGTCGTCGAGCTCCGCCCCGCCCAGCTCGCGGAGTTCCTGGGCTGGCTCCGCGACCGCGGCCTACAGGCGCGCTCGCAGGCACGCCACGTCTTCTCGATCCGGACCTTCTACGCGTTCGCCGTGCGCGAGGGCTTCGCCGCGCTCGACCCGACCGAGAACCTGCGCCCGCCGCGGGCTTTCCAGGCCCTGCCGCGCTACCTGACCCCGACCCAGGTCGAGTCGCTCCTCGCGGCGCCCGATACGAAGAGCGGCGTGGGCCTTCGGGACCGGGCGATCCTGGAGGTGCTGTACGCGACGGGCCTAAGGGCTTCCGAGTTGACGTCGCTCGCGCTCGAGGGCCTCGATCTCGAGCTCGGCCTGGTGCGCGTGCTCGGCAAGGGCGGCAAGGAGCGGCTGGTTCCCCTGGGGAGGGAAGCCCAGCGCTGGACGAAGCGCTACCTCGCGGAGGTGAGGCCGGGGCTCGCGCGGGAGAGCTCGCCTGCGGCCGTTTTCTTGAGCCAGCGCGGCGGCCGGCTCTCGGCGATGGGCCTCTGGGGCCTCGTGCGCCGGCACGCCGTCGCCGCCGGCGTCGAGCGCGTGCTGACGCCTCACGTGCTCCGGCACTCGTTCGCCACGCACCTGCTCGAACGCGGAGCCGACCTCAGGGCGCTGCAGGCGATGCTCGGCCACGCCGACATCTCGACCACCCAGATCTACACGCACGTGAGCCGCGAGCGCCTCCGCCAGATCTACGACAAGCTCCATCCCCGAGCCTGAGGGGGTTTTTCGCGGCGGCGCAGCGGGCTGGTATACTTGCCCGTTCGCCGCTTCGCAAAGCGCCGGAGCTGGGCGACAGGGATCAGACCAGGACAAGGAATGGCCAAGAACGACCGACACCTCTTCAGCTCCGAATCCGTGACCGAGGGGCACCCCGACAAGATCGCCGACCAGATCTCGGACGCCGTGCTCGACACCCTGCTCGCGCAGGACCCGATGAGCCGGGTGGCCTGCGAGACGATGGTCACGACCGGGATCGCCTTCATCGCCGGCGAGATCACGACCAAGGCCTACGCGGAGCTGCCGGACATCGTCCGCGAGACGATCAAGGCGGTCGGCTACACGCGCGCGAAGTACGGCTTCGACTACGAGACCTGCGCGGTCATCTCGGCCATCCACGGCCAGTCGCCCGACATCGCGATGGGCGTCGACCCGGGCGGCGCCGGCGACCAGGGGCTGATGTTCGGCTACGCCTGCCGCGAGACCGAAGAGCTGATGCCGCTGCCGATCATGCTGGCGCACAAGCTGACGCGGCGGCTCGCCCAGGTGCGCCGCGAGGGCCAGATCGACTACCTGCGGCCCGACGGCAAGAGCCAGGTGACGGTCGAGTACGAGGGCGACAAGCCGGTGCGCGTCGACACCGTCATCGTCTCGACGCAGCACAGCGGCCTCGTCCCGATCGAGACCGTCCGCCAGGAGGTCCAGGAGAAGGTCATCCATGCCGTCGTTCCGGCCAGCCTTCTCGACGCCAAGACCAAGTACTTCATCAACCCGACCGGCCGCTTCGTGGTCGGGGGACCCCAGGGCGACTGCGGCCTCACCGGGCGCAAGATCATCGTCGACACCTACGGCGGCGTGAGCGCCCACGGCGGCGGCGCGTTCTCGGGCAAGGACCCGACGAAGGTCGACCGCTCGGCCTCGTACATGGCGCGGCACGTCGCCAAGAACATCGTCGCGGCCGGGCTCGCCGACAAGGTCGAGCTGCAGATCGCGTACGCGATCGGCGTGGCGGACCCGGTCTCGGTGATGGCCGACACGATGGGAACGGCGAAGGTGCCCGAGGGCGAGCTCGTGCGCGCGGTGCGGGAGATCTTCCCGCTCACGCCGAAGGGGATCATCGAGTACCTGGACCTGCGACGACCCATCTACAAGAAGACGGCCGCCTACGGCCACTTCGGGCGCAGCGAGCCCGAGTTCACCTGGGAAGCGACGGGCAAGGCGGCCGAGCTCAAGAAGTTCTTCAAGCTCTGATCGCGTGCCGCGAGTAGAGAGCGGGCCGCGGCGGGCGATCGCGACGCTCGCCGGGCTCGTGCTCGCCGCTGGCCTCGCGTGGATCGTGCTGTGGCGGCCGCTGCCGCTCGCGGGCGAGGCGCCGGACGACGGCTACGTGCGCGTGCCCGGCGTGGTGCACGTCCACACGACGCTCTCGGACGGCGGGGGCGACCCCGCCGAGGTGATCCGCGCCGCGCGCGCGACCGGTGCCGCCTTCCTCGGGATCACCGACCACAACAACCTCGACGCGAAGCCGTTCGAAGGCTACCGGGATGGAGTGCTGGTGCTGGTGGGCGCCGAGATCTCGACTCCCGTCGGCCACCTTCTCGGCGTCGGGCTCGATCGCGACCCGGCGTTCCGCTTCAACGGCGACGGGCGCGACGCGATCGACGACGTGCTGCACCTCGGCGGCGTGCCGTTCGCGGCGCACCCCTTCTCGCCCCGGCCCGAGCTGCGCTGGAACGGCTTCGACCTGCCGGGCCCCTGGGGCCTCGAGCTGCTGAACGGCGACAGCGACGCCCGCCGCGCCGGTCCGCGGCTCCTGCTGCTGGCGGCCGCCTACCGCCTCAACCCGGACTACGCGCTGCTCGAGGCGAGCGCGCCGATGGCGGAGGCGCTGCGCCGCTGGGACGAGATGCTGGCATCGCGCGACGTCCCGGGCCTCGCGGGCGCCGACGCCCACAGCCGGCTCGCGCTCACGCGCACGCGCGTGCTGCGCTTTCCGTCGTACGAGGCGGTCTTCCGCCAGGCGCGCGACCACGTGCTGCTCGAGCGCGCCCTGACCGGCGACGCCGCCCAGGACCGCTCGGCTGTGCTGTCCGCTCTGCGCCGCGGGCGCTTCTACATCGGGCGCGACGCGCTCGCCGACGCGAACGGATTCGCCTTCACGGTTCGAGACGGCGGCGGGCGGCGCTACACCATGGGGGATACCGTGGAGCCCGAGGCGGGACTGCGGGCGCACGCCGGCGGACGAGTGCCTCGGGGGACCCGGCTCGTCCTGCTCCGCGACGGCAAGGCCCTCGTCGAAGGCCTGGCTCCTCTCGACGCGGCGCTGCCGGGGCCGGGCGTGTATCGTGTCGAGGCCTACGCAGCGGGCTGGCCGATGCCGTGGGTGGTCACCAACCCGATCTACGTGTTCGATGCGGCGGCGCGAGCGGCGCGCGCGGCCCGCGCGGCGTGGCCCGACAGACCCGGCCCGCCGAAGGAAACGCGGGCGCTTGAGTCGGACGGCTCGTTCGCCTTCGGGCCCGAGCACGATGCGCGCTCGGAGATGGACGCAGACGTCGACGCGAAGGGCGCGGGGCCCGAGGGCGGCGACTGTCTGAGGCTCGGCTTCCACCTCGCGGCGCCGACGCCGAAGGAACCCTACACCTGGTGCGCGCTCGTCAGCCGGGGTGCGCGCGACCTCAGCGGCTGGAAGGGACTTCGCTTCCGTGTGAAGGGCGACGGCGAGTATCGCCTCTGGGTCCAGCTCCGCGACCGCAACCCCGCTTCGGCCGACGAGGGGCTCGAGTGGTGGATGGCCGCCGCCCGCACTTCGCTCGAATGGAGCGAGGTCCAGCTCCCGTTCGCCCGTCTGAGGACGATCAATCCCCGGAGCGACGGCCGCGTCGATCCGAACGAGACGCAGGCGATCGTCTTCGTACTCGATCCGGCGAGCGTCAAGCCGGGGACGAAGGGGACGATCTGGATCTCGGACGTGGGGGTCTACCGATGAGCCGCTGCGCGCTGCCTCGGGCCCGCGGCCCACTGCCTTTGGCTCACGTCTCCAGCGTGAGCATCAGGTACAAGCCTGCGGCGCCGAACAGGATGTTCGGGGCCCACGCGGCGAGGCCGGGATGCAGCAGGGCGTTGTTGCCGAGGGCCTCGAAGATGCCGAGCACCGCCCAGTAGACGATCGCGATCACGATCGCGATCCCGATGCCGTAGAGCGCGCCGTGCCGGGCCACCACGAAGGAGAACGGCACCGCGAGCAGCGTCATCACGAGCCCGACCGCGGGGAATGCGAGCTTGCGGTGCAGCTGCACGCGGTACTTGGCCACGTCGAAGCCGCGCGCCTGGAGCGAGGCGATGTAGGCCGCGAGCTCGCCGAAGCGCATCGTGTCGGAGGGCTTCTCCTCGCGCTTGAAGTAGGACGGCCGCTCGAGCTCGCCGCCGGGGTCGCGCCCGATCGCCCGCACGCGCTGGTTCGGGAACGACTCGAAGCCGGTCTCCGGGCCGGCCTTGCGCCTCCAGCCGCGGTCGAGCTCGTAGCCGTCCTGCGACTCGTTGAAGTACGCGCGCGTCGTGAACAGCCGCTCGCGCAGCTTCCAGGTCGCCTGGTCGACGTCGTAGACCGACAAGCCGTAGACCGAGAACTCGCCGCCGCGAAACGGCTCGGCGCGGACGCGGCCGCGGTGCGTCCCGCGCTCGCGCTCGACGATGTAGTCGAAGTTGTAGAAGCGGTTGTCGCTCGCGAGCATCCAGCGCTTCTCGAACTGGTCCGAGGACTGGGCCGGCCGGCCCTTGATCACGTTGCGGTCGAGCAGCGCCTGCTTGTTCGTGTACGGCAGCACCCACTCCTGCGCGACGTACAGCAGCAGGCTGGCCGCGAGGCCCATCCCGAGCACCGGCAGCGCGACGCGGTAGACGCTGATGCCCCCGGCCTTCATCGCCGTGACCTCGTTGCGCCGCGCCAGGATCCCGAGCGTCACCAGCACGCCCACCAGCACCGCGACCGGGGCCACCGTGAAGGCGATCTGGAAGATGTAGAACACGTAATAGTGGACGATCACGCCCGCGTGCACGTGGTTCTGCTGGAAGTCGTCGATCAGGTCCATGAAGTCGGCGAGGAAGTAGATCGCGGCGAAGGCCAGCAGCACGAGCATCACGTTGGAGAGCCAGGCGCTCGCGATGTAGCGGTCGAGCAGCGAGCCGAAGCGCAGCCGCAGCCGCGGAACGCGCAGCAGCACGACCGGCCGCTCCCACTGGCCACGCACGCGCGGCCGCGCCAGCGCCGGCCCCGCCGACGCCTGGCGCCGGATCGTCGGGACGAAGCGAAGGTAGTGCACGGGGTCGAAAGGGTCGAAGGCGGCCTCGCGGTGGTTCAGCCACAGCAGGCCCACCGCCACGCTGCCGAGCACCATGTTGGCGGCCCACATCGCGAGCCACGGCCGCATCTGTCCGGTGTCGCCCGCCTGCTCGCCGAGCCGGATCAGGATGTAGTAGACGAAGATCACTCCGATCGACAGCGCGAAGGCCGCGGAGCGCGCCTCCTTCTTGCTCCCGAGCGAGAGCGCCAGCCCGAGCAGGCCGAAGACCACGCACGCGGCCGGGATCGCGAACTTCTTGTGCCACTCGACCGCGTAGCGGCCCCACTCGCTGCGGGGCTTGTGCTGCGCCTTCAGGTCCCGCACGTGCCGCGCGAGCTCGGGCAGCGTCATCTCGCGGTCGCCCTTCGCGAGCAGCAGCTTGTTCTTGTCGGGAAAGAACTCGTCGACCGGCAGGTCCCAGCCCATGTGGCCGAAACGCGAGTACTCGTAGCCCTTGGGATCCGCGCCGAAGAAGGTGTGCTTCTCGCCCGGCCCGAGCTCGACGCGCACGATCTGGCGCTCGCGGTCCACGAGCAGCTCGCCCGTCCGCGCCAGGATCAGCTCGGTCTTCGCGATGTCGCGCGTGTCGTAGATCAGCAGGTTCTTCCAGCGCCCGTTCGTGGGCTCGATGTCCTGGACGAACAGCATCATGCGGTCGGGCAGCACCTTCTCGCTGAAGTTCCTGGGCTTCACGTCGGTGCGGGCCTTGCTGACGACGAGCGAGAACACCAGCTCGCGATGGGCCTGGTTGGCGGCGGGGAGCGCGACCGCGTTGATGTAGAAGGTGATGGCCGTCATCACGAACGCGAGGATCAGCACGGGCGACAAGAGGCGCATCGGGCTCACGCCGACCGCCCGCAGCGCGATGATCTCGCTGTCGCTCGCCAGGCGCCCGAACGCGAGCAGCACCCCGAGCAGGAACGCCATCGGGATCGTGATCGCGAGGATCGACGGCAGCAGGTTCGCGAACACGCGCAGGATCGTGTAGAAGTCGGCGCTGCGCGCCACCAGCACCGCCAGCAGGCGCGGGATCTGGTCGATCAGCAGCACGAACGTGAAGACCAGGAGGCCGATCGCGGTCGGCGCGAGCATCTCGCGCACGATGTAGCGGTCGAGCAGCCGCGGGCGCGACGGCGAGCGGCCTCCGAGGAGCGACATCGCTTCGGAATGTAGCACGCGCCCTCGAAAGGCCCAGAGTGCGGTATCGTGTCCGGCCCGCCATGGACCGCGCCACCGCCTACGCGCCCGGCTCGACCTCGAACGTGGGCCCCGGCTTCGACTGCCTGGGCATCGCGGTCGCGGGGATCGGGGACCGCGTGACCGCCGTTCGAAGCGGCGGGCCCGGTGTGCGCGTCACTTCCGTGAGCGACCCGCGCATACCGCTCGACGCCGAGCGGAACACGGCCGCGCTCGCGGCGAGCGCCGTCGCGCGCCGGATCGGCTCGAAGCAGGGGCTCGAGCTCGCGATCCGGAAGGGTCTGCCGCTCTCGGGCGGGCTCGGCGGCAGCGCCGCCTCGGCCGTGGCCGGCGCGGTCGCGGCGAACGCGGTCCTCGCCGGCGGGCTCGATCGGCCGACGCTGCTGCAGTGCGCGCTCGAGGCCGAGGCGGTCGTCGCGGGCCGCCACCCCGACAACGTCGCCCCGTCGCTACTCGGCGGCGCGGTCGTGGTCCTGAGCACCGAGCCGCTCTGCTACGCACGGCTCGAGGTCCACGCGGCGCTCCGCTTCGTGTTCGTCACGCCCGGCTACGGCGTGCTGACCGCAGAGGCCCGCTCCGTTCTGCCCGCGAGCGTCTCGCGCGCCGACGCGGTCTCCCAGGCCGCCGGCCTCGCGAGCCTCGTGCTCGCCCTCGAGCGCGGCGACGCCGACCTGCTGCGCGCCGCCATCCGCGACCGCATCGCCGAGCCGAGCCGGATCCCGCTCTACCCGGGCTTCCTGCGCGCGCGCGAGGCCGCGCTCGCCGCCGGCGCCTGCGGCGTGGCAGTGAGCGGGGCGGGGCCGACGCTGCTCGCCGTGGTGGGGGAGCCGCAGGCCGCGGACGTCGCTCGCGCGGTGGCTGCCGCGTACGAGCGCGAGGGCCACCCGCCTTCGGCCGTACACGTCGCTGGCGTCGACGACGCCGGGGCGAGGCTCGAATGATTGCCGAGCTCGTCTGCGCGGCGTGCGGGTCGGTGATCGCTCCCGGCGACGCTCGCTCGACCTGCGCTTGCGGAGGGCTTCTGAGCGTCGTCCAGCGGCCGAGCCGGTCCGGCGCCGCGCTGCGCCGGCTCTTCGACCGACGCCTGCGCGACGGCGACGCCGCCGTCCAGGGCAGCGGCGTGTGGCGCTTCCGGGAGCTCCTGCTGCCCGGCCGCGGCGTGATCCTCACGCACCCCGAGGGCCGCACGCGGCTCTATCGCCGGGAGGCGATCGCGCGCTACGCGGGGCACGCGAACCTCGCGCTCAAGCACGAGGGCGAAAACCCGACCGGCTCCTTCAAGGACCGCGGCATGACGGTCGCCGTCACGCAGGCGGTGCGCGCCGGGGCAACCGCCGTCGCGTGCGCTTCGACCGGCAACACCTCCGCCTCGATGGCCGCCTACGCGGCGCAGGCGGGCATCCCGGCGTTCGTCTTCGTGCCGACGGGCAAGGTGGCGGCGGGCAAGCTCGCGCAGGCGCTCGCCTACGGTGCGCGAACGCTGCTCGTGAACGGCGACTTCGACACTTGCCTCGCTCTCGCGCGCGCAGCCTCGGAACGGCTCGGGATGGCGCTGCTCAACTCCATCAACCCCTGGCGCATCGAAGGGCAGAAGACGATCGTCTGGGAGCTGCTGCAGCAGCTCGAGTGGGAGCCGCCCGACTGGATCGTGGTGCCCGCCGGCAACCTCGGCAACACCGCGGCCTTCGGAAAGGCGCTCGAGGAGGCCAGGGCCTTCGGCCTGCTGCGCCGGGTCCCGCGGCTCGCCGCGGTCCAGGCGAAAGGCGCGAGCCCCTTCTACCGCAGCTTCCGGACGGGCTTCGCGCGGCGCTATCGGGTGAAAGCCGAGACCGTCGCGACCGCGATCCGGATCGGCGACCCGGCGAGCCACGACCGGGCCGTGCGCTCGATCCGGGCGACGCGCGGCGTCGTCACGGCCGTCTCCGACCGCGAGATCCTCGACGCCAAGGCCGTGATCGACGCCGCCGGCATCGGCTGCGAGCCGGCCTCGGCGGCGGCCGTGGCCGGCGTGCGGCGCTTGGTGGGGGAGCGCGTGATCCGTCCCGGCCAGTCGGTCGTGGCCGTGCTCACCGGCCACCTGCTGAAGGACCCGGGCATCGTGATCGACTTCCACTCGCGGCCGGGCGGCAAGCGCAACCCGCCGGTGACGATCGAGCCGCGGATCGCCGAGGTCGAGCGCCTGCTGCGCTAGTCCTTGTCCGGCGGCGGAAACAGGCGGATCGTTTCCTTGAGGCTGGCGCTCGGGTCCGACGCCGACTTCGGCTCGGCAGACGCGGGGGCGCGCTGCGCCGTGCGCGCGTCGATCGGCAGCGCGAGGCCGAACGTGCTGCCCTTGCCGAACTCCGACTCGACCCAGATCTGGCCGCCGTGGCCCTCGACGATCAGGCGCGAGATGTAGAGGCCGAGCCCCGTGCCCGAGACCTTGAGGTGGTCGTCGGTGCGAACGCGCGCGAACTTCTGGAACAGCTTGCCGACCTGCTCGGGCGGGATGCCGAGGCCGTGGTCGACGACCTCGACGACGATGTGCTGCGTTCCGCGCTCGCGTACGCGCACGATGATCGACGTGCCCTGAGGCGAGTACTTGGCCGCGTTCGAGATCAGGTTGCTGACGACCTGCCGCAGCCGGTCGGGGTCGGCCCAGATTCTCGGGAAGTTCGGGGGCACGTCCATCAGCACGCTGTGGTCCGAGAACCCCATCGGCACTGCGTCGAGCAGGAAGGGCCCGACGTCCACTTCGCGGAAGTTGTAGCTCAGCTGGCCCGTCTCGATCTGGGTGATGAGCAGCGTGTCGTTCGCGAGCACCGCCAGGTGGTCGGTCTCGTTGATGACCGTGCGCATGAACTCGAGCCGCGTCTCGGGCGGCAGATCCGGCTCCTCGGCCACGAGCTCGGCGAAGCCGCGGATCGCCATCAGCGGCCGGCGGAAGTCGTGCGCCACGATCCCCACGAACTCGCTCTTCAGCCGGTCGTACTCCTGGAGCAGGATGTTCGCCTTCTTGATCTCCTCGTGCAGGCGCAGGTTCTCGACCGCGATCGTGGCCTGGCCCGCGAGCGCCAGCAGCAGGTTCAAGTCCTCGTCCGAGAAGGGCGCGCGGCCGACGCGGTCGGCCACCGCGAGCAGCCCGAGGATCATCGGGCCGCGCGTGATCGGCGCGACCATCAGTGACTGCAGCCCGAGCTCGAGCGCGAGCTCCGGCAGCAGCCGGGTGTCGACCTGCGCCTTGTTGGAGAGCAGCGGGCCGTTCTTCCGGAAGTTCCAGCGCGAGTCGGCCTCGCCGTCGACCGAGTAGCGCACGCGCCGCACCTGCTCGGGCGTGAGGCCGAAGCCGGGCACCTGGCCCACGAGCTGGCGCCGCTCGGCGTCGTAGAGCATCACGAGGCCGCGCTCCGCCTTCAGCATCTCGGCGCTGTGGCGCGAGAGGTGGGCGTAGAGCGCGTCGGCGCCGCCGGCGAGCGAGAAGGCCCAGGACATCTTGTAGAGGCCGAGCAGCTCGCTCGTCTTCTTCTGCAGCACGCGCCTCTCGGCCAGCTCCTGGAGCAGCCGCGAGACGCGGATCTGCAGCTCGGTCGGCTGCAGCGGCTCGGCGCGCTGCACGTCGTCGACCTCGGCTGGGACGCCCTGTGGGTCGAAGCCGTAGAGCACCAGGATCCGCACGTCCGCGCCGAGCGCCTGCCGCACGCCCTTCACGACCGAGGCCATCGGCGGATCGACGACCGAATGCGAGGCCAACAGCAGGTCGGGCGAGCAATCGACGACGCCCTGGACGATGCGGCGCCCCGGGACGACGACGGTCACGCGGTGGCCCGCGTTGCGCATCAGGCGCGCGAGATCCTCCGCGCGCTCCGGATTCTCGTGGACGAGTGCGATGTGTCCGAGCGGCCCGCTGGCCGCCGGAGTGATCATGGGACCTCTAGTGCGAGGCCCGCTTCGAGCGTTCGATCGACGTGAAGAGGTTCACGATCGAACGCAGCGCGGCCCGCGCGATGGGCTTCACCAGGTAGGAGTCGCCGCCGGCCTCGCGGCCCGCCGTGTAGTCCTTGAGGTCGCCTTTCGCGGTGACGAACACGATCGGAACCTTCTTGTCGACGTGGCGCAGCGCGCGGCACACCGAGTAGCCGTCCATGTCGGGCAGGTTCACGTCGAGAAGGATCAGGTCGAAGGGTCCCTGCTTGTCGGCCGCCTTCAGGCACTCGGTTCCGGTGCCCGCCTCGAAAACCTCGAACGACTCCGTCTTCTCGGCCTCGAGGATCGTCCGGATCAGCGCCCGGGTGGGCACGTGATCGTCGACGATCAGGATTCGCTTGGCCATTCGTTCTCCCTTGCGTGCTGTTTCGCTCCGGCCGGCTATTGTAGCCGACTCGCCGGGGCCGGCCGCAAGCCAATCTTCGAGCGGACTTCGGTGCCGAATGCTCGCGCACTGGCTGAGGTCAGAAGCGCTCCGAGCCGGTTCAGTTTACGGGGGGCCTGGGGGGCTAAGCGACCTCTGTCCAGCCTCGCTCGAGAGCCGACGGGCCCCGTTAGAGTTGATGGGCGGCGTCCTCCTTCCTCGAGACGAGGGGCTCCGCCCCCTCGAGCACCCCCGGGTTGTGCGGAGGTGCGGAAGTCGGCCATATTCAGCTTCCGCTAATGTATATTATTTAAGTTCCCGTTATACTTGACAATAATGCTCGGCGTTTGCTAGGTTAGCTCCGAACCGATGCCCAGGACGCGCAAAGCTCCCCCTTCCGGCGCCCTTGGCGCCCGCGCTGCGCGCGGCCGCCCGCGCCTGACACCGGACGACGTTCGCGACCGGATCGCCGCCTACTGCAAACGCTACGGCGTCGCCCCGAACGCCGAAGGCCTACCGCCCTTTCCGGGCGGCCAGCGCGAGACCCAGAAGCACCGCGAGTGGATGGCGCTCTACAAGGCCCACCGGCGGCTGGCCTCACGCGGGCCGTCCTCGGACCTCGTCGAGCAACTGCAAGACCTGTTGGCGCGGCAGCACGGGCGCTGTCCCGTCTGCCGCAAGCCGGTCGAGCTCGCGGAAGTGCGCCTGGACGCTACGTCGGCCGATCCCGCCGTCCTGCACCCGCCGTGCCTCGAGCTCGTCACGCTGGCGCGCGGCCTCGGAGCCGAGGCGCTCGACCGCGTCCGGGCGCGTCTCTAGCGCCATCGGAGGGGCGCGGCCGCGTGCTAGCCTGACCTCCCGTGCCCGAGCTCCCCGAAGTCGAGGTCACGCGGCGGCAGCTCGAGCCTTTGCTCGTCGGCCGCCGCATCGCCCGCGTGCACACCACGGCTCCGAGCTACTTCTTCCTGACCCCGCCGGCGGAGCTGCGCCGACGGCTGCGCGGCCGTCGCGTCGACCGGATCGAGCGCATCGGCAAGTACCTGCTCGGGCACCTCGACAGCGGCGAACGCCTGCTGCTGCACCTGGGCATGACGGGCCAGATCTTCGGATCAGGCGTCGCGAGCGTCCGGCTCCTGTCGTCCACGGGCGGCGCTTCGCTCGCGCCCGAAGCGCAGCTCGAGGCCTTCCGCCCCGACCAGCACACTCACCTGCGCCTGCGCTTCGACGACGGCGGTCCGGACCTCTTCTTCCGCGACGCGCGAAAGTTCGGCAAGGTCCAGCTCTTGCGGAGGGATGCGCCGTCTCCCCGCCTCGACCGCCTGGGCCCAGACGCTCTCGCCGTCCGGGGCCGCGCGCTCTTCGAGGCGGCGCACGAAAGGCGCCCCGCCATCAAGGCGCTGCTCCTCGACCAGGCGGTCCTCGCCGGCGTCGGCAACATCTACGCCGACGAGGCGCTCTTCATCGCCGGCGTCCGCCCGACTCGGCCCGGCCGGAGCGTCACGCGCGAGGAATCCGAGCGCATCGCGAGCGCCGTCCGCAAGGTGCTGCGCCGCTCCATCGCGACGGGCGGCAGCAGCATCAGCGACTACGTGCAGCCCGACGGCAGCGCGGGCGCCTACCAGGACGAGCGACGCGTCTACGGGCGCGAGGGCGAGCCGTGTCCGCGCTGCGGCGCAGCGATCCGCCGGCTCGTCATCGGCCAACGCTCCGCGCACTACTGCCCGCGCTGCCAGAGGTAACGGGGACCGTCGGCAGGGGGCCGGCTCGCCCCGTCCAGGTCCAGACGGCGTGGCCCTGCAGCTCGGCCAGCTGCGCGCGTTTGTCCTGCAGGCCGCGACCCAGCACCTCGCGCCACGCGATCGTCTGACGCCGCACCTCGGACAGCTCGATCGCGCCCGACTGCAGCTTCTTGACGAGCTGCGCGCGCCGGCGGAGCTGCATCTCCCCGAGCTGCTTGCTGTCCCGCCCCGGGATGCCGACCACCGGGTCGAAGCGGAAGGCGCGCGTCGCGACGCCCTTGAACAGAAGCAGTGCCCGCACGAGCTCGAGGTCGATCCCGCGCAGCGCCATGAGCGCTTCGGGGCTGATGTCGGCCGCGGTGGCGATCCCCCGCGAGGCGAGCCGGCCCAGCTCCGCCGGCCCGAGGCCGGGGATGCGCGCGAACTCGAGCGGAAACGTCTGCAGGAACGGCCGGAGGCTCTTGTCGCGAAAACGGCTCGCGAGCTCCTCCCACTCGGCGTTCTCCAGGGCCGGGAGGCGCGCGAGAAGCGCCTTCGCGTCTTCGAGCTCGCGACGCTTCGCCGCGAAGCGCCGAGCGCCGCACAGCTCCGCCCACTGGCCCTCGAGCCTCCCCATCTCGCCCAGGCAGCCGGCGATCTCCTGCTCCTCGCGTGCGAGCTCGCGCCGTAGCCGGCTCGAGCTCCGGAGCGCCACGTCCCCGAGCATCTCTCGAAGCGCCCGCAGCGCCGCCGTGGCCAGGCCCTCGTTCGACGCGGGCACGGAGCGTGCCGTCGGCAGCGCGGCGTCGCCGGGCGACTCGACCGCCTCGATCGACTTCCAGGCCGCCGCCAGGTCGAAGGCCTGGGGATCCGCGCCGGGCGGCAGGAAGAAGAACGACGGGCCGCCGTCGTTCTCGATTCGGCACCAGGGGCACGAGCCGTTGGAGTGGGCGTGCGCGTGGCGCGGGTCGTCACGGCAGGTCACGAGCCGCGCCTCGAGCGCTTCGAGCGCCGTGACCCAGTCCCCCGCCGCCGGCCGCGGCGCCCCGGCGATCGCCTCGCGGCCGAAGGCGCGCTCGAAGAGATCGGCGACGGCCGGCGTCACGTCTCGGAGCCACAGCGAGTAGGGCGGCGGCGTGACGCCCGACCTCAGGCCTTCGCGTCCGAATGCGAACAGCCCTTCGCGGAGCGCCGTCTCGACCGGAATCGCGCGCTGCGGATGGCGGCCCGCGAACGGATGCCGGCCCATGAACAGCAGCTGGAACACCAGCACCGCGAGGCCGAAGCGGTCGTGCTCGAGCGTGCGCACCACGCCGTCCAGCTTGCGGCCCTGGAGCTCCGGCGCCGTGAAGAGCGGCACGCCCACGCGGCAGGGGTACATGCGGCCGAGGTGGGTGATCTGGAACGAGTCGCAGTCGATGAGGCGCACGGTGGCCTTGCGTGAGACGACCACGTTCCCCTGGTTGACGTCGCCGATGACGTGGCCGTGCCGGTGGACGGCGTCGAAGGCCGACGCGAGGTTGCGCGCGACGCGCGTCAGGAAGCCCCATCCCGCGTCCGGGAACGCGAGCTTGCGGTCGGCCGGGCCGTAGAGCTTGTGGATCTCGTGATGCGCATCGAGGCGCGGCATCAGGAAGCCCACGACGTCGCCCGTGCGCGGGTCGTGGAGCAGGTTCTGCGGCCACGCCGAGATCGCCGCGAGCTCCTCGGTCCCGAGCTGAACCATCGCGGAGAGCTTCCGCGAGGCGTGGTCGTCCGGGCGGCGCGCGTAGATCTTGGCGACCGCCTGCGGGCGGTTGGCCACGGCGTAGACGGCGCCTTCGCCCCCTTGGCCGAGGCAGCGGCCGAGGCCGGCTTCCAGCCCCTGAAGATCGCAGAAGCTGCGCACCGTCAGGACCTCGCCTGCCGGCGTCTCGCGCCCGCGCCGTTCGCGGGCAGCCGCGTCGCGAGCACGAGCGTCTTGTCGTCGTCCGTGCGCTGGTTGACGGCCTTCGAGTCGAGGAACGACTGCAGCTCGCTCCGCAGCCCGCGCGGACGGCCCGCGCTCACGCCGCGCAGCCGCGCGAACATCGGCTCGAAGAACGGGCCGTGCGCAGAGCGGTTCGCGAGCTGGAGCGCCAGCCCCTGCAACCCGTCCGTGAAGAGCGCGAGCTCGTGGACGCTCCGCGCGCGCGCCGCCTGCACGCGCTGTCCGGCGTCGGCGTCGGTCAGGAAGAAGGTGCAGTTGGCGTACTCGCCGCTCTGCGGCCAGAGCGCCGGCACGTAGCGTCCGTCCTCCGCCTGGTACACGATCGCTCCGTCCCCGATCTGGAAGAACACGGCCGAGCGCGCGTCCACGAGCGCGGTGAGGAGCGTACACGAGAAGTCGCGCGCGTCCTGCGCCTCGCGGCGAGCCGCCGCCACGACGCGAGCGCGGGCCTGCTCGACGAAGTGGACGACGTCCTCGCGCGCGAAGGATCGCAGGTCGTGCGGACCGCCGGCTCGCTTGCGCCGGCCCGAACGGCTCGACCGCCTCTGCCGCGCCGCCCAGTTGCGGGCTTCGGATACGATCGCGTCGCAGGCGAGCCGGGCGCCTTCGCGCGCTCGAGCCGACGTGCCGGCGCCGTCAGCAGCCACGGCGACGAGCAGCGACTCGCCTCCGCGGCCCTCGAGCACGCGGACGGCCGACGCATCGGCGCACGGCTCCCCGACTCGAGCGTGCGCCGTGCCGGCGACCGACGCCGCGAGCGTGTGCCAGCGCTCGCGCGTCAGATCGAGGCCCATCCGTCCGGGCCCTCGGTCGGGTTCTTGAGCGGCACGTCGTCGCCCGGCGTCGAGCGCGAGATGCTCTTCATCGAGTTGGACAGCCACTGGAAGAGCCCCCGGAAGCGCAGCCCCTTGAGCTTGAGCGGCTCGCGCACCGAGATCTGCTTCAGGATCTCCATGTTCGCGCCCTTGACGCCCACCGCGAAGAACGCGAACGCCTTGGCGGCTTCGCCGTCCTTCACCCGCGCCGCCGCGTCGGACCACGCATCGGTGGGCGCGCCGTCGGTGATGAGGAAGATCCAGGGCCGATAGAACGCGATCCCGTTCGAGCGATAGGCCTCCTTGCGCAAGCGCACGAGCTCGATGCCGTTCGTGATCGCCGCCCCCATCGGCGTCTCGCCGAGCGCCCGCAGCCAGGGAGGCTGGAAGACGCCTGCCGACTCGAACTCCGTCGCGACATGCACGGGCCCGAACGTGATGCAGGCCACTTCGACTCGCTTCGACGCGAGCGGGTCCGCGAGAAGCTGATCGCGGAAAGCCTTCAGGCCCTCGTTCAGCTCCGTGATGGGCTCGCCCGACATCGAGCCCGAGACGTCGAGCAGAAGAAGGCAGGGGCACCGCGGCTCGGGATTCAGCGCGAAGTCGTCCGTTCCAAAGGGCTTCTGGCTCACGGC
>Ga0335076_10001605_pt1 | contig 21973 bp, 26 predicted proteins | sample Lox_Sample_25_FD_206717 | JGI IMG/M metagenome (GOLD analysis project Ga0335076, IMG submission 206717) | Soil microbial communities from Loxahatchee National Wildlife Refuge, Florida, United States - Lox_Sample_2.5 | ecosystem: Environmental > Terrestrial > Soil > Wetlands | place: USA... | reverse complement strand
AGAACGCCGGACTCCCCCGGGATTCGGCCTGTCATTAACCGGTCTTGGCGCCTCCCCTGGGACCCGGGTCGCTCATTTTGTTACAGCTATTGACTCCTGTATAACTAATGTCCTATTTGAGGCGTAAAGGAAGCCCTGTGTGGCGGAAGAACGAACGCAGCAGGTGCTGGCGGTGTTGGACGGAGTACGCGGCACGGCGTGTGCGATGCGCGAGGCTATGAAGATCGGCGGCGGGGTCGTTGGCGAGAGGATTTGTCTTCAGCCAGGACCAGAGGTACTCGACGGGGTTGAGTTCCGGGGTGTACGGCGGCAGATACTCCAAGTGAGCCGAGCGGGGCAGGACGCATTCGTTGATGAGTTCGCCCTTGTGGGCCTGGAAGCTATCCCAGATCAGCACGATGGGCGTGCGTAGCTGGTGCTGCAGGTGCTCGAGGAAGTCCATCGCGCGCTCCGCATTGATGTTCGCGTCGGAGTGAAGACGGAAGTACAGCGCCAGGCGGTCGCGCGTGGGCGCGATGCAGATGGCTGCGATCGCGGAGACTTTCTGGTGGCATCGGCCACGTTGGCGCAAGAGCGGTGTCTGTCCGCGCAGGCTCCAGGTGCGGCGCACCAGAGGGGCCATCAGCATGCCGGATTCGTCGATAAAGACGATCGAGGCTCTCAGGCGCGCGGCGTTTTTTTTACTCGGGGCCAGTCTTGTGTGATCCAGGCCTTGATCCGCTCCTCATCGCGCTCGAGCGCGCGCCTGGTCGGCTTCTGGGGTGAGAAGCCCAAACCGTGCAGAACTCGACTGACGTGCGCGGGGTGATAGTGAACGTCGAATTCACGCTTGATCAGCCAAGAGACTCGCGGACACGTCCACAGGTCTGTCGGCAAGCCAGCAGCGAGTGCGCCTTTCATCAGCAGCCGTCGCAGTCGCGTCAGATCACGCGCTGTCAACCGTCGCGGCCGCCCCGATGCCGGCTTAGCGATCACGGCCGCCTCGCCGCCCCTGCGGGTCGCCGCCTTCCAGCGCCGCACGCTGCGTCGATCGACGCCGATCTGTCGCGCCACCTCGACCGGCGAGAAGCCCTCGGACAGCAGATGCACCGCGCGCAGCCGACGCTGCTCAAGCTCCTGCGGAGTACCGGAAGGACGCATCGCGCTTCACCTCCGACCTGCAGCATATGTCTAGGACATTATTTACGCAATGATCAATAATAGGTTGCGAGTCCATTCCTCTCGTATACGAGGGGACCACTTAGGATTGAAGAATTCGTGTTCGGCGAGCGTTAGCAAAACATCGCGCGTAAACATCGGGAACAGCGTGCAAGAGTCCAATACGACCGTAAAGCGATCGAGGGGCACCATTAGAGATCGTACCCATCCGCTTCCTCGCTTGCTTTGACAAGTTCATCTAACGCAGCGCGTCGCTTGACCTGCATGGTCTGTTTGTAGGCAAGAATGTCTTTCATTCGAACTCGTCGATGTCGCCCGACTTTACGAAAGTCGATTTCCCCCGCTTCTAAGAGGCGGATCAAAAATGGTCGAGAAACGCCAAGTACTTCTGCCGCCTGCTTCGTAGTGAGTTCCGAGGTTTCGGGATACAGGACAAAAGTCTGCTGCCGCGCCATGAGCGCGAGCACTTGGGACAGTAGCCTTAGAACGTGCGGTGGAACCTCGAGGCGAGCAACGTCGCTCCCGTCTGCTTTTTCCTCAACGAGGGCAATCCTGTGCGCGTGCGAGCGATCAAGCGCCTCGCCCATCAAACGGCTCGCCTGTGCAAGAAGCTCCGCCTCACGATCACTCAATTCCACGCGATTTGGGGCAATGCTCATTTGGTGGCACCTCTACATGAATTATACGAATTAAACGAAATAAACGCAACACGTAGAAATCCTTACAAAGGCTGCCGGAAGGTCATAGATATGTGCCCGGATAGTGGCCGTGTAGGCGCAGGACCGGGAGGGTCAGCTGCGTATCTTGCCGACCGTTGTACCCGGCGTTGGCGAAGTACGAGACGTTCACCAGGCGCGCGTCCGGAGGCGGCAAGCCCATGAAGGTCATTACAAGGACAAATGGCGCGTGCGCGATCTCGCTGGAGACGGACGCTGCACCAGTCCGCGCGTCCAGATTGGCACCACCCGCAGCCTGACGCGCATCCTGATCACGTGTTAGCGCGACGTACCCACGCGTGTCCAACGGAAGGCCGGTAATGTCCGCGTTCTTGACGTACCGTCTCAGCCATCCGTCGTTGTTGCGACCTAGCTTCGGTGGACTGGCGCTGAGAACCATCGCGACAATCTCCTTCATAACTCGACTCCTCCGAACCATCGATGTCGCGGTGATCTCAAGTGCCGTCGGTTGCGCCTCGAGAGCTGTTTGCCAGAAAACTGCCCAGTCAATGAACTCGCGCGCGTAGCGGGAACAGCGCTGATTGCACGGCGCGCACAAGGTGTAGGCGCCGCATCCGCGCGGCTCCTCGATCACAGTTGGCGCGCGGCCACCCTGATAAAGGTAGGCTAGATACTCCTTCGAATCGGGCCGAAATCTCGGCAGGCTGTTGTACGCGGCTCGAGGAGGCACGTGCTCGAAGGACAGCGGCCCAACAACACCGCAGAGCCGACACTCATCGATTACTTCGCGACGGCTGATGACGCACTCCCGTCGTTGCCAAGGTAGGTGCTCAGCGCGGATCTAGTGCTGGTATGCGAAGTGTCAATGGCAATGGGCAGGATAGCGAAATGTCCGCGTTTGCAGCAAAAACGGCGCAGAGACAACGCTCGAACTTTCCGACCCCGTTTTGCGGTCTGCCGCGAGCGCTCAGGCTCCGATCATCGCCTGGGCCCGGGAGCAATGGAGTCTCCGCAACCAACGGGTGACGGGTCACCCGGAAAAATATTTTGTGCAACGTATGACGTGCCGGCGGACGGTGACGGACGACTGTGGACTCCGGCGGAAAACTTTCTGAAGTTTTTTGGAGAGAAACCCCATCTTTACTTCTCCGAGAACGAGCGCAAGCTCGCAGGAGGCTAGTTAGCGCTACAACAATTACTCAGGCTGTTGGCAACCATGCACCAGGCCGAACTCTATTCGATTCAGCAAGCCCGTAGGCTCCTCGGCGGCATCTCCAGGAACACGATTTACCAGTTGCTTCGCTCGGGTGAGCTGCCAAGTGTGGTCATCGGCTGCCGCCGTTTCATCTCCGCCGCCGCCATCGCAGAACTCATCACGCGCTCGACGACTACCGTGAGCCCGTCGCATGCCTCAACACGGTCACGCAGGAAGGGTCAAAGCGCGCTACCCCTTCCCCTTACCACGGGTGCCCCGAGGTCGAGGCCACCGAGCCCAGAATTGAGGGCCGCTCGGTCCCACACCATCTGCCTATGACTTGCCGCACGATCCGAACACCGCAACCGTCGATTGCCGCCCGGGCGTCGCCGGCAGAGAAGGCACGCTTCACAACCCTGGCCAACCTGCTCCGAGCGACTGAGAACGACTCCGCAGCACTCTATGTAACTCCTTGAGTTGACAGTCATTATCGCCGTGACCCGATGTGTGCCGATGCGCGCTTGCGAGTGTCTTGGAGTTACTCACTGCACCGAATTTGCGCCGAATGACCAGCGGACTTTCACGTCTTTCCGCATCTCGTGTCGTCGCTCGGTGCAATTCGGTGCAGCAGTGGGCCACCGGCTTTCTCGGGGCCGGATTGCTTTGAATATGGCCGGTCAAAAACAGCCGTCTCCAAAGGTGTTTAGGTCCGAAGAAAGCCGGCAGGTCATTACGACCTGCGATCGCCAACGGATTGGGTATCCGTCGGCTCGTTCGGCAAGCGATTGTGTTTAAAGGGTTCCCGAACTGGCTGTCCTCAATTCGGTGCATTTTCGGTGCAGCGCGGCTGAAATGTGTTGCCCCTGGCTCTTGAATTCCATTCGATCCAGGGCAAGACCTGAGCCGGACCCGAAGTCCAGGTCGCTTCCCAATATAGGACGCAGGGGACCAAGAGAATGCTTCGCGTTCGCGTCAATCCGCTCGTATTAGCGGCTGAATGGCGCGCTCAACTTTCTTACCGATCCTCTTGCTTGCGATCTCCAGATCGTACTGTGTCTGCAGGTTCTGCCAGAGCTGCGCAGTCGTTCCGAAGTAGCGCGACAACCGCAGAGCCATCTCAGCCGAAATCGCCCGGCGACGCCGCACAATCTCATTGACCGTTGGCGCTGCAACGCCGAGTTCCTTTGCCACCTTGTAGGAACTCAGCTTAAGGGGCTGCATGAAGTCGTGGAGCAAGATGTCGCCAGGATGCACTGGACGCAGTTTCTTAGCTGCCATAATCTCTCTCACTCTTGAAAAATGCTCAGTGGTAATCGACGATCTCGACATCGAACGCGTCTCCCTCCTTCCACCTGAAGCACACGCGCCATTGCTTGTTAATGCGGATGCTGTGCTGGCCTTGACGGTCACCTCTCAACGCTTCGAGTTGATTCGAGGGCGGAATCATGAGATCACGCAGATCGAAGGCACTGTCTAAATACTTCAGCCTCTCGCGCGCCCGTTGCTGGATCTCGCGATTGAGTGTTCGAACGAACTCGCCCTTGAAAATCGCCTCGGTGTCCCTGTTCCGGAAGGTTCGGATCACGCCGTAACCATAACGTTAGGCGTTATTAACGTCAAGCGTTAAGGATATGGGGCGTGACGGAATCGAACCGTCGACCAGCGGATTAAAAGTCCGATGCTCTACCGACTGAGCTAACGCCCCACGGCTTGAAATTCTGCAACCGGCGGGCTCGAAGGGCCCTCTGCGCGTGGGCGCGAGATGATACTACAGCGGCCGCGGCACGGGCTTTAGATGCAGTCCGGCGGCGGGGAAGTTCCCGCCCGGCCGGGCGTTTGACGCGGCCCTCGGACGCAGCCTACATTCCGCGCCACCACAGCGCTCGCGCCGCTCGCCGGGTGCGCACAACGATACCGCACACCGACCATGCAACCGGAAGCGCAGACCGTCCTTCACACCTGGTGCCGCCAGAGCGACTGGCGCGCCACCACCATTACCGGGGGTGCCGGGGCACAGCTCTTCAGTGCCGACGGACGCTCGATCCTGGACATGAGCAGCCTCGCGGAGTGCAGCAATCTCGGCCACCAGCACCCGCGCGTCGTCGCCGCCCTGCGCGAGCAAGCCGAGAAGCTGTGCTTCGTCACCAGCGCCTGGGGGGCTGAGCCGCGCGCACGCCTCGCCGAGGCGCTGCTCGAGAAATCCGGGTTCACGGGCGGGCGGGTGTTCTTCACCCTGGGCGGCGCCGACGCCAACGAGCACGCGGTAAAGTTCGCCCGCCAGGCCTGCGGCCGCAGCCGCGGCTGGATCGTCACCCGCGAGCGCTCCTACCACGGCGCGAGTTACGCCGCGATGGCGCTCTCGGGCGATACCCGGACCGCGAGCGACGTGGACCCTGCGGCTTACCGGGTAGTGCACGTACCGCCGCCATACGCCTATCGCTGCCCGTTCGGCACCACTACTGCCGAGGCCTGCGGTGCAGCCGCGGCCGCGCACATCGGCGCGACGATCGCCGATAAGGGCACTGACAACGTCGCCGCCGTTCTCATGGAGCCGAACGCAGGTACCAATGGCATCGTCGCCCCGCCGACCTTCTGGCCGGCGCTGCGCCAGGTAACGCGCGAACGCGGCGTCTATCTGATCGCTGATGAGGTGATGAGCGGCTTTGGCCGCTGCGGCGAGTGGTTCGCGTGGCAGCGCTACGGGCCAGAGAATGCACCCGACCTGATGGTGCTCGCCAAGGGCCTCACCGGCGCCCACGCCCCGCTCGGGGCCGTGGTGGTGAGCGCTGCGGTGGCGCGGATCCTCGAGGGCCAGATGCTGATGACCGGTCTCACCTACTCGGGGCACCCCTTGTCTTGCGCCGCCGGCGTAGCGGCGCTGCAGAGCTACGCCGAGGAACGGCTCATCGAGCGCTCGCGCCGCCTCGGTGCCTTGCTGTTCGGTCGACTGCGCGAATTGCAGGCGCGTCACGCCGTCATTGGCGATGTGCGAGGCGGCGACGGACTGTTCGCGGTGCTCGAGCTCGTGCGCGAGCGCGCGAGCCGCGAGCCCCTGAGTCCCTGGCCGCAGATGCACCCGGCCCTGCAGCAGCTGCTGCGCGGCGCGCTCGATGCGGGTGTATCCTTTGCCGCACGCGGCAACCTCATACTGCTCGCCCCGCCCCTGGTCATCAGCGAGACGGAGCTGACCGGGGCGCTCGAGCTGCTCGATGGCCTGCTCGGAACCCTCGGCCGCGCCCTCAACTCCTGAAGAGATCCCCATGAGCTTCAAGCTGACCTACGCGACCATGTTCGAGCCGCCGGGGGCGCTGCATGAGAGCTACGAGGCCGCGATGGCCCGGGTGCGCACGCAGCTCGGCGGCCGCTACTACCTGCACATCGGTGGCGAGGAGCGCGCGACGACACGCTACTTCCAGAAGAACAACCCGGCCAACACCCACGAGGTGCTCGGTGAGTTCGCCGCCGCGACGCCGGAAGACGCCGAGGCGGCGCTGCGCGCGGCTGCTACCGCCTGGCCGGCGTGGAAGCGCACGCCAATCGCCGAACGCGCGCGCCTGCTGCGCCGCGTGGCCCAGCTGATCGAGGAGCGCGTCTACGACATCGCCGCGGTACTCACCCTCGAGGTGGGCAAGAACCGCATGGAGGCGCTCGGGGAGACCCAGGAGAGCGCCGATTTCTTCACGCTCTATACCGAGGAATTCGAGCGCCACGGCGGCTTCGACCGCGCACTCCCGGATGACCCGCTCGCGAGCTTCGCCTCCCACAACCGCAGCGTCCTCAAGCCCTATGGACCGTGGGTGGTGATCGCGCCCTTCAACTTTCCGCTGGCGCTCGCTGCCGGCCCGACCGCGGCGGCTCTCATCACCGGCAACACCGTCGTCGCCAAGGGCGCGAGCGCGACCCCGTGGGCGGACCGGCTGCTCGCCGACTGCATCCGCGATGCCGGGCTGCCACCGGGGGTGTTCAACTACCTGAGCGGCCCGGGCGCGGTGGTGGGCGCGACGCTGGTTGCGCACCCGCTCACCGCCGGGGTCACCTTCACCGGTTCCTACGAGGTCGGCATGGGTATCGTGCGCGCGCTGCAGGCCCCACCCTACCCGCGGCCGTGCATCGCGGAGATGGGCGGCAAGAATGCCTGCATCGTCACCGAGGCGGCGGACCTAGAGCGCGCGGCGCTCGGCATCGTGCGCTCGGCCTACGGCATGGGAGGCCAGAAGTGCTCAGCGCTCTCGCGGCTGTTCGTGCACGAGCGCGTCGCCGCGCCGCTGGTGGAGAAGCTGCGTGCGCAGATCGCCGCCATCGGGATCGGCGACCCGGCCGCGCGGGCGAACTGGCTGGGTCCCGTCACCACCGAGTCAGGCTACCGCTCCTACGAGCGCTACGTCGGGGAGCTGCGCCAGCACGGCGCGCGGATCCTGGCCGGCGGCGAGGCCTTGCGCGACGCCGCACACGAACACGGCTACTACGTACGTCCGACGCTCGCCGAGGCACCCCTCGATCACCCGTTGTGGCAGGTCGAGATGTTCCTGCCCATCCTCATGATGCACCGGGTCGCCTCACGCGAAGCGGCGATGGCGCTCGCCAACCGCTCGCCTCTCGGGCTCACCGCCGGTTTCTACGGCGGCGCCGCGGAAGTGGCGTGGTTCAACGCCGAGATCGAGGCGGGCGTCACCTACGCGAACCGCCCGCAGGGAGCGACCACGGGGGCGTGGCCGGGCTACCAGGCCTTCGGCGGCTGGAAGGGCTCGGGCAGCACCGGCAAGGCGATCGGCTCCTTTTACTACCTGCCGCAGTATCTGCGTGAGCAGTCGCAGACGGTGGTCGAGTAGCCGGCGATGGCGCTCATGAGTCTCAACGAGGCCATCGCCCGCCACGTGCGTGACGGTCAGAGCGTCGCGCTCGAGGGCTTCACGCACCTCATACCTTTCGCCGCCGGCCACGAGATCATCCGCCAGGGCCGGCGCGATCTGCACCTGATCCGCATGACCCCGGATCTGATCCACGATCAAATGATTGGCGCCGGCTGCGCGGCGCGGCTCACCTTTTCCTGGGGCGGCAACCCCGGGGTCGGCTCGCTGCACCGCCTGCGCGATGCCGTCGAGCAGGGCTGGCCGCGGCCGCTCGCGCTCACCGAACGCAGCCACGCGCAGATGGCGATCGCCTATCAGGCCGGCGCGAGTGGCCTGCCCTGTGGGCTGATGCGCCACTACGCCCCCACCGACCTCGACCGCGAAGGCCGCGCAGCGGCGGCGACGCTCGAGTGCCCGTTCAGCGGAGAGAGGCTGCTCGCGATACCAGCCGTGAACCCCGACGTCACCATCCTGCACGCGCAGGCGGTGGATGCGGCGGGCAACGTCCTGATCCGTGGCATCGTCGGCGCGGCGCGCGAGGCGGCACTCGCCGCACGCTGCCTGCTGGTGACCGTCGAGGAGCGGGTCCGGCAGCTGGCTGCGCCGCCGAACGCCATCGTACTGCCCCACTGGATGATCACGGCCGTGAGTGTGGTTCCAGGCGGTGCCCACCCCTCCTACGCGGCCGGCTGCTACGAGCGCGACAACCGCTTCTACCTCGAATGGGACGAGATCGCCCGCGAGCGCGGGCGCTTCGAACAATGGCTGCAGGAACACGTGCTCGGCTGCCCCGATCACGCGACGCTGCTGCGCCGCCTCGGAGTGGCCGCATGACGCGCCCGCTCTACAGCGCGGATGAGATGATGACGGTCACGGCCGCGCGGCAGCTGCGCAACGGCGCGGTGTGCTTCGTCGGCATCGGGCTGCCGAGCGCGGCGTGTAACCTCGCGCTGCGTACTCACGCTCCCGAGCTGGTGCTCATCTACGAGTCCGGCACCGTCGGCACGCGCCCCAGGGTGCTGCCGCTGTCGATCGGCGATGGCGAGCTCGCCGAGACCGCCACCGTGGTGGTGCCGCTGCCGGAGATCTTCGCCCACTACCTGCAGCGTGGCCGCGTCGACTTCGGCTTCCTCGGCGCCGCCCAGATCGACCGCTTCGGCAACATCAACAGCACGGTCATCGGAGACTACGCGCACCCCAAGGTACGCCTGCCCGGCGCGGGCGGCGCCCCGGAGATCGCCACGCACGCCCGCGAGGTGCTGATCGTCATGAAGCAGTCGCCGCGCAGCTTCGTGCCCCGGCTGGACTTCATCACCAGCGTCGGATACCTGGAGGGTGCGGGCGCGCGCGAGCGCGCCGGATTTCCCGGCCGCGGGCCACGCGCGGTGATCACCGACCTCGGCATCCTGCGCCCGCACCCCGAAACCGAGGAGCTCGAGCTCGCCGCGCTCTACCCCGGGGTCACGGTCGCGGCCGCGCGCGCGGCCACCGGCTGGCCGCTCGCGGTGGCCGGCACGCCCGAGGAGCTGCCCCCGCCGGCGGCGGCCGATCTCGAGGTGCTGCGCGAGCTGCACGCCGCCACCGAGCGGGCCCACGCCGAGCGCGTGCGCATCCGCCTGCCCGCGACCCAGAATTGACCAAGGACTAGAGGAAGCGTCATGCCTGCACCGCATATCCGCACCCCCCTGCCCGGCCCGAAGGCCGCAGCCCTGCTCGCCCGCGACCGCCTGGTGAGCTCGCCCTCCTATCCGCGCGATTACCCGTTCGTGATCGCGCGCGGCCGCGGCGTCGAGGTTTGGGACGTCGACGGCAATCGTTTCCTCGACTTCGCCGCTGGCATCGCGGTGTGCAGCACCGGGCACGCGCACCCGAAGGTGGTACAGGCGATCAAGGACGCCGCGGATGACTTCCTGCACATCTCCAGCGACTACTGGCACGAGCGCATGACCCGTCTGGCGGAGCGCATCAACGAGATCAACCCGATGGGTGAGCCGGTGCAGAGTCTCATCTGCCAGAGCGGCACCGAGTCGGTCGAGGGGGCCCTGAAGCTCGCGCGCTACGTCACCGGGCGGCCGCGTTTCCTCGGTTTCCTGGGCGGCTTCCACGGCCGCTCGATGGGCTCGCTCAGCTTCACCGCCAGCAAGTACACCCAGCAGGCCGGCTTCTTCCCGACCATGCCCGGGGTCACGCACGTGCCCTACCCCAACACCTACCGGCCGCTGTTCAATGGCTCCGATCAGGGGCGCGCGGTGCTCGAGTACATCGAGAACGTGCTGTTTGCGAGCAACGTGCCCGCGAGCGAAGTCGCCGCGGTGCTGATTGAGCCGATCCAGGGTGAGGGTGGCTACCTCGTGCCGCCGGATGGCTTCCTCGCCGGGCTGCGCGCGCTCTGCGACCGGCACGGGATCCTCCTCATATTCGATGAGGTGCAGTCGGGGATCGGCCGCACCGGCAAGATGTTCGCGAGCGAGCACTGGGGGGTGCGCCCGGACATCATGACCCTCGCCAAGGGCCTGGGCTCGGGGCTGCCCATCGGGCTCGTGGTGGCGAAGAAGACCCTCATGGAGAAATGGAAGCGCGGCGCCCACGGCAACACCTACGGCGGCAACCCGCTGTGCTGCGCCTCCGCGCTCGCCACCCTCGAGCTGGTGCAGCAGGAGTACGCCGCCAACGCCGGCCAGGTCGGTGAGTACTTCATCGGCCGCCTGCGCGAGCTGCAGCGCGAGTTCGAGTGCATCGGCGACGTGCGCGGCAAGGGCCTGATGATCGGCGCCGAGCTCATCACCGACCGCGTCACCCGCCGACCCGACCCGGCGCTCGCGCAGCGGGTGCTGACGCGCGCCTACCACAATGGCCTGCTGCTGCTGTCGTGCGGAGTGAGCACGCTGCGCTTCATTCCGCCACTCGTGGTGAGCCGCGCGCAGGTCGACGAGGCCCTGCCGCTGCTCAAGGCAGCCCTCGGCGAGGCGCTGGCGGCGGCGGCTTGAGCACGCCGCTGGCGGCGCACGCGCCCGGGGCATCCCGGGCGCTCGGCTTCTGGATGTGCACGGCGCTGGTGGTCGGCAACATCATCGGCATCGGCATCTTCCTCATCCCCGCGCAGCTCGCGCCCTTTGGCCTGAACGCGCTCACCGGCTGGCTGGTCACGGTGCTCGGCTGTGTGTGCCTGGCGCTCGCCTTCGCGCTCCTGGCGCGGCGCTTTGCCGATGACGACGGCCCCTACGACTACGTGCTGCGTACCTTCGGCCCGGCGACGGCGTTCCTGGTCATGTGGTGCTACTGGGTCTCGGTGTGGGTGGCCAACGCCGGCATCGCCATGGGGGTGGTCGCGTATCTGCTCTACTTCCTGCCGGCACTCAACTCGCACCCGCTGGCGCCGCCGGTGCTCGGGCTCGCGATGCTGTGGCTGTTCGTGCTCATCAACTCCCGCGGGGTGCGCGCCGCCGGCTGGGTGCAGGTGCTGACCACGGTGCTGAAGCTCGTGCCGCAGATCGCCGTCATCCTGCTCGGTCTGCTCTTGCTCTTCAGCCACCCGCGCGCCTACACCCAACACCTGCCGCCGAACCCGGCCTCGTGGCGCGAGGTCGCGAGCGTGTCGGCGATCGCGCTCTTCGCCATGCTCGGCATCGAGTGCGCCACCATCCCGGCCGGGCGCGTGCGCGACCCGGAGCGCACCATTCCGCGCGCCACGCTCGCCGGTACCCTGATCGCGGCAGGGATCTACGTCGGCATCTCGGTGGTGCCGATGCTGCTCATCCCGCAGCGCGAGCTCACCGCCTCGAGCGCGCCCTTCGCGGACCTGTTCGCACGCCTGCTCGGCGGCAACTGGGGCGGCGTGTGTGCGGCCTTCGTGCTGGTGAGCGGCCTGGGGGCCCTGAACGGCTGGACGCTCATCATCGGGGAAGTCACTGAGACCGTCGCCAGGCACGGCGGCTTCCCGCGCTGGCTGGCGCAGGAGAACCGCCACGGGGCGCCGGCGCGCGCCTTCGTGGCGACCGGGGTCGTCTCGAGCCTCATGCTGCTCGGCAACTACGCGGGTTCGATCACCGAGCTGTTCGGCTTTCTAACCGCGATCGCGGTCAACCTCAGCCTGCCGCTCTACTTCCTCGCGGCAGCGGCAATCGTGCGCCTCAAGTGGCTGCCGGGCACGCCGGCGGTCTCGGCGCTGATGCTGGCCGCAGCCCTGATCGCCGCGGCCTACTGCGGCTGGGTCGCCATCGGGCTCGAGGTGCGACCGCTGGTGTGGGGTGCCGTGCTCGGACTGGCCGGTATCCCCGTGTACCTCGCCTGCACGCGCACGCAGGCCGCTGGCGCTGCGCGCGCCGGCCTTCCTTAAGCGGGCGCTGCGCCGCGGTAGCGCGTCGGGTCCGGCACGCCCGCGGCGAGGAACCCGGCGCGGCGCAGCCGGCAGGAATCGCAACGCCCGCAGGCGCGTCCCTCGGCGTCGGCCTGGTAGCACGAGACGGTGAGGGCGTAGTCGACTGCGAGCCGCATCCCGGTACGGATGATCTCGGCCTTGGTGAGGCTGATGAGCGGGGCGTGGATGCGGCACGGCCGGCCCTCGACGCCTGCCTTGGTGGCGAGCTGCGCGGTGGCCTGGAAGGCCTCGATATACTCGGGCCGGCAGTCCGGGTAGCCGCTCGAGTCGAGCACGTTCACGCCGATGAAGAGCGCGCGCGCGCCGAGCACCTCAGCCCACGCCAGTGCCAGCGACAGCATGATGGTGTTGCGTGCCGGCACGTAAGTGACGGGGATGCCGCTGGTCGCGGACTCGGGCACCGCGATCGAGGTGTCGGTGAGCGCCGAGCCGCCGATGCCGGCCAGGTCCACGCGCATGACGCGGTGCTCGAGCGCGCCGAGGGCGCGCGCGACGCGCGCGGCGGCGCCGAGCTCCGCGGCGTGACGCTGGCCGTAGTCCACCGACAGCGCGTGGCAGGCAAAGCCCTGCTCGCGGGCGAGCGCGAGCGCGGTGGCCGAATCCAGCCCCCCGGAGAGCAGCACCACCGCCGGTGCGGCCGGCGTACTCACTTGCCCGGCACGTTGCCCCACAGGTACTTGTGGAGCTGGATCTGGAAGCGCACCGGCAGGCGGTCCTCGAGGATCCAATCGGCGAGCTCGCGCGCCGGCAGCTCCTCGTGGCTCGGGGAGAACAGCACCGTGCAGCCCCCGGGCAGGCCGAGCTGCGCGAGCTGCGCGCGGCTCCACTCGTAGTCGCTGCGGCCGCAGATCACGAACTTGACGAGGTCCTGGGCGTTGAGGCGCGCGAGCTCCGCGTAACGGTTGCGCCGCTCCTCGCCGGAGCCCGGAGTCTTCACGTCGACCACCTTCACGACCCGGGGATCGACCTCACCCAGGGGCATCGCGCCACTGGTCTCGAGCGAGACACGGTAACCGGCATCGCAGAGCCGCGCGAGCAGCGCGGCGCAGCCCTTCTGCGCGAGCGGTTCGCCGCCGGTGACGCAGACGTGCCGGCTGCCGAACTCGCGCACGCGCTCGAGGATCGCCCCGAGCTCCCACCACTGCCCGCCGTGGAAGGCATAGGCGGTGTCGCAGTACTGGCAGCGCAGCGGGCAGCCGGTGAGACGCACGAATACCGTCGGCACGCCCACGGTGTCCGCCTCCCCCTGCAGGGAGTGGAAGATCTCGGTGATCCTAAGACGCGTCGTGCTCATTGCACGCTCACTGCGGGCCGCTGCGAACGGGTGCGCCTCCGGCGCCACCCCTACTGCGCGGGGATGCGCTTCAAGCGCTCGCCCGCGAGCTTCGCGGCATCCGTGCCCGGATACTTGGTGGTGACTTCCGTCAGGGTGCTCTTGGCCGCCGGGTACTGCTTCTGCGCGTACTGGGTGTAGCCGAGCTTCAGGAGCGCATCGGGAGCCTTGCGCGAGTCCGGCCACTTCTTCAGCAGGGTGCGAAACGCGCCGCCGGCCGAGTCGTAGTCATGGTTCACGTAGTAGGCCTCGCCGAGCCAGTACTGGGCGTTATCCGCCAGCGTGCTCTGCGGATAGGTGCCGAGGAAGTCCTTGAAGCCGGTGATCGCCACCGAGTAGCTGCCGGCCTTGAGCGCATCGAAAGCCTGCTGGTACACCGCCTGCTCGGTGGATGAGGGACCGGCGGGTGCAGCCTCGGCCGAGCCCGCCGCGGCCCCGGCGGCCGCACCGGCCGCGGCCGCCGCTCCGGCGCCGCCAGCGCCGCCAGCGCCGCCAGCGCCGCCACCCAGGCGCTTGTCGAGATCCGCGTACAGGTCGCGCTGCTGCTTTGCGAGCGCCTCGTTGGCGTGCTCGAGCTCATCGAGCCGGCCCTGCAGCTCACGCAGCGAGGCCTCGAGCTCATCGACCCGCTGCGACAGCGTCACCTGGTTCGCCACGCTGCGATCGAGCCGCTCGACCTGGGCATCCAGGTCGCCGAGCTTCTGTTGCACCGGATCGTCGACCGGCGAGGTGCTCGCGCAGCCACCGAGGCAGGCGAGCGCCAGGAACAGCGCCAGCCCCGTGGCGCGCATCGTTGGGTTCCTCATCAGGGCTTGGGCGCCGCGCCCGCCGGCAGCGCCAGGTAGACGATCTCGACCCGGCGGTTCTTGGCCCAGGCCGCCTCGTCGTGCCCGGTGACCGCGGGACGCTCCTCGCCGTAGCTCACGGTGGCGAGCTGCGGGTCGCTCGCGCCCTGCAGCAGCAGTGCACGCCGCACCGCCTGCGCCCGGCGCTCGCCGAGTCCGATGTTGTACTCACGCGAGCCGCGCTCGTCGGTGTGTCCCTCGAGGCGCACGCGGGTGCTCGGGTGGGCCGCGAGGTACCTGGCGTGCGCCGCCACGACGTCGGTGCCCGCGCCCTTGATCTCGCTGCTGTCGAAGTCGAAGTACACCACGCGTGTGGCCAGCAGGCCCGCGCCCGGCCCGGCCGCCTCATCGTCAACGCCGACGGTGCCGGCGGCGGCGGCCCCCGCCTGGCCGGCCCCGCCGCTCGCGGCGCCCGCGGTCTCACTCGGGCCCGCCGGTGCTGTGGTCTTCGGGGGCTGGCTCTTGCAGCCGGCCAGCGTCAGTGAGGCCGCGATCAGCACGGCGACGAGCACGCGCTGCATGGATTGGGTTACCGCCATCTCGAGAGTCCTCCGCAATGAATCGGTCGCGACATTTCAGGGAATGAACGGTCCCCAGGCCGGCTCGCGCACCTCGCCCTGCTGCGCCTTCAGCCGCAGCCCCGTCAACCCGTCGGTCGAGACGGTCGCGAGCGCGCCGCGTGCCGCGTCGCGCTCCGCATAGATGAGTGTAGCCCCATTGGGGGCAAAGCTCGGCGATTCGTCGAGGTGCCCGCGCGACAGCACGCGCTGAGTGCCGTTGGCGAGCTCCTGCAGCGCGATGCGGTAGTTGCCGCCATCGAGCGTCACCATCGCGAGCAGCGTGCCGTCGGGAGACACGCGCGGCCGGGCGTTGTAGGTGCCGCCGAAGGTGATGCGCTTCGGGCGCGCGCCCGGCTGGGTGCCGATCTGGTAGATCTGCGGCGAGCCGGCGCGGTCGGAAGTGAAGTACAGCGAGCGCCCGTCCGGGGCCCACACCGGCTCGGTGTCGATCGCCGGGTCCTCGGTCACCCGGATCAGCCCCTGGCTGGAGAGGTCGAGGATGTAGATGTCCGGGTTGCCGCTGCTGCCACCGAGCGTGAGCGCCAGGCGTTTGCCGTCCGGGGACCACTCGGGTGCCCCGTTCACGCCGGCGCGCGCCGACACCTGCCGCCGCTCCCCGGTGCGCACCAGCTGCACGTACACGGCCGAGTGCTTGGTCTCGAAGGACACGTAGGCGAGCCACTGCCCGTCCGGGGACCAAGAGGGCGACATGAGCGGGAAGCGCGATTCCAGGATCAGGTGCTGATTCTCGCCGTCGGCGTCGGCGACGATCAGCTGGTAGTGCTGGGCCGGCGGCTCGCCGTCGACGGCGACATAGGCGATGCGGGTGGCAAACGCGCCGCGCACGCCGAGGATCTTCTGGTAGACCACATCGCTCACGCGGTGGGCGGCGTTGCGCAGCGCGCTCGGCGCGCCGCTGAAGCGCTGGCTGGCGAGGCGCACCCCGGTGAGGGTGTTGATGAGCTCGAAATCCACCGCGAGCGTGCCCGCCTCCGGCGCCGAGACGCGCCCGAGCACCACGTAATCGCTGCCGGCCGCCTTCCAGGCCGGCGCCTGCAGCTCCTCGGCGCGCGTCGGCTTCGCCGGCATGCTCTCGCGCGCCAGCGCCCTGAAACGCCCGCTGCCCTCGAGGTCGTGCTCGATGACGCCGGCGACGTCCAGGCCCCCGTCCGGAAGATTGGCCTGGGCGAAGGGCACGATCGCGATCGGCACCGGATCGCGGACCCCGGAGGTCACCTCGATCTGCAGCGCCGCGCGCGCCGCGCTCACCGCAAGCAGGCTGCTCGCGATCAGCGCGAAGGTTACTCCCCAGCGGGCAATTCTCGGCATCACTCTAGTCCGGCTTGAAGTTGATCTTGAGGTTGCGGTCGAACAGCGCCGGATCCGGCGGCGGCGGCAGGGGCGAGGCGCGGTACACCGCCGCCTCGATCGACTCGCGCACGGCCTGATCACCGTTGCATGCCCCGATGGTCACTTGCGTCACCTCGCCTCCCGGTATCTGCGTCACGTTCAACATACATTCTATTCCGGGCTTGGCTGTCGGCGGGCGCAGCCAGGCGCGGTTGATCTTGGCGGCGATCTGCGCCTGCCAGGTGGCGAGCGCGGGACCCGCACGCGCCACGTTGGTTTTCTCCTCGGCGGCGAGACTGCGCTTCAGCTCCGCCTCCTGCTCGCTCGCCTCCGCCTCGGCGGCGGCGCGCTCGGCGGCCTCGGCCGCCTCCTTGGCCTTCTTCTCCTGCGCGGCGCGCGCCTGCGCCTTGGCCTCCTCGGCGTGGCGCTGCTCCTCCTGGCGCCTGGCCTCCGCGGCCTGCTCGGCCGCGGCACGCTCCTCGGCGGCGCGCTTCTCGGCTGCCGCGGCCGCCTGCTGCTGCTGCTCGCGCTGCGCCACCTCCGCCGGCGTCGGCTGCGGCGGCCCTTCCGGCTCGCTCGGCGGCGGCGCGGGCGGCTGCGGCTCCGGGGGGCGCTGCGCGCCCTTCACGGTGCGCGCGTCGACGACGGTGGCCTCGATGGCCAGCGTCGGCGCCGGCCGCGGCGGCCGGCGGAACAACAGCCAGCCCCACACCACTGCGGCCAGCAGCGCCGCGTGCAAGAGCAGCGACAGGCCGATCGAGATCCAGCGGTCACTCGCTCGCTGCATCGCGCCTGGGCATCAGGTCCCGGGCCGCGCCGGCGCCGGCGGCTCGGTGATGAAGCCGAGCTTGCGGGCGCCGGCGTGCTGCAGCATCACCATCGCCTGCACCACACGCCCGTAGGGTACCGCGTTGTCGGCCTTCACCAGCACCTGCGTGGCAGGCTCCTTGCGCAGCACCGCCGCGGCGCGCGCCGCGACGGTGTTGTCATCGAGCGGGGATTGCGGATTCGCGCCCACGTTAAGGTAAAGCCGGCCGCCACGATCGACCGACAGTACGAGGGGTTGGAGCCGCTGCGCCTCGAGAGGTTCCGCCGCCGCCTGCGGCAGGTCCACCTTGACACCCTGGGTGAGGAGCGGTGCGGTAATCATGAAGATGATGAGCAGCACCAACATCACGTCGATGTAGGGTACGACGTTGATCTCCCCGAGCAGGCGCCGACCGCGCGCGGTGTGCGGCACGTCAGCGCTCCGCGGTCGCGTGGGTCGCCGGGGTGGCGCGCCCGGCGTGCCGCTGCAGGATGGTGGAGAACTCCTCGATGAAGGCATCGAAGCGCATCTCGAGGCGCGTCACCTGGTCGGCGAAGCGGTTGTAGCCGACCACCGCGGGGATGGCGGCGAACAGGCCGACCGCGGTCGCGACCAGCGCCTCGGAGATCCCGGGGGCCACCATGGCGAGCGTCGCCTGCTGCACGTTACCGAGGCTCGAGAAGGCGCTCATGATGCCCCACACCGTGCCGAAGAGCCCGACGTACGGACTGGTGCTGCCCACCGTGGCCAGCGTGGCGAGGGAGTGCTCGAGGCGGTCGATCTCCTTCAGTTGCGCCACGCGCATGGCGCGCCGCGAGCCCTCGAGCAGCTGCTCGGGCGCGACGCCCCCCTGGCGCAGCCGCGCGAACTCGCGGAAGCCGAACTCGAAGATGCCCGCCATGCCGGTGGCACCGCCGCGGGACTCGATGGCACGGTACAGCTGCGCGAGATCATCCCCGCTCCAGAAGCGGCTCTCGAAGCGGTCGGCCTCGCGCCGCGCGCGCGCGATCACGCGCCCCTTGCGGAAGATGATGGCCCAGGAGCTGAGCGAGGCGGCGAGCAGGATGCCGATCACGATCTGCACCGGCACGCTCGCCTGTACGATCAGGCGCAGGATCGACAGCTGCTCACCCATGACTCGCTCCGCTTCGCGCCTCGAGCGCCTCGAGGAGGAACGGCGGCAGGCGCCGGGGCCGCAGGGTACGCGCATTGACGCACGCCACGCGCACGCTCGCCTGCGCCAGGAGCTGCGCTGGCGCGCTCTGGGCGCGGTGGATGCTCTGCCGGAAGCGCAGCGACGCCTGCCCCTCGCTCGCCGGCTCGCAGCTGATCGTCAGCTCGTCATCCAGGCGCGCCGGGGCGCGGTAGTCGACCGTGAGGCTCACCACCGTAAAGAGGATGCCCGGATCGGCGGCGAGCGCGGCCTGCGAGTGCCCGAGGCTGCGCAGCCACTCGGTGCGCGCGCGCTCGAGGAAGCGCAGGTAGTTGGCGTAGTAGACGATCGCCCCGCCGTCGGTGTCTTCCCAGTACACCCGGGCCGGCCACGTGAACACACTCACTTGCCGTCCTCGAACAGCTGCAGCGTGGCACTGAGGCGCTCGGGCGGCTTCAGCCCGAAGTGCAGGTAGGCGGCGCGCGTCACCATGCGGCCACGCGCGGTGCGGATGAGGAAGCCCTGCTGGATCAGGAACGGCTCGGTGACGTCCTCGAGCGTGCCGCGCTCCTCCCCGAGCGCCGCCGCGAGGCTGTCGATGCCCACCGGTCCGCCCTCGAAGCGCTCGATGATGGCGGTGAGGAGCTTGCGGTCGAGCGTGTCGAAGCCCTCGCGGTCCACCTCGAGCAGGTCGAGCGCGGCCTCCGCCACCGGCGCGTCGATGCGGCCGTCGGCCCGCACCTGGGCGTAGTCGCGCACCCGCCGCAGCAGGCGGTTGGCGATGCGCGGCGTGCCGCGCGAGCGCTGCGCGATGCGCCGCGCGCCCTCCGGATCGATCGCCACGTCGAGGATGTCCGCCGAGCGCACCACGATGCGCTCGAGGTCGGCGCTGCCGTAGAACTCCAGGCGCTGCACGATGCCGAAGCGGTCGCGCAGCGGGGACGTGAGGAGGCCGGCGCGCGTGGTGGCGCCGACGAGGGTGAAGGGCGGCAGATTCAGCTTGATGGAGCGCGCCGCCGGGCCCTCGCCGATCATGATGTCGAGCTGGTAGTCCTCCATCGCCGGGTACAGCACCTCCTCGACCACCGGGGCGAGGCGGTGGATCTCGTCGATGAACAGCACGTCGCGCGGCTGCAGGTTGGTGAGCAGTGCGGCCAGGTCCCCGGGGCGCTCGAGCACCGGACCTGAGCTCTGGCGCAGGCTCACCCCGAGCTCGGCGGCGATGATGTGGGCAAGCGTGGTCTTCCCGAGCCCCGGGGGGCCGAAGATCAGCACGTGGTCGAGGGCCTCGCCGCGGCCACGCGCGGCGCTGATGAAGATCTCGAGCTGCTCTTTGACCGGGGCCTGGCCGATGTACTCCTGCAGGCGGCGGGGCCGGATGGCGCGCTCGACCGCCTCCTCCTCCGCACTCGTGCTACCGCTGATGATGCGCTCTGCTGTCACGTCGGTGTGTCTACTCCCGCACCGCGCCCTGCAGCGCGCGGCGGATCAGTTCCTCGGTCGACTGTGTACCGGGACCGGCGCCTTTGAGCAAGCGCGCGGCCTCCGCCGGGCGGTAGCCGAGCGCCACCAGGGCCTCGTAGGCCTCCGCTTCCGCGGAGAGCGCGCCCGCGGCGCCGCCGCCGACCGCGAGCTCCGGAGCCGCGAGCCGGTCGCGCATCTCCACGATGAGCCGCTCGGCCGTCTTGCGGCCGATGCCGGGAATGCGGGTCAGGGAGCTCGCATCCTGCGCCTGCACGCAACCGTAGAAATCGCTGACGCTGATCCCGGAGAGCAGCGCCAGGGCGATCTTCGGCCCCACGCCCGAGACCTTGATGAGGCTGCGGAACAGCCGCCGTTCCTCCTCGGTGGCGAAGCCGTAGAGCACGTGCGCGTCCTCGCGCACCACCAGGTGCGTGAGCAGCCGCACCTCCGAGCCCGCCGGCGGCAGGTGGAAGAAGGTGGACATGGGGGCTTCGAGCTCGTAGCCGACTCCGCCGACCTCCACGGTCAGCTGCGGCGGGCTCTTGCTGGCGATACGGCCGCGCAGCGAGCCGATCATCGGCCGCCCTGCAGGGCGCGCGGCGAGGCGGCGGCGGCGAGGACGGCCAGCGAGCGGGCATGCGCGTGGCAGACGGCCACGGCGAGTGCGTCGGCAGCATCAGCACCGGGGCGCTCGGTGAGCGCGAGCACCGCGCAGATCATGTGGGCCACCTGAAACTTCTCGGCCGCGCCCGTGCCCACGAGGGCGAGCTTGATGGCCCGCGGCGCGTACTCGAACACCGGAAGTCCCGCGGGGATGGCGCACAGCGCCGCGCCGCGCGCCTGCCCGAGCTTGAGGGCGCTGTCGACGTTGCGGCTGACGAACACCCGCTCGATGGCAACTTCCACCGGGCCGTGCTCGGCGATGAGGGCCTGCAGCCCCTCGAAGATCAGCCGCAGCCGGGCGGCCGGGCTGGCGTGGGCGACGTTCAGGCAGCCGTGGGCGAGCGCGACCAGCTGCCCGCCGCGGGTCTCGATGAAGCCAAAGCCGGTACGGCGCGAGCCCGGATCCAGGCCGAGGATGCGCACGCTCGCGCTCGGTGCCACGCGCGGCGCCGCGGCGTGCGGCTCAAAGGCGCGCCAGGACCTCGTCCGATATCTCGACATTCGAATAAACGTCCCGTACTTCGTCCAGCTCCTCGAGGGCCGCCAAGAGGCGCACCATGCGCTCGGCGCTCTCCCCGGAGAGCTCGAGCGAGGTGGCCGCGCGCTGCGTGACCTCGGCGGTGGTCGGCGCGAAGCCGCTGTGGGTGAGCACCGCGCACACGGTGTCGAACTCGAGCGGGTCGGCGAGCACCTCGACCGAGTGATCGGCATTGGGGACCACGTCCTCGGCGCCCGCCTCGAGCGCCACCCGCATGAGCGCCTCCTCGTCGGTGCCGGGCGGGTAGGTCATGAGGCCCACGGTGTTGAACAGGTAGCTGACCGAGCCGTCGGCGCCGAGGTTGCCGCCGTGGCGCACGAAGGCCCCGCGCACCGCATCGGTCGCACGCTCACGATTGGCGGTGAGGCACACCACCATCACGGCCGCGCCACCCGGGCCGTAGCCCTCGTAGCGCACGCTCTGCAGCCCCTCACCCGGCGGCGCCTCGCGGTCGCGCCGGCGCCGCTGCACACTGGCGCGGCGCTGGATGTTGGCCCACTTGCTGTGTCCTGCCATGCTCCCTTAAGAACGCGCCCGCAAAAACAGTCGCGTATGATAGCGACATTCCTGCGCCAACAACACGTTGCGCGCGGATCCTGCCGCCCGACGCACGCCCGTGGAAACCAGCCTCACCTGCCCGTCGCCGATCCGCGACGCCATCGCCCGCTCGCGCGAGGCCCTCGAGCGCGCCGGCGCCGGCGGGCAGCTGGCGGCGGCCGCGGAGGCCGCCGAAATCATCGGCGCGCTCACCGACAACACCGCGCTCGCGCTCGCCCTGCTGGCGCGCGCCGCCCTGGCTGCCGGCGCGCTCACCCCGGAGGCGGTGGGGGCGCTGCTCGACCCGGCCGCCGTCACGCTCGCCACCGCCCTCACCCGCCTCGGGGCGCTCGGCCTGCCCCGCGACTGGTCGCCCGCGCGCGGCCTCGACACCCGTCAGACCGAGACGCTGCGCAAGATGCTGCTCGCGGTGGTCTCGGACCCGCGCCTGGTGCTGGCGCGCC